>Ga0207701_10008357_pt1 | contig 10223 bp, 4 predicted proteins | sample KBSSwiSSwithPhiX_FD_184294 | JGI IMG/M metagenome (GOLD analysis project Ga0207701, IMG submission 184294) | Switchgrass rhizosphere bulk soil microbial communities from Kellogg Biological Station, Michigan, USA, with PhiX - S5 (SPAdes) (version 2) | ecosystem: Environmental > Terrestrial > Soil...
CCGTCGTAAAGAAACGGAATCGAGAAAGCTGACGAATCGTTCCCCACTACCCAGCCGGCCGAATTCACCGCCCGGGCCGAGCCTTGACTTGTGCCTGGCGCGAGTGGGATAGCAACCATACCACCTTGGTCCGACCAGATGAATGGCAAACCGGAGCCCTGGTTTAGCATGCTTGAGCCGACCACGTAACCGGTGTTACTCACGCCGAACGCGAGCGCGCCATTGAACCCTGGCAACGCGCCAACCTCAAACGCCATCGCCTCACCGATATCATAGACGATTCCAACATTACGCGCAGCGTTGCTAGGATCGATCCCCTGGCCGACGACACGCCCTGAATCGTTGACGCCGAATGCAGTGACGAAAAAACTGCCGTTGGCTGTGGTTTGCGTAATGATTGTCCCGCTGCCCCCGCTGTAGATTGCGCCCCGCTGCAAGCTGCCGCCGTCCACCGAACCGACGGCGACGTTCGAAGCATTCACCGAGTTCGCGTCACCAAGCGTTTCTCCCGCTGGCAACGGCAATTGTGAAACTGAACCGTTCTGCCAGATCACCGGCAGTCGGCTTGAGCCGAAAAGTGTGGTGGCCGCAGTGCCCACCACGACGCCGTTGTCATTCGCGCTATTCGAAACCGCGTGATTGCGCCCGGCGAGATTCGGCAGTCCGATGAGGCCGCCGCTCACTGTCCAGGTAAACGCCTGACTTCCTCCGGTGCGAATGGACCGGCCTACCGCGACTCCACCCTCTGACACACCAAAGCCCTGTGAGGCCATATCGCCGGCATCAATCACGCCAATGTCATAGATCTGATATTTCGGAGTAGTTGCAGTAGCTGCGGGAAGTATCGCCACTGATAACAGCGCAACGATAAAGACGATCAACTGCAGATTCGATCTGGCGTTCGTTTTCATCAGCTCTTACTAACCACGAATCCGCCTTCGTGCCAACGAGCAATTGCAAGCTGTTGGATGCGCCAGACATGAGCGAAACCTGCAAAACGACGGCTACGCCGCGACACCTTCGCACCAAGCAACAATAATTTTGCGCAATGGCACTGCAGTGTCCGCTGTCCTCAGTGGGTAAATCCTTCACATGAGCGTCGCCGATCCGGTGTCGTTAGGCGGCGGCTTAAGGCCGGGGTGGAGGAGTGGGTCGCGGCCTGGCTTGCGGAGCCGGTCTAGGTGTAGGCGACGGCCTGGGTGTCGCTGTTGGTGTTGAAGTAGGAGTAGCTGTAGCTGTAGCTGTAGCTGTAGCCGTAGGTGTAGCTGTAGCCGTAGGTGTAGCTGTAGCCGTAGGTGTCACAGTGGGGCTTGGAGTTGGCGAGGGCGCACAGGGCTCGTACAATTCCGCGCTCGCGACATCGCCGCCAGCGCTGTTAAGTCCACCCGCAACCAGAACCATCCCATTGGGTAGCAAGGTCGCCGTATGGAATCGTCGGGCCGTGTTAAGGCTACCTGTGGCAGTCCAAGTTCCGCTTGCCGGGTCGTACAGTTCCGCGCTCGCGAGAATGCCCATGCCAACGCCAAATCCCCCTGCAACCAGCACCATCCCGTTCGGCAGCAAAGTCGCAGTGTGCTGTTCGCGCCCGACGTTCAGATTGCCGCTGAACATCCAGGTCCCGCTTGCCGGATCGTACAGTTCCGAGGTCGGGGAAGAGCTGGCGGGTCCTCCCCCTGCGACCAGGACCAGGCCGTTGGGCAGCAAGGTCGCCGTGTGCTCTTGTCGCGGGACGTTGAGGCTGCCTGTGACAGTCCAACTCCCGGTCGCGGGATTGTACAGTTCCGCGCTGGCGACAGTGCCGCTAATCCCGGATCCCCCCGCAACCAGCACCATCCCGTTAGGCAGCAACGTCGCCGTGTGGAATGTTCGCGCGACGTTGAGACTGCCCGTTGGCGTCCAAGTCCCGGTTGCCGGGTCGTACAGTTCGGCGTTCGCGAGATCGCCGCTAGCGCCGAATCCACCTGCAACGAGCACCATTCCATTGGGTAGCAGCGTCGCCGTGTGCGTGGTGCGCGCGGTATTGAGACTGCCGGTGGGCATCCAGGTTCCGCTCGCCGGATCGTACAGTTCGGCGCTCGCTGAAGGATCAACATTGCTATCAAAGCCTCCGGCAACGAGCACCATTCCGTTGGGTAGGAGCGTCGCCGTGTGCTGAGCGCGAGCGGTATTGAGACTGCCCGTCGGCGTCCAAGTCCCGCTTACCGGATCGTACAGTTCTGCGCTGGCACGATTGGACCCGAATCCCCCTGCAACTAAAACCTTCCCGTTGGGCAGCAAAGTCGCCGTGTGAGAATCGCGCGCGGTGTTAAGGTTGCCCGTAGCCGTCCAGACGGCACACCCATTCGGGTCTAAAGGTGCTGACGATACTGATTGCTGTTGCAGTATTTGATGCTGTTTTAACAATTGGGTTTTAACATCCGAAGATCTGTTGCCGCCTTCTCGCTCACCAAGTGCGCGGGGGATCAAATCGATAACGAGGAATAGGAGAATAAGGAAAGAAGCGACCCAACGAAGACGTGTTAAAATGGCAGTGGTAGTTAGTTTGTTCATTTGAGTTTCTGTTTAGTGATTTTTTCTGCAGCCTCTTATTAAGTGGTTTGGTTGTTATGCTCGTTTCGACCAGCAATTTCACCGGAAGTGATGTGATGACGCCGAACATAACCCGTGGCGTCAATGGCAGCGCGATCGTTATATCTACGATGCGCCTGGTCCAACGACCCCAACCGTTACACCACAGAATCGCCGAGGAATTGCAACGGCTTGAAAGTTACACAGTTGTTACTTTCGCGGCTCATCAGCGCGTGACCAGCCTGAGGAGGATTCGAGATGTAGAGTCGGCTGCGCTATCGCGGCTCCGCAACCATAACGATCTTGGAACACCGCTTATCAGCCCTGCGTGAGACGACAACGAGCAAGACTTCAGATTTACGTCTCAGCTTCCCTGACGCGCCACTAACACAAGGTCTGGCCGTTGCTCAGTCTGGACGTCGGTCCTAGGGGGCACCTAGCGCTAGTCTAGGCCAAATCCTTAGGAAGCATCGTCGCCGGAATCAATCACGCCGATGCCATACATGTGATGTTACGGAGTTGCAGTGGCTGCGGTAAGTATCGCAACTTCGTGTACACAAGTCGGGCCCCCGCAAGACGCCCGAAAAGGCGCGACAGACGCGCACGAGAGAAGAACAATCTCACGCCGAAACTGCAGCGTCCGGCGCTTCCGGCCAGCCTCCGAAGAAGCAGGATGTCCTTACCAAATAACTGCGCGTATTGCGCGCGCTGGATAGAGTCGTTAGGCTACGGCTTCAAGGACGGGGTCGTGGAGTCAGAGTCGGCCTGGCGTGGGGAGTCGGTCTGGGACTAGGACTAACCGTCGGTCTGGGTGTAGCGGTTGGTGTTGGAGTAGGTGAAGGTTCCGGAGTGGGTGAAGGTATCGGACCGCCCTCTGCGCAATAGCGACCGCCGGTATTAACACCCGCGCCATTAGAGCTTCCGCCCCACACGATCATTTGGCTGCCTGTTTCACTTCCCGTCCAAACAGCGGTGTGAGACTCTCGAGCCGAGGGCGCATCGACGAGCGAGGTCTGGGTCCACGAATCTGTGCCAGGGATGTATTGGCCGCCGGTGTTCAAATCGTCGAAATTATCACCTTGTCCTCCCCACACGATCATCTGTGTTCCAGTCCAAATTGCGGAGTGATTGAACCGACCATCCGGCGCGATATCGGTCGTGGCCATCCAACTGTTGGTTACAGGATTGTATTTCCCTCCAGCACGCGGCAAGCTGAAGTTATCGTCTTCTCCGCCCCAGACGATCATCTCACTTGTGGCCCAAACCGCCGTGTGAAATTCCCGGGCAGACGGCGCATTGGCAGTGTTTGTAGCTGTCCAGCTATTCGCGATAGGATCGTACCTTCCTCCCGTGTTTAGTCTGCCAAAATTGTCGTCTTCTCCGCCCCAGACGATCATCTGGTTACCTGACCACACAGCGGTGTGATAGTCTCGCTCCGTCGGTGCATTAGTTGTACTTGTCTCCGTCCAAGTGTTCGTGTTTGGATTGTACTTTCCGCCAGTGCTTAACAGGCCGGCGTCGCTGTTTCCACCCCACACGATCATGTGTGTTCCCGTCCAAACCGCCGTGTGCAAATAACGCGGATACGGCGCGATGCTGGTCATGGCAATCCAGCTATCGGTGCCTGGATTGTACCTGCCGCCATCATTAAAATTGATGAAATCCCCTGTTCCACCCCAGATGATCATCTCGCTGCCAGTCCAAACGGCTGTGTGCAGGTCGCGCGGCTGAGGCGCATCAGCCACATCCGTTGCGGCCCAACTGTCCGTGGCAGGATCATATCTTCCTCCAGTGTTCAGGGTGGAAGAAAAGATATCTTGACCGTTTCCGCCCCACACAATCATCTCGCTGCCACTCCAAACTGCCGTGTGAAACGACCGAGGCACTGGCACGTTGTAGGTGTTAGTCGGAATCCAACTGTTAGTCGCTGGGTCGTACCTTCCCCCGCTGTTCAAATCGCCGAAAGGAAAGTCGGCAATGCCACCCCAGACGATCATCTCGCTGCCAGCCCATACGGCCGTATGCAATTGGCGGGCTTCTGGCGCATTCGAGATATTTGTATCCATCCAACTGTTTGTAGCAGGATCATATCTACCGCCTGTGTTAACGGGTTGATTGAAACTAGAGCCGCCCCAGATGATCATTTTGCTTCCGGTCCACACTGCCGTGTGATTCTGCCGGGCATCTGGCGCGGGGGTTGATGTCGCTGTCCAACTGTCCGTGTTCGGATTGTACCTCCCACCGGTATTCAACTCTTCGAAAAACTCATCATTCAATCCGCCCCAAACGATCATTTCGCTGCCCGTCCAGACGGCTGTATGGTTTTGGCGTGCCTCGGGAACATTATTGGTGCTGGTAGCTGTCCATGTATTCGTGTTGGGATTGTATCTACCCCCCGTGTTAAAATCGACGAAATTAAAGTTATCAAAGCCGCCCCAGACGACCATTTCGGTCCCGGTCCAAACTGCCGTATGCGACTCCCGGCCGGCAGGTGCATTACTCGTGTCAGTCGGTGTCCAGCTATTCGTGCCTGCGTTGTACCTTCCGCCAGTATTCAGGTCATTAAAGGAATCATCCAATCCACCCCACACGATCATTTCGCTGCCAGTCCAGACTGCGGTGTGCAGCTCCCGGCCAGCAGGCGCATTGGTTGTGTTGGTAGGTGTCCAGCTATTCGTGGCTGGGTTGTATCTGCCGCCGGTGTTAGTGCGAGATGGGAAACCTGTAGAATCACCGCCCCAGACAATCATCTCAGTCCCCGTCCAAACCGCCGTGTGTCTCGATCGAGCAGTCGGGGCAGCAGAGGTGTTTGTAAAGGTCCAGGTATCCGTCGCGGGATCGTACCTCCCGCCGGAGTCCAAAAGCGAGTTGTTACTCCGCCCTCCCCAGATAATCATCTCACTACCGGTCCACACTGCGGTGTGTAAGTCTCGGGCCTCCGGGGCAGCAGCGGTAGCCATCCAGGTGTTTTCGTTGCAAGCGGCGCCATCCAATATTTTTCGCAAAGCATAGCTCGCTTTCGGCACCGTCCCTGAGGCAGGCACTTGCCTTTCAGCTCGGGCCAGCCAGGTTTCTAACAGCTCCTTTGGCCAGGAAACCGTAGCAACCTTGAAACCGTCGGTGTTTTTCTCGATCACTGCGGTTGCGAAGTAACTTGTTTGGTCTTGCTGTAATGGACATACTTTTCCCACGGGAATCGTTGCATAACCCGGCTGAGCGGATTTGTTAGGCTGTGCAGAGACGTGACCGCCTTTTGAACCAGCGCGCCGGCGGCCGACCTGAAAGCCAGAAGCGTTCCTGGCATCTCTGTTGAACATTGCTGCCAGTTTTTCCGTACTTTTCTCCCATTCTTGGGGATCCAGGGTTATCGCCTGCGCGGCGACGCGCTCATGTCGCTGATCCGACCTATCGCTTTTGATAAATTCGACTTCGCGGTACGTCCCGCCGAGCGTCTTCATCTGCTCAAGTGTAGGGTGCATCTGAAGGTCAGACTGGGCACGCTGTTTCAGGTCGTTGTGAATCCTGTCGTCGTAGCCATACCAGTTAGTCAGCAATCGATCAGCTAAAGCCGGCCGTGCCAAACACTCGGCTATGACGAATGCGTCGCTCCCCAATGCTACGAATAATTCGCGCAAAACTTCAGGCTTTTTACTCTGTATCGCCATTCGTTCTATTTCGGCCTGTAATTGCTCAGCCGTAATCGGCCGCTGCCAGTAATCTTCGAGCGCCTGCGATTTGCGCAGGTAGTCTGCGACTTTCTTTTCAAGCTGTGCCTGCGACATGACTGTATCGAGCGGTGGTTTGGCATCGGGGCGTTCCTTGGGCCAAATGCGGTGACGCCAGTAAACGTTCTCTATTGCTCGCTGGTAAGCGACGCGTTCCGCGTAGGTCAGAGTTCGTGAACTCGGCTGCGGCGCTTGGCTACGGAGAAATGCGGGTAATGTGCCTGTGACGAGCAAACATGCGGCTGCGCATAAAACAAAACCGATTAGCACGCGCGAAATGAAAAAAGCTGACTGAGAGGTGGATTTTTTTTGCATTGTAGGGGTTGAATGGAGCCGCCGCTTGTAAGTGAAACGCAGAGGTATGTCAATGTCTTTTTTGCTAAATGCGGAATTTGTGTCCCAATTAATGGCCAAACGAGCGGAAAGTGTTGCCCGTCGTCAGTTTCTAGCCGCACTGAGAGGCACGAGCATGAGCCGCTCCGAGCTATGACTGCTGTTATGGCCGCGGAGCCGGAGTAGGACGCGGCGAGGAGGGAGGCGGCACTGGTGTTATGTGAGAGGCGAAGTAGCCCGCGGCCACGCTGTGGGCGGTAGTGATGATGGAGTCGCCATCGCTATTATGTGTCACGGCGCAGCAGGTCGCGCCCTTGGGGTTGGATGTGCTCTCGGTGTGGGCGTAATTCTGGGCGTGCTACTCGGCGTTACTGTCGCTGTCGGTGTTCCAGTAGGGGTTGCGGTTGGAGTTGGACTGACTAAAGGAGTACCAGTAGCTGTTGCTGTTGGCGTTGATGTAGCCGTTGCGGTCGGAGTGGCTGATGGGGTACCGGTGGGAGTGGGTGTCGGACCAGATTGCGCGCAGTATCTCCCGCCGGTATTCGTAACACCTCCAGAAACATCATCGAATGACCCTCCCCACACAATCATTTCACTGCCGGCCCAGACTGCACTGTGCGAGCTGCGGCGAGTTGGGGCGTTCGCTGTGCTGGTAGCCATCCAACTATCTGTGCCAGGATTGTATCTACCGCCTGTGTTTGTAATATTGAAACCTTCCCAGACAATCATTTCACTGCCGGTCCAGACTGCACTGTGACCGGCTCGCGCCGACGGAACGTCGATGGTGGTAGTAGCTGTCCAACTCTCGGTGTTGGGATTGTATCTCCCACCGGTGTTCGAAACGGCGGAACTGTCATCATATCCGCCCCAGACGATCATTTCACTGCCGGTCCAAACGGCAGTGTGACTTTCTCGGCCAACAGGCGCGTCGGTGGTGTTCGTGGTTGTCCAGCTATCCGTCCCGGGATTGTATCTGCCGCCGGTGTTCAACTCGGGGCCGCCGCCATATCCGCCCCAGACTATCATGTTATTGCCGGTCCAGACGGCGGTGTGAAGTATCCTCGGGGTGGGTGCGTTGGCGGTGCTAGTAGGTATCCAACTGTTGGTGCTAGGGCTGTATTTGCCGCCGCTATCCACGATATTCGATGCGGTCTCTCCCCCCCAGACGATCATTTCACTGCCGGTCCATACCGCCGTATGCCGGGATCGGCCAACAGGGGCGTTGAGAGTGCTGGTGTCTGTCCAACTATTTGTGGCAGGGTTGTATTTCCCTCCGGTATTCGTCCGATTTTGGGCTTCGCCGCCCCAGATAATCATTTCGCTGCCAGTCCAAACTGCTCTGTGCCAAGCTCGTGCAGAAGGGACGTTAGTAGCGCTGGTGATTGTCCAATCGTCCATACTTAGGTTATACCTGCCGCCCATGTTGGAATGGAATCCGTTGTCATCAAACCCGCCCCACACAATCATTTCACTGCCAGTCCATACTGCGGTGTGTGAACTCCGGGGAGAGGGCACGCTGCCCGGGCCAGTTCGGACCCAACTGTTACTGCTTGGATTATATCGGCTACCAGTATTGCGAGCGAACAAATTATATCCGCCCCACACGATCATCTCACTGCCTGTCCAGATCGCGGTGTGAGACAACCGAGCATCGGGTCCATTGGCGGTGCTCGTCGCCGCCCAAGTGTTCGTAGCAGGATCGTAGTTGCCGCCAGTATTTAATGGATCACCGTTGTTCCATCCACCCCAGACGATCATTTCACTGCCGGTCCAGACTGCGGTGTGTGAATCCCTAGCGCCAGGCGCGTTGGTTGTACTTGTAGCTGTCCAACTATTCGTGTTCGGATTGTATTTACCACCGGTATTGGCCTCCTGCATGCCGCCACCGTACCCCCCCCAAACTATCATTTCATTACCGGTCCAGACTGCTGTGTGTCGCTGTTCGCCAGGGGGCGCGTTAGTAGTGCTAGTAGCTGTCCAACTATTGGTGTTGGGATTGTATCTCCCACCGGTGTTCAAAGCCTGGATGTCGCCAGTGCCTCCCCAGACAATCATTTCACTGCCGCTCCAGATTGCTGTGTGGAGATAGCGCGCAGCGGGCGCGTTGCTGATGTTTGTAGCTGTCCAGCTATTTGTGGAGGAATTGTATTTTCCACCGCTGTTCAAGTGCTCGTTGTTACTATCCCGTCCGCCCCAGACTATCATTTCGCTTCCGCTCCACACCGCTGTGTGATGGACCCGTGCAGTAGGAGCACTTGTGGTGCTAATATCTGTCCAATTGTCAAGGACAGGATGGTATCGCGCTCCTGTGTTCATGAACCCTGTGCCATCAAATCCCCCCCATACGACCATTTCCGTCCCGGTCCACACTGCAGTGTGATAGGTTCGGGCGCTTGGAGCACCGGTGGCACTTGTAGTTGTCCAATTATCCGTGCTCGGGTTGTATTTCCCGCCAGTGTTTAAATAAGAGAAAAACCCGCTTTGTCCGCCCCACACAATCATCTCGGTGCCAGTCCACACCGCCGTGTGACTCTCCCGAGGTTCGGGCGGACCGGCGGTAGCTGTCCAAGTATCATCGATGCATCCTCCTTCCCGAATTTTCGGAAGCGTATACCTGGCACTGGGTACTGCCATCGCACTAGGAACTTGGATCTGCTCTTGCGCTAGCCAAGGCTCCAACGGCTTCTTTGACCAAGCAACCTTGGCGACCTTCAAGCGCTCCTGAGCCTTCTCCATCACTACTATTGCGTAATAACATGTCTCGTCTTCCTGTAGTGAACTCAGCTGTCCTGTAGGTAAAGTTTGGTCTGGCGCGATCGCTCGGCGCGCCGGAACGAGCAGACGGCCCGGCGATCCGTCCCTACCATTTGAGAAACGGCCTCCTTGATCAACAAACGCGGAAGCGAGATTTTGCGCGGTTGCATCCCACTGCCGGGCGCTCAATTTTATTCCGTCTCCACCGCGGGGGTTGTTCTGCTCATGGGAGCCATTGCTTTTGACGATTTCAATTTCGCTGTACTTACCGCTGAGCTGCTTCATTTCTTCGACGGTGTTGAGAGTCAACAACTCAGCCTCGGCGCGCCGCTCCAGCTCACCGTGAATTCTCTGATCGGAGGCATACCAGCTTGTCAGCAGACGGTCAGCTAATGCTGATCTGGCCAGACACTCGGCGATCACAAACGGATCGTTCCCAAGCGCTTCAAACAGCTCGCGCAACACTTCTGGCTGTCGTGTACGCTTTGCCATGCGGTCCATTTCAGCTTGTAACTGCTCAGCGGTAATCGGCCGCTGCCAGTAATCCTCCACCGCTTGTGATTTGCGCAGGTAATCAGTGACCTTGTTTTCCAGTTGTGCCTGCGGCAGCACAGCATCGAGGGTCAGTTTGGGATCAGGTCGTTCTTTTGGCCAGATGCGGTGACGCCAGTAAACGTCTTCAATCGCATGTTGATAGGCGACGCGCTCTGCGAACGTGAGACTTCTCTGAGAAACATTCGCTGCAGGCTGGGGACGGAACAAAGCAAGCAGTGTCCCGGTCATGGCAAAGCATGCGACGCTGGTAAAAAGTAGTGCGAATAACGCACGGGCGGATTGAGAGGT
>Ga0207701_10008362_pt1 | contig 10220 bp, 5 predicted proteins | sample KBSSwiSSwithPhiX_FD_184294 | JGI IMG/M metagenome (GOLD analysis project Ga0207701, IMG submission 184294) | Switchgrass rhizosphere bulk soil microbial communities from Kellogg Biological Station, Michigan, USA, with PhiX - S5 (SPAdes) (version 2) | ecosystem: Environmental > Terrestrial > Soil...
CGGCGGCTGGCAGCTCGCCGTTTCGAAGTACTCCAAGCACAAGGACGCGACGATCGAGTTCGTCCGCTACATGACGAGCCCCGCCGTCGAGAAGTTCGACGCGATCACCAACTCGAACGTCCCGACGATCACCTCGGTGGCCAAGGACCCGGCCGTTGTCAAGACCAACCCGTACCTGAAGCCGGCGATCGCCAGCGTGGCGCGCGTCACGCGGCCGGCCAAGTTCCTGAAGACGCATTACAACGAGGCGTCGAAGGTGATCTACCAGGGGATCAACCAGATCCTCAACGGCACGCCCGCGAAGAACGTCTTGCCGGGAGTGCAGTCGAAGCTTCGGACTTCGCGGAGGAGGGCGCGCTGTCGGCCAAGGGTCGAAGCACCTGCCGGGCGAAATGCGGCGCGAGCTGCTCGCCAAGCGGCATCGTGCCGCGGCGCGACAGCGCGAGCTCGGTGCGCCCGGCAATGCCTTCGCAGCCGAGCGACTGCAGCTTCAGGATGCCGCACGCGCGCTGCGCGACGGTCGAGGTGCTGGCGTTGGGGCCGCGCACCAGCGCGGCGGCGATGGCCGCTTCCTCCCAATCGAGGCCGCTCGGATGCTTGTCGAACATCGTCTGCGCCAGCGCGTTGATGCCCACGATCTCGCCGCGAAACGCGACGAGATTGAGATAGGCCTCCAGAATCTCGCTTTTCTTCCAGTGCGTTTCGAGCTCGCGGGCACGAAGCGCCTGGCGCACTTTCTGCCCGATGCTGCGCCCGCCTTCGGGGCGAGCGAGCTCATCGTCCTGCAAGCCCGCGAGCTGCATCGTCAGCGTGGACGCACCGCGCGTGCGCGTGTTCCACGCGTTGCTCCATGCGCTCTTGGCGAGCGCGCCCCAGTCCACGCCCGCATGCTCGTAGAAGTTCCGGTCCTCGCTCAGCACCAGCGCCCTCAGCAACGCGGGCGACATGTCGGAGAGCGCGACCCAGGGCAGCCGGCGCACGGTCTTGTCGATGCGCAAGGTCTGTATCGGCACGCCGTGCCGGTCCAGAAGCACCACGTCCGACGGGCGGTAGGCGGCCCTGACCTCATCGAACGCCGGCAGCGCCGCGACGGCCAGGGACGAAGAGGCAGCAGCCAGAACCAGCAGCCCGCGGAGAATCCACTTCATGGCGCGACCTCGAGCGTCGCATTCGGCGTTTCGCCGAAGGTTTCGGGAGCGTAAAGCGCCTCGACGCGCGTCGGCGGCAGCGAGAAGCGTCCGGCGTTGGAGAGACGCAGCGTGTACTCGATGACGTGCTTGCCGCGCGGCAGATAGCCGTAATAGCTGCGATACGCCTCGAAGCTCCGCTCCTCGAACGCGGCCCACGCGGTGGTCGCGCGCTTTTCGGTGCTGGTGGCGATGACGCTGTCGCGGCTCAACCCCGAGCCGAGCAGCGTGGCACCGCCGGGCACCGGGTCGTTCACCACCACCCACGTCATGTCGGACTGCGCATCCACTTCGAGGCGCACGCGCATCACGTCGCCGCGCGACCACTTCGACTTGTCCTTCTGCTCGACAGCGGACACGGTCCGCTTGATGTCGTAGCCCGCGCTGATCGGCGCCTTGAGCGGGATGGCAGCGAGAGATTGCACCGTGAGCCACGGCTTGCCGCTGCCGACCTGGGCGACGCTGAGCATTCCGGGCCCGTCGGGCCAGGCGAGCTTGAGCACGCCGCCATTGGCATCCCTGGCCCAGTCGAGCGAGAGCGCGGTGTTCGAGGGAGAGAGGGTTGCATTGGTCAAGCCATCGACCTTCGCCGATTCGAACTTCGCCGAGAACTTGTCGAGCGCGAGCGAGCCCCACAGGTTCGCGATCGTCGTCGACCACGCGCCCTTGCGCTGGCGTCCGAGGCTCCCCACCACCATCCTCGGCAAGTCTTCACGCCAGCGCGGATCGTCCAGCACGGCGAGAATGAGCTTCACCGAGTTGGCGTCGGCGCCGTCCATCAGCCACCACCAGAAATCGTCGCCTTCGGTGTTGAACGTCATCGTCGTGCCGGCATAAGTCATGCGGCTCTTCAGGATCTGCTGGACCTCGTCCTGCCGCCTGGCCCGTTCCGGAATCCCGTCGACGCGGCGCAGGATATTGAGCCAATCGATGACGGCGGCGGTCGGCCACAGGTTCGGCGTGAGATCAATGGAGCCGAGCATCCGCGGCTGAGCACGGCCGTAGCGGGACAAGGCTTCGATGGCGGCGATCTTGCGCACGTCGAGGTCCGGCCGCGGCGACCAGAACTTGCGCTCGATGCGCCCCTCGGCGAACGCCGCGAGTCCGGAGAGCATCTGGTCGCGCGAAGCAGGAGGGAGCTCGAAACGCGACTCGTGCGACGCAGCGAGCAGGTAAGCCGTCAGGCGGTCGCTGCCGTTCGCCCTGTCTTCCGCGCGGGGCGGAAAATAGTTGGCGAGGCCGTCCGCATCGAGGTACGTGGGCAGCGCGTTGACGAGCGTTGACCAGAGCGTTGCGTCGCGAAGTCCGATCGCCTTCGACGTCAGCTGTTCGAGGCAGTTGTAAGGGTAGGTTTCGAAATAGCGGCGGATCCCGGGCAGCGCGCCGCCCAATCGAGGCTGGACACCGACGTTGAGACCGCCGCGCTTGGTACCGCTCTCCGGCAATGCGTCGGCCGGCGCGGCGACGGGCACGCTGAACGGGTTGTCCAGCTGCGACAGCGTCGCCTGCAGCACGCGAACGGGCACCGCACTCGAAACGGCTTGCGTCACTTTCATCCGATCGCGAGCGCGATCGGGCGCGTCGCCGGTCTCCTCCGCCGCGGCTTCCCAGCCGATGCTGACGGCTTCGTTGGGCACGGTCACGGGCCACGTCACTTCTTTCGCACCGCCCGCGGCAATCGCGACATCCTGAGCCGGCACCGCAATCGGCGTCGGCGCGATGCCGCCGCCTCTACTGGCGATCCCCGCGAGCGTGACGCGAGTCTTCATCTCACGCGCCGTCGTGTTGCGCAGCGTCAGCATCGCGGTGAATTGATCGCCGTCGCGCACGAGCGGCGGCAGACCCGAGAGCACCTGGAGGTCCTGGGTGACCCGAATGGTCGCGCTGCCGGTTCCGAAACGCTGCGCGCCCTCGTCGGCGACGGCCACAAGCTTGAAGCTCGTGAGCGAATCGTTGAGCGGCACCTCGATCACGGCTTCGCCGTTCGCATCCGGGACGACCTGCGCTTTCCACAGGAGGAGCGTGTCGAAGAGCTCGCGCGCCTGGCCGCGGCCGCCTCCGCCGCCCGCCGCGACGGCTTTGCGGCCATAGTGGCGGCGGCCGATGATCTCGCCTTGCGCGGTGCTCGTTTCGACGCCCCACGCGCGATCCTGGAACATCGCATTGAGAAGGTCCCACGAGCCGTTGTTGCGAAGCGCCAGCAGGCCTTCGTCGACGGCAGCGAACGCGAGCTCGGTTCCCGCCACCGGCTTGCCGCCTTGCGTGACCTTGATGCGCACCAGCGACTTCTGCCGGATCGAGTACTGTGGCTTGTCGGGCGTGACGCTCACCTGCAGCGCATGCTCGGCAATGCCGACCTTGAGCGCCGCGACACCGAGCTTGAACGACGGCTTGGCGAGGTCGACCATCGCCGTCGGCGCCTGGTATTCGCGTCCTTCGTACCAGAAGCTCCTCACCCACGCGAGCGGCTCTTTCCAGCCCCAGGTGAAAAACGAATACCAGGGCACGTCGCGGATTCGTCCGCGCAGCGCGAGAACGCTGACGTAGACATTGGGTCCCCAAGACTTGTCGATCTTGAGCTCGACCGTCGGGTCGTCCCCGCGCAGGTTGACGACCTTCGTCTCGATCACGCCTTCGCGCTCGACGCTCACCAAGGCGGTCGCATCGCGAAACGGCATCCGCACCTGCAGCTTCGCGGTCTCGCCGGGCTCGTAGAATTTCTTCTCCGGCAAGACGTCGATCCGGTCGTCGTTGTCCTGCGCGAACCACAGCTCGCCTTGCTTCGTGACCCAGATGCTGGTGGCGGCCTCGGCCGGATTGTCCGCGCTGTCCTTGCCCTGCGCGATCAGCTCGACCTGACCCGCCGTGGACAGGGTTGCCTCGCACAGCAAGAGGCCGCGCTCGTCGGTGCTGCCGCTGCACAGGACGCCCAGGTCGCGCACGTCGGCGCGGTTGTCGTAGGCATAGAGGCCTCCGACCATGCGCTTGCGCGTGCTGATGATTTGCGTCAATCGTCCGCGGACCTCGACGCGCTGGCCCTTCATGGCCTTGCCATTCGTGTCGAGCGCCAGCACCGTGAACTTCACCTGCCCGCGATTGCTCGCCCATGCGCCTGCCTTGATGCCGAGCACCGTCGCGCTCGGCCACACCGGGATGCGCGTCGAGACGGTTTGCACTTCGCCGTTGGGATCGTTGAACGTGACCTCGGTGACGAGATCGGAAAGGCGCGTGACCTTGGGCAGCTCCTTCAGCGTGACCGTCGCCGCGCCGTTCGCGTCGGTGGTGATCGGCAGCTTGTCGGCGACGAGCTTCGCATCGCCCGAGTCGCCTTCCTCGCTCGACTCGTCTCTCGCGCCCATCCTCGCGGGGTCGCGCGGCGGTTCGAACGAAAACTCGTCATGACCGGGAAAGTTGAGCGGGCGGTTCTTGAGCAAGGCCGATACGCGCGCCGGCGCACCGGCCATCCCGCCGCCCGACAGGTAACTCAATTGCACGCTCACCGGAATCTCGCGCGGCGCGACCTGCACGCCCTTGGGGCCGCTCACGCGCGCATCCACGAGCGGCACGCGGAACTCTTCGACGCGAAACTCGCCGCTCGCAACACTTCGCGGCATCTGTCGATCGGCGGCCGATGCGGGAGGGACGTCGCGCTCGAGCGATACCGTGTAGACGCCGAGCTTCGCCGCCTTGGGAATGCTCCACGTCGACACGGCGCTGCGTTGCCCGTTCCACTGCATTGGCTGCGTGTACTCCTGCCCGCTCCCCTGGTGGACGATCTTCACGCGTGCCGGCAGCAGGGCCGGGTCGACGTACGCGAGACCCTTCGTGGTTTCGGCGCGGACGAAGTGCTTCATCGACACGGTTTCACCGGCGCGCAAGAGCGTGCGATCGAACACCGTGTGCGCGCGTGCCTCCGGCTCCGGCTGGAAATCGGTCGGCAGGTTGAAGCGCCACGACTCGATGCCTTTTTGCCATTGGCTGAAGACGAAGGTCGTATCGACGACGCCCTGCGACGGCCCGGAGGCGATGGCCTTGCGCGCCGTGACGAAGTAACCCTGGTCGACGAGGCAGTCCCGCGGTTGCGCGGCGAGTGCCGTGCCGATCCGGGCGAGACCCTGCGCATCGGTGCGTCCCGAGAAAATCTGGCGGCTGCGGCAGTCGTAGACCGCGACGTCGGCGCCTTCGACGGGTTTGCCCCGGTCGAGTGTGGTCACCCAGACGAGACTGTTCTCGCGGCTCCTTTTGAAGTGGACGCCGAGGTTGGTCACGAGCACGCCGGTGCGCACGTACATCGGCTCCTTCTTGTCGAGGAGCGACGTGCCGAGCCGCAGCGATTCGATCTCGACCACGTAATAGCCGGGAGTGGCAAGCGGAATGCCGACGACCTCGAACGGGCGCGGATCCCCGCCGTCGAGCTGCGGGAGGTCGAGCCGCTTCACGTCGGCGGCGCCTTTCAGCAGCGATACCTCGCGCGTCTCGACGTAGCGCTCGACGCGGCGCTTGATCGGACGTCCTTTCGCGTTCTCGGCATCCTCGACCGTGTACCACTGCGCCTCGGGCAAGCCCGCTTCGCGCGCCGTCACGCTCCGCTCGTGGTAGCGGGAGACCCGGCCGTACCACGACAGGATGTCGGCGTCGGCTTCGATACGCTTGACGCGAACGCCGCCGGCATTGGCGGGGGGCGTCTTGAGATCGGCTTGCACGTGCCGCAATGTGACGGGCAACATGGCGTCGGTCCCGGCTTCGACGATGCCGAACGGCGCGGCCGCGAACTTGGCGAGCGGCGGCGTGTCTCCCGTGGCCACTTTCAACGGAAATGCGGCGGCGTTAGCGAGCGGCCGGCCGACGTTGTCCTTGAGATCGCGGGGCACTTCGATCGTGAACGACGTGTTCTCGGGGAGCGGCGCGGCGAATGTGACCGCGCTCACCTCGTCGCCCTTGTCGTCCTTGTCGAAGACCGGTTTCATGGGCGCGCCAGCCGGGGCGCGGAGCTCGACCCGTTCCGCCGACTTCCGCGAAACCGGGGCGGAGAAGCGGAGCACTATCGGGCGCACCGGCAGGCATGCCGCATTCGCACGCTCGCGCTCGCAACTGAATTCGGCGCTGAAGGCCTTGCGCACCCGGTAGGCATAGCGCTGCTCGACCGTCGTGCGCACCTGCGGGTTGCCGGTCGCGGCGATGCCTTTGCCCCACACGAGGCGCACGGCCGTATCAGGCGGCAGCGGGCGCGGACACGTGACGAGCAGCGTCCGCGCCGCGCGCTTCGCGTCGATGCGTCTTGCCCTCAAAAGCGCTTCGCGGGCCGGTCCCGACACTACAACCACGGGCAGGCGCTCGCCAATCCCTTCCACTTCGCACCAGGCATTCGCCGCCACGGTGGCCGCGTCCACCGCACCGCTCAGCGTGAGGAGGAAATGCTGGTCTTCCTCGATTTGCGCGTCCTCCCAGGGTTGCGCCGAGACGATGGCCGGGCCGCCGGTGCTGAAGCTCCATTCCGTGGCGCCGGTGAACTGCTTTGCCGCGCCACCGGTGCCCGCGCTGGCGGTGGGCTTCCAGTCCGGCCGCACCTTCACCGCGCATCGCACACCCGGGGGCACAGGTTCGCGAAAGTTGTACTGCCAGACCCGATCGTCGATCCAGCGGCCGGTTCCTTCCGGCGCAGGCCCGGCACACTGCACGTTGACGGGGTCGGGGAGCTTTAGGTCGCCGAGTGGCACGACGGATTCGGAAAACTTCACCGTCACCTGTCGCACCTGCGCGACCTCGCCCTGCGGGGTCACGCTATCGACGGATGCGGCCAAAACGACGGACGCGGCGATCAATGTCGCCGCGCCAGCGAGCAATCGAATCAAGCGGGTGGCTCCAGCGAGTGGGTGGGTCAGTAGCGAATCTTCGCCACGGCGCGCAGGTTTTCCGGCGTCGTCGTCGGGAATCCGAAGAACTCGAGATACGCGGGAATCTGCTCGAAGAGCATGTCGGTGCCTACCTGGAAGCGGCAGCCGCGAGCTTGGGCAGCGCGCAGGAAAGCCGTCATTTCCTGCTTCATCACGACCTCGCCGACCATCGCCCCCGGCGCGATGCGGTTCACGTCGATGGGCAACGGATCGCCTTCGTTCATTCCCATCGGCGTCGCGTTCACCACCAGCGCATATCCGGCAGGATCGTTGGAGCCGGTCGATACCTCGAGCTTCGGATAGTGGCGGCGCAGCCGATCCGCAAGGCCGTCGGCCGCCGCGGCGTTCGCGTCGAAGAGGCCGATCTTCGCGACGCCCGCGGCCGCGAGCGACGCCGCGATCGCCGAGCCCACGCCGCCGCATCCCACGACCAGCGCGCTCGCGCCACCGAGCTGCATTCCCTTGCGCTCGACGCCGCGAACGAATCCGGCGCCGTCGAACATGTCGCCCAGCAGGCTCCCGTCGGGCCGGAGGAGGATGGCGTTGCACGCCCCGGCAATCTTCGCCGTCGGCGTGACCTCGTCGACCAGGCTCACCGTCGTGACCTTGTGCGGCATCGTGATGAGCGCACCGCGCAGGTTGGTGAGCTTCTTGAGGCTCGCCAGGAATTGCGGGTAGTCCTCGCCCTTGACGCCCATCGGCATGACGATCGCGTCGATGCCTTGCTGCTCGAAATACGGGTTGTAGATCATCGGCGCCTTGAAGCTCTCGGTCGGATAACCGATGTGCGCGATAAGCGTGGTGGTGCCGCGAATCATCGGGACATCCTTCCCGATTGCGGCATCGAGATCTGGGGCACGATGGGTTCGATTCCTTTCAGTGATGGGTCAGAGCGACGACCTGGCCGGTTTTCGCGGCTTCGCCGATCGCCTCGGTCACGCGAAGGTTGGCAAGACCGTCGCGTGCGCTCACGAGCGGCGAGGCTTCGCCGCGGACCACTGCGCCGAAATGCTCCATTTGATGCTCGAGCGGATCGTCGCGCGTCATCTCCGCGACGCTCGTCCGGAATGGCTTCCACCACGAGCGGTCCTCGGCGCGATCGTACGTCTTGAGCCGCATCGTCGGGATCGACAGCGAGCCGAACGTGCCCATCACGACGTAGCAATCCTCGTCGTCGTAGGTTGGGTACGCCTTGTTCTCCTGCGACGTGTGTTCCCAGTTGCGCGCGGACGCGGCAGTGTCGGAAAGCATGAACGAGCCCAGCGCGCCGCTCGTGAAGCGCAGGTTGATCGCAACGGTGTCTTCCACCGGGAAGCCGCGCGTCGCATCCGATGCGAACGCCTGCACCGCGACGATTTCGCCGCACAGCATGCGCAGGTTGTGCACTTCGTGGATCATGTTGATCAGGATGGGGCCGCCGCCGGGCTCGCGGCGCCAGGGGCCGTCGGCGAAGTAATGGTCGGGCTTGTAGAACACGGCGCTGCCCATCACCGCAACCAAGGGTCCGAGCGTGCCGCGCTCGACGATCTCCTTCGCCTTCGCCATGATCGGGCTGTGTGCGCGGTGATGGCCGATCAGGATGCGCGCCCCCGCGGCGTCGGCCGCCCGCAGCAGCCGCTCGCCTTCCTCCACCGTCGGCGCGATCGGCTTCTCGAGCAACATAGGGAGACGCGCCTCGATGCACTGCAGCGCCTGCGGCACGTGGAGCTGGTTGGGCGTGGCGAGGATCACGCCATCCGGCCGATCCTTGGCGATCAGTTCGTCCAGCGATTTGTACAGCGGCACGCCCGCCTTCTTCGCTGCCGCTTCCGCGGAGGGCGCCGGATCGACGATCGCAGTCAGCGCGCAAGTCGGGCTCTTCTGCGCGACCGCGATGTGCGCAAGACCGATGAGGCCGGCGCCGGCCACCGCAACGCGGGTTTTGTTCACTGCTGGGGTATCCGACGGGAGGACGGAAGTGTTCGTATTGTAGTGGGTGCGCGGGCGTGCTGGGTCCGGTCCGCTAATCCTTCTCGTCCGCGTGTATCGCCGCGTCCTTCGTCTTCGCCCGGGGGGGCGCGCGGCAACCATTGATGAAGAGATCCACCACGGAGCTCGCCCACCGCTCGACCTCGGGGGGCGTCATCGGCTTCCCCAGGCTCAATGCGCGCCGTTGCGGAACGCTCAGCACCATGTACAGGAATTGTTCCGCGGCGCCCAACGGGTCGTCGAGCGTGACGTTCCCGGCGCGCGCCTCGCGCGAGAGGACGCCGCCGATGAGCACGATCGCTTCCTGCGTCGCGCCCTCGCTCGTCACCGCAGCGGCCAGCTTCGGAAAGCGCGCGGACTCGCCCACGATGAGGCGGTGCAGCGCGAGCGCCTGCGGCGTGAGTGCGGCGTGCAGGATGAGCGCCGCGAGCCGGCGCAGGATTTCCGCGAGGTCGGCTCCGGCGATGAGCGGCATTTCGGCCGGCGGCCGCAACCCCTCGATGATCCGGTGGAGAACCGCGCCGAAGAGCTCGGCCTTGTCCTTGAAGCGGTGATAGAAGGTCCGCTTCGACATGCGCGCCCGCTGCGCGACGGCCTCGATGCTGGTCGCGCCGTAGCCGCGCTGGAAGAAGAGATCGGTGGCGGCGTCCAGGAGACGCTCGCGCAGTTGCGCCGCTTCCTGGCCCGAGGGGCGGCCCCCGCGCCGGCGCGGCGGCGCGGGGGCCTTGCGGTTCGGCAGGGGTGCCGCCTTGCGTTTGACCGCAGGCGGCACGTCAGGCGCGCGAGAGAGAGGCGCGCGGGCTCATCGGTTCAGTGCTGACTGGGCGAGGCGTAATCGCCGTTCGGCGCCCCGTATTGAGGAGGATAGTAGCCACCGTTCGACCGGGCGTCCTGCGGATAGTATCCGCCGTTCGCCGCGTAGCCCGGTGGCGGGCCGCGATAGCCGTCGAAGTCGCCGTATTGGCCCACGCGGGGCGCCGGTCCATAGGAATACGACGTCGGCGGAGGAGGGGCGGACGACCGCGAGGGGGCAGGGTAGTAGGCGCGTGGCGCGGTATACCCCGGAGGGGCGCTGCCTTGCGACGGATAGTAGCTTTGCTGCGGATAGTAATTCTGCGGCGGATTGTAGTTCTGCGGCGGGTTGTAGTTCTGCGGCGCGGGCTGGTAATGG
>Ga0207701_10008367_pt1 | contig 10218 bp, 7 predicted proteins | sample KBSSwiSSwithPhiX_FD_184294 | JGI IMG/M metagenome (GOLD analysis project Ga0207701, IMG submission 184294) | Switchgrass rhizosphere bulk soil microbial communities from Kellogg Biological Station, Michigan, USA, with PhiX - S5 (SPAdes) (version 2) | ecosystem: Environmental > Terrestrial > Soil...
GCCAGCGAACACGGTGCCAGCCGCGCAGAGCGTCAGCGAGGACACGTTGCTGCCGATCGGCGGCGTATCAGTCGCGGATGTGGACAGCGGGCCTCTCACCAACGGTGACCAGCGGCACGCTCAGCGTGATCGCGGGCGCGGGGGTGAGCGGCAACGGCACCGGCGCCGTGACCATCACCGGCACAGCGGCTCAGATCAACACCGCGCTGACCGGGCTCTCGTACACCGGCAACCTCAACTTCAACGGTTCCGACACGGTTACCGTTTCAACGACTGATGGGGCTCTCAGCGATACGGATACCATCGTCATCACGGTCAACCCGGTCAACGACGCGCCGGTCAACACCGTCCCAGGCACGCAGAGCGTCAACGAGGACGGCAACCGTTCGATCGCGGGTCTTGCGATTGCTGACGTGGACGCCGAAGCCGGGACGCTGACGGCGACGCTGTCGGTCGCGCATGGAACGCTGACGGTCGCATCGGCGGGCGGCGCAGGGGTGTCCGGCAGCGGGACCGCAAGCGTGACGCTGACCGGTACGGTGTCGCAGATCAACGCCACGCTCGCCGCCGCCAACAACGTGGTCTACCGCGGGGTGGCGGACTACAACGGCCCCGACACGCTGACGGTTACGACCAGTGACGGCGGCAGCACCGGTTCCGGCGGCGCGTTGACCGACGTCGACGCCGTGGCGATCACGGTGAACGCGGTCAATGATCGGCCGGTGCTCGATCTCGACGCCAACAATTCGAGCGGCGCGGCCGGGGCGGACTACACGACGTCCTTCACCGAGGGCGGCGCCGCGGTCGCGGTCGCCGACCTCGACGATCTGGTCGCCGATGTCGACAATTCAAATCTTGCCTTTGCGACGGTCACGCTGGCCAATCATCAGCCACTCGACTTGTTGTCCATCACCGGAACGCTGCCTGCCGGCATCACGGCCTCCGCCTACGATCCCTCGACGGGCGCGCTCTCGCTGAGCGGTCCGGCAACGCCCGCCGCCTACCAGACGGCACTGCGCCAGGTCGTATTCGGCAACAGCAGCCCGACCCCATCCACCACGGATCGGATCGTCAACATCGTCGTCAGTGACGGAGCGGCCGGCAGCGTCGCGGCGCATGCGTTCGTTCATGTGGTCCCGCTGGACACCGCGCCTGCGCTCGACCTCGACGACGACGATTCGAGCGGCGCGGACGGGGCGGACTACACCGCCGTGTACACGGGCGGCGGCGCTGCGGTTCCGATCGCCGACACCGATACGCGGGTCGCAGATGCCGACAGTCCGAGCCTCGTTTCTGCGACGATCAGGCTGACCAACGGCGAGGCAACCGATCGCCTCTCCGTGAACGGGATACTGCCGACCGGGATCGCAAGCGCCTTCGATCCGCTGACCGGCATCCTCACGCTGACCGGCCCGGCGCCGCGCGCCGACTATCAGACGGCTCTGCACCAGATCGAGTACGACAGCAGCGATCCGAACCTGCTCACGGCGACGCGCGTCATCGAGGTCGTCGTCAATGACGGTAGCACCGACAGCAACGCCGCGTTCAGCCTGATCCAGATCGCCCTCGCAGTCCCGCCGACGCTGGATCTCGATGGCGACGATTCCACCGCCGGCGGCTCGGACTACGCGACGGCGTTCACCGAGGATGGCGCGGCGGTGCGGATCGTCGACGCCGACATCGTGTTCGGCACGCCGACACTGGTGTCGGCGATAATCACGCTGACGAACCTGCTCCCCGGCGACCTTCTGTCCGTGATTGGAACGCTGCCGCCCGGCATGACGCACGTCTACGATCCGGGTACCGGTGTGCTGACGCTGACCGGTGAGTCGTCGGCTGGGGATTATGAGGCCGCATCGGACCAGATCGTCTACTCCAACAGCAGCGACAATCCGTCGACCGACGCTCGCATCATTACGGTGGTCGTGAACGACGGCATCAACGACAGCAACACCGCGACTTCGATCGTCGACGTTGTTGCGGTAGACGACCCGCCGTCCCTGGCGGTCGCGACGACTGCTTCCTACACCGAGAACGATCCTGCCGTGCTGGTTTCACCGGCCGCTGCGGTTTCCGATCCCGACAGTCCGCATCTGACCATCGGCGTCGTGGCGATCACCGCCGGCCTCACTCCCGGCGACGTGTTGACAGTGAGCGGGCTGCGCAGCGGCGCCCTCGGGTCGATCAAGTTCGACTGGGCGCCGTCCTTGAACGAACTGATCGTCACCGGCACAGGTTCGCCGGGCGACTATCAGGCGCTGTTCCAGTCGGTGCGCTTCCATTCCGACAGCGACGACCCGACCAACGGCGGTGCCGATACGACCCGCACCATCTCCTGGGCCGTGTTCGACGGCACAAACACGGCCGTCTCGACCACCACGCTCACGATAGGCGCCTTGAACGACGCGGCGGTGGCCCAGGACGGTAGCGCGACTGGCGATGAGGACAAGCCGATCGCCGGCACGCTGGTCGCAACCGACACTGACGGCATTACGCTGACCTACTCGCTCGCGGCGCCAGCCACGCATGGCAGCGTCGTAGTCAGTCCGGACGGCTCCTACACCTACACGCCGGCCGCCGACTTCAACGGCTCCGACAGCTTCACCTTTGTGGCGAATGATGGCGAAACCGATTCCAACATCGCGACCGTGACCCTTACCGTCAGCCCGGTCAGTGACAGGCCGCCCGGACAGGGGCCCGGTGGAAACCCGGTGCCGACTCCCGGCTTCGATGCCGGTTATTATCTAGCCACCAATCCCGACGTGGCCGCGGCCGGCGTCGACCCGCTCGAACACTTCAATACCTTTGGCTGGCGCGAAGGACGCAATCCGAGCGCCTCCTTCGACACGGCCTATTATCTTGCCCAAAATCCCGATGTCGCGGCCGCCGGAGTGAATCCGCTTGATCACTTCAATGTCTTCGGCTGGCGTGAAGGGCGCGATCCAAACGCCTACTTCGACACGTCCGGCTACCTGGAGCACTATACCGACGTCGCGGCTGCCGGCGTGAACCCGCTGCAGCATTACGATGAATTTGGCTGGTACGAGGGGCGCGATCCGTCACTCGCTTTCGACACCACGCAATATCTCGCAGTCTATACGGACGTGGCAGCGGCGCACGTCGATCCGTTGGGGCACTTCCTGTACTTCGGCGTTCGCGAAGGCCGGTCTCCGTTCGGGGACGGGTTCTGGGAGTAGCGCGGCGGACAAGCGTGTTCCGCTTTCAGCGTCACTGAATCGCGGGAGGCTCCCATGACGGTCACGCGTCGCAGTCTGCTGGGAAACATGGCGAAGCTCGGCGGTGCCGGCGCGGTCGCCGAGACGCTCGCGGTCTGGGATTTCCTCAAGCCGCCGCCGGCGCTCGCGGCGAGCCTCGCGCTGCCGAAGGAATCCGGGCGCGGCAAGACCGTCGCGATCCTCGGCGCCGGGGTGTCCGGGCTTTGCGCGGCCTACGAGCTCGATCGCGCCGGCTACGATTGCGTGATCCTGGAAGCGCAGCGACGCGCCGGCGGGCGCAGCCTCACGCTGCGGCGCGGCGACACGTTCCAGGAGATGAACCAGCCGGCGCAGACCGTCGAATTCGACGAGGGGCTCTATCTCAACGCCGGCCCCGGCCGCATCCCGCATCACCACGTCAACGTGATCGACTATTGCCGCCGCTTCAATGTGACGCTGCAGCCCTACATCTTCGCCAGCCGCGCCAACCTCGTGCACTCGTCGACGTTGGGCAACGGCCGCACGGTGCCGGTGCGCGAGGCGCTCTACAGCCTACAGGGTCATGTCGCGGAGCTGCTCGACAGGTGCCACGCCAAGGGCGCGCTCGACCTGCCGGTGAGCGGCGAGGACCTCGCCAAGCTGCAGGAGATGCTGGTGCAGTTCGGCGATCTCACCAGCGTGCCGGGCAAGGGCTATTCGTACCAGAACCAGTCGGGGCGGGCGGGACTGGAGCGGCCGGCGGGTGTCGCCACGCCGCCGAAGCCGATCACACCGATGAAGCTCGAGGAAATCCTGCGCTCGCGCCTGTGGGACGACTGGATTTTTCGCGACGCGGACATTTATTGGCAAACGTCATTGCTCGAACCGGTCGGCGGCATGGACCAGTTCTTCAAGGGCTTCCTGCGCCAGCCGCTGGCGCGCCGGTCCGGCACGATCGAAGGACTGATCCGCTATGCCGCGAAGGTAACCGAGATCGATGCTGCGGCCGACAAGGTGACGGTGCGCACCGACGAGCCGGGCGGCGCGCGCACGCTGCAGGCCGACTACTGCGTCTGCACCATTCCGATGCCGGTGTTCGCGCGGCTGAAGACCAATCTGCCGCCGGCCTACATGACGGCGGCCGCCAACATGCCCGCGATGGCGGCCGGCAAGGTCGGCTGGCAGGCCGAGCGCTTCTGGGAGACCGAGGCGCAGATCTACGGCGGCATCTCGTGGACCACCGATACGATCGACCAGATCTGGTATCCGTCGTCCGGCTATCTCAGCGCCAGGGGCACGCTCACCGGCGCTTACATGCGCGGCGCCCGTGCGATCACCTTCAACCAGCGGCCGGTTGCCGAGCGGCTCGCGATCGCGCGCGAGCAGGGCGAGCGGCTGCATCCCGGCTACGCGAAATATGTCGAGCACGGCGTCGCGATCGGCTGGGAGAACATGGAGTTCGCGCGCGGCGGCTGGGTCAACGAGGACGATCCGAACTTCGGCGCGAACAGCGCGATCCTCGCGCGCCCGCAGGGCCGCTTCCACATGGCGGGCGACCAGCTGACCTACGTGTCGGGCTGGCAGGAAGGCGCCGTGATCGCGGCGCATCACGCGGTCACCAATATCGACCGGCAGGTGCGGGGCACGCCCTGAGGCCGGTGCATCTGCAAATGGGTGCCATGCGGGAAAGCTCTGGAAACCGTCTCGCCGGACTATTCACCCGGCAGTAGCATCCCCCTGAGAATTCGGCCGGGCTGACCGGCTGCGGTCGCGGCCAACGCGACCTCGGGGAGGCGACCATGAAGACAACCGCATCGGTATTCGCCGCGCTGTGCTTGATCGGCGCTGCGTCGGCGCAGACGCTCGACGATCTCAAGAACGATGGCAGGAACACCGACAATATCCTCACCTACGGCATGGGCTATCACCTCAACCGCTACAGCCCGCTGAAGCAGATCGACAAGACCAGCGTGAAGCGGCTGGTGCCGGTGTGGAATCTCAGTCTCGACAATCAGTGGGGCGAGCAGGCGCAGCCGCTGGTGAAAGACGGCGTGATGTACGTGACCAACGCGAGAGCGACGGTCGCGATCGACGCGGTCACCGGCAGACAGATCTGGAAGACACCGGTCGACTGGCTCCCCGAAACGCCGCGGATCGTGTGCTGCGGCGTCTCCAACAAGGGTGCGGCGATCTACAACGGGAGAATTTATCGCACCACGCTCGACGCCCACGTCGTCGCGCTCGACGCCAGGACCGGCGCGGAAATCTGGAAGTCGAAGGCGGCCGAGTGGAAGGAAGGCTATTCGATGACCGTCGCGCCGCTGATCGCGAACGGCGTGTTGGTTACAGGCATTTCCGGCGCCGAGTTCGGCATCCGCGGCTTCATCGACGGCTGGGACCCGGAAACCGGCAAACAGCTCTGGCGCCACTACCTCATTCCGGCGCGCGGCGAGAAGGGCAACGAAACCTGGCCGCAGGACACCGATGCCTGGAAGATCGGCGGCGGATCGAGCTGGATCACGGGCTCGTACGATCCGGAGCTCGACCTGATGTTCTGGGGCACGGGCAATCCGGCGCCGTGGGCCTCGCAATCGCGGCCCGGTGACAATCTCTACACTGCCTCGATCATCGCGCTGCGGCCGAAGACCGGCGAGATGGTCTGGTACTACCAGACGACGCCGGGCGACCAATACGACTACGATGCCAACTGGGAAGTGATCCTTGCCGAACTCGACGTCGCGGGTGCCAAGCGCAAGGTCGCGATGCAGCTTAACCGCAACGGCTTCCTCTATGTGCTCGACCGCGCCAGCGGAAATCTGATCTCGGCGAAACCGTTCGAGCGCGTGAACTGGGCATCCCACGTCGACATGGAAACCGGCCGTCCGGTCGAAACCGAAATTGCGAAGAAACTGCGCGCCGGCGAACAGGTCGAGCTGTGGCCGACGCAGCGCGGCGCGAAGAACTGGCCGCACGCGGCGTTCAATCCAAACACCGGTCTCCTGTATGCAAACACCATGCACGCGGCGCGGATGTTCAGGCATCTGGAGACGAAGCCGTTCGTCGTCGGCCAGCGCTATCAGTTCGTTGAAAACTTGCCAGCCAAGCAGCCGGAGAATGAGCCGATCGCCCACATGGATGCGATCGATCCGCTGACCGCGAAGCAGAAATGGCGCGCGCCGATCGCCGACCATCCGCATTGGTCGGCGATGCTGGCGACCGGAGGCGGGCTCCTGTTCACCGGAAAGATGACCGGCGAGTTCATCGCCGTCGACGCCGACACCGGCAAGACGCTGTGGCAGTTCCAGACCGGGTCGGGAGTCAACGCGCAGCCGGTGACATTCACGCAGAACGGCCGCCAGTACGTCACCGTGTTGTCCGGCATCGGCGGCGTCTATCGCAATCAGGCCGGCGAGGCGTTGAAGAACATACCGCCCGGCGGGTCGGTGTGGACCTTCGCGCTGATGCCGGAGTGACCGCGCACCCATGAGAGGTGCCACGACGATAACGCTGGCGGCCGTTACGCTCTGGTGCGCGACGGCCGCCGCAGAGCAAGTCTTTTCCGCCGAGCAGCTAAGCGCCGGGGCGGAGATCTTTGAGCGCAACTGTGCGCCTTGCCACGGGCCGCGCATGCAGGACCCCGAAAGCGCATTCGACCTGCGCAAGTTTCCGCGCAATCAGTACGACCGCTTCGTCAATTCGGTGACGCGCGGCAAGAACCAGATGCCGCCGTGGGGCGACATGCTCAAGCCTGGGGAGATCGAGGCGCTATGGGCCTATGTGACGACAGGCGAGCGATGACGCGGCCCGTGGCAAGGCGATCCGGTTTCAGCTCGTCGAAGTCGGCGGCGTTGGGCCAGATTCGCGCTGTTAACGCCGCGCACGAAGGCGATATAACGGCGCACGTATTTTAACGGGAGCTATTCATGCAATATGTCGAGACGCACGGCGCGCGCATCCCCATCGTCGGTTTCGGCTCGATGCGGCTCAAGGAAGAGGCCGGCACGCGCGCGATCGAGGCGGCGATCCGCAACGGCTATCGCCACATCGACACCGCGGCGTTCTACGGCAACGAGCGCGAGGTGGGCGAAGCGATCCGCGCCTCGGGCGTGAAGCGCGAGGAGATCTTCCTCACCACGAAAGTGCGACAGGACAACCTCGAGGCCGACAAGTTCGCCCGCTCGGTCGACAATTCGCTCAAGCTGCTCGGCCTCCCGAACGTCGACCTGCTGCTGATCCATTGGCCGAACGCGCAGGTGCCGATGGAAGAGAGCATCGGCGCCCTCAACAAGGCGAAGCGCGAGGGGCTGGCGAAGCACATCGGCGTCGCGAACTATACCGTCGCGCTGCTCGACGCCGCGGTGAAGGCGACAAAAGAGCCGCTGGTGACCAACCAGATCGAGGTGCATCCGTTTCTCGACCAGACCAAGGTGATCGCAGCGACGCGCGGCCACGGCATGAGCATCACCGCCTATTGCCCGCTCGCGCGCGGCAAGGTGCCGGGCGAGCCCGCGCTGGAGCGAATCGGCAAGGCCCACGGCAAGACCGCCTCGCAGGTCGCGCTGCGCTGGCTGGTGCAGCAGGGCATCATGATCATTCCGGGTTCGGGGACGCCGGCGCGCCAGCAGGAGAATCTCGATGTGCTCGATTTCTCGCTTACGCCCGCCGAGATGACCGAGATCGCCGGCCTGAAGCGGCCGAACTCGCGCGTCGTCAACCCGCCGCAGCACCCCGATTGGGACGTGTAGGCTAATGCAGGTCACCGAGGCCAACGGCGCGAAGATCCCGACGCTCGGCCTCGGCACCTGGCAGCTCAGCGGCCGCAGCGGTGCGCGCGTGATCGAGCAGGCGTTGCGGCTGGGCTATCGCCACATCGACACCGCGAAGAACTACGGCAACGAGCGCGACGTCGGCGAGGCGCTGCGCGCGTCGGGGATCGGCCGCGAGGAGATCTTCGTCACCACGAAGGTGCCTGCGTCCGACCTCGCGCCGGCCAATCTCGAACGCGCGGCGAAGCAGAGCCTGGCAAACCTGCGTCTCTCCGAGGTGAATCTGCTGCTGATCCATTGGCCGAATGCGCGCATCCCGCTCGCCGAGACGATGGGCGCGATGTGCAAGATGAAGCACGAGGGCTATGCGCGCCACATCGGCGTTTCGAATTTCACCGTCGCGCTGTTGGAGGAGGCGGCGACGCTTGCGTCCGAGCCGCTCGTCACCAACCAGATCGAATGGCACCCGTATCTCGAGCAGAGCAAGGTGCAGGCGGCTTGCGCGCGCCAGGGCATCGCGGTCACCGCCTATTCGCCGATCGCGCAGGGGCAGGCGGCGGGTGACGACACGCTGGCGCGGATCGGCAAGCGGCACGGCAAGACGGCAGGGCAGGTGTCGCTGCGCTGGCTCGTGCAGAACGGCGCGATCGTGATCCCGCGCACGTCGAAGATCGAGCGGCTGTCGGAGAACATGGCGATCTTCGATTTCGCGCTTGCGGACGACGAGATGGCCGAGATCGGAAAACTCGCGCGGCGCAACGGCCGCGTGGTCAACACCGGCTGGGCGCCGGACTGGGATTAGGTTTCGTGTTTCTGCGCCGCGCTACTCCGCAGGCTGGGCCGCCGGCCGTATCGCGGCGGGCTCGGTCGCCCGCCTTGGACGGCGCTGCGCCTCCCCGCGCAAGTTCCACAGCACGCCCGCGACGATCAGCCCGGCCCCGGCGAACACGAACACATCGATGTGCTCGCCGTAGAACATCCAGCCGATCAGCGCGATCAGCGGCACGCGCAGGAAATCCATCGGGATCACGACCATGGCGTCGCCGTAGCGGAACGCGTTGGCGAGGCAGTAATGAATGACCAGCCCCGCGCTCGCAATCCCGATCAGCGGCAGTGCGAGCGAGGCGTCGATCTTGAAGATGAACGCCGGATCGCTGCCGACGAAGTTCAGTGGCAGCTGCATCAGGTTCATCCACAGCATGATCGAGAAGGTGGTCTCGGTCGTGATCAGCTTCTTGGTGGCGATCGCGGCGATCGCAAAGAGAAGCGCGCCGACGAGCATGATCAGCGCGGCGGGCTGGAACGCCTCGTGGCCGGGCCGCAGGATCACCACCACGCCCGCGACGCAAAGCGCGAGCGCGAGCGCGCGGCTCGTGCTCATGCGCTCGCCGAGGAACAGCACCGCGAGCAGGGTCACCCAGGCGGGAATCGTGAACTCCAGCGCGAACACGGTCGCGAATGGCAGCATCGTGATCGCGACGGTCCAGCAGATCTGCGAGCCGAAATGCGCCACGTTGCGCAGGCCCTGAAGGCTCATGCGGTGGCGGCGTACGCCGCTCCACAGGCTCGGGCGCAGTGCGCCGAGCGCGCACAGGATGACAAGTCCCCCGGCGCTGCGGATGGTCATCATCTCGAATGCGTTGATGGTGTCCTGCAGCGCGCGCACCGACAGCGCCGCCACGATGAACGCGGTCAGCGTGCCACTCATCCACAGCGCGAGCTTGAGCAGATTGGGCGAAGCGGCGTGAACGGACGTCCCCGACTCGCGGGAAGCCGCGGCTTGCGGGATGGCGTCCGCGCCCGCAACGGACGCTGCTTCCGGTCCCGAAAGCAGTGGGCGTATTTGGAGCATCAAGCTCACTCCCGATGCCCCGCAACGTAACGTAACGTTGCGGTCTCTCGCCGGTCAATAGACGTTGTCGCTCGCGGCGGTATCGCTTGCCGGGGGATCGGAACGAAGCTCCTGCTTGCGACGCCGCCGTGCCGCAACTGCATATTGCCCTTGCTGACGGTGCGGGTCCACGTTCGGACGCACAACCGTAGTCTGAAACGCGTTCCATTCTTCGGGCCGCAGGTGCGCGAGGTCGGTGACGAGTTCGAACTGCTCGAGCGCGTTGCCGTAAAGCTCGCGGTTCACGGGCTGAACTTGCATGAACGGCAGCTCGGGATTGAGTTCGACCGGCACGTTGGTGCGGGTGAGACGAATATTGGTGAACAGCGGCCCGAACCAGCGGTCGGTCTCGACGATGCCCTCGTAG
>Ga0207701_10008369_pt1 | contig 10216 bp, 13 predicted proteins | sample KBSSwiSSwithPhiX_FD_184294 | JGI IMG/M metagenome (GOLD analysis project Ga0207701, IMG submission 184294) | Switchgrass rhizosphere bulk soil microbial communities from Kellogg Biological Station, Michigan, USA, with PhiX - S5 (SPAdes) (version 2) | ecosystem: Environmental > Terrestrial >...
GCGAGCGACTCGGCCAAAAGCGAGATCCGGCCGACCAGTCGTTCGTAGCCGCAGTCAAGGAAATGCTGCGCGGCGCACTGGGCACAGATTTCAATGACCGCTTGGCCGATTGCCGGGAGCTCGCTTACGAAGACGCCGTCATCCTGCTCCGCGAGTGGCTCTCCTCGCGGAATGCGTCATAGCCCGTCGTTGGTGAATACCGGATCCAGCGTCACCGGCATATCGTCCGACTTTCGGAACACGGTGATGTTGTACGAGAGTCTCGTCGCCTTGTTGTTCGCGTTCTGGACCGTATAGTTCACGGCCGAGCTGTTTCGGAACGTGATCTGCGAGCGCCATTCGTTCGCCGACGTCGTTTCCTTGCCGCCGCTCGGCGCGCTCGTGTGCGGCGCGATGCTCGTTTCCTTGAACGTCCACTGCGGCGAGTCCTTGAGCTTCCAGACGACCGTCACGTCGCGGTTGCCCTTGGGAAACCGTACCTCGTCGAAATCCACCTGGACCACGGGCGCGCCGCCGACCATGACGACCTGGACTTCCACGTCGCACGAATTGCCCGGACAGGTCTTGGAGCGCTGCTGCGCACCGGGTGCCGCACATGCGACGAGCAGGACAGCGGCGATGACGCCGCCCAATACGCCACGAGTAGTCATCGAAGTGCCTTCTATTGTTGTAGTTGGGAGTTGGGACCCGGCGCATTCATGATGCCGGCGGTTGCGGTGACGGGTGACCCGCCCGTCGTGCGATCGGGAAAGACGGTGATGTCGTACGCCAAAACCACGGGCTGGGTGTTGAGGTTCGTCAGCGAGACGCTGTTATACCACCAGCCGTGGTTGATCATCTGGCTCTCCCACTGGCCGGCGGACGTCGCCTTCGACATCGCCGTGGCGCCCGCATGCGGCCGCACGCCGAAACCGCGGAATTCATAGCCCGGCGTCTGCAGGTTCCACACGATCGCGGTCAGCCGGTGGCGCGTGCCCATCCGCACGTTGCCGTCGCCGGTCAGCTTGAGCTTGCGCACGCCGCCTTCCTCGACGACGGCGACGTCGATCACGCACGCGGGATAGAAGCAATCCTTCGCCGTGGAGAACGGCATTTGCTCGCGCGTGGCGCACGATGCCAGCAGGAGCGCACCGGCGACGCATGTCAGCAGGGTCTTGTTCGTCATTGTGGGCAATGGGTGGTTAACGGGAAGACAGGGCTTCCTCGATCTCGGCGAAGGTGCGCGCGAGCTCGGTGATCTGCAGCGGCACGCCGAGCTGGCGTGCGATCTGCGACGCGGAGAAGATGCCGCGGATGCACGTGTTGCCGTTGGGGAGCTTCTCCGCGACGAGCTCGTGATGGCGCCCGGCCTGCTTGAGCGACGCCACGATGTGCCCGACCTTTGCGGCGCGCACCTCCTCGATGCGCATGGCGACGATCGAGTCGATGGGCGTCATCACGTCGGATACGACGAGCTCGTTGCGGTTGATGCCGCGGGCGTGGCTGATGCGCACCGGCCGTTCGCCCAGGATGTCCGTGGTCGTGACGAGGCCGACGAGATGGCCGTCGGCCGCCGTGACGAACAGTGAGCGCACGGCCCGCGCAATCATGTACTCGTTGGCGGCGGTGACGGCGGCCGACGGGTCGATCGTGACCGCCGCGACTTTGGAGAGATCGGTCATGACGTCGAGCGCGGGCGTGTCGAGCGTCACCGGATTGGCCGCCGGCTGCGCGAGCACACACGGCCCGCTCGCCGCGAGAGAGATGGACGCAAGTGGCTGGTAGTCGCGCATGGCAGCCTTTCGCCGGGCTCGTTTGGTCGCGCCAGTCTAGCAGCCTGCCCCGAAACACGCTCGCCGGACCGACGCGCGTCCGGGGTCCGGGCGTATCCTGTGCGAGACAAATTGCACGGAGGATGGGCCATGGACGTCACCGCAACGCGCGACCGGACCGGCAAGCTGCGCCACGTCGTCACCATTCGTAACCATCGCGTGCCGGTCGACGAGATGCCCGCAAATGGCGGCGAGGATACGGGTCCCACGCCGCACGATCTCTACGACGCCGCGCTCGCTGCCTGCAAGGCGGTGACGATGGTCTGGTACGCGAACCGCAAGCAGATCCCCCTGGAGGACGTCGCGGTGACGGTGGAGCGCGACGACGCGCAGGAGCGCGGCGGCACTTACCGCCTGCGCGCGTCGCTCGCTCTCGGCGGCGGCGCGCTTACCGACGCGCAGCGCGACGAGCTCCTGAAGGTCGCCGCCAAGTGTCCGGTGCACAAGCTCATGACCCAGGTCACCACCGAAGTCGTGACGGAGCTCGCGACGTGCTCGCCGTAACTGGCGACACCCCGAGGTCAACCCGCCTCGGAGCGCAGATCCTGCGCGGCGAGCTCGCGCAAACCGGGCTGGCGCTCGAGCACCTGAGCGGACGACATGCGAGCACCCGCATGGCTGCGCGAGGGACGCGCGACGTCTCGCATTGGAGGGCGTTACCGGTAAATGTTTCGAAGTCTCTTCGCCTGCGTGGACGCATCGTGTCGCGCTTCTTTTTTCATCGTCGCGCACACCGCTCCAATCGCCGGTAAACATTGCCGAAGGCACGCGTCCGTGTCGTCGTCTCGCGAGCATGCTCGTAAGAACTCGCGGCGTTTTTCACGCCGTACGCGAGATCGCGCACGCAGTGGCGCGCATGTTGCAATGAACGGACGAGGTCGGCCGCTTCCGGCCGTTCGATCAAATCAAAGGAGACTGCACATGAAATCATCCACATCTGCGCTGTCGGCTCTCGCGTTGGCCGTAGCGCTCGCCGTCGGCGTCGTGCAAGCCCAGGGCACGTCGGGCGGCACCTCGGGCACCGGTTCGTCGACGGGCGCAACCGGATCGACGGGATCCACCGGCGGCACGGGCAGCACCGGCTCCACCGGGTCGACCGGGTCCTCAGCGACCGGCGGCGGGACGGGAACGACCTCGGGTTCGACGGGAACGGGCGGAACGACCGGATCGACCGCGGGATCGACGGGTACGTCGCGCGACGCTTCGTCGACGACGGGCAGCACCGGCGGAACGACGGGCGGAACGACGAGCGGCTCATCGAGCAGCGGAATGAGCGGCGGCACGGGCAGCAGCGGATCGCGCGATACGATGGGGACGCGCGGCGCGCGAGCCGACCGCAACTGATTCCGGCGCGCGCAGGAAGTTTGGCGTGTCCGGGCGTCGCATGACTCCGTTGGCCGCTGCGGCCTGCGCGTTTGCGCTGGTCGCAGCGGCCTGCTCGGACGTTGCACCTACCCCGCCGTCTGTCGCAGGTGGTCCAAAGCCACGCGATCCTCGCACGGCGATCGGCACGCACCCCGCGATTTCCAATCCGCGCGTCGCGCAGGTGGTGCGACGCATCGTCGCCGTCGACGACGCGCACGGGATGCCTTTCTTCGTGATCGACAAGACGGCGTCGGAGCTCTACGCGTTCGACCAGGACGGGACGCTGCGCGCGCAATCGGCAGTGCTGCTCGGCTCCGCGCGCGGTGACCGCACGGCGCCCGGCGTGGGCGACAAGCCGATCGAGCAGGTGCTGCCGGAGGAGCGCACCACGCCGGCTGGCCGTTTCGTGGGCGAGCCCGGCATCAACGCACGCCACGAGGATGTCGTGTGGGTCGACTACGATGCGGCAGTGTCGATCCATCGCGTCATCACGTCGAACGCGAAGGAGCGGCGCCTCGAGCGTCTGCGTTCGCCGTCACCGGACGATAATCGCATCTCGTATGGCTGCATCAACGTCTGGCCGGAGTTCTACGAGACGTACATTCGCCCCGCGTACGTCACGCAACGTCCTCCCATCTACATCCTTCCCGAAATCGAGAGCTTCGACTCGATGATCGCGCTACGCAGCGACCCGCTCGCGCGTGCGCACCAATAGCAGGGCTGCGCGGTGCGAACAGCAGATGCGGTCGTCGATTGCGTCGTCGTGGGTGGCGGGCCCGCGGGGCTCATCGCGGCGCACTACCTCTGTCGCTTCCGACGCAGCGTCGCCTGCTTCGACGACGGCGACAGCCGCGCGCTTCGCATCCCTCTGTCGCACAACTTCCCGGGCTTTCCGGACGGCATCGGCGGATCCGATCTCCTGCAACGCCTCGTGCAGCAGCTCGACAATGCGGGAGGGCACGTCAAATCCGGACGCGTGTCGTCGATCGATGCCTGCGACGAGGGGTTCATCGTCCGCGTCGGATCGCACGCGGTCGCGACGCGCACGGTCCTGCTTGCGACCGGCACGCACGACGTAGAGCCGGAGGTCGAGGGCATCGCGGCCCTTCGCGAGCGCGGGCTGTTGCGTCAATGCCCGGTGTGCGACGGCTTCGAATCGTCGGGGAAGCGCATCGCCGTCATCGGCAAGGGCGTGCACGGCGTGCGCGAAGCCGAATTCCTCCGTACGTACAGCACGCAGGTAACGCTGGTCGACGTCACTGCGTGGCCTCGTCGCGTGGACTTCCGTCCTGCCGGCATCGTCGTCGAGCTGGCCGACGGCTCGCACTTCGAATGCGACCTCGTCTATGCAGCGCTCGGAAGCGTTCCGAAGTCGACGCTGGCCGCGGGAACCGGTGCGAATCTCGACGAGACCGGCGCCATCGTCGTCGACGCGCACTGCCGCACGTCGATAGAAGGGCTGTACGCCGCGGGCGACGTGGTCGCGGGCCTGGACCAGCTGGCCGTCGCGGCCGGCCACGCAGCGATCGCGGCAACCGCGATTCACAACGACCTGCGTCACGCAGCGAAGGAAGCGCGCGAGCGGCAGGTGATGGAGCAGGCGATCGGCGATCCTGCAATCAGCGAAGCCCAGGAGGAACTCCTGAGCAGGAACTGGTCGGGGTGAGAGGATTCGAACCTCCGACATCTTGCTCCCAAAGCAAGCGCGCTACCGGGCTGCGCTACACCCCGACGTGTGCCAATTGTGCCACGCCGGCGCGCATCACCGCCGCATTTCCTCGACAGCGGAGACGAGCGGCGTGCTGGGCACCTGGAGGAAGCCTTCGAATGGCTGGTCCATCTCGAGAATCATGAGCACGGCGGTGGACACGGACACGGCGCAGATGAACAGCACCCCGTAAACGGTCGGGTTGCGCGGCGCGAAGAGGCCGAGACACGCGAATATCACCGCGATCCACGACGCGAGGATCACCAGGAACGGCCGAGGGATCGAGCTTTGATCGCCTTCGACCAGCAGCCACCGGCCGTGCTCGATCTCCGCCGTCAACGTGAGCGCCCGGGCGTGCAGCCATCGTTGGGCTTCGTTCGAGGGCGTCAGCAGCCACAGGCGTTCGCGGATGAGCTCGCTGCTCGTGGCGTCCTCCGTCACGATCCGCATGTGCTCCCGCGGCTGCGCCTTGTCCCAGGTGTGGTCGATGCGTCGCTGCGTGAGCTCCTGCAAAAGCGCGCGTATGTCGTTCGTCTCGCGGCCGTATTGACGCAGCGTGCGGTCGAGCAGCACGAGCCGCGCTGCGCTCTGCTTGATCTCGTCGTTGCGCGCGTCGAAGGCGCCTTTCGCGGACGCCACGAGCAAGCCGAGGACGATGGCGGAAAGCGTCGCGATGAGGCCGATCGCGATGTTCACGATGTTGCGCGACTGCTCGCTCATGTGCTCGGAAGGCAGCACGCGGCGCAGGCTCGCGCCGATGAACGCTCCCGCGAGGATCGCGAGGCATACCAGGGCCGCGGTGCTGATTTCGCTCACGCCGTCTCGTTCGGTGATGGTGGTTCCTGCACGGGCGCCGGCATCATGCCATTGGGCGAGGTCCGCCCGCAAACGGCTTACCATGGAAGACTCACGAATAACGAGATCGCCGCCATGAGTGCTCGAAACGTCGCCGTCATCGTCGGCAGCCTTCGCAAGGAGTCGTTCAACCGCAAGCTCGCCAACGCGGTGATCGCCATTGCCCCCGACACGCTCGCGATGACCATCGTGCCGATCGGCGACCTGCCGCTGTACAACCAGGACCTGGAGACGGAGTCGCCGCCGGTTCAGTGGACCGCTTTCCGCGATGCGATCCGTGGCGTCGATGCGCTGCTGTTCGTGACGCCCGAGTACAACCGCTCGCTTCCGGGCGGGCTCAAGAACGCCATCGACGTGGGTTCGCGACCGAGCGGCAAAGGCGTCTGGAGCCGAAAGCCCGCGGCGGTGATCAGCGTCACGCCGGGTGCGCTTGGCGCGATGGCCGCCAATCTCGCGCTTCGCCAGACGCTGGTTGCGGTGAACGTCGCCACCATGGCGGGACCGGAAGCGTTCATCGGCCAGGCCGGTACCCTATTCGGCGACGACGGCAAGCTCACCAACGAGTCCACGGTCGATTTCCTGCGCAAGTTCCTGCAGGCATTCGAGCACTGGATCGAGCGTAACGGCGCGCAGCGCTAGCGCGCGAACTTGCGCACGACGGTGAGCGCCTCGTCGATGGCGCGCTTGCCGTCGCCCGACTTGACGGCGTTGTGCACGCAGCCGTGCAGGTGATCCTCGAGGAGCTCGAGCGCCAGCGCATCGAGCGCCGCCTGCACCGCGCTCACCTGCGTCAGCACGTCGATGCAGTAGCGATCCTCCGCGATCATCTTGCCGATGCCGCGCACCTGGCCTTCGATGCGGGCGATGCGCTTGCCGAGCGCCGCTGCGTCGGCGCGCGCGACGCGCTTAGGCGACGACGTCATAGCCCGCGTCCTCGACCGCGCTGCGCAGCGCGGGCGCGCCGGTCTGCGCCGGGTCGAACGTCACCCTGGCGGTGCCGGGTGTCAGCGTCACCGCGACGTCGGTGACGCCGGGCACGGATTTCAGCACGCGCGTGACGCTGGCGACGCAGCCGCCGCACGACATGCCCTTCACGTTCATCGTGATCGTTTCCATCGTCGTCTCCTCAATGCGGCGCGGTCCAGCGCCGAAGCAATAGCGCGTTCGTCACGACCGAGACCGAGCTCAACGCCATGGCGGCGCCGGCAATCACGGGGTTCAGCATGCCGATCGCGGCGAGCGGGATGCCGAGCACGTTGTAGGCGAACGCAAAGAACAGGTTCTGGCGAATCTTCGACAGCGTGGCGCGCGACAGCAGGATCGCGTCGACGACTGCCGCGAGGTCGTTGCGCACGAGCGTGACGTCGGCGGCCTCGATCGCGATATCGGCGCCGGCGCCGATCGCGAAGCTCACGTCGGCCGCCGCGAGGGCCGGCGCGTCGTTGACGCCGTCGCCGACCATGCCGACGACGACGCCGGTGCCTGCGATCTCGCGCACCGCATCCGCCTTGGCCGAGGGCAGCACGCCGGATTCGAATTTCGTGATGCCGACAGCGAACGCGACGGCCTGCGCCGCGGCGCCGTTGTCGCCGGTGAGCATGACGACGTCCACACCGATGTCCGCGAGGCGCCGCACGGCGTCGCGTGAAGTGGGCCGGATCGTGTCGGCCAGCGCGATGACGCCGAGCGCCCGGCCTCCGCGCACGACGCCGACGATCGACTTGCCCTGGGCCTCGAGGTCGAGAATCGCGGCCGTCGGCGGATCGAATCCCCGTTGCGCGACGAATGCAAGTGCACCGAGCGTCGTGGGCTCGAGACTCGCGCCGACGCGCGCGGTCACGCCGCGGCCAGGAATCGATTCGAAGTCCGCGACCGGCAGCGACGCGATGCCCTCCTCCTTGGCGGCGGCGACGATCGCAATTGCGAGCGGATGCGTCGATCCCTGCTCGAGGCTTGCCGCCGCTTGCAGCACATCGGCGCGTTTCGCGTCACCGAAGGCGACGACGTCGGTGACGCGCGGGCGTCCTTCCGTGAGCGTGCCCGTCTTGTCGACGACGAGCGTCTGCAAGCGGCCCGCCTGCTCGAGCGCGGTTGCGTTGCGGATGAGGATGCCGGATTGCGCGCCGCGGCCGGTGCCGACCATGATCGCAGTGGGCGTGGCGAGCCCCAGCGCGCACGGGCACGCGATCACCAGGACCGCGACCGCGTGCACGAGCGCGGTCGCCGCGTCGCCAGCGATCCACCACGTCGCGAAGAACGTGACGACCGCAATGGCGAGGACGATCGGCACGAAGATGCCAGAGACGCGGTCCGCGGTGCGCTGGATGGGCGCCTTCGACCCTTGCGCCTGCGCAACGAGGCGCACGATGCCCGCGAGAAGCGTGGCGCTCGCGGTCTTCGTCGCTTCACACGCAAGGAGCCCGTCCTGGTTCACGGTGCCCGCATACACGGGATCGCCGGGCTGCTTCGCGACCGGGCGCGATTCGCCGGTCAGCATGCTCTCGTCCACTGCGGACGAGCCTTCGCGGACGATGCCGTCCACCGGGACGCTCTCGCCCGCGCGCACCGCGACACGATCGCCGACGGCGATGTCCTCGACCGCGATCTCGACCGTGGTGCCGCCGCGAATGACGTGCGCGGCGCGCGGCGCAAGCCGCAGGAGCCCCTGCATCGCCGCCGACGCGCCGGCCTTCGCCCGCGCTTCCAGGAGCTTGCCGAGCAGCACGAGCGTGATGACCGCCGCTGCCGCTTCGAAGTACACGTGGCGTTCGTGCAGGCCGAGCACGGTCACGGCGGCGCTCCATGCGTACGCCATCGACGTGCCCAGCACGACCAGCACGTCCATGTTGGCGCCGCCGCCGCGCAGCGCGTGCCACGCGCCCACGTAGAAGCGCCGTCCGATCCAGAGCTGGACGGGTGTGGCGAGCGCGAGCTGCCACCAGCGCGGCAGCCAATCGTGGCCGCCGGACAGCATCATGGGGATCATCTGCAGCAACAGCGGCGCCGACAGGAGCGCGGCGACTACGACCTCGCGGGTCAGCGCGCGAAGCTCGTGCTCCCTGCGCGCGTCGTCGCGCTTGCGGTCTTCCTGCGGATCGCGGCGCACCGTCGCGCCGTATCCTGCACGTGCGACCGCCGCCAGCAATTGGTCGGCCGACGCCTGCGCAGGGTCGAACCCGACGCTCGCCGTCTCGGTCGCGAAGTTCACGTTCGCCGAGACCCCGGGCACCCGGTTGAGCGTCTTCTCGACGCGCGCCGCGCACGCGGCGCAGGTCATGCCGGTGAGGCCGAGCTCGATGCGTTCGGGTGCGGCAGCCGGGGTTCCCATGATCCCTATATATACCCGCGGAGGGTATAGTTCAAGATACCCCTACCGGGTATAAATCAGAAAGGGATGCGGCCTGTGATCACCTGCGCGTACATGACCCAATCGCCGATGAAGCTGTAAAGCGGATGGCGAAACGTCGCCGGCTTGTTGTGCTCGAAGAACACGTGGCCAATCCACGCAAAGCCGTATCCGCAGACGAACGCGCCGCCGATCCACCACGCGTTGCCCGTGGCCGCAAACGTGGCAAGGCATGCGATCACCAGCGTCGATCCCACGACGTGCAACCGGCGGCAGGTGCGGTTGGCATGCTCCGCGAGGTAGAAGGGATAGAACTCCCGGAAGGAGCCGAAGCCTTGCGTCATTCCTTCTTGAGCTGCGGGAACAGGATCACGTCGCGGATCGACGGCGAGTCGGTGAGCAGCATGACCAGGCGGTCGATGCCGATGCCCTCGCCTGCCGTCGGCGGCAGGCCGTACTCCATCGCGCGGATGTAGTCGGCGTCGTAGTACATCGCTTCCTCGTCGCCGGCTGCGCGCGCGTCGACCTGCGCCTGGAAGCGCGCCGCCTGGTCCTCGGGATCGTTGAGTTCGGAGAAGCCGTTGGCGAACTCGCGCCCGGTGATGAAGAGCTCGAAGCGGTCCGTGACGGAGGGGTCCGCGTCGTTGGCGCGCGCGAGCGGCGACACGTCCGTCGGATGCGCGACGATGAACGTGGGCCGCACGAGCTTCGCTTCGGTCGTCTCCTCGAACAGCTTGAGCTGCAGCAGTCCGAGCCCGTCGGTGGCGAACACGTCGACGTCGAAGCGCGCCAGCGTGCTGCGCAGGTAATCGGGATCGGCGAGGTCGGCTGGCGCATGCTCCGGGTTGTACTGGTGGATCGCCTGCGCCATCGTCAGTCGATCGAAAACGGGCGCGAGGTCGATCGCAGTGCCCTGGTAGCTGATCGTCGTCGTGCCGAGCACCTTGGTCGCGATTTCGCGCAGCAGCGCTTCGGTGAGATCCATGAGGTAGTCGTAGTCGCGATACGCCTCGTAGAACTCGAGCATCGTGAACTCGGGATTGTGGCGCGTGGAGATGCCTTCGTTGCGAAAGCTGCGGTTGATCTCGAACACCTTCTCGAGGCCCCCGACCACCAGCCGCTTGAGGTAGA
>Ga0207701_10008370_pt1 | contig 10214 bp, 8 predicted proteins | sample KBSSwiSSwithPhiX_FD_184294 | JGI IMG/M metagenome (GOLD analysis project Ga0207701, IMG submission 184294) | Switchgrass rhizosphere bulk soil microbial communities from Kellogg Biological Station, Michigan, USA, with PhiX - S5 (SPAdes) (version 2) | ecosystem: Environmental > Terrestrial > Soil...
TGGTGACTCGATACACGGCGCAGTTCCGCGCCATTCTCGGCGAGCGCGTCACGTCGCTCGATCCGATCAGCACTGAACGTGTCTCGGCGCTCACGCGCGGCATGATGGCGCGCGGCGCCGATGCGGGTACGGCGCACCAGCGCGCGCTGCAGATCATCGATGGACAGATCCGCGGCCAGGCGAGCGTGATTGCGTATGGGCGGATTTACGTGCTGGCGGCGATTCTGATTCTAGCGCTGATTCCGCTGCTGTTGTTGGTGAGGCAGACGAGAGGCGCCGGCGGCGGTCATGCCGTGATGGAATGAACTCCTGAGGCAGTACCGGCCTGATCCGTTTGACGCGCGCGACGACCGCATTTTCGATCGGCCCAATCCACGAGATCCCCCGAAAAGCCGCGGCGCGCCGCCGCGTTTCCGCCCAGCGCGAGGGCGAACAGCAGCGCCAGAAACCAGGGTGACGAGCCCCCTAAGACAGGCGTCTGATGCATAGCCATGATTCGCTTCGACAAAGTCTCCAAAGTCTACCCGCGAGCCGCGATCGGCGCCTCCGCGCTCCACGACGTCACATTCCGCGTGGCGAAGGGTGAGTTCGTATTCCTCACCGGACCGAGCGGGGCCGGCAAAAGCACGATTCTCAAGCTGCTGTACATGGACGAGCGCCCCACGAGCGGCGAGGTCCGGATCAGCGGCTACAACTCCGTCGAGACCAAAGGCCGCGACGTCGCCAAACTGCGCCGGCGATTGGGCATCATCTTCCAGGACTTCCGCCTCCTCGAGGACCGCACCGCCGAGCAAAATGTGGCGTTCGCGCTCGAGGTGATCGGGACGCGGCGCTCGGCGATTGCGGGCAAGGTCTCGCGTGCCCTCACGCAGGTCGGTCTCGCCTCGAAGTCGACGGCATATCCAAAAGAGCTGTCCGGCGGCGAACAACAGCGCGTCGCGTTTGCGCGCGCCCTCGTCAACGATCCGTTCGTGTTGATCGCCGACGAGCCGACAGGCAATCTCGATGAACGCGCCACGCGCGGCATCTTCCAGTTGCTTCGCGAAGTGAACGCCTCGGGATGCGCCGTGCTCATGGCGACGCACAACCTCGAGCTCGTCCGCAGCTCCGCGTATCGCACGATCGAGCTGAATCACGGACAGATCGTGTTCGATTCGGCGGACGCGGTGAACCTCGCGCTCGAGGTGGAATAATGCTCGCACTGCGCACCGCCCTGACGTCGTTTCATCGCGCACCGCTGCTCAGCGTGTTGAGCATCATTACGATCGCGTTTTCGCTCTTCGCGTTTGGCCTGTTCGGACTCGTGGCGCTCAACATCCGCGACGCGCTGGAGCGCGTCGAAGAACGCGTGGAGATTCGCGCATTCGCTATCGACGGCACGCCGCTCGAGACGATGGTCGTCGCGGCGGATCAAGTGTCGAAATTTCCGGAAGTCGCCAAAGTCGATGTCGTGTCCCAAGCGCAGGCACTCGAGCGCGCGAGGAAAGAGCTCGGCGAGTTCAAAGACGTGTTCGAAGGCGAGTTCCTTCCCGCCTCGCTCGACGTCAAGCTGAACGTCGGTTTCCGCGACCCCATTTCGGTACGCAAGGTCGCCGACCGGCTCAGGACCATCGAATTCGTCGAGGATATTCGCTTCGGCGAGGAGTGGATTACACAACTCAACAAGTTGCGCAACATCGCGGGCGTCGCGGGCGCCGCGCTTGGTCTCGCGTTCGCGGCGGTCGCGGTGATCATCATCGGCACGACGATTCGGATGGCCGTGCTCGCGCGGAGCCGAGAGATCTCGATCATGCGTCTGGTGGGTGCGACGGACGGATTCATTGGCCGCCCGTTCCTCATCGAGGGATCGATCAAGGGCGTGCTCGGCGGAATTCTCGCGTTGGTACTGACATATCTCGCGATGCGCGTGCTCGGGCGATATCTGAACTTTCAGACGTCGTTCTTCGACATGCGCCTCGCCTTCCTCGGCATTTTGTTCGGCGCGGTGATGGGACTGCTTGGCTCGGCGGTCAGCGTTGGGCGCCACCTGCGGAACGTCTGATGCTCGGATACCGGATGCCGGAGGCCGGACGCCGGATACTCCGTTGGGGGTTCCTGGGTGTGTTGGCACTCGGGATCGTTGCTGCGCCTGCGGCGGCGCAGGACCCGCGCATTCGCGCACAGCGCGATACGCTCGATCGCATTCGCCGCGAGCGCGAAGAGCTCGAGCGGCGGGCAGCGGACCTGCAGTCGAGCGTCCACGATTTGGGTGAAGAGGTGACGAACCTCGACCGGCGTGCCGACGCCACGGCGCGTATCGTCAAAGCGTTCGACGCGCAGCTGAACACGATCACCGCGCAAGTCGATACGGTGGGCACAAGAGTGCACCTTGCCGAGCGGGAGTTGGCGCAGAAGAAACGTGCGCTTCATGGCCGGTTGGTCGACATCTACAAGCGCGGTCCGCTCTTCGCCACCCAGGCGATGTTGTCCGCGCGGTCGTTCGGCGAGCTCGTCGCGCGTTACAAGTATCTCCACCTCCTCGCCATACATGATCGCTCGCTCGTCGGACGCGTGGACCAACTGCGAACCGAGGTGCAACGCGAACACGACAATCTCGTCGCGCTGCAGTCGTCGCTCTCGGTGAGCAGAACCGACAAGGCGCAAGAGGAGAATCGGCTTCGCGCGCTCGAGCGCGAGCGCGAGGGAAATCTCGCCAACGTGAGGCGGCAGGCGCGCACGATCGAAGATCGCCTCGAACGCATCAGAGCGACCGAGGCGCAACTGACCAACGCGATCACCGTGCTCGAAACGGCCCGCCGGCGGACGGAAGCCGCGCGATCCGCGACCACTCCGCGCGCGACGAGCACGATCAGCACGACGGACTACGGCAGACTCGATTGGCCGGTCGACGGTGCGCTCGTCTACACGTTCGGAAAGGCGCAAACGACGTCGAATACAACGATTCGCTGGGACGGCGTCGGCATCAAGGCGCAGTCGGGCACCGCGGTGCGCGTGGTCGCCGCGGGCAGGATCGTGAGCGTCGGGCCGCTCGGGACGTACGGTCTCACCGTGATCGTCGATCACGGCGGCGGCGACTATTCGATCTATGGATCGCTTTCGCGCGCCGACGTGAGCCAGCAGCAGACCGTGACGAAGGGGCAGTCGATCGGAGCCGTCGGGATGTCCGACCCGGAGCTTCCGGCGCATCTGCATTTCGAGATTCGTCATGGCACCGACGGACGCCCGCTCGCGGTCGACCCGGCGAAGTGGCTGAAGGATCAGCGATAAACGCCGCGCTGCGGCGCGAAGAGCGGGCGCGCGCGGGTGATCACGGCGCCGGAGCGGGCTTCAGCTCCCACAACACGTTCACGATTCTCCAGCTGCCGTTGTATTTCGCGATCTGGAGATAGTCGATCCAGTCCGACGCGACGACTTTGACGCTCGCCGCATTGCGGTAGATGTCGAGAATCGTGACGTCTTTCTGTTGGCGCGCGACAGGCGTGTTCTTCCCGCCCCCGCTCTTGGTGCCGTTCACGAGCGTCATCGCGCTCTGGTTGTCGAGCCGGCTCATGCCCTGCTCGTTCGTGCGCACGATGCGTTTCGCGAGCTCGGGATGGACGGCGCGGGCCATGCGGTCGGCGTTGCCTTCGTACCAGCCTTCGATGTAGTCGAGCGCGGTGGCGCGAATGGCGGCGCTGTCGGCGGCGGATTGTGCGGCGGCGGGTGCGGCCGAGAGAACGGTCAGGGCGATCAGCGTAGCGAGTTTCATTTGGCTCCTCGGGGAGGCGACGTGTGCTTCAGTCTTCTCGCGAGGTGTCTCGGCGCCAATGCCGTTGTGATGATTTTGCCGGCGCGAGGGACAGGATTGCGGTGACAGGTGAAGATTCTCGAGCCGTCGAACAGCGCGTTTCCCGACTGCCGTCCGCTGTTACCCGTTCCGAGTTGAACTCCCGTCGTTACCGTTGTCCGACAGAAAACGGTGACAACGGGCGGTAGACTCGAAACTGGTTACTGCAGACGGCAGTCGGAAAACGCACTCTGTTAACTGCGAGATCCCTCGCTGCGCTCGTGATGACAACCGATCAGCGTAAAAGCTCGCGAAGTGCTTCACTGTGCGCCCGGCTCGATGTCAGTCGCGCTCCGTCCTTCATGGTGATCAGATATTCGCCATGGTCCCGCGGCTCGATGCGCTCGATGCGATCGACGGCGACGATCGCCGAGCGGTGGACGCGAATGAAACGGTCGGGGTCGAGTTGGCGCTCGAAGGTCTTCATCGTCGCGCGGACCATGTGCGCTTTGCCGCCCGCGTGCAGGCGCATGTAGTTGCCCTGCGCGTCGACCCACTCGATGTCGGACGCTTGGACGAAATAGAGTCCCTTGTTCGCGCGCACGAGAAACCGCTTCGGGTACGCACGCTCGGCGTTCAGGCGCTCGAGGGCAACACGAATGGCGGGATCGAGATCAGCGGTGGTTGCACGCGCGCCGCCGGCGATCCGCGCCTCGACGCGCTCGAGCGCTCGGTCGAAGCGGGCACGCTCGACGGGCTTCAAGAGATAATCCGCGGCGCTCACGTCGAACGCCGCGAGCGCGAACTCGTCGTGGGCGCTGACGAACACGATCGCGGGCGGTGAGCCGTCGCCGGCGTCGACCGCTTGCGCAACTTCGATCCCGCTCAGGCCCGGCATGCGGATGTCGAGAAAGATGACATCGGGCGCGAGCGACACGATCGCTTCGACTGCCTCAGTTCCATTGGTGGCTTCACCGACGACCTCATATCGACGATGCTTTTCGAGCAGGAGTCGAATGCGCGCTCGCGCGAGCGGCTCGTCGTCGGCGATGAGTGCGCGGCGGGTTTCAGCCGGCATATGGAATGGTCGCGGTGACGATCGTTCCACCGTCCTTGCCGGGTCCGATGATCAGCGATGCCGCAGCGCCGTAAAGGGCCGCGAGGCGGCTCCGCGTGTTGTCGAGACCGATGCCGCCGCCCAGGTCTTCGGCCGACAATCCACGCCCGTCGTCGCTGACCGACACCTCCAGATTCGTGCCGACTCGTTCGGCGCGGACGATCACGTTGGTGGTCGCATTCGTCTCGAGACGCGTGCCGTGCTCGAATGCGTTTTCGAGCAACGGCTGGAGCAGGAACGCGGGCACCCGGGCGGACGACAACGCATCCGGCGTCTTCCACTCCACTGCCACCCGTTCGGCGAATCGCCGACACATGATGTCGGCATAGGTGCGTGCGAGCACCAGCTCGTCGGCCAACGTGCACGCGGCATCTCCCGAGTATTGCAACGACGCGCGCAACAATTCGGACAGGCGCGCGATCATGTCGTCGGCCGCGTCGGGATCGGTATGAATGAGCGTCGCGATCGCGTTGAGCGTGTTGAACAGGAAGTGTGGATGTAGCTGCGCGCGCAACGCCTCGAGCTGCGCCTTGGACAGCTCCGCGGACAGGCGATGCGCCAGCGATTCACGCTCGCGGTAGCGGCGATAGAACTCGATCGTGTGAATCGCGCCGATCGTCGCCCAGATGAACATCGACTCCGTGAGGATGTTCGTCGCCAACGCCTGCCGCATCGACGCATTCGCGTGCGTGACGGCGCGCACGAACGGAACGTAGATCGCGTACTTGAGCAACACGGCAACGATGCTCGCCGCGATGTGAATCGGCAGATGGCGTTTCCAGACGCCGCCCTCGAGCGGATACCGGCGCGCGAGCCAGAGCAACGGCGGTGTAAAGATCGCGCACGTGTACCAGTCAGACAGGCGGAGGACGAGCAGGGGCATCCAATTGATGACCTGACCGCGCGACGCCAGCGTGAGCGCGGTTTGGCTCGCGGACATCAGCGCGAGCACGGTCCAGACAGCCCAGATACCGAGCCAGAGCATGGGTTCTAAGGTACGGCGCGTGAACGCTGATCGGGCGAAATCGTGTGACGAGCGGGAGGTATCAGGGGATGAAAATTGCACGGCGGGCGGCGCGTTCACCGACTGCGTCCGGTGTTGGCCGTTTCGAGTTTTACTGCCCGTTGCCCGCTGTTCTGCTTCGATTTCCGTAGGCGCGTGCGGCCCCGACTATCTGACGTCCAACGTTTCCCGGACGCGATGCGCGAACAGGTCGGGGTCGAACGGCTTCTGGATGAAGTGCATCCCGTGCTGGAGCACGCCGCGGCGAACCACCGCGTCGTCGGTGTAGCCAGACATGTAGAGCACTCGGATCTCCGGGTCGGACGCGACAATGAGCTCAGCGAGCGCACGACCATTCATTTCGGGCATGACGACATCGGTGACGAGCAAGTCGATCGCCGCGCCGCCGGCATTCGCGATCGCGAGCGCTTCAGTCGGCGTCGCGGCCGGAAGCACCGTGTAGCCCTGTTGCTCGAGGACGCGTTGCGCGAGGCGTCGAAGCGGCGCGTCGTCTTCGGTGAGGAGAATCGTCTCCGTACCGCGCGCTGCGGCCGCTGGTTTCGCACGAGCGGGTGCTTCGTCCGTCCGCTCGACGCGCGGCAAGAAAACTTTAAACGTCGTCCCGCGACCCGGTTCGCTGGAGAGCCACACGTACCCACCGCTCTGCTTCACAATTCCGTGAACCGTCGCCAGCCCCAGCCCGGTTCCTTTTCCGCTCGGCTTCGTCGTGAAAAACGGCTCGAAAGCATGTTCGGCGGTTTTCGCATCCATCCCGATGCCCGTGTCGCTCACCGCGAGCATGACGTACGCGCCGGGAGCGACGTCGGCGTGACCAGGATGTCCCTCGAGTCCGACGCCGACGTCCTGCAGCTCGAGCGTCAGCGTCCCGCCTTCGGGCATCGCATCACGCGCGTTGAGACTGAGATTGAGAATGACTTGCTCGATCTGCGACGGATCGGCGAGCACGCGTCCGAGGTCCGGCGCGATGTGCGCGACGACTTCGATGTCCTCGCCGATCAAGCGCCGCAGCATCGGCGTGAGCGAAGACAACACGCGTTCGAGATCGATCACGCGGGGCTCGAGAATCTGGCGTCGGCTGAACGCGAGCAGTTGCCGCGTCAGCGCCTCGGCGCGCTGGGCCGCGAGCCTCACCTCCTCGAGATCTTCCTGGATCGCGCTGTCGGGCGGAACCTGATCGGCGATGATCGCGGTGTAGCCGAGGATCGCGGTGAGCAGGTTGTTGAAGTCGTGCGCGACGCCGCCGGCGAGCTGCCCTACGGCCTCCATCTTTTGCGACTGCCGAAACTGTTCTTCGAACGCACGCAGTGCCGAAGCCGCGGCTTCTCGCTCACTGACGTCGCGCAAGACGCCGGTCAACACGTGCCGCCCACCTTCGACGCGGTCGCCGAACGATACCTCGAACGGAATCTCGCGTCCGTCCTTGTGCAAGCCGATCAGGGGGACGCCGCGCCATTCGATCGTCCGTTGATTCGTGGCGAGGTAGCGGCCGATTCCGGCTCGATGCCGATCCCGAAAGCGCTCGGGCATCAACGAGGTCAGGTTGCGCCCGACCAGCTCGTCGCGGGTATAACCGAAAGCACGTTCCGCCGCCGGATTCACGAAATCAATCACGCTCTGTTCGTCGAGCGTGATGATTGCGTCGGTCGCGGCCTCGACGACGATGCGATGATGCTCTTCCCGCTCGCGATTCTTCTCTTCGATCGCACGACGCCGTTTTTCCTCCGCCCGACGCTCCTCGAGCGCCACCGCGGGCAGCAACGCGCACAACGAGGCGACGACAAGAAATGCGTAGACCTGGGCCGCGGTGACTGCCACCGCTTGGCCGGCGAGAGCGACGAGCGGGCCGCGTCCAAGCGCGGCGTTCCAGATCGAATACGAGGCCAACACGAATGCCGCGCTGGACGCGGCCGCCGAGCCAAATCGGAGGCCCGCCCAGAGGAGAAACGGGAACGTCGCGTAGACACCGGGCCGAATGAACCAGTCACGGGGCGGACCGAAAACGGCGTGGGCCATCAGCGCCATACCCGTGAGGAGCAGCGCCGCTTCGATCACACGTGACACGCGGGGGCGCGACCGGCGTTCGAGAGCGTCGACCCAGGCGATCACGAGCGGCGCGATGATTACCATCCCGAGGCCGTCGCCGACCCACCACGTCAACCAGTGGTTGATGAACGTGCCGTTGAATCGAAGAGCCAGCATCGTTGCGCCGACGATCGACGTCACCGCGTTTGTCCCGACGGCGGCGGTGAGCGCGATTTCCACAACAGCACGCACCGTGAGCCGGCGCACCGGCCCGCCGAGGCGCCAGGTCACGACCCATGCGGCAAGCAGGCTTTCGGCGGCATTTGCGACCGCGGCGAACAGAGCAAACACCGGTGGGTAGCCGCTCATCAGATCGGACGCGACACTTCCCGTGACGGCGCCGGCAAAGAGCGCCGGCCAGTCGCGTCGATCGCTCATCAGCAGGAACGCGAGCGTGACACCGGCCGGCGGCCAGAGCGACACGAACGCGTTCGGAATCGAAAACGCATAGCCCAGCCGGGCGCTCGCGAAATACGCAAGTGCCACGAGCACTATGCGCGCGGTAGTCTCGAGGGTGCGATTCATCCGATGGGTTGGGGCGTTCGCAAATATGCTGGCCGGCGCCATACCTTTACTACCATGGCCCCGCCTTCAATCACTAAGCGCTGCACCGTTTGCGGGCGGTTTCGCTCGTATCTCGAGGACGACCAATACTGCATTGTCTGCGGTCAGGACTCCCTGGAAGCCAAGTGCTCCTGCGGACGTGATTTCGGGTATGCCCTGAGCGAGACCGGACCGGTCCACTGCCCCCGCTGCGGCAAGGCATTTCACGGCAAATCCCCGGAATTCGACGCGTGAAGCCCTGCCGGACCCATCCAAGTCCCTGCGCCCGGGTGTAGTTTATCCCGTCCAGCCTGGAGCGAATATTCATGGCAAGCCGTCGCAAAACCGCGGGAAAGCAGAAGTCAAAGCCGAAGCGGAACGCGAAGAAGAAGGTGGCCGGAAAACCGAAGAAGCCGGTCGCGGCGAAGAAGAAGGTCGCCGCCAAGAAGCGCCCTGCCCCCGCCAAGAAAGCACCAGCGCGGAAGTCGACGAAGAAACCCGCCTTCAACGCGAAGACCGACAGCGCCACGAACCCGAAATGGGTCGCGCCGGTCTGGGACGACGACCTGCTCCTCGGCGCCCACGTCTCGATCGCCGGCGGTACGCACGAAGCGCCAGCGCGCGCGCGGGCGATCGGTGCCTCGGCGATGCAGATGTTCACCAAGATGGCGAACCGCTGGGCGGACCGGCTCTGTGAAACCGACGAGTGCAAGGCCTTTCGCGCCGCGCTCGGCGAGACCCGTGTGCGGACGACGATCGCGCACGACTCGTATCTCATCAATCTCGCGAGTCCGGACAACATCCTGCGCCGCCGTTCGATCGAGTCGTTCGTGACTGAGCTGCAGCGCTGCGAGGCGCTGGGGATCACGTACCTCGTGTCACATCCCGGCAACTTCATCGACGATCGTGCGAGCGGCATTCAGCGCAACGCCGATGCGATCACCGAAGCGTTATCGCGCGTTCCCGGCCGCACGATCCTCTGCATGGAAGGCACGGCGGGCAGTGGGACCTCGATTGGCTCGACGTTCGACGATCTCGCCGATCTGATCTACAACATTCCGGAGCCGCATCGCTCGCGCGTCGGCATCTGCCTCGACACCTGCCACGCCTACTCCGCCGGCTACGATCTCGTCAACGCGTACGACGAGATGATGCGGCAGCTCGATGATCTCATCGGGATTTCGCGTCTCCGCGTGATGCACCTGAACGATTCGAAGACGCCGTTCAACTCCAGGCGCGACCGGCACGAGCTGATCGGCGAAGGCTCCATCGGCGCGCGCGGATTTCAGAACGTGATGAACGATCCCCGGATCGCGCATGTTCCGAAAGTCATCGAGACGCCGAAGGGCACCGATCCGACGGCAACCGATGCCCGCATGCTCGCGCGACTTCGCGGGTACGTCGCCCGCGGCTAACCTTACTTCGTTCGCACGAGCAAGAAGTTCACGGCGGGCGGCACTGCCTGGTTCTGCGACGTCGCAGACACCGTTGCAGCAATGCCCGCGTTCACGGCGAATCGCGTGTAGCCCGCTCCGCCGCCGACGAGCGACATCCGCACATTCGTTCCCGCGACGAGTTGATGCGTGAGCAGCGGGAATGTCCCGCTGCGAAGCGCTCCGAAGATGCTGCGATAGTTCCAGCTCGGGTGCGTGTAGCGCGCCGGCACCGCGAGGCCCAAATCG
>Ga0207701_10008371_pt1 | contig 10214 bp, 9 predicted proteins | sample KBSSwiSSwithPhiX_FD_184294 | JGI IMG/M metagenome (GOLD analysis project Ga0207701, IMG submission 184294) | Switchgrass rhizosphere bulk soil microbial communities from Kellogg Biological Station, Michigan, USA, with PhiX - S5 (SPAdes) (version 2) | ecosystem: Environmental > Terrestrial > Soil...
ATCGATGGCGGCAAGCTGCTGAGCGTTGGCCAGGCCGTGACATATGAGGGAGACCCGTCATGAAGAGACGCGCCATGATTGCAACCGGCACGTTTGTATCCGCGCTGGCGCTGGCTGGATGTCAGCAGGACGCGAAAGCGCCGGACCCTGTGCGACCCGTGCTGTCGATGGTCCTTGAGCCGAGCCGCACGGACGGCATGGTCGCCGTGGGCGTTGTTGAGCCGCAGTACAAGACCAATCTCGCGTTCCGCGTCTTGGGACGTCTGACCGGGCGTCCCGTCTCCGTTGGTGATCTTGTCAGCGAAGGACAAGCTGTCGGTGTCATCGATCCCACGGCTCTGGAACTTGCGGTTCGCTCGGCCAAAGCTGAGCTGACGAAGGCCGAGGCGCAGCTGGCGACTTCAACGGCGACGGAGCGGCGGCAGCGGACCCTCATCACGACCGACGCCACCACAAAGCAGACACTGGACAATGCCGAGCAGGCACGGGCCGGCGCCGCTGCGTCGGTGGCGCACGCACAAGCCAACTTGATCAAGGCGACCGAGCAACGGCGCTATGCACAGATCAAGGCCGATTTCGCCGGCGTCGTCACCGCGGTGGGCGCAGAAGTAGGACAGGTGGTCTCTCCTGGCCAAAATGTCGTGACAGTTGCGAGGCCCGACATCAGGGAGGCGGTGGTCGATATCGGGGAGGATTTCCCGGTACCACTTGAAATTGGCTTGCCATTCACCGTCGGCTTACAGCTGCTCCCCGCTGTTCAGGTCGAAGGCAAGGTTCGCGAGATCGCCCCGCAGGCAGACCCCGTGACGCGCCTACGGCGAGTCCGCATCGCCCTGAACAATCCCCCTGAAAGCTTCCGCTTGGGCACGACCGTTACGACGACGCTCGGCAAAGCGCAAAGTCCGACATTGCGCGTCCCCGCCTCGGCGGTGCTCGCCAAGGATGGCGGAAGTTTCGTCTGGGTCGTCGATCAGCCTGCGAGCACCGTGTCGCTGCACAAGGTCGACCTCGCCGGGGACCCCGCAGGTGCCCGCGTCGCCGGCGGGCTTTCCCCCGGTGCGCGCATCGTCACCGCCGGAATTCATAGCCTCACGCCGGGGCAACACGTCCGTATCAAAAAGGATCGGAAGCCATGAAGTCGTTCAACCTTTCCGACTGGGCGCTCGAACATCGTTCGCTCGTCTGGTATTTCATGATCGCCTTCATGGTGGCAGGCCTCTTTGCCTACCTTCAGCTTGGCCGTCAGGAAGATCCCGACTTCACCATCAAAACCATGGTGATTCAGGCGCAGTGGCCGGGCGCATCGCCCGAAGATGTGACGCGCCAGGTCACTGACAGGATCGAAAAGAAACTCGAGGAGCTGGAATCGCTCGACTACACCAAGAGCGTGACGGTCGCGGGGCAGACCACCGTCTTTGTCTATCTGCGAGACACGACAAAGGCGGCTGACGTCAAGCCGACCTGGGTCCGCGTCCGCAACATGATCGCGGATATCAAGGGCGAATTTCCGCAAGGAGTGATCGGACCGGGCTTCAACGATCGCTTCGGCGACGTGTTCGGTAACATCTATGCCTTCACCAGCGACGGCTTGACCCAGCGTCAGCTGCGCGACGAGGTCGAGGGTATCCGCGCCAAAGTCTTGACCGTGCCGGATGTGGGTAAGGTCGACATTTTGGGAACGCAGGACGAGGTGATTTACCTCGAATTCTCCACGCGGAAGATCGCGGCCCTTGGCCTCGACGTCCACTCGATCATGGCCTCCCTGCGGGGACAAAACGCGGTCGCGCCGTCCGGGGTGTTCCAGGAGGGGCCCGAGCGGCTCAGCGTGCGGGTGAACGGCCGGTTCACGTCGGAGGCAAGCCTGAACGCGGTCAATCTCCGCATCAACGACCGCTTCTTTCCGCTGACCGACGTCGCGACCATCACGCGCGGTTATGCCGATCCGGCCAAGACTTTGTTCAGGTACAACGGCCAGCCTGCAATCGGGCTTGCCATCGGCATGAAGTCCGGCGCAAACCTGCTTCACTTCGGCGAGGCGCTGAAGGAGGAAATGTCAAAGGTCATTGCCGACCTGCCGATCGGCGTCGGCGTTCATCTGGTCGCCAATCAGCCGGTCGTCGTCGAGCATGCCGTGTCGGGCTTCACCGAAGCGCTTTTCGAGGCCGTGGTCATCGTTCTCGCCATCAGCTTCCTCAGCTTAGGCATGCGCGCCGGGCTTGTCGTCGCAATTGCGATCCCGCTGGTTCTCGCCATTACCTTCGTGGTGATGGCCTATGCCGACATTTCATTGCAGAGAATTTCGTTGGGCGCATTGATCATCGCGCTGGGCCTTCTGGTCGATGACGCCATGATTGCCGTCGAAATGATGGTGGCCCGACTGGAGGCCGGCGATCCCCTGGAGAAGGCGGCGACCCACGTCTATACTTCGACCGCTTTTCCCATGCTGACGGGCACGCTGGTCACCGTCGCGGGCTTCATCCCGATTGGGCTGAACAGCAGCAATGCCGGCGAATTTACCTTCACCCTGTTCGTGGTGATTGGGGTCTCCCTGATCGTGTCGTGGATCGTCGCGGTGCTGTTCACGCCGCTGCTCGGCGTCACCATCCTGCCCGCAAAGATGAAGGGCCACCATGGGGAGAAGGGCCGGCTGGCGCAGACGTTCGCCCGCCTGCTGCTCGTCTGCATGCATCACCGCTGGATCACCGTCGGCGTGACGGTTGCAGCCTTCTTCGTCGCGTTGTTCGGCATGACATTCGTGCAGCAGCAGTTTTTCCCCTCGTCGGACCGTGACGAGCTGGTGATCGACTGGAACTTGCCGCAAAATGCCTCGATAGCAGACACCAATGCGCAGATGGCGCGCTTCGAGCGCGAACAGCTGCAGGGCAATGGCTCCGTGGAGCATTGGTCGACTTATGTCGGCACGGGCGCGCCGCGGTTCGTGCTGTCGTTCGACGTGCAGACGGCCAATTCATGGTTTGGCCAGCAAGTAGTTGTGACCAAGGGCGGCACAAAGGCGCGCGACCTCGTCAAGGCGAAATTTGAGGAATATCTGAGGAAGACGTTTCCAGGCACCGACACCTACGTCAAGTTGCTCGAGGTCGGCCCGCCGGTGGGACGTCCCGTGCAATACCGCGTGAGCGGACCAGGTATCGCGAACGTCAGGGATCTCTCGCAGGAACTCGCTGGCATCGTCCGGAGCAACCCCGATCTCGGCAACGTCGTGTTCGACTGGATGGAGCCTGCGCGCGTCGTCAAGGTCGACGTTCTCCAGGACAAGGCGCGCCAGCTCGGCGTGACGTCGGAAGACATCGCCACGACCCTGAACTCGGTGCTCGAGGGCACCCCGATCACACAGGTTCGCGACAGCATCTATCTCGTCGATGTCACGGGACGCGCTATGACGGCCGACCGCGCCTCGATCGACACGCTGCGCGACCTGCAGCTAACCGGGCTCGGCGGGCAGTCGGTGCCGCTCGGGGCCGTGGCCAATCTGCGCTACGAAATCGAGCAGCCGACGATCTGGCGCCGCGCGCGCATTCCCACGATCACGCTGAAGGCTGGCATCGTCACCAACGTCCAGCCGAAGACAATCATGGATCAGTTAGCGCCGAGGGTGGCGGAGTTCGAGAAGAACTTGCCGGCCGGATATTCCGTGGTGATCGGCGGCTCCGTAGAGGAGAGCGCCAAGAGCCAGGCGCCGATCCTGGCCGTCGTTCCGCTGATGCTCTTCGTTATGGCCACCGTCCTGATGATCCAGCTGCAGAGCTTCCATCGCCTGTTCTTGGTGTTTGCGGTCGCGCCGCTCGCCGTGATCGGTGTCGTCATGGCCATGCTGCCGAGCGGCTCGCCGCTCGGGTTCGTTGCCATCCTCGGCGTGTTGGCACTGATCGGCATTCTGGTCCGAAACTCCGTGATCCTGATTGTGCAGATCGAGGATCTGAGGAAGGAGGGACGCCGAGCTTGGGACGCCGTGGTGGAAGCGACCGAGAATCGCATGCGGCCGATTATCCTAACCGCGGCCGCCGCTAGTCTCGCGCTGATTCCGATTGCGCGCGAGATTTTCTGGGGCCCGATGGCCTACGCGATGATGGGCGGCATCATCGTCGGCACGCTGCTGACGCTCTTGTTCCTGCCGGCGCTCTATGTGGCGTGGTTCCGGATCCACCCTGTTCACGACCATGACCGGCCAATGCCTGAGGCTGTGGACTCTACGCAGCACCCCCCGTCATCGGAGCGCGTATCCGCGCAGAACGAGCCGGCGCCGGTTCTCGAGACGCAGTTCTAGAAGAAGGAAAATACGATGGCCCGAAAGGCACTCTTGACGCTGTCCGTCAGCGCGACGCTCGCAACGATTTCCTTAGCGCCGACTGCGGTGTTTGCGCAATTCCCCGGTCCTCCTCCAATGGGGCCGGGCGGTCCTCTGCCGATCGCGGCCGGCGGTCCTCCCGCATTCGCAAGTCCGCCGCCCATGGGGCCTGGCGGTGCGCCCCGTGCCGGCTTCGGCGGTCCGGCTCCTCGGCTGAGCGCCGGCGCCGGTCCTCGCGGCGATCTAAGAGCGCTTGGCGGCGTCCGTGCCGGCGGTCGTGACGGACCCGCGGTTTCACGCTCGGTCCAAGCTCGCTTTGCATCGGTCAGCTACAGCCGTTCCGCAAGCTTCAGCCATGGTTATGGCGGGCGGCGATACGGTTATGGTGCAGCCTACGCTGCTGGAGCCTATGCCGGCTATGTCTATGGCAGCTCGAACGATGGTTATTATTCCGATAGCGACTGCTACTATGTCTACAGGCGGCACAAGCGCATTTCGGTTTGCAACTAGCGGACGGACGGACTTCACCCCGCGAACACTGCGATCGATATCGTAAGCGCCTTCTTCGCTGGCGCCCGTGGCCGAGACCGGTCGAGCGAAGCTCACCAAAATCCGACGACGAACGTGGGATCTGAAGCAGCGGCAGCACAAGGTTGTGAACCTGCTTGCATTGACAGAACTTTTTTCAAACTATACGGTATAGTTTATTAAATAGATCGAAAGCCTGCCGCGTACCGGACGGAACGCGAGCTGGGGCGATCGCAAACCAGAGCAAGGAACCATGAACTTTCAGCCTCGACCACACCTCACGACCGTCGACCGGCGTCTGCCGTTCGATTGCATAGCGTTGCTCTTACAGGGCGGCGGCGCTCTGGGGGCTTACCAGGGAGGCGTCTATGAGGCCTTGGCCGAAGCCAATATCCATCCGGATTGGATTGCCGGCATTTCGATTGGAGCGATAAACGCTGCAATTATCGCGGGCAATCCGCCAAATTCGCGAGCGGACCGGCTTCGCGAGTTTTGGACGCAGGTGACGTTGGACGCGCCGTGGCATTGGTCAGGCGCGCCGTTCACCGATTTGACGAACAGCGACCACACCCGCAATTTTTTCAATCAGGTGAATGCGAGCTTTGCGGCGGTATTTGGCGCAAGCGGATTTTTTTCTGCGCGGCCACTGGCGCCATGGCTGCAAGCGGGTGGAACGCTTGCCGCCACAAGTATCTACGACACGGGCGCGCTGAAGACGACACTGGAGCGCCTCGTCGATTTCGATCGTATCAACGCCGGCATGACGCGGTTCAGCGCGGGTGCCGTCAACGTGAGGACCGGCAATCTGGTCTATTTCGACAGTACCACGCATACGATTCGGCCCGAGCATATCCTGGCGAGTGGGGCGCTGCCGCCGGGCTTTCCGGCGGTCGAAATCGATGGCGAACATTATTGGGACGGCGGCCTGGTATCAAACACACCGTTGCAATATGTGATCGAGTGTGGCGCCCGTCAGGACACGCTTGTGTTTCAGGTCGATCTCTGGAGCGCGCGCGGCCAGATTCCGCGCAATATGGCCGACGTCGTTACGCGTCAAAAGGAAATCCAATACTCCAGTCGCACGCGGGCGAGCACGGACCAGTTCAAGAGCCTGCACCGACTGCAACGGGAGCTGGCGGCTCTCCTGAACAGGCTGCCTGAAGATCTGCGCGAGCAAGAGGACGTCAGGCTGCTCAGGACGGCTGCCTCTCACAACGTGCACAGCCTCGTCCACCTGATCTATCGCGCGCGGGACTACGAAGGCCACTCCAAGGACTACGAGTTTTCCCGCCTCTCGATGCAGGATCATTGGCGCGCCGGTTATCACGATGCGTTACGCACCCTTCGTCATCCCGAGGTGCTGGCCCGCCCGAGCAGTGCGGACGGCGTCTCCACGTTCGATCTTGAGCAGGATGGTCGCGAATAGGCCAGCCGGTCATTCCCAGTCACAGGAGAATTCAAATGCGTGAAAATGAAGTCGTGAGGCGGGCGTTCGCGATGCCGCTCACCAATCCGGCCTATCCGCCGGGGCCGTATCGCTTCGTCAACCGCGAATACCTGATCATCACCTATCGCACCGATCCGGCGAAGCTGCGATCGGTCGTTCCGGCTCCGCTCGAACTGGATGAACGCGAAGCGCTGGTCAAGTACGAATTCATCCGCATGCCGGATTCCAGCGGTTTTGGCGACTACACCGAGAGTGGCCAAGTCATCCCGGTGTCGTTCCGCGGTCGCAGGGGCGGCTACACCCACTGCATGTTCCTGAACGATGAGGGACCGATCGCGGGCGGCCGGGAGCTCTGGGGCTTTCCGAAAAAGCTCGGCCAGCCGACGTTGCGGACCGAGATCGACACGCTCATCGGCACTCTGGATTACGGTCCGTTGCGGGTGGCGACCGGCACGATGGGGTACAAGCACCTCGAAGCCGATTTGGCGCAAGTCAAGGCCGCTCTCGAGGAGCCGAACTTCCTTCTCAAGATCATTCCGCACGTCGACGGCAGTCCGCGGATCTGCGAGCTTGTCGAGTATCACCTCGAGCAGCTTGTCTTGAAAGGGGCGTGGACCGGACCCGCGGCTCTCGCCCTGACGCCTCACGCCCTGGCCCCCGTGGCCGATTTGCCGGTTCTCGAGATCGTTTCCGCGATTCACATCCGCGCAGACCTTACGCTAGGGCTCGGCAAGGTCGTTCACGACTATCTGCAACAGCCGATCCGACGCCCGCTCCGGAGCTACGAGAGAGCTCTGGTCACATGATGGACGACCGCGATCCGCTGCGCGAGCCCGGAAGCAGCTGGGCGTCCAGCCGCAAGACCGTCACAGATCAACAAGGAAAGGCGAAATGGATATTCTGAAAGGTAAAGTCGCAGTTGTGACCGGCTCGACCAGCGGCATCGGTCTTGCGTATGCGCGGGCATTCGCAGGTGCTGGCGCCAACATCGTGCTCAACGGGATTGGGGCACCGGCCGACGTCGAAAAAACGCGGATTGCAATCGAGAACGATTTTGGGGTGAAGGCAATCTATTCACCCGCGAATATGGGCGAGCCGACGGAAATCGCCAACATGATCTCGTTTGCCGAGAGGACGTTTGGCAGCGTGGACGTGCTCGTCAACAATGCCGGCATCCAGCATGTCTCGCCGATCGAGGATTTTCCGGTCGAAAAGTGGGACGCAGTCATCGCAATCAACCTCTCCTCCGCATTCCATGCGATCCGTGCCGTTACTCCTGGCATGAAGCAACGAGGTTGGGGCCGTATCCTCACCACGGCGTCGGCGCATTCGCAGGTCGCGTCTCCCTTCAAGTCGGCCTACGTCGCGGCCAAGCACGGCATCGTGGGACTCACCAAGACGGTGGCGCTGGAGCTCGCCCGGTCCAAGATCACCTGCAACTGTATCAGCCCCGGCTACGTCTGGACGCCGCTGGTGGAGAAGCAGATCCCGAACACGATGAAGGCGCGCAACATGGATAGGGATCAGGTGATCAACGACGTCATGCTCGCCGCCCAGCCGACAAAGGAATTCGTCACGGTCGAGCAGGTAGCTTCGCTCGCGCTCTTCCTGTGTGGCGAAGGCGCCGCGCAGATCACCGGCGCCAACCTCTCGATCGACGGCGGCTGGACGGCCGCGTAGGGCCCGCCGAAATGCTCACTGGCTCTTGAAATGCCCGGTGAAAACAGATGGTCGACGAACAGCTGCGATAGACCAAGAGAAGACAACAATACCGAACAGTCTACGACTGCCTACTGAACATCAACCAATTCCTCTGGAGAGAAGATCATGAACAAGCGACTGATCGCGAATGTCATTGGCTGTGCCTGGCTTGTGCTGGCGACGGCTGCCGAAGCCCGAACCTCTTACGACGGTCCCTGGAATCTCGTCTTCGTTACGCAACGTGGAAGCTGCGATCCGACCTACAATTTTTCAGTAAACATAAACGACGGCGTTGTGACGCATCCCAATCTGGTGAAGTTTAGCGGGTATGTCGGAAGATCGGGCGCGGTTCGCGCGTCGGTGACGGTCCATGACAAATACGCATCAGGGTCGGGGCGGCTGACGCGAGACGCCGGCCGCGGGACCTGGAGCGGCCACGCAGGAGGTGGGCGCTGCTCGGGATATTGGTCCGCGCAACGAAACGGCTAGGACGCGATCACGCCGGAAGCCTAAGGCCGGGCCTAACGTGCTGTTCGAGGCTGGGCTGGCGATGGGCCGGCGTCCTGCCAAGACCCTGTCGGTCAGGCCTATCGGCCATATCTCTCGGTTACCGCAGCCGCGACGAACTTTCTGCGTCCGGCGCTGCCCGGGCTCGTGCCATGGGCGGCGCACCAGTCTGGGAATGTGGCGGGGTCGATGTAAACACGCAGCACGACGTGTCCATAGGCCTTGAGCCCCTGCTCCATTTCCTCGGCCATCTTCAGCCATTCTTTCCAGCTCGGTGGCATCTTGTCGCCATCGTCGAAAAGTTGCAGCAACGCTGGATAATCTTCCTCCTTGATCCAATAGGCCCCGACTGCGGGAGGCGGATTATCCTCGGAATTCGTCATACGTGTTCTCCCTGCAGATGCTGCCTGTCACTTACACGATCGAGGCGGGTCGCCCGCCTCGAACTGTCGTAAATCAGTGATTCGATCATTGATGAAATTATCTCCGAATTGAAACGCTCCCTTGCAAAGTCGGGACTGCCGAACTTCCGCGGCATTCCGGGATGCGGATGGCCGCGTAGGCATGACAGTTCTTCCGCCATCCCGCCTTCCGTGTCGCTCTATAACGAGCCGAAGACCATTGCGTCAAAACCGTCTTGACTTTCTCATCGGCCGCTTGTGGCGCAAAGCGGCCGGTCACGCACATTTCCGCTCCCGGCGGCAGAACGGACATGCTTCGCCGGAGGGCTCGGGTCTCAGTTTGACCCAAGGCCGACATGCTGCCGTCAATCACCGCGCGAACACAAACTCGGCCCCATTTACCATCGCGACGCGCGTGGTACGATCCGCTTGCGCGTCGCGAGTTGGGAGGACAACCGCCACGAACCGTTTGGACGGAAAGGTCCAGACGACATGGCATCCGCGCTCGCTTCGAATCCGCTTACAGGAGGGACCCTTGAGCATGAAAACTATCCGATCGCCCAAGGTGGCGGAGGCGCCGCCGCAGACTTGGTCCAACATGAAAGTGGCAAACGGATATTTCCACATCGCGGGGATGACCGGCTCGGGGCCTAAGGGGGAGCATCCAGGCGACGACATGTACATTCAGGCCAAGTCGATCTTTCAGAAGTTCAAGGACCTGCTGGAGGCCGCGGGCGGCAAGATGAATGACATCATGTCTATCACGGTGTACGTCACCAATCTCGATGAAAACACCGAGGTGTGGCGCGCGCGCCGGGAGTTCTTCACCGGCGACTTTCCCTGCTCAACCTTGATCGAGGTAAAGCGTGTTGGTTCGCCCAAGGCCAGCCCGCCGCTCAAGGTGGAGATCAACGCGGCCGGCGTGATCGGCGCGGGTGGCTAGTTCGCCGTTCCCGGGCGTCCAGCGAGCTTGTCACAGAGAACCCGGACCTAACGGTCTGGGTAGCGCCAGCGATAATTAACTGCGGGAGCGATCCCGCCTGATCGTCGGCTATTGGCGGATATTGTTGAAAAAGTCGAAAATCGCCAAGCCCACAAAATCTCGCGAAAGTCGAATGTTAGCGATCTCAGCCGCAGCAAGGCTCTGCAGAACCGAGACGAGCGTCGGTGGTCGTTTTTGCGTTAATTGATGTGGTCCCTCACATCGCAACGCGTGAGGTGCACGAGAGGCCCTGAGAATTTTCAGTCATCAACCAAAAGGGACCTTTTCAACAGTATCGGCGCAAAGCAGACCCTCGGACAAATTTCGAGATGTTATTGAAGT
>Ga0207701_10008372_pt1 | contig 10214 bp, 6 predicted proteins | sample KBSSwiSSwithPhiX_FD_184294 | JGI IMG/M metagenome (GOLD analysis project Ga0207701, IMG submission 184294) | Switchgrass rhizosphere bulk soil microbial communities from Kellogg Biological Station, Michigan, USA, with PhiX - S5 (SPAdes) (version 2) | ecosystem: Environmental > Terrestrial > Soil...
GCCGACTGCACATCCTGAACGAGATGGCGAAGACCATCAGCGCGACGCGCACGCAGATGTCGAACTTCGCGCCACGGATCATCACGATCAAGATCCCGGTCGACAAGATCCGCGACGTCATCGGCCCTGGCGGCAAGATGATCCGCAGCATCATCGAGCGCACGGGCGTGAAGATCGACGTCGAGGACAACGGCACGGTCAACGTCGCGTCGGCGGACGGCGAGTCGGCCATGAAAGCCATCGGCATCATCCAGGAACTGACCGCGACGCCCGAACTGAACAAGACCTACATGGGCAAGGTTCAGCGGATCACCGACTTCGGCGCGTTTGTCGAGATCATGCCGGGCACCGACGGGCTGCTCCATGTCTCGGAAATCGCGAACCACCGTGTGAAGGATGTCCGCGACGAGCTGAAGGAAGGCCAGCAGGTGCTCGTGAAGGTCATCAACATCGATCCGACGGGCAAGATACGGCTGAGCCGGAAGGCGTTGCTGCAGGACGAGGCGGGTGCTGCCGAGCCGGCTGGAGCCGGGCAGAAGTAGGCAGTAACGTGCTGAATGGTCTGGACTTATCCGGACCTAAACCGCGCCGGCGTCAGGGCCGTCTAAACTAGCAGTATGTCCCTGACGCGGCGGACTCTTGGATGGATTCTCGTGGGGACCGGCGCCTGCCTCCTCGCCGGTTCCTCGACCCGCCTCTTCGCACAAGACCAGGCACCGAACCGGCGCGAGTTCTCGATGACCGCGCGCGACTACCGGTTCACACCGGATCGCCTCGAGGTGACGCAGGACGACCTGGTCAAGCTCACCATCGAAAGCGCTGACCACGCGTACAGCTTCGCTATCGACGCCTATCGTCTCTCCCGTCGAATTCCGGGCGGAGGCAAGACCATCGTCGAGTTCCGTGCGGATCAGGTGGGGACGTTCGACTTCTACTCGAACATGACCGGGCAGGAGAAGATGCGCGGCCAACTGATCGTCCGTCGCCGCTGATGACGGCCGACCTGCAGGTCGGCCTTTTTGTTACTTCTTAGGCGCGACGTACTCTTTGCGCGCACGCGGCTTCATCCCGCCCTGCTTCACTCTCACGTCAATCTTGTGAACCTTGCCATCGCGCTTGGGTATTTCGTACGCGAGCAGATACTGACTGTGAAGCTCCTCGGCGACCTGCGCGAAGGCCCGCCCGAGGTCCTCGCCGAAATTGATCTCGGTGTAGCCGCCGCCGGTTTCCTCGGCAACGCGCGCGAGACCGGGATCGGGCAAATCCGCGGTCAGCGCCGCCTGTAACCCGCCGACCCCAAGACCGGGCATCTGGGGCCTCCCCCGGCTGCGCATGCCGATGCCATAGATCATGACGTCCTGCCGCCGCGCGTGCTCGATCACGTCTCCCTGAGTAACGAACCGATCGCGGAAGCTTGTCAGGCCGCTGTCCTTGCCGTCGCTGAGCACCAGCACCACCGGCCGCGCCTCCTCGTCAACGGAACCGAACGATTCCATGGCCTTGTCCGTCGCCCGCCACAATGGCGTCGATGCCTCGGGATCGATCGATGAGGGAAGCGCGGCCAGCAGCTCCCCTGCCTCGCGCGTAAACGTCGGGCTGATGGTCACGTCCCTGCCGAAGGTGCCGATCCGTGCCGCATCATCCGACCGCAGGTATTTGACGAGCTGCGCCGTGCCGTTGCGAAGCAGCGGCAGGTTGCCCTGCATGCTGCCGGACACGTCGAGCATGACGATGAGACGAATCGCCCGTGGAGAACGGTCGAACAGGACGACCGGCTGCGGCTTGCCATCGTCGCGGACCTCGAAATCGTCCTGGCCCAGCGTCGTAACAAGGCGGCCGTCCTTATCGGTGACGGTCACAAACGCGCGAACGAGCTCGCTTCCAGCGCGAAAGACCGACGGCGTTTGTGGTTCCTGCTGTTGTCCCTGAGGTTGCTGCGGCGGCTGCCCGGCTGATACGCCGACGACGGTAGCCGCGACAAGAACGCCGACGAGAGTCCGAACCATGGATGGCTCCTACGTGGCGCCGGCCTTCAGGCAAGGTGGACGCCACATAGGATCCAGCTTAAAGGATCTGGCGCTCCCTTTTTAGCTTTTCGGCGGGTCGAAACCAGCAGGTACTGGGTGTGGAGTTCCTCGGCGACGCGGGCGAATACCAGGCCAAGGTTCTCGCCGTAACCGATCTCCGTATAGCCGCCACCGGACTCCTCGGCGACTCTGGCCAGACCGGGTGTGGAGCGGCTCGCCCTCAGGCAAGGCGGACACTACGTAGGGTCGAGCTTAAAGGATCTGGCGGCTGAAATGCGGGCCGAGATGGACGGATGGCTGTGAAAGAGTGCCTCGACGATCGCCGACGGCTCCTCCTCGGCCAGATTCTGCGCGCCGAGCCGTTTCATCGCCGTCACGAACGCGTCCAGGTTGCGCGTCAGGGTCAGGGCGAACCGATCGGCGCGCCGTTCATGTGACCGCGACAGCGCGTTGCGCAGCGGCATCAGCACCAGTGAGACGACGCCCATTGTCAGCAGCAGGAGCGGCAGTGCCGCGACGTCGCCCTTCCCCATCGCGCCAAATAAGCCGGACCAGGCCGTGAGCACCGCGTCCGAGATGTAGAACCCGAGCGCGATGAGCGCGGTTTCGAAGACGATGGCGCGCCAGATATCGTGGTGGACGTGGTGCGCGAGCTCGTGCGCCAGAATCACCTCGATCTCGTCGTCCGAGTAGTCCGCCAACAGCGTGTCGGACAGGAGAATCCGGCGCGTCCGGCCGAGGCCGGCCAGCGCGGCGTTGGCTTTCTTCGTCCGATCGCTGAGGCGCCATTCAAACGTCCCCAGGATCGGTGTCCCGGCGCGTTCCGCCAGCGTTTTCAAGCGCCCGGCAAGTGCCTCTCGTGCCAGCGGTTTCACTTCGTAGAACAAGGGCAGCAGCACGACCGGCGCGAGCTGCGCAAGCGCGACGACGACCAGCGAGAAACCGACAGAGGCGGCAAGCCACCAGCGTGTCGGATTCCATCGAATCAGCGACCACACCCCGACCACAGCAGCGAGCCCGAGGGCGGTGCCAATCGCCAGGCCCTTGACGTGGTCCCTCCACCACCGCGCCGTGGTTTCGGTCGACAACCCGTACCGCCGCTCCAGCGTGACGCCTTCGTAGAAGGCAAGCGGCAGCTGGAGGAGATCGTAGAGCAGCGCCAGCACCACAACGTACACTGCGATCGTGCCGAGGAACGTGTTGCCCGCAAGCTGCGCGGATGCCGAGCGCAGGGACGCCGACAAACCGGAGACGAGAAGAACGATGAGGAAGAGGGCGCCGAGGCCGGCGCTCAGAATGGAGACGCGACGACGCAGACGATGGTAACGGGTGGCTTTGTCTTCGTTCGCCACCTAGCGCGGCGCTTCTCCACCGGCCAGGCGTACGCCGCCGTTGGTCGTCTGCAGGTCGATGCGGGGGCCGCTCCCGTTCCCGAGCTTCGCTGACAGGTGCTGCCGCTCACGCGTGGCGGCCTGAAGCGGCAGCGAATCGTTCACGATCACGCCGCCGTTGACCGTATTTGCTTCGAGCGTGGCATTAAGACCCTGCGGCAGTCCCATGATGACGCCCCCGTTGACCGTCCGGATGCGGATGTCAGACGTCACTGCAGCCATCTGCACGATGACGCCGCCGTTCACCGTCTCGACCTCCAACCCGCCCGAGACCCCGCGGCCCTCGATCATGCCGTTCGTGGATCCCACCGTGAGGCGTGCGTCCACGTCGTTCAACTTCACCCCGCCGTTTTCGTTCTTGATCGAGACGATCGAACCAACGGGGACGCTGATGCGATAGTCGATGCGGACGCGCCGCCGGAAACCTTCGAGGCCCTCAGCTTTGGCGGCACGGATGGTCACGCGATCGGGAGCGGTCTCGACCGTGAAGGACTGCTGCTTCAGGAGCGCCCGCGCCTCTTCGTCCGTCTTCGCGCGGACCTGGCGCCTGGCATTGACCTCGACGCCTGTTCCGGTCGCGCGCACAAGCTCGATATTGCTGTTGTCGGTCTGCAATTCGATTCGACCGCCTTTTGCCAGCGGGTAGGTCTGTGTGGACTCGTCTTCGGCCCTTCCGCCTTCATTGATATCGAGGGAGACCCCTCCCTTGTCGTTGACGCGCACGTCGCAGGCAACGACGCCCCAGGTCGCGACCAGCAAGGCGAGAGAGAGGACGGCGGTCTTCATGATCGGCACTACGTGGCGCAGCCGCGCCGGGTTCTGCCAGATTCGCCTCAGTTCAATTGAACTGAAATCAGCTTGGACACGCCCGGTTCCTCCATCGTCACCCCATACAGGCGGTTGGCAATCTCCATCGTGCGCCGGTTATGGGTGATCAGGATGAACTGCGTCCGATCCAGCATGCCGCGCAGCATATCCACGAAACGACTGACGTTGGCGTCATCGAGGGGCGCGTCGATTTCGTCGAGCAGGCAGAACGGGCTCGGCTTGTACTGGAAGATCGCGAACATCAGCGCGATGGCGGTCAGCGCCTTCTCACCGCCAGAGAGCAGCTGCACGCTCTGCAGGCGCTTGCCGGGAGGCGAGGCGACGATATCGATACCGCTTTCAAGCGGATCGTTCTCGTCGAGGAGCGTCAGGCCGGCGCGGCCGCCGCCAAACAGCGTGCTGAATGTTCCCTGGAAGTTGTGCTGAATCGCGGCAAACGCCTCGCGGAAACGCACCTTCGATGTTTCGTCGATGCGCTGGATGGCTTCGGACGTCTGCGCGATCGAGTCGATCAGGTCCCGCCGCTGCGTCGTCAGGAACGTGTGCCGCTGCTCGAGCTCGTCGAACTGCTCGATGGCCATCATGTTCACCGGGCCCAGGCGCTCGATCTTGGCCTTCAGCCGCGTAATGGCCTCTTCGGCGGTCATCGACAGCGGCGGAGGCGTTGGGACAAAGCCTTCGGGCTGGCCCTCGCCTTCCTCGGCCTCCGGGTCAGGTTCCTCCGCCGCAATCGCCGCGGCGTCCGGGGTGGTTTCACCAGCAGCTTCCATCTGCTCGACTTCGATGAGCACGTCGTCCAGTGTTGCCTGGACGCTATCGACACAACTCTGCGCCAGGTGTGTCAGGTCGCTTTCAGCCGTGATTCGTCCGACTTCGAGTTCGCTCACGCCCGCCCGAATCTCCTCGAGCGCGCGACGGGCGTCGCGAATCACCGCATCCTGTGCGTCCACGCGAGCGCGAACCGCAGCTGCAGCGTCATCGGCGATGTGGAGATCCTGACGCATCGCGTCAAGCGCCTGGATATCGGCGTCGAGCGTCTTCACGCTCTCCTCTACCGCCGCCAGCAGCGATTCACGTCGGCTACGCGCCTGCTCGAGCTCGGCGGCGCGGAAGGAAATGCGGTGCTCGAGCTCGCGCGCGCCCTCTTCCAGACGTTCGACTTCGGCGGCGATCGCCGAAGCCCGTTCGACAAGAGCGGCATGCGACGCACGAACTTCCGCGGCTCGCGTGCTCGACTGCGACACGGCATCCCGCGCATCGGCGAGCTGACGCTGCGCGCCTGTCAGCCGGTCATCCGCCTGACGCTGTTCTTCGCCGATCCGGCTGATGGAGGACTCGGCCTCCGAGCGGCGACCTTCGAGCGTGCGCCGCTCTTCTTCCGCACGGTCGCGCTCGAGCGCGATGACCTCACCCTTGCGGGCCAGTCTCGCGCTTTCGTCGTTGCTGCGCGATAACTGCGCCGCATGAGCCACGACGTCCTTCTCGTGACGATGCTGCTCTGCGACCAGCACCGTGATGGCGGATGTGGCCTGGGCGATCGTAATCTCGAGCTGCGAGGTTTCCTCCGTCAGACGCGTCAGCACCTGACGATCTGCAGCCACACGCTCACGCAATTCCTTGATCTCGCGCCGCGTCGCCAGAATGCCGCGCGATTCAACCTTTGCCCCGCCGGAGACGAGGTGCGGCCCACGAAGGACATCGCCCTCGAGCGTGGCCACGGGTGCGGACGTCTGCCGCGAGAACGACACCGCCTGCTCGAAGCTCTCGGCGACGTACGCCTCAGGAATGACCTTGCTGATCGTCACCACGTGCGGACCCTGGAGACGCATGACGTCGGTCACCGGGACGATGCCGGGGAACCGCAAGGCCTCGCGCGGGTGATAGCCGTTGGAGCCCGGGTCGATCACCACGAACCCGCAGCGTCCCGCATCGTGCTCGCGGACCAGCGACAATCCGGCGGCAGCCTGATCGTGCCGTTCGACGATGACGTGCTGCAGAAGCTCGCCAAGACACGCTTCGACGGCGCGCTCGTAACGGCGATCGACTTCGAGGTAATCCGCCACGGCACCCTGCTGGCCGACGTGGCCGTTGGCCTGGACGAGGACCATGCGCGCAGCGTCGCCAAAATCGCCGCGTGTGGACGCCAGCTCTTCGAGCGAGGCCAGACGCGCCTCCGAGGCGGCCAGCTCCTGCTCGCGAACGCGCACGTCGCGCGTGCGCGACTCGTGCTCGGATCGGGCCGTCACGAGCTCGGATTCGCGCGCAGCGCGATCGAGGTGCACCATCTCGAGCAGTCCGTTCGTGCGAGCCAGCGAGTCCGTCGCCACCGCGCGTTCCGTCTCGACCTTCTCGGTTTCGCGGCGAAGGTCTTCATGCTCGACGTCCAGCTTCGCAAGCGTCTCGCCCACGCGATCGTGTTGCTGGCTTGCGTGCTGGACTGCGTGCTGCAGCGCGGTGACGGTGTTCAGGGCAGAGAACACTTCCGACCGGGCAGCTTCGACGTCGCCCTCCAGCCCCTCGATCTGCCGTTGTGCGCGCGCCAGCTCCTCCTGCGCGTCCGCTGCCACCGCGTGCGCGTCGTCACGCGCACGCTCGGCCTCGACCACGGCCTGCCGCCGCGCGTCGAGCGCGATGCGCGCCGGCTCTCGCCGCGCTTCCAGATCGCGCATCTCGTCGGAGATCTCTGTCGCCCGGACGGCCAGCGTTTCCGCCTGGTGTCGGTCGAATTCCTGCTGCTGCTGCCGGCGGTTGATGTCCAGTTCCCGTGCGTGGGCATCTTCGCGAATCTTCGACGCGCGGTTATCGGCTTCGGCCTGTTCGATGCGCAGCCGTGAGAGATCGGACTCCACCTCGCCGACCCGTGCCGCCGCAGCGCTCTCACGCTCCCGCGTTTCGGCCAGTCTGGCGCGTGCCGTCTCGATGGCCTGTGCCAGTTCGCGATACCGGCGGGCGAAGAGTACCTTGTCCCACCGGCGCAGCTCGTCGCGCAGGCGCTTATAGCGCCGCGCCTTCGCGGCCTGACGCTTGAGGGCGCCAAGCTGTTTTTCGACCTCGAACACGATGTCGTCGATGCGGGTCAGATTCTGCTGCGCAGCCTCGAGCTTCAGCTCAGCGGAGCGGCGGCGTGACTTGTACTTGGTGATCCCGGCGGCCTCTTCGATCAGTTGGCGACGATCGGCCGGACGCGAGCTGAGGATCATCCCGATCTTGCCCTGCTCGATAATCGCGTAGGCTTTGGCGCCCAAGCCGGTGTCCATCATCAGCTCGTGGACGTCACGGAGCCGGCAGACGGTTCCGTCGATCAGGTATTCGCTTTCTCCAGAGCGGTAAAGGCGCCGCGTGACCTCAACGTCACGCGTAAACGCGAGGGCAATGTCCTCCAGCGTGGTGGGCCCAGCGTGGTGGCCGTTGCCATTGCCGTGCCCGTTGTGCCCGTTGCCATTCGCGTGGCCATTGCCGTCGCCCGCCGGATTATTCGCGTGAAACTCAGTCAGACCGGGCACTTCCGCCGCCGGCGTCTCAGGCCCGTTGCCACGCGATGGCAATCCCGAAAGACGCAGCCGCACTTCCGCTGTGGCGCCCGGCTTCCGCGCATCGCTTCCGTTGAAGATGACGTCTTCCATCTTCTCGCCGCGCAGGCTCTTCGCGCTCTGCTCCCCAAGCACCCAGGTAATGGCATCGGCAACGTTGCTCTTGCCGCACCCGTTGGGACCGACGATGGCGGTGACGCCCTCGTCGAAGGCCAGTTCGGATCGATCGGAGAAGGATTTGAAGCCAGAAATCTCGAGACGTTCGAGCCGCATTACTGTCCCCTGTCCTTACGAGGAGATAGACCACGACACACACGGTCCGTCGCCGCACATGCGACGGCCTGGCGAATCCATTTCCGCTGTGTCGATTACCGTTCTGACCTTGCCGGGGGCCGAAGCACTGCGCTGGGAAGCAGTTTAGGCGTCAGCCCTTCAAACGGCGGTCAGTCTAACAAGGCCCAGCCATAGTGGCAAGACCAAAGTGACACCACAATATTTTGGGTTGGGGGCCCAAAACGGAGGGGCGGTGTCACTTCACTTTTTTTTACCGCGAGGCTCTTCGGGCCGTCGTCGACTGGCGGCTCATCTCGAGCAACTGCTGCGCCTCGCCAAACTGCATCATCGCGAACTGGAGTTGCGGATCACGCTTCGCCAGATTCAAGTACGACGCGGCGATGCCGAACAGATCGACGTCAATCTCACGGCGAATCATCGCGCGGACGAAGTCCTGATCCTTCTGCCAGGCAGCCTCGTCCCACTTGATCGGTTCCTTCATCGCCAGTTCCTTGAACTCGGCGACCATCGCGTCGGTGACCTCATAGTCCGCGGCCAGGGTGCGCGTATTGGGGCCCGGCGCGATGCGCGTGTCGCCACGGCGCGCGAAACGCTGCGCGTAGACGTCGAACAGGTTACGGGCATAGAGCGTACGGGCGAAGCGTGTCGGGTTGAAGCCTTCCACCGGCCCGTCGAAGCGCTCATCCGGTTCGACACCACCGCCGCTGTACACCTTGCGCCCCGAATCCGTGTATTTCAGGTCCTTGTCGTTGTGCGCTTTATTGGGATCCTGCTCACGATACCGATAGTTCAGATACTCGTCGAACGTGCCGTCCCACGGCCGCTGGATCAAGCGTCCGCTGGGGGTGTAGTACCGGGCGGTCGTAATCGCGGCACCCGCGTTCTGGCTCACCTTGTATACCGACTGTACGAGGGCTTTTCCGAACGTCGTTTCACCAACGATCAGCGAACGATCGTGATCCTGCAGGGCTCCAGACACGATCTCCGACGCGCTGGCGCTATTCCTGTTCACGAGCGTCACCATCGGCAGGTTCAGAAAGTCGCTCGCCTCTGTCGCGTGATAATCCTGAGCGGAATTCTCGACTCGCCCGCGGGTGTAGACGATCAACTTGCCCTTCGGAATGAAGCGATTGGCGACTTTGATCGCCTGGTCGAGCGCACCGCCCGGGTTTTCGCGGAGATCGAACACGAGGCGCTTCATCCCCTTCTGCGTGAGATCGCGCAGCGCGCGGCCGAGCTCCTGATCCGTGTTCTCGCCGAAATCGGTCACCCGGACGTAGCCGGTCGTCGCGTCCAGCATCACCGCCGCCGGCACGGTCAGCATCGTGACCTGGTCACGCGGCACCTGCAGATCGATCAGCTTGTCGTAACCGAACCGGCGAACGCCGATGCTGACGGTGGTTCCCTTCGGGCCGCGCAGCTTGCCCACCGCCTGGTCGGTGGTCCAGCCCTTGGTGTCCGCTCCCTCGATGCGCGCGATGATGTCGCCGCGGCGGATGCCCTTTTCGAACGCAGGCGATCCCTCGAACACCTGACTGATTGTCAGGTCTCCACCGACGGATCCGATCGTGATCCCCAGGCCGTAATACCGCCCTTCCTGACGCTCGCGCATCTGGCGATAGCTGTTGGGATCCATGAAATTCGAGTGCGGGTCCAGGGTCTGCAGCATGCCGCTGATGGCGCTGTAAACCAGACGGTCGGACTCGGCGTCGCCAACATAGTTGGTCTCGATCGCCTGGAGGGCGTCCGCGAGGACGCGATACTGCTGCTCCAACTGATCCTGGGCCAGTGCGCCGCGGCCGAAAAAGCCGCCGACAAGGGCACAAAGGGCGACAATGAAGACAGACGCGGACAAAGACCGGTACTTACGCATATACAGTAAAATGTACACCCTTGCCTTGACCCCGTCCAGATCGGATTTCTATAATTGTATGAACCACTTGCGGGAATTTTCCGGGAGTTAACCAATGTTGCCGTCCCTCGGCTTTCCAGAGCTCATGATCATCATGGTCATCGCGCTCATCATCTTCGGGCCGCGGAAACTCCCGGAGCTCGGCCGTTCGCTCGGTAGGAGCATCGGCGAATTCAAAAAAGCCTCGAATGAGCTCAAGAGCACGCTCGAGGAAGAAATCCGGGTGGAAGAG
>Ga0207701_10008373_pt1 | contig 10212 bp, 6 predicted proteins | sample KBSSwiSSwithPhiX_FD_184294 | JGI IMG/M metagenome (GOLD analysis project Ga0207701, IMG submission 184294) | Switchgrass rhizosphere bulk soil microbial communities from Kellogg Biological Station, Michigan, USA, with PhiX - S5 (SPAdes) (version 2) | ecosystem: Environmental > Terrestrial > Soil...
AGCTTACAGAAGATGAGGCGCGCCTGTTCGCCGCCGGAGAGAGCCTTGGTCTGCTTTTCACCTTCTTCGCCGCTGAAGAGCATCTGGCCAAGGATGCCGCGGATCTCTTCAACGTGGGCAGCAGGGTTCCAGCGATGAAGCCACTCGGCAACGGTGAGGCCGTGCTCGATGGTCGAGCCGACGTCCTGAGGGAAGTAGCCGATCTGCGCTTCGTGTCCCCAGAAGACCGCGCCCGAGTCGAGCGTGAAGTCCTTCTCGGCGAGGCCGGGATAGTTGGCCAGCAGGCTTTTAAGCAGAGTGGTCTTTCCGGCGCCGTTGCGGCCCATGAGACAGATTTTTTCACCGCGCAGAACGTTGGCGGTGAAGCCATCGATGACCTTGTGGTCATCGTAGATCTTGGTGAGGTGCTTGAACTCGAGGACGTGCTTTCCGCTGGGACGCGTCTGGTCAAAACGAATATAGGGGCGCTGGATATTTGAGCGGGCCAGTTCGTTGGTTTGCAGGCGCTCTACTTCTTTGCGGCGGCTGGTGACCTGAGAAGAGCGGGTGCCGGCGGCGAAGCGCGCGATGAATTCGTTGAGTTGCGCGATCTTTTTTTCGCGCTGAGCATTTTGCGATTCGAGCGTGGAGCGGATCTGCGTCTTGGCCATCACCATCTCGTCGTATCCACCGGTGTAGGTAATGATGGTCTGGTAATCGATGTCGGCGGTGTGCGTCGTGACGCTGTTCAGGAAATGCCGGTCGTGCGAGATGGCGATGAGCGTGCCGTCGTAGCCGTTTAGAAAATCCTGAAGCCAGTGGACGGAGTCGAGATCGAGGTAGTTGGTGGGCTCGTCGAGCAGCAGCGCTTCAGGCTTGCCGAAGAGAGCCTGCGCCAGAAGCACGCGGACTTTCTGTCCGCCCTGAAGCTCGCCCATCTTGCGGTCGTGCAGTTCTTCGGTGATGTCGAGGCCATCGAGTAGAACGGCAGCGTCGGACTCGGCTGTGTAGCCGTCTTCATCGCCGATGACGCCTTCGAGTTCGCCGAGGCGCATGCCGTCTGCATCGGAGAGTTCAGCTTTCTCGTAGATGCGGTCGCGCTCTTCGAGAGCGGCCCAAAGCGGCTTGTTGCCCATGATGACTGTATCGATGACGCGAAAGGCGTCGAAGGCAAACTGATCCTGGCGCAAGACGCCAAATTTGCGGGGGCGCACGACGTTGCCCTTCTGGGCATCGAGTTCGCCGGTGAGGATCTTCATGAATGTGGACTTGCCCGAGCCGTTGGGGCCGGTGAGCCCGTAGCGGCGTCCGGGGACGAAGCTGACGCTTACATCTTCGAAGAGGATCTTCGCGCCGTAGCGCATGGTGACGTTGCTGACACTAAGCATTCTTTATGTTTCCTAAAATGTGGGCCGCAGCGGGGTATTGGCCCGATCGGCCCGGATAAAACCTGGGTTGATTCAGAGTTTTGGGGCACGAACACAGTGCTCAGCCCCCGAGAACTACTGCTCTTCTAGTTTCTCATAGATAAACGTTTAGTTTAGGGGTCTCGAATTTGAAGTTGTAAATCGCTACGGTTTGATTTCGATTGGAGTTCCCACTGGAACAAGTCTCCAGATTTCCTCGATCTCCGGATTAGTCAATGCTATGCAACCCTCGGTCCAGTCAAAGTCGTGCTGAAGGGAACCCAGCCACCCAAATCCATTCTGCACCCCGTGAATCATGATTGCACCCCCGGGATCGACTCCAGCGTCGTGGGCACGCTTGCGGTCAGCAGCATTCGGATAGGAGATGTGAAGAGCCAGATGAAAACGACTCGTGGCGTTTTTCTGGTCGATTACATATTGACCTTCTGGTGTCTTGTTATCGCCCGTTCGCTCTTTTGGTCCGCTTGATCCGCGACCCAGCGCAATCGTATAAACCTTAAGAATCCGATCTTGTGCCATTAGCGTCATGGTGTGTTTGGATTTGACGACCACGACCCGATCCGCTTTCTGGTCGCCCGGCATCACGCTCTTCATCTCCCTTGAAGAGCAGCCGAGCATCCCGAGCGTAGCCATTAAGCAAACGGTACTAAACGCCAGGATGATTAATCTCGCACTGGCGCCGGATCTTTGCATATGCGCATTATCTCTGAGAAATCGTCGTGGACAAATCAGGCCCTGGCAAAGGGATGTGCTTTGAATGCGAAAAACGTATCTCCGGGAATCAGTCGGATTGCTTCGACATCCTGATAGCCAGCTTCGTTAAACTGGGTGATCATTTCGTCCACGGTTGGCAATCTGCCGCAGGTCGCTGTCGCCGCGCCCCAAAGATTCAGAACTTCGACGGGCAGGCTTCCGCCCTGGCAGCAGGTCGTTACCAGAAGAAAGCCGCGGGCTTTGAGGAAGCCTTTGATGTGCCGCAGCAGGACGACACGGTCCTCGACCTCAAAGTAGTAAATGTTGTTGTAAAGCGTCACGACGTCGAAGGGCTCATCCGGTTCCTTCTTTCGGACATCGACCGCTTCGATCGTGACCCGGTCCTTCAGGCCCCAGGCTTCGATGTTTTTTCGAGCGACCTCGGCGACATTCTCCTGAAGCTCGAGTCCGACGGCAGTGAGCGAAGGGTTTCTGGTTGCGGCGTATTTGATGTAGAAACCGGAGCCGCAGCCGATCTCGAGCAGCCTGGCAGCGCCGGAGAAGGGAAACGCGCGATCGATGGCTTCAATCTGGAATGCTTCCATCGCTCGCGAAGATCTTGCGATCAGCTCGCCATCCTGGTCTTCGAGTCCCCAGAGTTCGCCGCCACGAAGTTTGCCGGGAGTCTTCAAGATCAGCTTGTGATGTAGACCGGCTACTTCCTGCAGCAGGGCCAGCACGCCATCGTTCTGGGGCAGGGAGAGGTTTTTGGCCAAGCCCTTCAGTGCGAATCCATCAGCGCCCAATCGCAGAAAGCGAAGGCGGACGCCCAACTGCAGCCATGCCTCAAGAGCTTGCCGCGCTCGGTCATTTTTGCAATAGGTTTCGGCAAGTTGTTCGAACTTCACCGGGCCGGGCGACAACCGTTCGAGCATGCCGTTCTCCTTGGCTGCGGCCAGAAAAACGAGCTTGTAGAAAGGCTTGATTAACGTGCCGCTGCTGATAAATGTCGAGAGTTGATCATTCTTCCACAGCTTGAGAAACGGCTTGAATGACATGGTTCCTCTATAAGTCAAAACAGAATCGGACGGCGCGGGCACTCAAATTTCGCCATGACTGGAATAACTTTTTGACTTCTGGGCGAGTATACGCGGACGAGGATGGAGAAGGGTCTGTAGATTCATGCCCGAAATCATTGGGATTCTTGAGGGAATGCACTGGTCCGGTCGGCTGGCTGATTCTCGGCAGCATGAGCAGCGCGGAAGGTTTCGGAACTGAAATCAGCCGAAGAGTGCAGTGATGACGTTGTTCACTACGAACGCTGCGCCGTAGGCGAGGACCAGCATGTAGCCGAACTGCAGCGCGGGCCACTTCCAGCTGTTGGTTTCGCGGCGGACAACGGCCATCGTCGACGTGCACTGCATCGCAAACGCGAAGAAGATCATGAGCGCGACTGCTCCGCCGAGTGTCATGTCGTGGTGCATGGCGGTCTGCAGATGCATGGTCTGCGTCTCGGGATCGGCGCCGTAGAGCGTGCCCATGGTCGAGACCATTACCTCGCGGGCAAGAACGCTGGAAATCAGACCGATGCCGACCTTCCAGTTGAAGCCGAGGGGCGCGATGGCTGGTTCGATGAAGTGGCCGAGCTTTCCGATCACGCTGTCGGCCAATTCCGGTGCGGTGTAAGTGCCATTGTGCAGCGGCACCGGCGGAATGTGCGCAAGCACCCAGAGCGCCAGCGTTACACAAAGAATCACGGTGCCGGCCTGGCGAAGGAAGACCTTGGCGCGATCGACGAGTCGCAAGGCCAGCGAATGCAGCGTAGGCATGCGATATTGCGGCAGCTCAAGAATGAAGGGCGTCTCGCTCGATCTGAGGATGGAACTCTTCAGCAACCGAGCCGTCGTCATGGCGGCGACGAAGCCGGCGAGATAGAGGCCCAGCATGACAACCGTGCGCAGACCGAGGAAGCCGTGCAGGAACGTGATGTTCGGAATAAACGCGGCAATGAGCAGCATGTAGACCGGCAGGCGCGCCGAGCACGTCATGAAGGGCGTAACGAGAATCGTGGCGAAGCGGTCGCGCTTGTTTTCGATGGTGCGTGTCGCCATGATTGCCGGAACTGCGCAGGCGTAGGCCGAGAGCAGCGGGATGAATGCCTTTCCGTTCAGTCCGATGGTGCGCATCACGCGGTCGGCGATGAGGGCGGCGCGGGCGAGGTAGCCTGAGTCCTCAAGCACTCCGATGAAAAGAAAGAGAAGCAGGATTTGCGGCAGGAAGACGAGCACCGAAGAGATGCCCTTCCATGCGCCGTCGAGAAGCAGGGATTGCAGCCATCCAGCGGGAAGCAGCGGGCGCGCGAGAGAACCAATGCGGGCAAGAATGTCGCCGAATCCGTCAGAGAGTGGCTGGCCGATGGAGAAGACGACCTCAAAGACGCCGATGACGACGACCAGAAATAGCAGCGGTCCCCAGATGCGGTGGAGAAGCACGTTGTCGAGCTTGCGGCTGTTCTCTGCGGAGAGAGGCGCTTGATAGCCGGTGCGGCGGCTGACTGAGGCTGCCCAGGTGTGCGTGCTGGCGGCGTTGCCCAAAACCGGCAGCGTCAGAGGCTGTGCGTTGTTGCCGTTGGAGTGTTGACCGAGAAAGAGGGGTACAGCATCGAGGCCGGTGCCGCGCGTCGCACTGATCAACGCAACGGGGGCGCCGAGTTCCTTGGCCAGCTTGAGAGGATCGATGATGCCGCCGCGGGACTCCATTAGGTCGCTCATGTTGAGCAGCACGAGAGTCGGCAGTCCGAGCGAAAGAACGGGTGCGGCCAGCATGAGCTGACGGGTGAGATGCAGGGCATCGAGCACCAGGAGCACGGCGTCAGGCTTGGGAGTGCCGGACATTTTGCCGCGCAGCACGTCGATGGCGACGCGAGCATCCTCGGAATATGGGGTAAGGGAGTAAACGCCGGGCAGATCAATGAGTGTCAGGTCGTCGCGTCCGACCCCGGCCATCAGGCCCATGTGCTGTTCAACGGTCACGCCGGGGTAGTTGGCTACTTTTTGGCGGAGCCCTGTCAGCCGGTTAAAAAGTGTGGATTTGCCCGAGTTTGGCGGCCCGATCAGAACGACGGTACTAAGCGATCCCGGAGTCGATGGCGCTGGCGGCTGTTCTAACCCCGTGGGGGTGCAGCAGGAACTCATCGCGCCGCCTCAGCCAACTCCTGTGTTTCTTCCAGTTCTTCTTCCGATCCGGTTGGTGTTACGAGTTCCGATGCGCTACGCACGCGGATCGCATCGGCCGTTTCGCGACGCAGGGCAATCTCCATGCCGTCGATGCCGTAGACCGTTGGATCGCCAGCCGGGGCGCGGCGAAGCGCGGTGACTGTGGCGTCGGGCACGAAGCCCATATGCATCAAATAGTTCTGCACGGAGTCGGGTAGATCGAGGGCGATGAGGATCGCAGTCTCGCCGATTCGTAAATCTGTTAGAACGCTCACCTGCCGGACTCCACCAGGCTGCCGAAACGGCAGCACCCGAAAACTACGACCGGATTGGTCGGAGTTCAGTATACGACCAATTTGGTCGGAATCGCAAATAGTACTCCGTATTGGCATTTTCTTGCCGAATACCACGGTACGACCTCCCAAAAGCGGTGACGGCTGAATTTGCCATCTACTACTCTTTCGACCCCCGCCGGACCTTCATCAATGCTTATCGGATGCTGAAAATATTTTTATTCAGGAAGACCCACATTCGATGTGACCTAAATCACCTTATGTGGGAGTATTCAAGCCTAAGGATCCTCGAACCACGGCGGCGCAATCGTGCCTCATCTGTGAGATTGGGCAAAAGGGAAAATGCGCCATTGCGGGAGTCCGGTTTGAGAAAACTAAGCACGGAGAAATACTGCGCGACGAGATGGGGGACTAATAGCGTGACGGTTAGGGATCAGGATATTGAAGAATTGGCGCGCTTGAGGCTTAGGGCTGAATACAGTTTCGACGAGGTTCGCTCCGCGGCCCTTACGGATTTCATGATCAAGTATTTGCGGCTTTTTGCTGGGAAACGAGAGAACAAGGCATTCATTGATGCGAATTTGCCGGGGATGATTGAAAAGATGAGGCCGGAAGTGGGCGAACAATATCGCAAAGAAGCGGAAGATGCAGAACTGACCAAGTTGGCGCGAGAAAGAGAAGAGACTGCGCTCGCACTGGAAAGGGCGCTTGTAGTGGCTGACGAGGAGGCGAGCAAGATTGCGAAAGAGCTGGATTTTGAAAATCTCGCCAAGAAGGCATTTCCCAACACGCCTGTCGAGTGGCTGCGGCAGGTTGGATATCGTCCGGAGTATAGCTGGGACGCGGATGAGAGAACGGATCGGAAGGCTTACATCTTTGCGTGCTTCAGTGAGATCGCCTATCTGCAGTACACGAAATTTGATCTGCCCGGAGAAGGCAGGTACAAAGTTGTGCCGAGCGAGGCTCTTGAAAATCTGCGGACTCACAACATGCGATTCGACCTGGCTGCGGTGGTGCAGGCTGTTACAGGCGGCGAGGGCCTGACGGTGACTATTTCGAATCCGGGTAGAGGCTTTGTGTATGCGACGTTTGTGACGCCGAAGTTCATTGTGATTGCCGTGCGAGGGACCTCCACATTGAGCGAGCTTCTTCTGATCGATTTCAATTCGTTGAAGGTTGGCGGCGGGAACGATCGGTATCACAGCGGCTTTTATAAAGAAGCAATGACCGCGATGTCAGAACTGAAGAAGCAGTCTGCACTTGTTACGGCCGAAGGTGTGAACGGCATTCCGGTTTACTTTACGGGACATTCGATGGGTGGCGCCGTTTCGTGGATCTTTCGGCATATCTGGGGTAATTCTCATCGCGTCATGACGCCCTACATCTATGCGTCGCCGCGGATTGGGAACTCCGCGGTGGCGAGAAAATATCCGGTCTATGCCTATACACGGGCGAACGACGCCGTACCGCATTTGCCGCCGCTTTCATGGCACTTTGAAGATGCAGTGGGTGCGACGACGGTGAACGCAGAAGAAGAAAAGATGTCGAAGATTGCACTTTGGGCGAAGTTCTGGAAGATCAGGAAGAATCACTCAATCGAACGATATCGAAGGGAGCTTGGAGAGAAGACGGGCGATCCGCAGTTTTCGCCGGATGTTTACTTCGCAGCGCTGTTTGCGGAGATGATCGACGTCTATCGTGTCCTTGGCCATCCCTATCCCTATGGGATTCAAACGAATGACCCTGGCGGTGCCTGAGAGGCAATCGGAACACCTCCTTCCTATGCAGAATCCATCGCTGGGTCTGCGTCTGCATTTCGTCGTGAATGTTGATAGACTAGCTGCATATTCTCTTTCATTCTTTGCGGGCTTGCAGGCGCGAATTGTTTGAGGCTTCATGATTTCCGTAATGCGGCTTTGCCGGCGATTTGTAATTGTAGCGACGTGTCTCGGCGCGTCTGTTGCGGCTGCCGGTAAGGATTTCGCCCCCGAAATAGCTCCTCTGCGCATCCCCCGCGTGACCCGCGCGCCCAAGATATCCGATTTCGTTGAAGGCAGGCCGCGCGAGGCTGAGGCAGTCATTACGGTCTTCAAGCAGTTTGACCCTCATGACGGCGCAGACGTCAGCGAACCGACATCAGCGTATCTCTCTTACGACAGCAAGAATCTTTATGTTGGCTGGATCTGCAAAGACAAGCCCGACCAGATTCGCGCGCGTGTCGCACCTCGCAAGCAGATCGATACCGACGATAGAGTCACCATCAATATAGATACGTTCCTAGACCACAAACATGCGTATTGGTTCGATGTAAATCCATACGGCATTCAGTACGACGGGCGCACGACGGATGGTATCGGCGACGACCCCAGCTGGGAAGGGCTGTGGTATTCCGAGGGACGCATCACGGACGACGGTTATGTCGTGCTCGAGACAATTCCATTTAAGACAATGCGCTTTCCGAAGGCCGCCAAGCAGGTGTGGAACATCTGCCTGGCTCGGGCGATTCAGCGGAATAATGAGTTTTCGATCTGGCCTTTCATCTCGCACGAACGCCTGCCCCAGTTTGTGGGCCAGTTTGCCCCGATTGAGATTGACGAGGATATCTCTCCCGGCCGCAACATCCAGCTCATACCTTACTGGATCTATTCGAATGATCACTATCTCGATTCGACGACCGGATTTCAGCAGCAGTACGAGTATCTTCCCGGTCTTGACGCCAAGGCCGTCATTCACGATGCGCTGACGCTGGACGTTGCGATCAACCCCGACTTCAGCGAAATCGGTTCCGACGATCCGCAGGTCCAGGTCAACCAACGCTACGAAGTTATCTATCCCGAGCGACGGCCTTTCTTTCTTGAGAATGCGTCGATTTTCACGATGCCGGAGCAGCTCTTCTTCTCACGCAGGATCGTCGATCCTCAGTATGGCGCCAAGCTCACCGGGTCGCTGGGCCGCTGGGGTCTTGGCGCGATCGTTGCCGATGATCTTGCTCCCGGTGAAGTGCTGCTGCCGGGCGAAACCGGCCATGGATCGCGCGCCTTCGATGCGGTGTTTCGTGCGGAGCGCGAGTTCGGCCATCAATCGCACGTGGGATTGTTCCTGAGCGATACCACCTTCGAGGGGCGATCGAACCGAGTGGCTTCGATCGATGCCCGTTATATCGCGGCTCGCAACTGGGTTCTCAACGGAGAGGCCACCACGACGCAGACTGATCTGGATCCGACCGGCTACATGGCGGGGCCCGGATATGTTTTCGGCGTTAGGAAGAGCGACAACCACAACTACTTCCGATCTGTTTACACGGATCGCAGTCCGGGCCTGAACGCGACGCTCGGCTACATCAATCGCACCGATATCCGGCGGTGGGAAACCTCTTACAACCATCAGTGGAAGCCTGCAAGTCAGACGATCATGTCGTACGGTCCAAGCATCAGCACAATTCTCATCTACGACCATGAGAAGAGGCTGCAGAACTGGTCGTATACGCCGATGATGTCGCTGACACTGCCGCGGCTGACCGTGCTCACACTGCAGCACACAGAGGCATACGAGTTCTACAACGGCATCGGCTTTCACGAGCGGGCAACCGTCGCCGGTATCATGACGTCCTGGTACAAGTGGCTCGATATGAATATCGCGTACTCTCAGGGAAATCTGCCGAACTACTATCCCGCCGAGGGCATGGACTCATTCCTGGGGAGATCCAATGAGGTATCTGCAGTAGTGACGCTGCGGCCGCAGTCTCATCTGCGCCTTGACGAAATCTACTACTACACGCGGCTGGCGACGATCGCCGGGCAGCTTCCTTCTCCTTCACTGCCTCAAGGCGTGGTCTTCACGAATCACATCATTCGTTCGAAGATCAACTACCAGTTCAACCGCGATTATTCCTTCAGGGCGTTTCTGGACTACAACGCGGTGCTGCCGAATAATGCGCTGGTCTCGAGCACGTATTCCAAACAGCCCGACACGACTTTGCTTTTCTCGTACTTTCCACATCCGGGAACGGCGCTCTATCTGGGCTACGCGAATACGTGGCAAAACGTGGACTACGAGGCGACGGCGACACCGCAGTACACACTGACCAATCTGCCGGGCACTTCGACGGATCGCCAGATCTTCGTGAAGGTCAGCTACCTGCTGCGCTTCTAGCCCGACTAACCTCAAACGGAGCCTCATAAAGAGGCCGGTAGCCCGATGGAACTGCCGGCCTCTTCATAAGCGCGATTTACTGCCGAGCCAGATGCACCCGCATCTCCGCCTCGGGGTCACTGATCAGATCGCCACTGACGTCCACTGTGACGCTGTGAAGTGTCCCGGTGAACTTGAATGGCGGTCGATACTTGTCCCAGACTGGCGAGCCGCTGTCGGCGCCGCACACAAATCCACCACACAATCCCATCGTCAAAGGCATGGTAAGAGCAATTTCTCCTTGCCCAGCCAGCTTGCCGTCAACATAGAGTTGGGCAATGCCGGGCGCGCCTTTGCCGTTCTTGATGTCGGGCTTGCCTGTCACTTCAAACTCGAAGCGCAACTTGTGAGCTCCCCTGGGAACAGGACTGGTAGATTCGACGTGAGAAAAGTTGCTGCCGACGTAGTTGTAGG
>Ga0207701_10008374_pt1 | contig 10212 bp, 5 predicted proteins | sample KBSSwiSSwithPhiX_FD_184294 | JGI IMG/M metagenome (GOLD analysis project Ga0207701, IMG submission 184294) | Switchgrass rhizosphere bulk soil microbial communities from Kellogg Biological Station, Michigan, USA, with PhiX - S5 (SPAdes) (version 2) | ecosystem: Environmental > Terrestrial > Soil...
CGTGACGATGGGCGCCCCGAAGGTGCCGTCCCCTCGCCCGAGCACGACGTGCAACCCTCCAGGGCTGCTCGGGGTTGGCGTGCGGCTGGCGACGAGATCGGTGATGCCGTCGCCGTTGAAATCCGCCGGCCATACTTCCGAGTCGAGGCGCACGTCGCGCCGCAGATCGACAGATGGCAGGAGCGGTCCAGTCTGCGCTCGCGGAGCACCTGCGCTCAGGAGAATCGCTATCGACATCAGAACGAACCGCCACGCGTATCGTTTTTCCTGCACGGGAATCATGAACGCTCCTCAGCGAAGCCGGTTGTCGATCAACTTGAAATTGGACGCAGTGCCGGGATGCGCGCCGCGACATCTTCGCAGATCGTGCGGCGCGTCCACCGCTGATGTGGTTCGGATACGGCTGAGGCTGCGCGATACGGCTGAGAATATCGCGACACCTTTGAGAGTGTCGCGATACGGCTGAGGTTGTTTTGCGCCGCACGCCCTGAGGGTTCAGGTGACCGCGCGATACCTATTCGTCGACGACGCGCTCGACCTCGACCCCGGCGTCGATGCCGTCCGCCGCCTGGTCGTAGCCGCCGTTGTGGCGCGAGCGCTTGCCTTCGCGCTCGAGCTCCTGATCGCGATCGTTCGACGAGCGGATGCGACGCCGCTCGGCCTCGTCGTCGCTCGGCAACGGCACGACGGTCATGTCTTCAGTCTCGTCCTTGGCCATACATCACTCCATCTGCGCTCATCCGTCTCACACGAACTGACTCAGTATATGTTCACTTCCTCGACGTCCCGTCAGCTGTTGCACCTGGCAGGCTCGCGACCGACCACCCTCCACCGAGCGCCTTGATCAGTGCGACCGCGGCGCTCATGCGCCGTTGCAGAATCGAGACCGCAATCTGCTGATCGTTGAGCGCGATTGTCTGCGTCGTGATCACATTCAGATACGAATCGGTCCCCGCCTTGTAGCGATCGTTCTCGAGGCTCAGCGCCTGCTGCCCGGCGGTGACCGCCTCTTCCTGCTGCTCCGCTTCTTCGGCGAGATAGCGCAGGCCGGCGAGACTGTTTTCGACTTCTTCGAACGCCGACAACACGGTCTGGCGATAGCCGGCAACCGTCGCATCGTACCCTGCGCGCGCGGCCTCCAGCTGCGCACGGCGGCCGCCGAAATCGGTGGCGGTCTGCGACAGCGTCGCGTTGCCGGTCCAGCTGCGGCTCGCATAGCTGACCAGATTCGCGAGGTTGGTCGCGATGACACCGACGCTCGCTGACAGCGTCAGCGTCGGGTAGTAGGCCGCCCGCGCGAGCCCGACGTTCGCGTTCGCGGCGGCCACCAGCCGCTCGCCGGCGGCGATATCGGGCCGCCGCTCGAGCAGCTGCGACGGCACGGCCACGGGGATCGACGGCGGCGGCAGGTCGATCCGCGTCGGCCCGATGTCGAGATCGGCCGGCGCGCGGCCGGTCAGCGTGGCGATGGCGTGCTCGAACTCTGCGCGCGCGATGCGCAGATCGGTGCTCTGCGCCTTGGCGCCGGCCAGCTGCGTCTGCGCGAGCGTGATGTCGGCTCTCGACGCCACGCCGCCGTTGAACCGGTCGACCGTCAGCTTCAGGTTTTTCTCGTAGGCGTCGATGGTGTCGCGGAGAATCTCCTGCTGCATGTCGGCGGCGGCCAGCGAGAAGTAGTCGGTGGCCAGCAGCGCCTGCTCGCTCAAGCGGACGTTCTCGAGATCGGCGGCGCTCACCTGCGCCTCGCTGGCGGCATGTTCGACCGACAGGCGCACGCGCCCCCACAGATCCGGTTCCCACGTCGCATCGAGCGGCAGCGCGAACGACTGGCTGGTGCCCGCAGCGCGGCCGGAGTTCTTGCCGATATCGCTTTGAAAGGCCGACGGCGACGCGCCAATCACCGGGTAGTAGTTCGCGCGCGCAGCCCCGACGAGCGCGCGCGCTTGTCGGAACTGCGCATCCGCCTGCCTGACGTTCTGGTTGTTGACCTCGATGCGCTCCTCCAACTCGTTCAGCCGTGGATCGCCGAATGCTTCCCACCAACGGCCTTTGGGGACGTCGTCGTTCGGCGTCGCCACTTTCCACTCCTCGCTGGCCGCCATCTCCTTGAACGCGGCCGGCGGCTCGGTCGCCGGGACCCGATACGGCTGTTTGACGGCGCAGCCTGAAGCGGCGAACGCGATCGCCAACGACATCAACCAGCGTCTCGAGGTCATGCGCCACTCTCCGCAGGGCCGCCTGGCACCAGCATGCCCGGACGGTGTCGATAGGCCGGCCGATGCCACGCGAGGCGCGTGCGTAGCCGGTCGAGACTCAGATAGATCACCGGCGTCGTGAACAGCGTCAGCATCTGGCTCACGACCAGGCCCCCGACGATGGCGATGCCGAGCGGCCGCCGCAGCTCGGCGCCCGCGCCCCATCCGAGCGCCATCGGCAGCGCGCCCAGCAGCGCGCACATCGTCGTCATCATGATCGGGCGGAAGCGCAGCAGACAGGCCTGATAGATCGAGTCGCGCGCGCTCAGGCCGTCGTTTCGCTCGGCCGCGAGCGCGAAGTCGATCATCATGATCGCGTTCTTCTTGACGATCCCGATGAGCAGGATGATGCCGATCATGCCGATGATGTCGAGGTTGCTCTTGAACAGGACCATCGCCACCAGCGCCCCGACGCCGGCCGACGGCAGCGTGGAAATGATCGTCAGCGGGTGAATCAGGCTCTCGTAGAGCATGCCCAGCACGATGTAGACCGCCAGCAGCGCCGTGCCGATCAGAATCGACTGGTTGTCGAGCGCCTCCTGATACGCGCGGGCCGTGCCGGCAAACTTGCCGGTGATCGCGGCCGGCAGGCCGATCTCGACCTCGGCGCGATTGATCGCCACGACCGCGTCGCTCAGCGCCACGCCCTCGGCGAGGTTGAACGAGAAGGTTGTCGCCGGAAACTGTCCCTGGTGCGGCAGCCGGATGGGCGTGATGCCCTGCGTGAAGTGCGCGAAGGTCGACAACGGCACATCGGTGCCGCGGGGGGTCTGCACGTAGATCGTGTTGAGGAAGTCCGGGCTCTCCCACCACTTCTGCTGGAGCGCCAGGATCACGTGGTACTGGTTGATCGACTTGTACATGACCGAAACCTGACGCTGGCCAAACGCGTCGTAGAGCGCACTGTCGACGGCCTGCGCGGTCAACCCCAGTCGCGACGCCGTGTCGCGGTCGATGACGACGTTGGCTGACAGCCCCGAGTTCTGCTGATCCGAGCTGACGTCGGCGACTTCCGGAAGAGCCGACAGGCGATCGAGCAGCCGCGGTCCCCAGACCGACAGCGAGCCGAAGTCCGGCGCCTGCAGCGTGTATTGATACTGCGCGTTCCCCTGCCGCCCGCCGATCCGGACATCCTGGGCGTTCTGCAGGAACATCGTCGCGCCGGGAACGCCGGAGGTCTTGCGGCGCAGGCGCGCGACGACCTCATCGGATGTGGACGTGCGGACGCCGGCCGGCTTGAGCTGCACGTTGATGTTCGCGGTGTTGCCGCCGCCGAACCCGCCGCCGCTCGCGCCAGCCACCATCGTCACCGTCTCGACGTCAGGATCGGTCCGGACCGCTTCTTCGAACCACCTGGCCTTCTCGACCAGCGCCTGATACGAGATGTGCTGCTCGCCGACGACCGCGCCCTGCAGGCGCCCCGTGTCCTGCTGCGGGAAGAACCCCTTGGGCACCTTCGCGTAGAGATAGACGTTGACGCCGATGGTCAGGAACACGGTGAAGAGCACGGCGGCCGGATGGTCCAGCGCAACGTCGAGCGCCGCGCCGTAGCTCGAGATCACCCACTGGAAGAACTTCTCGCTCTGGTTGTAGAGGTAGCCGTGGCCGCCCTTGTTCCCCTTGAGCAGCCACGCGCACATCATCGGCGTCACGGTCACCGACACCACCATCGAGATCGCGATCGCGACCGAGAGAATGACGGAGAACTCGCGAAACAGCCGGCCGACGATGCCGCTCATCATCAGGATCGGGATGAAGACGGCGATGAGCGAGATGCTCATCGACAGCACCGTGAAGCCGATCTCTTCGGCACCTTTGAGCGCCGCCGCCATCGGCTCGAGGCCGTTCTCGAGGTGGCGGGTGATGTTCTCGATCACCACGATCGCGTCGTCGACGACAAAGCCGGTCGCGATCGTCAGCGCCATGAGCGAGAGGTTGTCGAGCGTGTAGCCGATCAGGTACATCGCGCCGAAGGTCGCGACGATCGATACCGGCACCACCACGCTGGGGATGAACGTCGACCAGCCGCTGCGGAGGAATGCGAACACCACGAGAATCACGAGCCCAATCGCGATGACGACGTTGCGCTGTGCGTCGACCATCGAGTCGTGCGTCGTGATCGTCCGATCGCTTGCGATCCTGAAGCGGACCGTCGGCGGCAGCTCCGCCTCGAGCCGCGGCATCAGCGCCTTGATCCGCGCGACCGTGTCGACCACGTTCGCGCCAGGTTGACGGGAGATCTGCAGCTGCACCATCGGGCTGCCGTTGACGATGCCCAGGTTCCGGACGTCTTCGTTGCCGTCGATCACCCGGCCGAGGTCAGACAAGCGAACCGGCGCGCCCTTGCGATAGATGACGACCAGGTCCTGGTAGTCGCTGGCCTGGAACAGCTGATCGCTCGTGTAGACAGGAATCTGGACGTCGTCGTTGGCCAGTGCGCCTTTCGGCGTGTTGGCGTTGGATCGCTGGAGAAACGTCCCGACCTGATCGAGGCCGATGTTGTAGTCGGAGAGCGGCTGCGGGTTGACTTCGACGCGGACCGCCGGCAGCGAGCTGCCGCCGACCTGCACCTGCCCGACCCCCTCGACCTGCGACAGCTTCTGCGCGAACACGGACGAGGCGATGTCGTACAGCTGCGGCCGCGGCACGACGTCGGACTCGAGCGTCATCAGCAGGATCGGCTGGTCGGCCGGGTTGATCTTTCGATATCTCGGGCGCGACGGCAGGTTGGCCGGCAGCGTGCCCGCCGCCGAATTGATCGCCGCCTGCACCTCGCGCGCGGCGGCGTTGATGTCGCGGCCGAGATCGAACTGCAGCGTCACCTGGGCCGATCCGACCGAGCTGTTCGACGTCATCTCGGTGACGCCGGCGATCCGGGTGAACTGCTTTTCGAGCGGCGTGGCGACCGACGCCGCCATCACGTCGGGGCTCGCGCCCGGCAGGCTGGCGCTGACGAAGATGGTCGGAAAGTCCACCTCGGGCAGCGCGGCTACCGGCAGCCGGGTGTAGGCGACGCCGCCGGCCAGCGTCATGGCCACCAGCATCAGCGACGTGCCGATCGGCCGCTTGATGAACGGAGTGGAGAGGCTCATGAGGCTATGCCGGCAGCGAGTCGGCCTGCTCGGAGCCGCCGATCCGCGCGAACCATCCCGAGAGGCGGCCGAAGAACAGGTAGATCACCGGCGTCGTGAACAGCGTCAGCACCTGGCTGACCAGCAGCCCGCCAATGATGCAGATGCCGAGCGGCTGGCGCAGCTCCGATCCGATACCGCTGCCGAACGCGAGCGGCACCGCGCCCAGCAGCGCCGCCATCGTCGTCATCATGATCGGCCGGAAGCGCAGCAGGCAGGCCTGATAGATCGCCTCTTCGGGTGACTTCCCTTCGTGCCGCTCCGCTTCGAGCGCGAAGTCGATCATCATGATCGCGTTCTTCTTCACGATGCCGATGAGCAGGATGATTCCGATCAGCGCGATCACGTCGAGATCCTTCCTGAAGAGCACGAGCGCGAGGATCGCGCCGACGCCGGCCGACGGCAGCGTCGAGAGAATCGTGATCGGGTGGATGATGCTCTCGTAGAGCATGCCGAGGACGATGTACACCGTGACGATGGCCGCGAGGATCAGGATCGACTCGTTCGCCAGCGACGACTCGAACGCGTGGGCGGTTCCCTGGAAGCTCGGCTCGATGCTGGCCGGCATGCCGAGCTGCTGCGTCACCTCCCGGATGTGCTCGACCGCGGCGCCCAGCGACGCGCCCGGCGCGAGATTGAAGGACAGCGTCACGACCGGAAACTGACTCTGATGGTTGATCGCGATCGGCGCGGGACCGGTCGTCGCGTGGATCAGCCCTGCGAGCGGCGCCGCCGCGATCGCCGCCGCGCCGGTGAGCGCGCTGTTGGTGCCGGCGAGCGCGATCGTCGACGCCAGGTTCGCCGACGCCGCCCCGGTCGGCACGTAGAGGTCGCGCAGCGCGCCGGCATTCTGCTGGTACTTGGGCGCCACCTCCAGCACGACGTGGAACTGGTTGGTCTGGGTGTAGATCGTCGACACCTGGCGCTGGCCGAACGAGTCGTAGAGGGCGTCGTCGATGTTCTGCGGCGTGATGCCCAGGCGTCCCGCGGTGTCGCGATCGATCTTCACGTAGAGACCGACACCGTTGTTCTGCTGATCGCTGGCGACGTCACGCAGTTCCGGCAGCTGCGTCATCCGGTCGACCAGCCGCGGCACCCACAGATCCAGGAGCGCCTTGTCGGGCGCATCGAGCGCGTACTGGTATTGCGTCCGGCTGATGCGATCTTCGACCGCCAGGTCCTGCACCGGCTGCATGTACAGATCGATGCCAGCGACCTGCTGGACCCTGGGCGCCAGGCGGCGGATGACGTCGACTGCGGACATCCCCGATCGATCCTCGAGCGGCTTCAACGTGATCTGGACGCGCCCGCTGTTCATTGTCGTGTTGACGCCGTCGGCGCCGATGAACGACGTCAGGTTCTCGACCGCCGGATCCTGGCGGATCACCTCGACCAGCTGCTGCTGCAGCCGGGACATCGCGCCGAACGACACCGTTTCCGGCGCCTGCGAAATCCCGAGGATGGCGCCGGTGTCCTGCACCGGGAAGAAGCCCTTCGGCACGACGTCGTAGAGATAGAACGTCAGCCCGAGCGTGCCCGCGGCCACCAGCAGCGTCGCGGTCTGGTGCCGCAGCACCACCCGCACCATCCGCCCGTAGTGCTCGATTGCCTGTTCGAAGCACCACTCCGACCAGCGATACAGCTTGCCCTGCTCCGCTTCCGGCCGGTGCCGGAGAATCCGCGCTGCCATCATCGGCGTCAGCGTCAGCGACACGAACGCGGAAAAGATGATCGTGACCGCGAGCGTGACCGCAAACTCCCGGAAGAGACGGCCGACGATGTCGGCCATGAAGAGCAGCGGGATGAGCACGGCGATGAGCGAGACCGTGAGCGACACGATGGTGAAGCCGATCTCCGCCGATCCCTTCAGCGCCGCCTGCATCGGCGTGTCACCCATCTCGATGTAGCGGGAGATGTTCTCGATCATCACGATCGCGTCGTCGACGACGAAGCCGGTCGAGATCGTCAGCGCCATCAGCGACAGGTTGTCGAGGCTGTAGCCGAGCAGGTACATCACCGCGAAGGTTCCAACGAGCGACAGCGGCACGGCCACGCCCGGGATGATGGTCGCCGAGAGGCTGCGCAGGAAAAGGAAGATGACGAGCACGACGAGGATGGTCGTCAGGACGAGCTCGAACTCGACGTCCTTGACCGACGCGCGGATCGTCGTCGTACGGTCGCTGATCACGCGGACGTCGATTCCCTGCGGCAGCGACGCCTTGATCTGCGGCAGCAGGGCCTGGACCGTGTCGACGACGGCGATGATGTTGGTGCCGGGCTGGCGCTGGATGTTGAGGACGATCGCCGGCTCGGCGTTGACCCAGGCCGCGAGCCTCGTGTTCTCGACGCCGTCGACGACCGTCGCGACGTCCGAGATGCGCACCGGCGCGCCGTTGCGATAGGCAATGATGATCGGACCGTACTGCGCACCGGCCTGGAGCTGATCGTTGTCGTTGATCGTCCAGGCCTGCTCGGGGCCGTCGAAGTTTCCCTTGGCCTGGTTGACGTTCGCGCTGGTCAAGGCGGTCCGCAATGTCTCGAGGCTGAGGCCGTACGACGCCAGCGCCGTCGGATTGGCCCGCACGCGGACCGCCGGCCGCTGTCCGCCGCTCAGGCTGACCAGCCCCACGCCTTTCAGCTGCGAGATGCGCTGCGCCATCCGCGTCTCGGCGAGCTCTTCGATTTTCGGCAGCGGGATGGTCTTCGAGGTCAACGCCAGCGTCAGAATCGGCGCGTCGGCCGGATTCGTCTTGCTGTAGATCGGCGGCACGGGCAGGTTCTGCGGCAGCAGGTTCGAGGCCGCGTTGATGGCGGCCTGCACTTCCTGCTCGGCGACGTCGATGCTGAGATCGAGCGAGAACTGCAGCGTGATCAGCGAGCTGCCGAACGAGCTGATCGAGGTCATCTGCGTCAGGCCGGGCACCTGTCCGAACTGCTTCTCGAGCGGCGCCGTGATCGCCGAGGTCACCACCTCCGGGCTGGCGCCCGGATAGAAGGTCTGAATCTGCATCGTCGGGTAGTCGACCTGCGGCAGCGCCGAGACCGGCAGCTGACGGAAGGCGACGAAGCCGACCAGCACGACGCCGGCCATCAGCAGCGACGTGGCGACTGGGCGGAGGATGAACGCCCGGGAGATGCTCACTGACCGTTGCCCCCCTGCCGCACTCCCACTGTCGCGCCTTCGACGAGACGGTCGGTGCCGTCGACGACGACGCGCTCGCCTTCCGAGATCCCGCTGAGGACGTCGGCCGACGTGCTCGTCGTCAACCCGACCTGTACGGTGCGGAGGTGGACTTTCGACTCCTGATCGACGACGTACACGAAGGTGCCCTGCTGGCCGTTCTGCACGGCGACGTTGGGGACGACGAGTTGATTGGCGAGCGAATCGACGAGCAGGTGGATGTTGACGAACTGCTGCGGGAAGAGCGCGTTGTCCTTGTTGTCAAAGACCGCCTTCAGCTTCGAGGTGCCGGTGGTGTTGTCGATCTGGTTGTCCACCGTGACGAGCGTTCCGATGGCCAGCTTCTTCGAGTTGTCGCGGTTGTACGCCTCCACGGTCAGGTGCGCGCCGGCGCGCAGCTTCTGCGTCACCGGTGGAAGGCTGTCCTCGGGAATCGTGAAGAGCACCGCAATCGGCTGCAGCTGGGTGATCACGACCATGCCGGTGGCGTCGCTCGCGTGCACGATGTTGCCGGGGTCGACGAGCCGCAGGCCGACGACGCCCGAGATTGGCGCCGTCACCTGCGCGTAGGTGAGCTGCAGCCTGGCGTTGTCGATGTTGGCGGCGTCCTGCTGAACCGTCGCCTCGTCCTGCGCGACCAGCGCCACCTGCGTGTCGAGCTGCTGTTTCGGAATCGCTTCCGTCGCAAGCAGCTGCGTGTAGCGCGCGACGTCGAGCCTGGCGTTGTTCAGCAGCGCCTGATCGTGCGCGAGCGTGGCCTGCGCGAGCTCGAGCTGCACCTGGAAGGGGCGCGGATCGATTTCGGCGAGCACCTGGCCCTCTTTGACGGCGTCGCCTTCGTGGAAGTCGATTTTCATCAGCTGCCCGTCCACGCGCGACTTGACCGTGACGGTGTAGAACGCGGCGACGTTGCCCAGACCGCTCAGCGTGACGGGGACGCTCGCGCGACCGACGTTCGCGACCACGACGGGCACCGGACCGAGTCCTGCGCCACCACCTCCTCGTCCACCGCCGGCGCGGCGTCCTCCCTGTTGCGCGGCCCGCGACACCGCTGGCTGGCTGGCGCGCCAGACGGTGTCGCCGGCGACGCCGACAATGACGAGCAGGAGGACGAGCCAGATGAGACCGCGCGTCTTCGGCGGTCGCCGCGCCGCGGGCGTCGACTGGCGCTCGTGCGGCACGGGCCGAGCGTCGCGCACGACCGGCGGCGCGGTCGTTTCGGACTCTGTCATCGATGGCGTCATGCCGTCGGCCCGATCGCGGAGGTGTTGTGAGTGGGGTGAAGGAACCAACAGGAACGCGCGAGTGAAACAGTCATCTCTACGTACTACTGTTTCGAGCGCCCTTTGTTTCACCTCGTGCGCGAGCCCCGATGTTCGACTCCGCGTGTCTTTGATTGCGATCGCGCGGTGACGGTGCGTGACGATCGACCACGCTCCGTAAAGACGTCGTGAGGCTCGCCGAAACGAACCGTATGGATGGACGTGCGGTTTCGCCAACGCGACGATTTCGCGAACGCTGTGTGAAGGACGAGATTCGTATCGCGGATCGCCCTGGTTGAATGGGGACCGGCGCCGCCCCGTCGGCTGTCATCGTTCGTTCATGCCGGCGCTGAAATCATGGGCGTGGTATGCGACCCGGCAGA
>Ga0207701_10008375_pt1 | contig 10212 bp, 6 predicted proteins | sample KBSSwiSSwithPhiX_FD_184294 | JGI IMG/M metagenome (GOLD analysis project Ga0207701, IMG submission 184294) | Switchgrass rhizosphere bulk soil microbial communities from Kellogg Biological Station, Michigan, USA, with PhiX - S5 (SPAdes) (version 2) | ecosystem: Environmental > Terrestrial > Soil...
GAAACACTGCGACACCCAGAGAGACGGTGACGCGCCCCAATGGCTTTCCATCGACACACAGCCGGAGCGCCTCCATCTCTTGCCGAAGCTGCTCCGCACGTGCGAGGGTCTCTTGCTCCCCTGTCTCCGGCAGTAACAACAAGAACTCCTCGCCACCATAGCGGCAAGCAACGTCCGAGCGCCGGCTTGATGCTTCGATGTGCGCGGCGACTTGCCTGAGCACGAAATCCCCTATTTCGTGTCCGTGCGTGTCATTGAATTGCTTGAAATGGTCGATGTCGACCAGGATAGCGCCGACTGGCCGACCATAGCGTTGTGCACGATGAAATTCCCCAGAAATCCACTCATCGACGAAGCGCCGATTGCGCAAACCCGTAAGGGGGTCCGTAATGGCTTGTTCTCTCAATCGCTCCGTCTGACGCAAATTGGCTACTGCAAGGGCAACGTACTGGCCAACGGTCGCCGTCAGCGACCGCCATGCCGCAGCACTCGCGTCGTTGATCCCCTCATGAGCTTCCAGCAAACACAATAGTCCGACCGTCTCGCCGTTCGCCACCAACGGCACTGTCTCGCTGCGTGAACTCGCGCCGCACTTCACTTCTGCAAGCCCGGAAGCAAGGCAAGACTCGAGGTTGCGCGAGTCCGCGGAGAGTTGGGGAGGCAAACGGCCAATGTGACCCCAGGTCGAATGTCGGCGGAACGCGCCGGAACTGTTTTCCCGGAGGTACAACGCACCACCTCGGCAGCCGGTCACCTGCGGCACGCGCTCGGCTACAACGGAACATGCTCCAGCCAAGCTCGTGGCATTCTGTAACTCGTGAGAAAGAGCCCCGAGGAGTTCATCCTGGCAGTGACGCTTCTCGAGCAGCCGCCGCTGGCTTACGTTCGTCGCGACAGAAGTTAAAACTGCAAACATGAGCGCAGTGCTCGCGAGCAGTACAAGCAAGACAGCTAACGAGACGCTTTTCGCCACATTGCTTAGCGGGTCCATGCGTGGCGTAAACGTAACGAGCCATTCCCGATCACCCGTTCGAATGATGCGCTTGACTGTATAGCGCTCAAACGCACGATCCGGCAGTCCGTCGGACGCTTGCTTAGAGTTGACGCTGTCGAAGATGAGCCTGTTAAGCCGACTTTCGGCCGACGTATGTGCGGCCTCCAGCTCATATATGCGTATGCGGGTCTGCTTTGGTTCGAGCGGCGACAGCACCGCGGCCACCAGGTCCGGCACTCGGACGGTCGAGCCCACCACGCCTAAGAACGCGCTACGGCGCTCGTCCAAGCTCGCCGGCACGCCGCCGCCGCGATATACGGCGAGCCTCATCAGGACGCTCGTTACGCTTGAATTACTGTCTCGGAGCAGGGTAGCTCCAGCCGACGAAGCGAGTTCTCCGGTATCGCGGGCACGCTCCACCGCGTCGCGCCGCTCAGGGTGGCTAGTCAGGTCGAGACCCCACGCGACGACGTTTTTTCCCATGGGCTCAATGTAGTTGAGGACCGTATAGTAAGGTTGCGGGGCGGGTGCCTTTATGGAGAATCGAGGCAGGCCTTCCACTATAGCTCCCGTTTCGCGGCGGACTGCTTCCTCGAACGCGACTCTTTCAGAATGAGCCACGACGGGTGCGAAATTCACGTTCGTGATAGCGGGATACCGCTCGGCGAGTGACATCGCTTTCGCGAAGCTGTGAAAATCCTGGCGCGCTACCTCTTGGGATGCATCGAAGATCCCTCGCAGGGCGAAGAGCACCTCACCATAAGCACGTACTTGCCCCTCCAGAATTCGAACGTCGTCGGCACACTGTGCCTCGAAACGCGCCATTGCCTCATCAAGCAGCGAATGTCCGATCACGACGGCGCACGTGATCGAAAAAAGCACGCCTACGGCTGCAGCGACCCACCGCACCCAAAGACGCGTAAGGCCGAATTTCTCCGCACCCGTCCCGGCATGCACGGCTGTGGCCGGGCCATCGAATGGCAGTTCGTGCTTCCGATCCGTGCGCATGTATAAATTAAGCCAATTGACCCGAAGACCGCCTTCCTGGCCGAACAGACCTTGGTGCTGTGGAGCGTCTGCTCGGTTGCTGCAGCAGTAATCTCGATCCTGTACAACCTCGAGGCCAAGGGCCGGAGTGACAACTCAGTGGACAAGTGTCGTTCGCAGCAGACGCGGCCCTTGTGTCGTTTAGCGGGATGCTGGCCAAAAACTTGAATTTGGAATAGGCGAGAACCGTGCGAAATAATATCGCGCTCAAAGAAGCGGCTTAGGGCGCAGACCGTTAGCCATGGGATAAGCGCTTCTTTTAGCTCGTAAGAAGTCGGTTCGCCATGGCTCGAACCTTGGTGGCTTACACGGAAGGGGAGGCCTGCCGCACCTTCTCGGCAAGCGGCATCGGGCTCGCGGGCAGGAAAGAAAAGAAAGGGAACCCGGCAGGCATCTTCTTATGGCGGAGAGCTGACCGGGCTTGGAGCGGGCTCGTCCCCCCGTGGCCCACAACGTTGCCGTATGCCTTGTGACGAGGCTGATGCTGTTGTTCTTATTGCGCCGGATTGTGCGGTGGATCCATAGGACACCGGCTGATCTGCATCAAATGCGACGACTAGGGCATTTATGCCAACGTGCTGTTAACGCACGATGCCGAGTGAAAAAAGAGATCGTCATCGGCGCGCGCACGCTGGAGGCCTTGATGCGCGCACTGAGGGCATCCAACTCGGCAGGCCCGCGAAAGACCGGCGAGGCGACCGAAGGGTCGTCCGCGGCACGCGGCATGAGAAGCTGTAAGCGCCGTCGCGGGCGTATCAGGTCAGCGCGGGTCAGTCATTGCGATTCGCGCGTTACAGGAGCCACATGCCAACGAGATTCGCGCCAGGCTGGATGAGCGCGGAAAGTCACGCCGCGCGACGTTAAGTGACCCTCCTTACCGAAGCCCCAACCAACCGAGCACGGCGAGAATGATCACGACCAAGCCGACAATGTAGATGATGTTGTTCATAGCGCACTTTCTCCTAAGAGCGTTTCACATGGGGCCTTGATGAGCATCGGCAGCAGCCCCCTTCGGGGCTGGATCTGCGACCGTCCGAGCCGTCCTTACCTTATGGGTAGACGTGCTCGGCGCGGTTGGCTCGCCAATCCTGAGAGAAATACTTCGCGTCCTCGTCGGAGCGCGGTCGCACGCCCATCAGAATGCCCCCCTTCTTGATGCCCGCCTCATAGTGCTTCACGCGCTCCTCCGGGATGCCCCAACCGACGAGGGCACCCACTATGCCACCGGCGGCGGCGCCGGCTCCTGCGCCCGCGAGAGCCGCGGCGGCAGGTCCCGCAATAACGATGCCGAGCCCCGGTATCACGAGCGAAGTGCCTATCGCCGCGATGGCGGCCGCAATAGCGCCCACGGTGCCCCCAACGGCCCCCCCGACTCCCGCGCCCTCCGCGGCCTTGTTCCCTAACTCTGTCGTGGTGGTGCTACTGCCGAAATGCCGTTTGCGAGTTTCGTCGGACATCGCAAGGTTGATGTCATTCGTGGTGTAACCACGTGACGCAGCTGATTGATACGCACGCTCTGCGCTTTCTCGATCACTGAATAGTCCAGTCACCATTCCGGGTTCATGTGCCATACGAGATCTCCTCCATCTGAAATCGGTAGTGCTAACGCCTTGCCAAAGGCGGCAAAGTGGCACTGACAGTGCAAGGGAGGGGCCTGCATGCGGGCGCACCCGCTACGGCACCGATAGAGCAAGAACCTCGCGGCCTTCGATAACAACCTTGCGCGCCTCGCTGCACGGTGACGATTTTCGGCGGCTCATGGGCATGTCAGCACGACAGCACGCATAGTGCAGGCGAGATACTGACGAGCACGGCATGGGCGAACAGGACGCCGATGAGGAGCCATGCAAGCGCATTGAGAATCTTGCCAAGCATTCGACTTCAACCTCCGCGTGCGTCCCGGCGTAAGCATCCTTGGTGAAGGCAACAGCGCGGTCAGACCATGTATCGGCGAAAAGCACACAATCCGTTTGCAGTCATCTGCGCATTTCTTGATGAAAGCTAAGATTCAGCACAGGGGCACACATGTGAGCGTCGCATCCAATTACTATCGCTCGCGCCGTTTCACCCCTGTGACGGCTTTCCCTCGGCCCGGTAACCTCTCAGTCGCCGGGCCTTTTCTCTCCCGGCCGACGAACCGAGCACAGCAACCGAGGCACCATCGGGAGCGGCTGCGAGCGCAGACCCGCAAGCGCACAGCACCCATCGGACCGGTAAATCCTCGCAGACCGCATTACGCCTTCTGAGACGACCGCGAGGTTCCTCTCGAGATTCGCATCAGAACGCGCGTGGTCAGAGCGATCGCGCCGAAAAGGGTAGCGACGCTCGCATCGCTATGGAGCGCTGACGCCTGCCGCCTTCAGGACTTTGCCGTAAGTCGCCATCTCCGACTTGATCGTCGCCGTGAGATCTTCGGGCGTGCTGGGCGCGACCTCGTTACCGGCCTTCAGGAAGGCCTCTTTACCCTCGGCCGACTGCAGATAGCGCGCGATCTCGCGGTTCAAGCGTGAGACGATCGCAGCCGGTGTCCCGGCCGGGGCGAATACTGCCGACAGAAAATCCGAATCATAGCCAGGCACGCCGGCGGCAGCGATCGTCGGCAGCCCCGGGGCGAGGACGGAGGCACGCGCGCTGCCGACCGCGAGCGCGCGTAAGCGCCCTGACTGCACATGCGGCGCCGCGGAGCCGGCGGTCGGAAACATGACCTGCACCTCTCCACTCATGATCGCCGTCATCGCTGGCGCGGCACCCTTGTACGGGATGCGCGTGATCTTCACGCCGGCAAGGTAGTCGAACAGCACCGCTCCCAGAAAGTTCGAGCTGCCGGGCGCACCGACCGCCGAATTGAGCTCGCCGGGTCGCGCCTTCGCGAGATCGACCAGTTGGCGTACCGTTTTCAGCGGCATCGACGGATGCACGACCAGCACCACCGGCGATCGGCCGAGCACCGCGACCGCGGCGAAATCTCTCAGCGGATCATAGGAGACCTTCTCGATCAGCGGCGCCAGCCAATGCGTGCTGCCGGCGACGAGCACCGTGTAACCGTCGGGCGCGGCCTTGGCGACCACCTCCGGCGCAAGGATGGCGGGCCGGTTATCCACGATCACCTGCTGGCCGAGCAGCGGCGCGATGCCCCGCGCGATCAGCCGCGCTACGAGATCGCTGCCGCCGCCGGCGGGCGAGGTGACGATCCGCACCGGACGCGCGGGATAGTCCTGGCTCAGGGCCGCGCTGGGGTTCAACGCGGTGAACACGAGCATAAGAAGCTGTAGCACGACGGCATTGTGAAGGTTCATCGCTGAGGTACAGATTGACATGGCGACGCAGGATTAGACCGGATCGAGCCCCAAGGCAGATCCCTACGCTATCATTTACCATAGCTTGGAAACGTGAGAGTTCTGCGAATCGGCATGGATCACAGGATGCGCCGTTTATTTCTTACGCTGGCAACAGCCGGCATGTTCGCTCTCTCGCCGTACACCGCGCCATCGCACGCGTTCGCACAATCCACGACCGAGTGGCCGGCGAAACCGGTTCGCATTATCACGCCCTTTCCATCCGGTGCGGGACCGGAAGTCATCGCGCGAGTACTCGCCGAGAAGCTGAGCAAGTTGTGGAGCACGCAGGTGATCGTCGAGAACCGTCCCGGCGGTAACGGCTTCATCGCGATCACCGCATTCAAGCAGGGCGACAAGAACGGTTACGATCTCATCCAACTCGACAACGTGCACTTGACCGCCTATCCGCACGTCTTCAAGAAGCTGCCATACGAGCCTGCGTCAGACTTCGAGCTTCTGCTGCCGCTCTTCAAGGCGTCGTTCTTCTTCGTCGTGCCGACGAACAGCCCGTATAAGAGCGTGGGCGACCTCGTTGCCGACGCACGCGCCAAGCCAGGTAAGCTGAACTACGGCTCGTGGTCGATCGGCAACCCCGTGCATATCGCTTCTCAGCTCTTCCAGTCACTGACCGGAACGCAGATGCAGCATGTCGTTTACAAAGAGACCTCGCAGCTCTACTCCGATGTCGCGAGCCAGGAACTCGCCTTTGCACTGGGTACTTACGGCACAACCCAAGCCTTGCACAAGGTCGGCCGTCTGCGATACATCGCCGTCGTTGGCGCGAAGCGCCTGGACGCCTTCCCCGATGTGCCCACTGTGCGGGAGTCCGGCGGCCCCGCCGAGCTCGAGGCGATCGGATGGACCGCTCTCGCAGCGCCGAGAGGCATTGCTCTCGGGGTCACGGAGAAGATGCGCCGCGATCTGGGGAAGGTCCTCGCGGAGCCTGAGATGGCACAACGATATACGACATTCGGTTACGAATACTTTCCTGCGAGCAGCGAGCAGTTCAATGCTCATATGGCCGACGAGTCGGCGCGCTTTGCCGGCGTCATCAGGAAAGCGAACATCACTCTGGATTGAACCGCTGTGCCGAAGTCCCCCGTATCATAAGCGCCGTTGCACATACAAAAACGCGGCCTTAGTGGCCGCGCTTCTGTTGCCGAGGCATCACGCTATCCGGGACTTTCCTCGTTCGTCAGCCCCTGAACGGCAGTTGGTTCGGGCGCGGGCGAGACACCGCTCGGGGGCAGGAGTATGTCGTACATCCCGATGAGCTGTTCGACATCGGTAGACGACGCCGGCGGAGTGTTCTCGACGTCGTGCTTGATGCTGTAGGCTTCCCAATCCGAGGAAGTCGCAGGCGTCCAGCTCACGACATAGCCCTCGCTGTGCACATCGTTTGAGGCACGGTCCGGCGTTTCAGGATTCGTGCCGGAGATCTTGTCCTGCTTGCCGCTATGCATGTCCGTTCCTGTGTTCCGGTCCGGATCGGTCGGCGGCTCGAGTGGAAGCACAGCGCCGATCGACTCAGACGGAGTCTCGCTCGTGCCGCCGATACTTTCGCTCGTTTCGGTCGAGGTCTTCTCGAGCAAGTCGGTTGTAGTGCTCGCAACGGCGTCGGGATCGGTGCTGGCGATCGTGTCAGTGCGCAGCCCCTCGAACATGACCATCGGCGGGTAGTGTTCATCGCCAGCTGCAACCCATTCGCTTTGTGAACTCGCCGCGCTCGCAGTCGAGCGCCTGATCCGCCATTTGGTCGTGCGCGATCGTTCGCCAGCGATCGCGCTTGCCGCGTTGCTCAAACCAGCCCCGACGTTTTCGGCATCCGGTGTGGTGATCGTGGCAACCGTGTCCGCATTGTTGCCCTCGAACATGACCATCGGGGGATACTGTTCATCCCCGGCGGCAATCCAGTTTGCCTGATGATTCGACGCTGCATGCGCTGCCGCCGTGCAACCAAAGGCGCTCGCAACTGCGATGACGATCCGAGTTTTTCCAGTCATATCGATCTCCTTCGATTGTCTTGCCCTCGTGGGGCTTGCCTGACAGTCGCGACCCGCGCGACGTCGCGTAAGATACCACTCACATAGCATGCTGCGGTGAGTGTTATAGTTCGACCCTGAGAAATGTCGCCTAACGACGACGTCCGCACCGCCGCCTGATCGTAAACGCCTGTTCCGCGGATTCATGTTCGATGCGCGTTGATGCAGTGACCGGCGCTCGCTTCGCGGCATCGAAGTGCAACGTGATACACACGCTCGCCCAGGCCGCCGACAGTGATCGACGCTGAGCTTCGAGCACTTCAGGGAGGACACATGTCGCGCCATCTTCTGCGGTCAATCGCTCTGGCTTCGGCATGGCTCTTGATGACCGGTTCTGGCGTGGTGGCCGTACGCGCGAGTACGACTCCAGGAGCCGCACCGCCGATCGACAGCGTTTACTGCCAGCTCGAAGCCGACGGTCAATGTCATTGCGGACCGCGACGCGGAACGGGCCGCAATATCCCTTGCAGACCCGATGCCGCGCAGCAACCCGCACTTGCGCAACCCGCAGAGCGAGCGAGCAATGCCGGACCGGGCTGTGTCTACGAGGTGGATCCCGCTCGCGTCCAGGAGATTCTGAGGGCACGTCCCGGGGTGTGCCAGCGCTATGGTCCGGACCGGATTCTCTGCGATGCGAGTAATTCGCAAGGTGCTTCGCCGTCTCCGTCACAAACCGAGACATGGGACCGAAAGCTCAAGCGAGAGCTCGAAACCGCGATCGAAGCGCGCGCGAGCGATATGGGCTTGCAGCCGGTCCCGACGCAAGTGGTCGTGACCGTCTCGCGCACCGCGGTCAAGTGGCGGCCCGTCAGCAACGATCCGGCGACGCGACCCTATTACGATGTGGCCGTCACGGTCGTAAGCGAATTCACGCGCAGCGGCCGCATCCGGTCTGCCGACGGCCAGACGCGTGACATCACGTTGAACCTCGGCGTCATGCGCCCGGACACGCAGTCCGATCCGTCGTCGACTGCGCAACCGGCTGCGTGTCCATACATCCCGGGACAACGCCTCGTGGGCAGCACTGAGCAGACAGCCAGGACGGATTCGAACGGGCCCGTGACAGGGGGCGTGGGCGACTATGGTTCCGCGTCTCCGGTGCCGGCGCCCGCGGTTCAGGTGACATATGGGAGGGGCTGGTGGCAGCCTGCAGGTCAGACGACAAGGTTTCCGCTTCGCATCCAGGTTCCAGTAGCGCAGCCGCTGAACGCATATAGCGAAGGCCCGATTACTCCGGGACCCGAGGGGCAGTATTACAACCGGTTTGGTGGCAGGCTGGTGCGGCAGTGGCAGCGGGCACAGGGAGGAAGGGGCGAAACGGCCGGAACATTCCGGATCGAAAAACTCTACACGGTGCAGGGCACTGTCGAGAACATCAATCTCTCTGTCCCGCTCACCTCGATTCCGCCACCCTGAGTTAAAGCCAGAAGCAGCGCAGCCGCCTGCGGACCCGTCAGCGTAGTTCCACCAGCTCCAGTGCTTCGCGACCGGGTCCCTCGATCATCACGGCATGCGTGTCGCCGAGGGCGTAAGGACCTTCCACGATAGGCACGTCCTCGCTTCGCAGCTTCGATACCCACGCGTCCAGATCGACGACGCCCAGCCCGATGTGATCGATGAGGTGCCCTCGTGTGGACACGAGAGTGCGCTCGTCCTGCTTCGGATACCACATCAGCGCGACGTTACTGAACATCACCGCCGCGCGCGGCGAGCGATACATCCCCTCGCGCGTGAGCGAAGGCCACGTGCGGTCGGCGCCTCGCGGCACCTGGCAATTCTTGTCCGTAAGCGGCGTGGCGCTCTCGCGTCCCGGCATCGACGGGGCGTTCAGATGCAGGCGATACCAGAGCTGCGCACAAAAGGGGTGTTCCTGCCACATGTGCACGTGATTGAAGCGTTCCTTCGGTTGGTTGCCGGAGTACTCGACGAGCGCGTTGTCGGGGCCTTCCATGTAGGAGAAGCCGCCACGCCGCGTCGGTTCGACGCCTCCGGCGCGCGCTTCGCGGATCTGCTCGCGGGTGAGCCCGAGCACGCCTTCCTTGCCCGGCCACGTCTCGCTGCTGATCTCGACGTGATCGCCTTCGTCGCTCGTGTAGAGCGGATGGATCTTTACCTCGCGCCGCTGCCGATAGCGCTCGAGGCTCGCGCGTGAGTCCGGCACGTGCCAGCCGAAATGCCAGAGCGCGGTGCGCTGCGGGTCGGTCTCCGGTGCCGACTCGACCTTGCTGAAGAGAATGAGGGTCCCCTCGCCGCAGTCGAGCGCCGGCTCGCCGTTCCATGTCGTCCGCGATGTGCTCGCGAATTGCCGCGTGTAGAAATCGATCGCCGCGTCCGGGTCGACCGAATTGAGATGCAGGTGATGGAAAGTCGGCGTGGGGAGCACGGGCACCTCGCACATGTAGGATCCGATCACTACTCTAGCATCCGGACCACCGCGCGAGGGAGTTGCAGCCGAATTCGAGTGCGCTGCCTGAGTCGATCAGAGACTCAGGCGCGCAAACCGCTCCCGGTCCTCGGCAATCGCGTGGCGGATCAGCAACAAGTTCATGCGTTTCAATGCCCTCCCACCGCCGCGCGCACCGTCCTCTCCGTCCGGCCGGCCCCGCATCCATACCGGGGCACCACCAAACGCTCAATGCGCTTGCGCAATCTTCACGAAACGCAGACAGGCGTGCGACCGCGTGGGTAGCACTTACAGCAATTACCGAAATGTTGCCGGAACGTCACCGGGACAGAATGTGACACGGCAATTGCGTTGATCCCGGCGCCCCGAGGCTGGTAATTTGCGGTT
>Ga0207701_10008376_pt1 | contig 10212 bp, 7 predicted proteins | sample KBSSwiSSwithPhiX_FD_184294 | JGI IMG/M metagenome (GOLD analysis project Ga0207701, IMG submission 184294) | Switchgrass rhizosphere bulk soil microbial communities from Kellogg Biological Station, Michigan, USA, with PhiX - S5 (SPAdes) (version 2) | ecosystem: Environmental > Terrestrial > Soil...
CGGCGGCGAAATGGGAACGCAATTCGACAATGTCGAACCGCGCCCGGGGATGAAGCTCGAGCGTGAGGTCGAGCGGCTTTGCGGACGTCAATGTCTGTGGGTCACCCGGCGACATAAGCGTAACACGGTATTTGCATAGACGGATGAGGATGGACTGGGCTGCCCTGGCGTGGTACCTCATGGTGTCGGCCGCGGGCGTGACCGCCGGTTACGGGTTCACCCGACGGTTCAGCGTGTTCGCGTCCCTCGACGTCGCGAAGCAGAAGACGGCGCAGGACGTGGAGCCGGCCGGTAGCTGGGGGCTGTCACACGTCGAGGTCGGTGGACGCGCCAACCTCGCGTTAGGCGCGTCGTCCACCGTGCCGTACATCAGCGCGAGCGTGGGTCGGCGGGCGATGGCGGCGCGCACGACGAACGAGGATGGCGAGCAGTTCGACAGCGCGATCACCGGCCCGATGATCGGGTTGGGAGGCGGTATCGAGCACTTCTTCTCCCAGTCGATGGCCCTCGATGCGGGCATCGGTGTCGGCTACGGCAAGTTCAACAACGTCAAGTTCGGCGAAGAGGAGTATGACCCCAAGGCAAATGCCACCACCAGCATCCGCCTGCGTCTCGGCGTGAACTGGCGGCCGGGTGGCCGGCGCTCGTGACGGCACGATAGGCCGTCTCTCGATCAACTCACACATTGCATAACGAGGCATGCCATGCATACGACCACGGCCGGGTCACGATCCCGGCACACCCCGCACATCACGCGGCTTGCAGCCGCGCTGCTCCTCTGCACCACGCTCGCCAGCGCCACCGCCTGTGGCGGCGGCGACTCGAGCACCGGTCCGAGCACCAACGATCCGCTCGGGCTCTACGCACTGATGCAGGTCAACACGAAGGCGATTCCCACCGAGATCAAGCACGGCCCCTTCTTCGACGCCTCGGTGTTGCCGCCGCGCTTCTACAACCTGCTCATCGTGAAGGTCACCGGCGGCGAGCTCGTTCTGCAGGACGGCGGCCGCTTTCACTTCGCCCTGGACTACTATGTGAACGCTGATGGACAGGAGGGCACCGTGACCAGGCCGGTCGACGGGACCTGGGAAGTGGATGGCGACGAGATCACCCTGACGCCGAACGGCGACAACGGGTACACGACGGCGACAATGGGGAAGGGACGCATCAGTATGGACCTCGACCTGATCGGCGAGGGGAAGTTCGTGCCCTACACGTTCCAGTACCGAAAATGAGCGCGCGCACAAACTCTCACCGGGTGTCTCACATGATCAACTTCACGAAAGGCCGGCCCGCGATGCGCATCGGCGCGCTCTGTCGCCCGCTCGGGCTGGCGCTCGCCAGCCTCGGGCTGGCGCTGAACACGTCCCGCGCCCAGAGTGCCGACGAGCAGTCGGCGTACGTGGCGCTCATCTACACGCCGGTGGCGGGGCTTGCGCCACTCCCGCCGGTTGCGGACTCGTTAGGTCGGAAAGGCGCGTCCGGAGTCAGTCTGCTGGGTCGGCTCGGCCACATGTCACGCAATGGCGGGTTGTCGCTCAACGCGTTTGGCGTTGGCGTCGAGGTTCCGAGAGGCCGAATGCGACTGGGCGCGACGCTCGCGTACATGTCCGCGAGCTGTGGCGCGGCCTGGGAAGGAGACAGCGATTGTGCGGGCGACATCATGCTTGGTGGCAGCGTGCGAACGTTGCTCACCAGCCGGGTCGTCGGCCAAGGGGATCCGCCTCCGCCAGTGAAGGGGAGACGGGCTCCGGCGCGCGCATCCAACGAGCCGCGGCTGCTGGTCGGATTCGATGGGTCCATCGGGTATTCACCGCGCCAGGGCGAAACAGCGATGGCCATCGGCGCCGGGATACCGACGGCACTCGCCTTCCAGAGCGGCACGGTGCGCATCACACCGTTCATCACGCCGGGGATCGGCTATGGCCGGTTGAGCCACGTCTCGTACTTCGAGGACGAAACGGCGACGTCTCACGGAACGTTCGCTCTCATGGTCGGTGGCGGTCTCGGACTCGAATTCGGCACCTCGGGTATCGGGGCAAACGTAGGATTTCAGCGAGTGCTGAAAGGCCAAGGCGGCACCACGCAGCTAGGGATCGGGATGTCGTGGCAGGGCATGACGTCAGCTCGCTGAGCGCCGCGTGCCGACGCCGCGCCGGATCGGTTCTCCTTGCCATCGCGCTCGCTGGCTGTGGCGCTGACCGATCTGTGCCGGCGTCGGAACCCGGCGCCGAAGCGCCGTCCGACGCCACGGCATCGCTCAGCGAGATCGTGGCGTCGAGCGCGCTGGTGGGACGTCGCGTGCGTCTGATCGGGCGATGCCTAACGCAACAAAACTCGTTCGAGCTCGGCCCGCCACGCGGCGGCGTGATCGTGTGGCAGTTCGCGGCCGATGGCGTGATGGTGTTCGTCGCGGGTCCACCGCCGCCCGGATGTGCGTCCCGACACACGCCAGTGACCGTGATGATCACCGCGCTCGTGGCGGAGGATACGCTCCCGCCTATCGGCGACCTTCCAGCGGCACCGCGCCGGTACCTCGTGCGGATTGAACCGGCGCGCCGCTGATCCCTATCCCGAACGGGTGGCTTGAGATCGCGGTATCTTCCCCTACGGCTACCGGCGCGAGCCCTGCGCCTTCCTCCCCTCCGGCTCGCGCCGCACCCGGCTCGCGCCCGTGGTGCACGCCGGAGATATTGCCTGGTGGCGTCGCGTCCGCGGGCGATTGCCCGGTGAGGCCAGTTCGCCCCCGACGAGCCACTCGGGCGCGCCGGACTCCGAAACGTTCGATCGAAACCAGCTGCTGTATGCGCGACATCCGCGTGGCGACGGTCCAGTTTCAGCACGCCGCGGGCGACAAGGCGTACAACCTCCGGCGCGTCCGACACTTCGTGTCGGAGGCCGTCCGCTCGGGCGTGGAGATCATCGCGTTCCCCGAGATGTGCCTCACGGGCTACTGGCATGTGCGCAAGCTCTCGCGCGAGGCGTTCGAGGCGCTCGCCGAGCCGGTTCCGGACGGTCCGTGCGCCCAGGACCTCCTGCACCTCTCCCGGGAGCACGGGATGACCATTGGCGCGGGGCTGCTCGAGCGCGGGCCCGATGGGTGCGTCTACAATGCCTACGTCGTCGCCATGCCGCATGGGGCGTGGGCAGTCCACCGCAAGCTGCACGTATTCGAGCACCCGAACATCTGCGCGGGGGACCGATACACCGTGTTCGACACGCCGCACGGCTGCCGGGTGGGCGTACTGATCTGCTACGACAACAACATCGTCGAGAACGCCCGCGCCACGGCGCTGCTCGGCGCCGAGATCCTGCTCGCGCCCCACCAGACGGGCGGCTGCAACTCGGTGAGCCCGCGCGGCATGAAACCCATAGATCCCGCCGTCTGGGCACGTCGGCACGAGGACCCTGCGGCGTGCGAGGCGGAGCTGCGCGGGCCCAAGGGGCGGGGTTGGCTCATGCGCTGGCTCCCGAGCCGGGCGCACGACAACGGCATGTTCCTGCTGTTCAGCAACGGCGTCGGCCCCGACGACGATGAGATCCGCACCGGCAACGCGATGGTGCTCGACCCCTATGGTGAGGTGATCGCCGAGACGCGCGAGTCGGGGGACGACATCGTCGTGGCAGATCTCGACGCGTCCCTCCTCCTCACGTCGTCCGGACGGCGCTGGCTGCGGGCGCGCCGGCCAGACCTGTACGAGTCGTTGACGCGCCCCACGGGCCAGGAACAGGAGACCCGTCGCGTGCGCTTCGGCGACGCATCTCAATAGACCTTCGAGTATTCGTGACCATGAGGACTCACCTTGCCGCCGTTGCCGTCGCTAGCCTGTTCGCACTTGCCGCAAGCGCGCAATCGCCAGCCCAACAACCGGCGGCGGCCGCGACGCCAGTGGGTATCTGGCGCGGCACGTCATTGTGCCTCGTGCGCCCGTCGCCGTGCAACGACGAGGTCGTCGTTTATCGGATAACGCACATGAAGTCACCGGACAGCGTGGCAGTGGATGCGCGGAGGATCGTACGTGGTGAGGAACAGGAGATGGGCGTCCTCACCTGCCGCCTGATGCCGCCGACTGGACTCACTTGCACTATGCCGCAGGGGGTCTGGCACTTCAGCGCGCGCAATGACAGCCTCGTTGGTGAATTGCGACTCCCGGACAACACCAAGTATCGAGACGTCCGAACTATACGCGCCCCGTAGTGGAGTAAGTCCGAGGATGGGATAGCGGTGTGGCGTGAAGGTCACTCGGTCGGGAGCCTCGCTGAGAAGCGTCATCGCGGAGGCACGCTGACGGTTGACTGCCGCGGACGCACGCGGATCATCCGGACACACTCACTCGGGAGCCTCGAGAAGAGAAACGGCAATTGGGCTCGGCGATGCCGTTGTGCTGCACGTGTGGATGTGCGAGGGACGTCGCCCGCGTGCCCACCCGCGTCGCGACACCGGTCGCGTAAGGTGCGATCCGAAACTCAGACGCGCGCCACTAGTCTTGGTAGGGCCGTCGTCGAGCTTGAGCTATTCACGCCTCGATGACCGCACGGCCTAACGAACGCTGCGGCAGACGAGCGAACTGATGTCATCGACCTCATGATCAGGAACGGCACGAACTGGGACCCCGCGATGTCGGTCTGCGAGGACAACCGGCACTGGTGGCGCGCCACGGGTGCGCTGACCTGAGATAGGGAGCTCCCGGCTTGCGGACTGTGACGTCGATCGTCCTTCAGGTGAGAACCCGTTCACCTACCCGCACGCCGACCGAGAACACCTCCCATGAACGATCGCTGGGAGCGCCTGATCGACCTGTATCACTCCGCCGTGTCGCTGCCGGCGGACGAGCGCGCCACCCTCCTGGCCGAGGAGTGCGGCGATGATCCCGTATTGCAGGCCGACGTCGAGCGCATGATCGTCGCCCATCACCGGGTCAGCCGGCCGACGGGCCCTGCCCCTGTCGTCAGCGCCGCACCGTTGCCTGCGTTACCTGCGCACGACGCGACCGATACGACACCCGACATCGATCCGGCTGCGCCGCCTGGCGCGGCAATGGGCGACGATCGGGCGCTCGAGGGCGAGCCGATCGAGGCCTATGCCGACAACCACCAGCTCTCCGTCACCGAGCGCCTCGAGCTGTTCCTGCAGCTCTGCAACGCCGTGGCCAACGCCCATCGGCGCGGCCTCGCGCACGGAGCGCTGGCACCGGAGAACATCCTCGTCACTGCCGCGGGCGTCCCGGTGCTTCCCGATGCCGGCCTCGGCGACGACGATCCGACGCCGGCCGCGGACATCGCGGCGTTAGGCATCGTGCTCGACCGGCTCCTCGCCGTCGGGGTGACGACCGCCCACCGACGTCCCCTGCGGCGCCAGGTCGACGGCACCGTGCTCAAGGCGCTGCGGAAGGACGGTCAGTGGCGCTACGAATCCGTCGAGGCGCTCGCGGACGACATCCGGCGGCAGCTCGAGACGGCGCCCGCGCGCGAACGCCGCGACGCTCGGCGCACGCGGCCCGCGACGCCGCCTCGGCGCCGTGTCAGTGCCGTCGCCGCCTGCGCGCTCGCGGCCGTCGTGGTCGTTGCGTTAGGCGCCTGGGTGTGGCCGCTCCTGGGGCACCGCGCCGAAAGCGCCCCCGTGGCCCCGCAGGCCGAGGCGCGCCCGCTCCGCACCCGTGTGCTCGTGGGCGATCTCGCGGACCGCGCCCAGGATCCTCCACTCGCCGCGGCGCTGAGCGACGCGCTCCGCACCGGACTCACCGAGTCGCCGTCCATTGCCGTCGCGTCGACGCCGCAGACCACCGGCGCGGAGATCACGGGCAGCATCGAGCGTGGGGCGGGCGCCGGGTACACGCTCACCGTGCAGCTCACGACGTCGCGTGACGACGCTGGACCACGAACCCTGCACGAGATCGCGCTCGATTCGAGCGACGTGATCCCCGCGCTCGGCCGCCTGTCGCAGCGACTGCGCGAGCAGTTCGGCGAGTCGCCGACGAGCATCGCGGCGACACCGCGACTCGAGGACGTGACGACTGCGTCGCTGCCTGCCCTCCGCGCCTTCGAGAGCGCCTTGAGCGCGATCCGCGCCGGCGATCGCGCCAGTGGAATCCGATCGCTCGTCGCGGCCGTCGCCCTGGATAGCGGATTCGCGTCCGCCTACCGTCTCCTGGGTCTCACCTACCGTGAGCTCGGCGATCGGTTGCGGTCTGCGGAGGCAATGGGCAACGCGGTCACGAACCGGGAACGGTTGCCGTTCACGGAGCGCAATCAGACCATCGCGAGCCACGCGATGACCGTGACCGGCGACTACGCCGCTGCGGTCGATGCGTACAACCGCCTCCTCAGCCGCGATCCGCGCAACGCGCGCATCCTCGCCAGCCTCGGGGCCGTGCATGCGGCGCGGCGTGAGTACGCCGTGCAGGAAAGCCTGCTGGTGCGCGCGATCGCCGTCGATTCGGACGCATCGCTGCTCCACATTGCGCTGGCCATGGCGGAGGTGAACCAGGGCAAGTACGACGACGCCCGTCGCGCGCTCGAGCGGACGGAGCGCAGGTTCCCCGGCCTGCAAGGCACACAGCTCGCACGAATCGCGTTCGCGGCGTCGCAGCGCGACTGGGAAACGGCGGAGCGCGAGGCGCGAGACGCCGTCTCGCGCGCGCCGATCGACTCGATCGACGCGCTGGATACCCGACACACGCTCGGCACCATCCTCATGGCGCAGGGACGGCTCAACGACGCCGAACAGGAGCTCCGCCGCCTCATCGCGTTAGGTGCGCGACGGCGGGCTGGCCGGCCATCGTACGCCGCGACGCTGAGCCTGGCGTACCTGGAGCTTCGGTACCGCCACTCGCCCGCTGCCGCGGTGTCCACCGTGAACGGCACGCTCGCCCGGCTTCCTCTCGGGAGACTCGATCCCGAGGACCGGCCCTACGAAGAGATCGCTCGCCTTTTCGCCGACGCCGGACAGCCGGCACGTGCGGCGGAGGTGATGGCGCAGGCCGCCCGCGCGGGCGCTCGGCCTGGCACCGACGCCAACCGTCGCTGGACTGCCGGCGCGATCGCCATGGCCGAACGACGCGCGTGGGAAGGCGAGATCGAGATTCAGGCCGCCGCGAACACGCACCCGTGCCCCATCTGCGCCCTGCCGGATCTCGCTCGGGCGTACGAGGTCGCGGGCAAGCCGGATTCCGCGAGCGCCATCTACGAACTGTACCTGCGCGCGCCATGGCAGCGACGGTTCGAAACCGATGGCGTCGAGCTGGGGCTCGCCATGAAGCGGCTCGGCGAGCTCTATCAGCAGCAGAATGACCGCAGCCGGGCGGCGGCGCAGTATGCCGCCCTGCTGCAGCTCTGGCGCGGCGCGGATCATGAGCTCGGTCCGCTCGTCGCCGACGTGCGACGGCGGCTGGAACAGACAACGGATGTGAGCGCCGCTCGTTAGCACGTGTTGCGACCCGCTGGTTCGCGACGCAGTTTGCTGCCCCTATGGGTGAAACCGCCGCGGTACCCGTCGAGCGCGTGCGTATCGCCGCGCCAGGACGATGGTGGCAGCTGACGCTCGGCGTCATCTGCATGTCGATGATCGCCAATCTCCAGTACGGTTGGACGCTGTTCGTCAACCCGATCGAGGACAAGCACCACTGGGGCCTGCCGGCCATCCAGGTGGCCTTCACGATCTTCATCGTCGTGGAGACGTGGCTCGTCCCGCTGGAGGGCTACGCGGTCGACCGCTTCGGACCGAAACTCGTGGGCGTCGGCTCGGGCGTGCTCGTCGCCGCGGCGTGGGCCATCAACGCCTACGCCGATTCACTCGCCATGCTCTACGTCGGCGCGATCGTCGGCGGCATTGGTGCGGGTGGCGTATATGGGGCGTGTGTCGGAAACGCGCTCAAGTGGTTCCCCGACCGACGAGGACTCGCCGCCGGCATCACCGCGATGGGATTCGGCGCCGGCTCGGCGCTGACCGTGTATCCCATCGCCAACATGATCCAGTCGCAGGGCTACGAAGCGGCCTTCCTGAAATTCGGCGTGGCCCAGGGCCTCGTCGTCTTTCTGGTGGGATGGCTGCTCAAGGGGCCGGACGAGTCGGTGAAGCATGCCGCCGGAGCACTCAAGGCAGCCGCGGCGCCAACACCTGAATACACGCCCACGCAGATGTTGCGCTCGCCGCCATTCTGGGTGCTGTACGTGATGTTCGTGCTGACCGCGACGGGCGGGCTGATCGTCACCGCGCAGCTCAAGCCGGTCGCGAGGGACTTCGGATTCGCGAACGCCCAGGCATCACTCCTCGGTTTGACCGTGATGGCGCTGCCGTTCACGCTGGCCGTGAGCCGTGTCCTCAACGGGGTGAGCCGGCCGTTCTTCGGCTGGATCTCCGATCACATCGGGCGTGAGAACACGATGGTCACCGCATTCACGCTCGAGGGGCTCAGCTTCCTGTTCCTGAGCCGAGTCGGCGCCAGTCCGACCGCCTTCGTCATCGCGACGTGTCTCGTGTTCTTCACCTACGGTCAGATCTTCAGCCTGTTCCCGGCGACGTGCGCCGACACGTACGGGAAGAAGTTCGCATCGGCCAATGCGGGGCTGCTCTACACGGCGAAGGGGACGGCCTCGCTCATCGTTCCGGTCAGCAGCGTGATCGCCCTCAACTTCGGCGGCTGGAGCAGCGTGTTCGTCGTCAGCGCGATCATGAACATCGTCGCCGCGGGCCTCGCGCTGTTCGTCCTCAAACCGATGCGCGGGCGACTGCATACAGCCACGCGATGAGGATCGCGGTCGTCGGTGCTGGGGCAATCGGCGGGTATCTCGGTGGCTGGCTGTCCGCCGCCGGAGAAGACGTCACGTTCATCGCGCGAGGCGCGAACCTCGACGCCATCACGACGAATGGCATGCGCGTCATCGGTGAGGACGGCGCCGAAGTGACATCCAGGGGCGCGCGCGCCGTACGGACGATGCGCGACGCAGGGCCGCAGGACGCCGTGCTGCTCACCGTGAAGGCGCACCAGGTGGCGGCCGTAGCCGCGGACCTGTCCGCGCTGATGTCGGATGATACCACCATCGTGACGATGCAGAACGGCATCCCCTGGTGGTACTTCCACAAGCACGGCGGCGAGTTCGACGGGCGCCAGGTGGCCTCGGCGGACCCGGATGGAACGATCGCGCGTCACATCGATTCGGATCGCATCATCGGCTCGGTCGTGTATCCCGCGGCAACGCTGGTATCGCCAGGCGTCGTCCAGGTCGTCGAAGGCAAACGCTTCACGCTCGGTGAGCTCGACGGCTCCGAGTCCGCGCGCGTGCAGGCTCTGTCCGCGGCGTTAGGCCGGGCAGGCTTCAAGGCGCCCGTCACGAGCGACATCCGTGGCGAGATCTGGCTCAAGATCTGGGGAAACCTGAGCTTCAACCCCATCAGCGCTCTCTCGCACGCGACACTCGTCGACCTGCTCCAGTTCCCGCTGACACGCGAGCTCAGCATCGCCATGATGCGGGAGGCCGAGACGATCGCGAACACGCTCGGCGTAAGATTTCGGGTAGGGATCGACAAGCGGATCGCTGGGGCCGAGAAAGTGGGTGCGCACAAGACGTCGATGCTGCAGGACGTCGAGGCTGGAAAGCCGATCGAGCTCGACGCGCTCGTGGGCGCCGTGGTGGAGCTCGGCCGCCTGACGGGGACGCCGACGCCCCACATCGACGCCGTGTACGCGTGCGCCAGCCTCCTCGCCAAAACGCTTGCCGATCAGAACGGTCACCTTCGGATCGAACCCCTCACATCATGACGGATTTTCCACAGACCATCGCGGGCCTCCTCGAGCGCGGCGCCGCCGACGCGACGGCACTCGGCGCGCCCGGCGGCACGCCCCTCACGTACCAGGCGCTGCGCACCCTGGTTGCCGACGTTAGGCAGGCGCTCGAGACCCGGGGCATCGGGCCCGGCGACCGCGTCGCGATCGTGCTCGACAACGGACCGGAGATGGCTGCCGCATTTCTGTCCGTCGGATCGGCAGCCACGGCAGCGCCGCTCAACCCGGGATATCGCTCGGACGAGTTCGAGTTCTATCTCACGGATTTGCGCGCGAAGCTGCTGATCGTCGCCAGGGGCAAGGACTCGCCGTCCGTCGAGGTGGCCACCAGACTGGGTGTGCCGATCGCGCGGCTCGTGCCGCACCCTGAGCGAGGCGCCGGTACGTTCACGCTGGAATTCTCGACCGACGCCGCGTCGTCAGGCACCCG
>Ga0207701_10008377_pt1 | contig 10212 bp, 11 predicted proteins | sample KBSSwiSSwithPhiX_FD_184294 | JGI IMG/M metagenome (GOLD analysis project Ga0207701, IMG submission 184294) | Switchgrass rhizosphere bulk soil microbial communities from Kellogg Biological Station, Michigan, USA, with PhiX - S5 (SPAdes) (version 2) | ecosystem: Environmental > Terrestrial >...
CGAGGACGAGCGCGAAATAGCGTTGGCTCAGAAGGTGGATCTGGCGCAGGATCTGCAGCGCCTTCTTGCGCGCCGCAAGCGACGGCTCCATCACCTGCATCAGCCGGCGGCGGAAAAGGTCGCCGGCGGCCAGAAGGAAGTACGTCAGAAAGAGAACCGACACGAGCTGGCCGATCAGGATCGCCATTCCCATCGTTCCGGCCATCACGAACGTCTTCGGTTCCGCCGCCGGCGCGGGCGCGGGCGGCGCCTGAGTCGCGGAAGGCGTGACGGCCGCAGCGGACGCCCCCGCCAGTTTCTGGAGCTCGTCGGCCGTCTTCTGGACCTGCTTCAACGCACCGCCCTTGCCGTCGCGCTGCCACGACGTCACTTCATAGCGGAGCTTTTGCACCGCCTGCGGCAACTCCTCCAGCACGTCGGCGGTGCCGCTCAATGCCTGCTGGACGCCGATCACCAGGAGCGCGGTGACGAGAATCATGGTCATCGCGGCGCTCGCGGAGCGCGGCAGGTGGCAGCGCTCCATCCAGTCGACGACGGGCGACAGCGCGTAGCTCATGAACAGACTGACGAACAGCGGGATGAAGAATGCCGCGCCCGCATAGAGCACGAACGGCAGGACGACGAGCGCCGCAATGATCATCGCGACCGTCCGCTTCTCGATCGGAGCGGCAAGCTCCTCCTCGACTACCTCGGCCTCGGGCGATTCGGTGTCCGCGTAATGTGCATAGCTGTGGTTCATTGCTCCCCCATGGACAGAGGCGAGCAATCCGCGTGCCATGGGCGTTACGTCGCCCGGAATCGACGTAGCCCCGCAAAATCATCGGGAACGCCTCGACAGCGAGACCTGCCTCGCCGGTAACTATTGCCCGAGGTGGAAGGATTTACACGGAACCGCGCGCGTCGACACCGAGTTGTCGTCACTCGGCGACGCCCGTTTCGCACGCGGCTCAACGATGTCCCTTCGCGTTGCTGCGCTTGGTGTAGCGGGTCATGAGCGGGGTCACCGAGATGCCGTGAAGCACGACGGATGCGGCGACGGTCGTGAGGGTGACCGCGATGAACTGTTCCGCCAAAACCGCAGGCAGGCCCTGATTGATCGCGTACATCAGGTAGAAAATCGAGCCGACGCCGCGGATGCCGAACCAGGAGATCAGGATTCGCTGGTCGCGCGAGACGCTGGTCGCGCCGACGAGGCCCAGCCACACCGCCGCGGGTCGCGCGACAAGGAAGAGGAGCAGCACGAACCACACCGCCTTTGGCGGAATGTACGTGTAGGACAGCATTGCGCCGGCGACCATCACCACGACGAGCTCGGCAATCCGCTCGAGCTGACCGTTGAAGCCTTGCACGGCCTGCATCATGTACGTGCCCGCGAGGTCCGCGTGAGTCGCGAGATCCTTCTCGCTCTCGGCGCCCAGGATCATCTTGGCCTTCGCCGCCGTCGACGGCTGGCCCTTCTTCGACTGCGCCTGGATCCGCTGCAGCGCGAGCCCCGCGGCGAACACCGCCAGAAAGCCGGACGCGACGCTCAACCGGGCCACGCCGTAGGCGATCGCGATCAGCCCCAGGGCCAGGAACTCGTCCAGGCCAACGGCTTCCTTGTGCTGCGTGCGGAGGTAGACGACGAGCTTGCCGACGAGCGCCCCCAGCGCGCCGCCGATGGCCAATCCACCGGCAATCGCCCACAGGACGTCGACCGCCACCCAGCGCCAGCCGCCGCTGCCGAAGTCGTAGAGACCGAGTATTCCGAGGCCGAGCATCACGAACGGAAATGCCGTCCCATCGTTGAGGCCGCCTTCCGCCGTGAGGCTGAACCGCAGGCGGTCGCGATCGGACGAGTCTTCCACCTGGACATCGGACGCCAGCACGGGGTCGGTGGGAGCGAGGATTGCGGCGAGGAGCAGCGCGGCACCCGACGGCAGTCCGAGGAGAAACACTCCGACGAGCGCAATGAACAGCACCGTGAGCGCCATCGACGGAAAGGCGAGCCGCAGCGGGAGCAACCAACGCTTGTCGCGCAACGGCACGCCGAGCTTCATTCCGACGGCAAACAGCGAGATCAGGAGCGCGACTTCGGAGATGCGCTCGAGGCTCCCTGAATAACGCAGCGGATCGGGCGCCATGACGTTCCAGACTGCCGGGCCGAGCGCGTAACCGATCGCGAGATACAGCATGCTCGGGCTCATCGGCAGCCGCTCGACGAGCGTCCCGAGCAGGGCCATCAGGATGAGAATGGCGCCGACGATGAGCGCCAGCATGGGGAAGGACATGGTGGATTCGTGGAGCGGAAGCGAACGCGACCGCCGCGCATTTGGGGCGCGAGACTGGAGCATAGCCAAACATGGAGCGCCGGTCCATGCGCCACCGCACCGAGCCTTCGACGGCCTCGCCCGATGACCATCCCGCCCTCCAATTCGCGGAAAAACTGCGCACTTGTGCGATGGCGAACCGACCGCATCGGCGGCGATGGGTACGCTTGCGACCAAACGATCGCCGGAACGACACGTGCAACCATTCATGAAGCTGTCCGCAGGCATCCTTGCTGCAATCGCCTTTCTTGCCATGGGCCGGGTGACGGACGTTCACGCCGCCCCGCGCACGGTCTGCACGATCACCGTCAATTCGTCCGACGAAAAGGACATGTTCCGGCAGCGGCTTCCCAAGGACCAGTATCGGTTCGTGGAATTGGTGGAGCGCGGCCGTCCCGATTGGCTCGCGTCGGCGTGCAGCCAGGGGGTGCGCTGCGATATCCTGGTGATCTCCGGCCATTTCGACGGGGTGACCGAGTTCTATTCCGATCAGGTCGAGGCGAGCGAGTACCTGCCCGTCGCCGAGATGGAGCGCGCCTCCTGCAGCGAATCCTGCCCGGGACTCTTTTCGCAATTGAAGGAGGTCTACCTCTTCGGCTGCAACACGCTCAATGCCGACGCCGTCAAGAGCGCGTCATCGGAGGTCGGTCGAAGCCTCATTCGCGCCGGTCACTCGCCTGCCGACGCGCGCCGCCTCACCCAAACGCTCAATCAGCTCCATGCCGAAAGTAGCCGCGACCGGATGCGGCGGATCTTCACCAACGTGCCGGTGATCTACGGCTTCTCGTCGGTCGCGCCGCTCGGACCGCATGCGGCGACGCTTCTCGGCCGCTATCTGCAGCCGTCGGCGATCGCCGAGGTCGGCAACGGCCGGACGAATTCGCGGTTGCTCGGTGTTTTCGCGAGCGAGTCGATGATCGCCGTCAGCGGCCTCAGCAATTCGGACCCGCGCGCGGTCCATCGGCGCGACGTCTGCCAGTTCATCGACGACCGGCTCTCGCCCGCCGACAAGCTCGTCTTCATCCACGGGCTGCTGCGCCGTGACATGGGGGAAGTCCGCATGTTTCTCGAGCGCATCGAAGGGCTGTTCGCGTCGCTGACCGAGGTGGAGCGGCAGGATCCCGCATTTTCGGCGGCGCTCGCCAAGATCGCGGAAGACACGGTCGCACGGGATCGCTTCATGCGCTTCGCCGAAGATGCCGATCTCCCCGTGATCCGCGCGCGGATGATCCAGCTGGCGGCGAGCCTCGGGTGGCTGTCGCAGGCCGAGATGCATGCCGAGCTTATGCGGATGATCGGCGAGCTCATCGTCCGCGACGCAGTCGGCGCGTCGGAGGTCGACCTGATCTGCGAGCTCAACAAGGATCACATGCTGGATGGGGAACGCAACAGGCTCCCGGTGTCGCCGGCAGCGGCAAGCCGCGTTTCCACCGCTGCGGTGCAGGCGTGCCTCGGAAGCGCGGACAGCCGCGCGCGGGTCCTGCAGGCGGTGACCAACGGCGTCGACGCCGACACTCGGATTGCAGACGTCTTCCTCCGCCACCGGCCCATCTACGACGTGGGCGAGCTGCGCGACGTGGCGAGCGGGATCGCGCGGATGCCGGGTTCATCCGCGCAGGTTCGGGCGCTCGATACGCTGGCGCAGCAACGGCTCAAGGATCGCGAGACGCTGGCCGAGCTCGCGCGCCTTTTCCCCGTCGCCCAGACGGCCGACGTGCAGCGCGCGATAGCGGGCGTCCTCATTCGCTCCGACTATCAGCTGCTCCCGCAGCCCGAAATGGTCAGCATGCTGAGTCAGTACCGGCTGAAGTCGAACGGCGGCAACGACGTGATCGACATCCTGCTCCGCCGCCTGCAAGCCCAGTAGCACTTCCTCTCGTCCCGGCCGCGCCGCAAAGTTTCCCGGCGGCGCAGTTCCGCCGCGGCCTGCCCATCTGTGGTAGTCTCCCTGCCCGAAACCGACCGGAGGTATCGTGGGGATACCAGGGCATTTGCGGTCCTTGTCGGTGCAAGCCCGCGTGGCCCTCCTTGTCGCGCTCTTCGCCTTGGGCGGGGGCATCGAGGCTCGCGCCGAAAAGCGCACCGTCTGCACCGTCACCGTCAATTCCGCCGACGAGCGGGAAGTCTTCCGGCAGCGCCTGCCGGAAGGCGAGTACGAGTTCGTCGAGCTGGTGGAGCGTGGCCGTCCCGACTGGCTCGCTTCGGCCTGCAGGCAGGGCGTGCGCTGCGACCTCCTTCTCATTTCCGGCCATTTCGATGGCATGACGGAGTTCTACTCCGACCGGCTGGCGCAGCAGGAATCGCTGCCCGTCGCCGAGCTGGAACGCGCGTCGTGCAGCGATTCCTGCCCCGGCGTGTTCTCGCAGTTGAAGGAGGTCTATCTCTTCGGCTGCAACACGATGAACGCGGAACCGCTCACGAGCACGTCCGCGGAGGCCGAGCGAAGCCTGATGCGGTCCGGATATGCGCCGGCCGATGCGCAGCGGCTGACGCGCGTTCTCAACCGGCGGCACGCGGAGAGCAGCCGGGATCACATGCGCCGCATCTTCACGAACGTTCCCGCGATCTACGGTTTCTCCCGGCTCGCGCCGCTCGGACCTACCGCCGCGACGCTGCTCAACCGCTACTTCGATTCGGCGTCCCCTCCCGACGTCGGCAGCGGACGTCCGGACCCCCGCCTCCTCGGGCAGTTCGCGGCAAGCACGATGGTCGTGGCGAGCGGCTTGACGGAGGCCGATCCCGACGCCGCATTCCGGCGGGAAACGTGCCAGTTTGTCGACGAGCGACTATCGCCTGCGGCAAAGCTCGCCTTCGTCCACAACCTGCTCCGCCGCGACATGGCGGAAGCACGCATGTTCCTCGATCGAATCGAGCGGTTGTACGCGTCGTTCACCGAGGGCGAGCGGCAGATGCCGTCGTTCGTCGCGGCGCAGGCCGCAATCGCCCGCGACACTAAAGCGAGCGAGCGCTTTCTGCGGTTTGCCGCGGATGCCGATCTGCCTCGCACGCGCGCCCGGATGATCGAGCTTGCCGGCACGCTCGGTTGGCTGTCGCCGGGCGAGCAGCGCGCCGAGCTCGTCCGGATGTTCGGAGACCTGATCGGCCGCGGATCGATCGGTCCCTCCGAGATCGACCTCGCCTGCGCGCTCAACAAGGACCACCGCCTCGACGCGGACCGCTCTCGCCTCAAGCCGCCGCCGGCCCAAGCCGACAAGGTCAACAACGCGGCGGCGCTCGCCTGCCTGGGGAGCGCGACGGCACGCACTCGCGTCCTGAAAGCGCTGACCAGCCCTTACGATGCGGACGTCGAGCTCGCGCAGGTCTACTTGCGTCACCGGCCGATCACGGATGTCGAGGAGTTGCGCCTCATCGCAAACGGCATCGCGCGCATGCCGGGATCGGGCGCGCAGGTCCGCGCTCTCGAAACGCTCGCCCAGCATCGCTTGAGCGACAGCCAGACCTTGAACGAGCTCGCGCGCCTCTTCCCCTCCGCCGCCTCTGTCGACGTGCAGCGGGCGATCGCCGAAGTGCTGATCCGCGGCGACTACGAGTCGATCGCCAAGCCCGAATTCGTGCGCGTATTGAGCCAGAACCGCCGCAAGTCGCCGGACGGCACCGACATCATCGACATCCTCATCCGTCGCCTCCGGGCGGACCCACCCCCGAAGGAGCAACTGTGAGCGCCATCAAAATCCTTGGCATCGTACTCATCGCGGTCGGCATTCTCGGCCTCGTCTACGGCGGATTCAGCTACACGAAGGAATCGCACGAGGCGAAGATCGGCCCGATCACGCTGTCGGTCACCGAGAAGGATCGGGTCAATGTCCCGATGTGGGTCGGGATCGGCGCCATCGTGGTCGGCGGGCTGATCCTCGTGTTCGGCAGCAGGAAGGGCTAGTCCGCTACGTCTGCGGCCGAAGCATTGCGCTTCGGCGAAGTATCTCGGCCCGGAATTCGCCGAACTGCTTCTGCGTCTCCGCCTCGATCACCGCGGGGCCGATCACAGGTGGAACCCACATCTTCGGCGTGTATCGGCCGTTGTTGAGGATGTGCACGCCGTCGGCCGCCCGGACGATCCGCGTCACGAAATCCGAGCTCTTCAAGTCGCCGCTGATGAGGCGCGACTGGATCTCCGTCTGTGGCACGAGCTTGACCTCGCGCACCATGTCGAACGACACGCTGATCGGACCGCGTGAAGCCCTTCCCTTCTGGTGCACGTGCAGCGTGTCGCCGGCTGCTTCCTCGATCACGCTGTACTGAATGTTCGAAATGAATTGCGGCATGTTCGAGTAGTCGGTCAGGACTTCCCACACGACGGCCCACGGCGCGTTGACCGGACAGTCGACGTCCACGGCGACCGTGGGTCCCTCCTTGCGGACCTTGACCACGATGTCCTCGTTCGGCGCGAACGACCAGGCGCAAAGCGGAACAACTGCGAGCAAGACGGCGAAGAGGAACTTCGAGGCGCGCATGGATCGAGTCACCCGGTAACCGAAGCTCGAAGGGCCATGCCCTCAACTTGGCTCCGAGACTTTCTTCAGCACGTCGCCCGACTGCTCGCGACGAAGATGGAGCGCGATGTCGCCGAGCGAAACGACGCCCACGGGCGCGTTGCCTCCGTCGACCACGACGAGACGGCGCACCTGCTTCTCCTCCATCACGTTGCAGGCCTCTTCCACGTCCACGCCGGCCTGGCAGGTGAACACGTCCTTGGTCATGATCTCCCGCACGGCGGTCCGATCGGAATCCATGCCCTTGGCGACGCCTCGAATCGCAATGTCGCGATCGGAAACGATGCCGACGATCGACTGACCGTTCGCCACCGGCAAGATGCCGATGTCGAGCTCCAGCATCTTCCTCGCCGCTTCCGCGAGCGAGCTCTCCGGCGCAATGGTCGCGACGGGGCTCGTCATGATTGCCTTGAGCTGCATTTTATTTCCTTTGCTGCGCCTCGGCTGAGGCGGGGAGGAAGGAGATCGGAGAACGCGGCCGCGAGGGACCGGACGCTCCCCGATCGTTTGCGAGACTGTACAAACCAATCACATCTTGCGTTGCACTTCGTGGGCTTCGCCCTGGATCTTTTCGCCGCCGCGCTCGATGTCCTTGCCCGCGCCCGCAACGGTATTGCAGCCCGAGATGGCGCTTAGTGGGCCAATCACCGCAAGCGCCGCGAGAAGTGCCAGAAGTTTCTTTGCCATGATAGAGCTCCTGATAGTGGTCAGCGGAAACCCCGCACGCTCAGAATCCTCCTCTGTGCCGATGTAGTCTGTGCGCTGGCGAACGCGCGAAGGACGCGCCGGGACGCGTTGTCACCCCGGCAGCCGGCGGCGGCGATCGCCTGCTCACGCAAAAAGGACGAGGCGCATTCGCGCCTCGTCCCCTGCAGCCCGGCGACCCGGTTACTTGTCCTTCTGCACCTTCAGGTCCGCCTTCACCATCTTCACGCCTTCGGTGTTCTTGGCGATCGCGATGGCCTGGTTGATCTCCTCCTGGTTGTTCGCCGTTCCAGTCATCCACACGACGCCGTTCTGGTCGGTGTCGACGCTGATGTGCTTCATGCTGCCGGGGTGCTCCGCCGCGAGCTTCGACTTGATCTTGGTCGTGATGACCGAGTCCTTGACGAAGATCTTCGGATTGGCGCGGTCGGCATCTCCATCGGCCGCGTAGGCCGCGACGGGCGCGAGCATCGCGCCGATCACGAAACAGCTTGCTGCGAGCGTAATTTTCATTGTGAACTCCTTCAGGTTGTCCGCGTCACCGCGGGATTAGAGACGTCCCATCAGCAGCAGGACGATAACGATCACCAACACGACGCCGAGAATTCCGCTCGGCCCGTAGCCCCACGTACGTGCATGCGGCCACGTCGGGAGGACGCCGACCAGCATCAGGATGAGTACAATCAGCAAGATGGTGCCAAGACTCATGACTTGCTCCTTTCTTCACCAACGCTTAGCCGGCTCCGCCATCGTGACCCCGACGCGGATGCAATGCTGACCAACCGGTGGCGGGTGATGGCCACAATACCCATGCCCCATCCCACCGTCTGTTCGCCGGCAAACATATGACAAAGAAGGGGAATACGCCGTTGATCGAGCGCATCGGGCCGGAGGTGCGGCTTGGCGCATCGCTTGGGGTCGCGCTGCTCGCATTCGCGCTGGCGCTTCTGCTCGCGCCGGCGCCGGACTCCTGGCACTCGCACCTCGTGGGCAGCTGGGACGCGGGCGCGCTGGCTTACCTCGTCCTTGCCTGGGTGCGGCTGTGGACGTCCGACGCGAAGTCGACGCGCGACCACGCGCTCGCCCAGGATTTGAGCGGCCACGTCATCTTCCTGCTGGTCGTCGTTGCATCGTGCGCTTCCGTGGTCGCGCTCGGCTTTGTCGTGGGACCGATCCGCGGCCTCCCCGCCTCGAGGCTGCCCCTGGACCTCGCGCTCACATTCGCCGCGCTGATTTCGTCGTGGCTGCTGATCCACACGGTGTTCGCGTTCCACTACGCGCACCGCTACTACGCGGGCCCGCACGGCGAATGCGCCGCCGTGGCCCCTCTCAATTTTCCGGGCGGACACGAACCGGATTACGCCGATTTCGCGTACTACTCGTTCGTCGTCGGCATGACGTCACAAGTCTCGGATGTCGCCGTCATCTCGAATTCGATGCGCCGGCTCACGCTGCTCCACGGCATCCTGGCATTCCTGTTCAACGTCGCCGTGCTGGCGCTCGCCATCAACATCTTCGCGAGCGTGATCTGACGGGGACGGTTGCCGTCGCCGGATGTCACGTCACTGCGGTCACTTCACTGAGGTCACGTCACTGAGGTCACGTCACTGAGGTCACGTCACCAAGCGTCACGTCACTCGGTCGGCCAGCGAAAATCGACGGTCTTGAGCGATGCCGGAGCGAGCGCCACCGAGCGGTGCTCCTGCGAGCGGCCGTACGCTGCGTTGACCTGATAGGTTCCCGCAGGCAGGCGCGCGAGAAGCCAGGGCCCTTCCGACGTGGTGTCGAGCACCACCTTGTTCGCGGCGTCGACCACGGTGACCCTGACGTCGGCGACGTACTCCCCGTTGTTGAGGGCGAATACGAGCTTCAGGTTGAAATCCTTTTCCATCGCTCGCAGGCGATCGACCGCTTCGGTTCCGGCGCCGCCCGAAACGTAGGTGACGCCGGATGCCGCCGTCACGACCTCCTCGCTTCTCGCGCCGACAGTTGCGGGAAGCCATGCCGCCAAGAGCACGGCTGCGATGAGCGACCCGGTCCGACGCAGTGTGGGGGATGACGATCTTGATGAACCGCTTGGGTTCGCTAGCATAGTGTGGTTACCTCGCTCGTGATGTGCGCATGGCAGTTGCGACGTGCGCATCGGGGTCGCGACGTGGCGGTCGCTGCCTGAAAGTTGCTGCGCGCCGGTTCTGGCGCATTCGGCGCTCAGCCGTTCGTGCCAGTCAGCCGTTCGTGCGCGTCGCCCCGGCGATGACCACGATCCGATCGCCGACATTCACCATCCGCGGTGCCGACTCGTCGAAGATCTGCCTCTTTCCGTTGCGCAAGCGGACGACAATCCTGTGTCGGGTCGTCACCACGTCCTTCGTCGTGCTCCGAGTGGCCGCAATCGCGGCTGCCACGGTTTCCCGCAACGACTCGCGATCACCGCCAAACTCGCGGCCGAACGCGTTCCCGCTGTTCTGGCTGCGCGCAATCTCGGCCGCATCGCACCAGCCGGTGAACTCCAGGCGGGTGTCGATCTGCTGCATCGATTCGACCACGCCGCACTCCGCGCAACTCGCCTTGCCTCGCGCCTTGCCTTCCTCTTGCGCCGCTGGCGCCGGTGTTGCTTGGGCAGGTGTCGCGGGAGCCTGCGCGCGCACCGCCGCACTGCTCGGGTGATGCATCGCAACCTGTATCGC
>Ga0207701_10008378_pt1 | contig 10211 bp, 9 predicted proteins | sample KBSSwiSSwithPhiX_FD_184294 | JGI IMG/M metagenome (GOLD analysis project Ga0207701, IMG submission 184294) | Switchgrass rhizosphere bulk soil microbial communities from Kellogg Biological Station, Michigan, USA, with PhiX - S5 (SPAdes) (version 2) | ecosystem: Environmental > Terrestrial > Soil...
GGCGAGAGCGATCGCCCGGCGCAGCCGAACTGGCTGGAGACCTCGGCCAGCGCGATCTTCGCTTACGGCCTGGCCAAGGCGGTGCGCCTGGGATACCTGCCGGCCCGCTATCGCGCGGTCAGCGAGCGGGCCTGGCGCGGCGTGAAGTCGCGCGTCGAGGTCGCTGCCGACGGCACCGTCGCCATCCACGGCACGGTGGTCGGCCTCAGCGTCGGGGGCACGTACAACGCCTACGCCAACGCCGACGTGCGCAGCGACTTCAAGACCGGCGCGCCGCCCGCGCCGGCCAGCTGCCCGACCGCGGCCCAGATCCCGGCGGGAACCACCCCGCCCGTCGCCTGCAAGTACATCTACGTGCGCGACAACGTCCCGCAAGGCTTCGGCGCCGTGCTGCTGGCCGCCAGCGAGCTGGAGCTGGAAAAGCCGCGCAAGTAGCAAGTCAGTCCACTAGTCCCCCAGCGCTTTTTCGAAGCAGGCGAACAGGCCCTTGCGGAAGCGCACCTGGCCGGGCTCGCCGTAGCCCAGGCCCCGATACAGCGCCAGCGCGCGGTCGTTGGCCAGATAGGTGTCCAGGCGCAACGTGCGGAAGCCGAGCTCCCGCGCGCGCTGCTCGGCGTGGCGCATCAGGAAGCGGCCCAGGCCCTGGCGCTGGGCGCCGGGGTTCACCATCAGGCGGTGGACCACGGCCACCGGCTGCGCGGTGACTTGCCAGGGCACCTCGGCGTACTCCGGATCCTGGTGCTGGTTCAGGGTCAGCGAGCCAACCAGCTCACCACCGCCGCCGGCGCGCGCCGCCCGATAGAGGGTGCCGGCCGCGACGTCGGCCTCCAGCGTGGCGCGCGATGGATAGATCGCGTCCCACTGGTCCAGGCCGCGCCCCTGCATCTCGCGCACGCAGGCGTCCAGCAGCGCCACCAGCGCCTCCAGATCGCTCGCGGTCGCCAGCCGCACGTCGACGTCGAAAATGGTGCCCCCTTCAGTGCCGCGGCGGCGCGGGTGTCCCCGGCGCCTTGACCGGCGCCGGCGCGCGCGCCGCGACGCGCGCGCGCCAGGCCGGGTAGTCCTCGGCCAGCAGGCGCGCCGGCCAGTCGCCATACCAGGCGTAACCGGTGCGGCGCTCGCGCGCGATGTCGCCGTACCTGGTCACGCGCTTGCCGTCGCGGTTGGCCAGCACCACCGAGTTGTCCTCGAGATCGTAGAAGCGCGCCCACAGCGGCGGCGCCTTCGGGTCCTCGACCAGGCGGCGATCGGTGGTCGAGGTATGAAACTGGTAGCGCACCGGCTCGGCGGGGAAGGTCTCCACGCGCAGCCCGGTGAGCTGCGACCGCCGCAGCCAGCCGACGCCACCCTCCACGGCGAGCACGACCTCCGGTGGGGGATCGGGGATCGACATCAGGTAGCGCAGCACACCGGTCGACTCCCAGGCCACCAGCGAGGGCAGCTCGTAGGATCGTCCCAGCGCCGGCCGCAGGGTCTGCCGGTCGTACTGCCCGGCCCAGCCGGAGCGAGCGCCCCGCTGCAGAATCTGTAGCCGCAGCAGGCAGGCATCGCCGCGCGCCACCGCCCGCGCCGCGCGCTCGCGCAGCGCGGGGTCGGTGCTGGTGAGCCCGAAGGGCGGCGTGGACGCGGCCACCTGGCGCAGCTGCGCCAGCAGCAGCGGGGTCACCTCGTCGGCGATGGTGATGTGGGAGTGATAGGGCTCGCGCGCCGGTACGGTGTGCGGCCAGCCCCCGCAGGTCGGCTCTTGCTGGGCCAGGATCACCTCCAGCCCGCGGCGCGCGGCCTGCCGGTAGCGGGGGTCGCCGGTCTGCTCCAGCACCGCGGCCAGATAGGCCACCTGCGCGGTGATGTTGCGGTTGTCGAAGCTGATGTCGGGCTTGTCCTTCTCGGCCAGCAGGCGCGCGCGCTCGCCGGCGTCCAGCACCCGCGTGGGATCCTGGTTCTCGATCCAGCCGCCGCTGGTGCGCTGCATGAGCAGGATGTTGTCGGCGATCTCGACGATCTGCTGGGCCGGGTAGGTCGGGTAGTCGGCGCCGTGGCGGTTGCGATAGTGGCGGATGCCGTCGCCCAGCCCGTCCAGCGACACCGCGGTGAAGGCGCGCGGCGCCGGCGCCGGCGCCACCGGGACGGCCAGGCCGAGCAGGGCAACCCCCGGGAGAGCGATGCGCATGCCCGGCATCATCAGCGAAGAGACCGTCCGGCGTCTCGCCCTTTTTGGGTGCGTCGCGGATTCGCCGGGATATCTTCTGGGCGATGAACGCGATCGTTTCGATTCAGAAGCTCACCAAGACCTACGCCTCGGGGCTGGCGGCGGTGAAGAGCGTGGATCTGGAGATTCACAAGGGCGAGATCTTCGCGCTGCTGGGGCCGAATGGCGCCGGCAAGACCACGCTGATCAACATCGTGTGCGGCATCGTGTCGCCCAGCGGTGGATCGGTGCTGGTCGACGGGCACGACATCCGGCGCGACTACCGCGCCGCCCGTTCCAAGATCGGCCTGGTGCCCCAGGAGCTGACCACCGACGCTTTCGAGACGCCCTGGGCCACGGTCAGCTTCAGCCGCGGGCTGTTCGGCTACCCGCCCAACCCGGCGCACATCGAGAAGACCCTGCGCGACCTTTCGCTGTGGGAGAAGCGCAACGATCGCATCATGACCCTGTCGGGCGGCATGAAGCGCCGGGTGATGATCGCCAAGGCGCTGTCCCACCAGCCCGAGATCCTGTTCCTGGACGAGCCGACCGCCGGGGTCGACGTCGAGCTTCGCCGCGACATGTGGGGCCTGGTGCGGCGCCTGCGCGACGCCGGCGTCACCATCATCCTGACCACGCACTACATCGAAGAGGCCGAGGAGATGGCCGATCGCATCGGCGTCATCAGCAAGGGCGAGCTGATCCTGGCCGAGGACAAGAGCACGCTGATGCACAAGCTGGGCAAGCGCCAGCTGACCCTGATGCTGCAAGAACCGATGCAAAGCATCCCCGCCGAGCTGGCGCGCTGGCCGCTGGCGCTGAAGGAGGGCGGCACGGTCCTGGAGTACGTGTTCGACGCGCATGACGAGTTCTCCGACATCCCGGCCCTGCTGCGGCGGATTGGTGATCTGGGCGTCGGGTTCAAGGACCTGAACACCCGCCAGAGCTCGCTGGAAGAGATCTTCGTCGGCCTGGTCAGCGACCGCGGCGCCGGCCACGCCGCCGCGCGCGCGGGGGAGCCGTCATGAGCGTGCCCGCCTTCAATCGTTTCGGAGTCTGGGCCATCTACCGTTTCGAGATGGCGCGCTTCGGGCGCACGCTGCTGCAGAGCGTGGTCACGCCGGTCATCACCACGTCGCTGTACTTCGTGGTCTTCGGGTCGGCCATCGGGTCGCGCATGTCGCGGGTCGACGGCGTTCCCTACGGCGCCTTCATCGTGCCCGGGCTGATCATGCTGTCGCTGTTCACCGCCAGCATCTCCAACGCGTCGTTCGGTATCTACTTCCCCAAGTTCACCGGCACCATCTACGAGCTGCTGTCGGCGCCCATCTCCGCGCTGGAGATGATCATCAGCTACGTGGGCGCGGCCGCCACCAAGTCGATTCTGCTCGGCCTGATCATCCTGGCCACCGCGGCCTTCTTCGTGCCGGTGCAGATTCACCACCCGCTGTGGATGATCGCCTTTCTGCTGCTGACCGCGACCACCTTCAGCCTGTTCGGGTTCGTGATCGGCATCTGGGCCCAGGGCTTCGAGCAGCTGCAGCTGATCCCGATGCTGATCGTGACCCCGCTGACCTTCCTGGGCGGCGCCTTCTACTCCATCGACATGCTGCCGCCCACCTGGCGCACCATCGCGCTGTTCAATCCGGTGGTGTATCTGATCAGCGGCTTTCGCTGGGCCTTCTACGATACCGCCGACGTCGCGGTCGGGATCAGCCTGGCGATGACCCTGGTCTTCTTGCTGGTGCTGGTGACCATCGTGACCTGGATGTTCAAGACCGGCTATCGCTTGAAAAAGTAGCCTCCGCGGGGCGCGCCGGGGGCATCCGGGCCCCCGCCAGCGCCCGGCGCAGCGCCGCGTGCAGCTCGTCGATCACCGTCGGCTTGTGCACGAACTCCCGTACCCCGATCTCGGTCAGGGTGGCGAACTCGTCGGGGCCGATATGTCCGGAGGTCACCACGATGGGCAGGTCGGGGCGAATGCTCAGCAGCCGGCGCGCCAGGTCGAACCCGGACAGCTCGGGCATCACCACGTCGGTGACCACCGCGTCGAACTGACGCGGGTCGCTCTCGAAGATTTCCAGCGCGCGCCGCGGGTCGCTGGAGCCGACCACCTGGTACCCGCGCCGCTCCAGCAGCCGCGTGGTCACCAGGACGATGGCCGCTTCGTCGTCGATACACAGGATGCGCTCGCCGCCCGCGCTGGAGGTCGGCGCCGGCTGCGCCGGCAGCCGCGGCGGCGCCTCCGCCGCGGTCGCATCCAGGGCCGGGAAGTAGAGGGTGAACACCGTGCCCTTGCCCGGGGTGCTGCGCACGCTGATTCCGCCCGCGTAGCTCTTCATGATGCCGTGCACGACCGACAGCCCGAGCCCGGTCCCCTTTCCCGGCTCCTTGGTGGTGAAGAAGGGATCGAAGATGCGCTCCAGCGTGGCTTCGTCCATGCCCGCGCCGGTATCCTCGACGGTGAGACGCGCGTAGGCCCCGGCGGGCAGTTGCACCGCTCCGGCCAGCAGCGTCCGTTGCAACAGCACGCGCTCGGCGCGCACGCTGAGCAGGCCGGGCCCCTCCGCCATCGCGTGCGCCGCGTTGGTGCCCAGGTTCATGATCACCTGGTGCACCTGGGTCGGCTCGGCCAGCACCTCGGGCAGGTCGGCGGCGAACTCGGTGCGCAGCTCGACCTTCGGCGGCAGCGTCGAGCGCAGCAGCTTCAGGGTCTCGGCCACCAGCGGCGCCAGCTTGACCGGCTGACGCCGCGGCTCCTGGTGTCGGGTGAAGGTCAGGATCTGGCGCACCAGATCGCTGGCGCGCTGGCTGGCCTTCTCGATCTCGGCCAGGTACTCACGGGTGGGGTGGTCAGGGGCCAGCGCGTAGCTGGCGCAGGTGACATTGGCCAGGATCGCCGCCAGGATGTTGTTGAAGTCGTGCGCCACGCCGCCGGCCAGGGTGCCCAGGCTCTCCATGCGCTGGGCGCGGTGCACCTGCAACTCCAGGCTCTTGCGCGCCGTGATGTCGGTGTTGATCGACAGCACCGCCTTGGGTGCGCCCGGCTCGTTGATCAACGTCCAGCTGGCCTCGCTGATCACCCGCTTGCCGGCCCTGGTCCACTGCACCAGCTCGCCGTTCCACTCGCCGATCTCGAGCAGCCTCCGGTGGGCGCGCTCGCGCGCCGCGGTGTCGCGATAGATCAGCTCGGTGATGCGGCGGCCCACCGCCTCGCGGCTGGCCCAGCCGTACAGCTTCTCGGCGCCGCGATTCCAGTAGCTGACGACCCCGTCCAGGTCGAGCACCAGGATCGCATCCTTGGCCCGGTCCAGCAGCTTGGCCTGGGCCAGGATGCGCTCCTCGTTCTGCCTGCGCTCGGTGACGTCGCGAACCGTGCCCACCAGGTTGGTGACCACGCCGTTGTCGTCGCACAGCGGGGTCATGGCGACCTCGCCGTGGCGCACGCCGGCCGGGAAGGTCACCGTCTGCTCCCAGCGCACCGTGCGCTTCTCGCGAACCACCTCCCCGAACTTGGCCAGCACGATCTCGAGCGTCTCGGGCGCCAGGACCTCGTGCAAGAGCCGCCCGACCACTTGCGCCTCGGCCAGCCCGGTGGCCTGCGAGAAGGCGGGATTGACCGACAGGTAGCGGTAGCGGCCGGGGCCCTCGACTCCCACGTAGAACAAGGCGTCCGAGGTGCCGTTGTAGACCAGCGAGCGCAGCCGCTCGCTGGCGCGAACCGCCTCCTCCATCTTCTTGCGATCGGTCACGTCCTCGACCATGCCGATGCCGAAGACCGGGGCGCCATCCTCGCGCCGGATCAGCGAGGCGGTCATGCGGCCCCAGGTGATCTCGCCGTTCTTGCGGATGAAGCGCTTCTCGATCTGATAGGAATCGCGCTCGCCGGCCAGCAGGCTTTGCGAAAGGGCGACGTCACGGTTGACGTCCTCCGGGTGGGTGAACTCGGCGAAGGCCATGCGTCGCAGCTCCTTGGCCGTGTAGCCCAGCGCTCGTTCGAGGGCCGGGTTGCTGCGCACCGGGTGCCCCTCGACGTCGACCAGCGCCATGCCGATCGCGGAGTGCTCGAACACCGCGCGGAACTCGGTCTCGCTCTGGCGCAGCGCCGCCTCGGTGCGTTTGAGCTGGGTGATGTCGGTGATCATGCGCAGCGTGCCGACCACTTGGTCCTGCTGGTTGCGCAGCGGGCTGGCCGCCACCATGGCCCAGAAGGCGACGCCGTCCTTGCGCCGGAAGCACAGCTCGTATTGCTCGCCGGAGCTCTCCTGGGGCCGGTGCAAGGTGCGCTCGTCTCGATCGCGTTGCGCCGGGTCGGTGAATTCCAGCAGCCCGCGACCCACGAGCTCCTCATCGGAGTAACCCAGCAGGTCGCGGGTCCGCTGGTTGACGAACAGCGTGCGGCCGTCGGCGTCGAAGACCCAGACGCCTTCGTAAGCGGTGTCGATGATTTGCCGGTAGCGCGCCTCGCTGAAGCGCAACGCCGCCGCCGAGCGATCGAGCAGGATGGCGATCGCGGCCAGATGGGTGGCGTCGTCGATCCAGCCGAGCTCGCGCTCGGTGGGCCGCCGCGCCTCGCGGTAGTACAGCGCGAAGGTTCCCAGAACTTCACGCTCTGGTGAAAAAATCGGCGTCGACCAGCAGGCGCGAAAACCGAAGGGGTCGGTCAGGTGCCGGTAGCCCTCCCACAGATCGCTGGTCGCGATGTCGTCGACCACCACCCGTTCGCGCCGGAAGGCCGCCGTGCCACAAGAGCCGGCCCTGGGGCCGATCGCCATCCCGTCGATCGCGCGGCAAAATTCCGGCGGCATGCTGGGCGCCGCGGCGTGCTTGACCCGGCGACCGTCGGGATCCAGCAGCAGCACCGAGCACGACATGTCACGCGACTGTCGCTCCACCGCGCGGGCGATCTGGGTAAGAATCTCGAGCAGCGGGACACCGCGGGCGATGCTCTCCAGGACCTTCCGTTCCTGATCGATCTCCAACGTTCCCATCGCGCCAACCCACCTCCCGGGTGGGCGAATATCTCATGAATAGATACGTCGGGTGAAAACGGTTGGCGCCCGCTCACCGTTCCCGCACACGCGAACCTTGCGTCGCCGGCGCAGTAATTTTCGGTGGCGCAATGTTTGCGCCCGCAGCGAAGATCTCCTTCAGGCGCCGAACAATTTCACAGGCCGAATACTTTGCGGCTGAGATCGCCGCTGAGATCCAGCTGGGTCAGCTCGCCCAGGCCTCCCACCGGAGTACCCGCGATCACCACGATCGGGAACTCGTTGGTGTGAGCCGCGGTGGTGACCCACGAGCGCTCGGCCTCATCATCGGTGACGTCGAGAACCTTGAAGGGAATCTGCCGCGACTTGAGCAGCTCTTCGATCTTCGCCTTGGTGCGGTGGTCCTTGCCGTCGAAGTACAGGAACACCGGCGCGGCGAGTGGCGTGGCGGGACGCGGCGCGGCGGCGGCGGGCGGCTGCGCGGGCGCCGGTGAGGCGCCGGTCGCCGAGGCGCTCGCGGGGGTGCTGGGGCGGATCGGCTGGCCCAGGATCTCGTTGGCGATGCTGGCCAGGTTGCGCAGATGCTTGACCAGCGGCTTGTCGTGACGCCGGTCCCCCTCGATCGCTTGATAGGCCAGGTCGCGCAGCTTTTCGGTGACTCGTTGGATCATGGGGGGCATGCAAGCCCGGCGACGGGCGCGCTGTCAACTGGGGGCTGGACCCGAGGGGCCAGGAGGGGGGGGGCGGCGACCGGGAGGTCATCGGAGGCCCGTTCGAGAAAACAGTGCCAAATCAAGATCCTGACCCGCTGTAGCGATGGCGCCTCGACGCTCGCCCGTCCAGAGGTCGCGCGCCTGGTCGACGAGGCGATCGCCAGCAATCGCGTCCCGTTTGCGCGCGCCGGCCGCGGCCCGGTGGTCATTCGTTCAGAATCGGTCAAGCCGCGTCAGCGGCGTCGCCCCTCCTGACCCGGCGTTGCAGACGGACGGTCGCGTTGGTTGCTCCGGTGCGCGGATCGTCGGCTTTCCATTCCTTGCCGCCGCTTGGGAAAGGCAGGGTGATCGCTGGCACGACTACCTAGGGCCGACTACGGTGCCCTTCATGGGCGCGAATGCTCTATTTGCATTCCTCCTGCCCCATCTTTTCCTCTGGGCTCTTCGCAAAAGGACCGGCTAACCTCCCGTTGCGGCGGACGGCCCCCTGCGGCGCACATCGCTGAACGGCAAGGTTTTAGGCAGACCGGATGCTCAACAAGGGTTCGGAGAGGTACCAGAGCGCGGTCCGGGATGGTGCCGAACTACCCCGAAGATCTTGCGTTCTACGCCGCTCCTGGCAACCCGTGGCTGGGGTCGATCGCTCACGAACAGGACGCATTCCTGTACCCCGATCGGATCGACGTTCCGACTCTTCTGACCGCCGTGCCAGGTCTTGCGCTGGCGGCGAGAGGCTGAAGGTGCGCTTTCATGGCAGCATCGCATCAACTCCGGACCCACCCGGCATCGATCGACGGCGATGGACGGAACTCATCGCGGCGCACCCAAACCTCGCGAGGGTCAGGGATCGCGAAGGAATCAATCCATTCACTAGAGCCCCCATGATCTATCGAGCGGCCCCTGATAGCGCCGATGTCATCGTCGATGGTGCCGAGGTGGGAACGATGACCTGGGCGCAGGACGGATCACACCAAATTTGGGTCGAAGGAGTGGCAGAACTGGTCGAACCGCTGGCACTCGAAGTCGCGTCCAAACTCAATGGCGTCTACCAACGAGATGCGTGACAGACGGGAGCCGGCCGACCCGCCGTTGCAGTCGGACGGTCGCGTCTGTCGCTCTTCGGGCTCCCTCTCGCGCCCATTGGAGCGACGAGATCACCGCCGAGGTTCGGGATGCGGGCTGACGTGGTGCTACAGACGGACGTTTCCCAGTCCCGTCAGGCCGCAGGAGGACTCCCATGAGGCGCACCTGGACTATCATTGGCGTTGGCGACGTGTCCCTCAGCTTCAAGTGGTACCAGTCGCTACTGGGTCTGCCGGCGACGGCTCCTGCTCATGATGACTTCGGGCAAATCCTCGACTCGGATGGGACGGTCTTGCTGTGCCTTCACCAGTGGGGCGCCGAGGAGCATCCGTCCTTGATGAGCCCCGATCACGCGCCGCCGGGCAATGGCCTCCTCTTGTTCTTCCGCGTCGATGACTTCGAGACGGCGCTGCCCAGAGCCCGAGCTCTGGTCGCCCGTTTGGAGGAGGAGCCGCACCTGAACCCGAACACCGGAACCAGCGAGTTCTCACTCCGAGATCCGGACGGGTACTACGTCACGATCAGCGCGCTCTCGTAGGCACGTCATTCGAATGGAGATGGATCGCGAGCGCCTTCTTTTCGTCTGCAGCCGCAATCAGTGCAGGAGCCCAACTGGTGAGAAGGTCTTTGCTGGGTCCGAACGCTTCGAGGCGAGGTCCCGGGGACTCCGAGCGAGCGCGAATCGCCGACTCACCGGCGATGACGTGACATGGGCGCACGTCATTTTCGTGATGGAGTCGGAGCAGAAGCGCGAGCTCCTCCGGCAGTTCCGGGACGAGGCAAGGGGCCGCCGAATCTTCGTGCTCGACATTCCCGATGACTACGCGTTCATGGACCCGGAGCTCGTCGCGCTCATTGCTGCTGGGGTCGGAGTCGGTTGCCTACTTCGTTGACCAGGACCGACGGCGTGCGCCGCTGATTGACTCGGAGTTCTTCAGTTCACCTCAGGTTGGATATGCGGGGAATCCCCCGGATCTGGCCTGGGTCGCTCGCTGGGACGATCGTCGGCTGGCACTCAGGATGGGATGCGGCCTTTCGGTGACGACTCCTCGCAAGGTCGTGAGGTCCCCGGACTTCGAGAAGGTGTGTGATCTCTGGAGAGCCGCCAGGCGCGACGCTGCGTCGCCCAACCGACACTGAACCCGACCGCAGATGCCCCCGTCGCCGGCGACCGCAGGCAAGTGAGAAGGGCGAAGTTCGAAGTTCGAAGTACCCTCGAACCGTACTTCGCCCTTC
>Ga0207701_10008380_pt1 | contig 10211 bp, 7 predicted proteins | sample KBSSwiSSwithPhiX_FD_184294 | JGI IMG/M metagenome (GOLD analysis project Ga0207701, IMG submission 184294) | Switchgrass rhizosphere bulk soil microbial communities from Kellogg Biological Station, Michigan, USA, with PhiX - S5 (SPAdes) (version 2) | ecosystem: Environmental > Terrestrial > Soil...
CCTACCGCATCACCGACAAGGACCACCCCGAGTGCCCGATCAGCGGCGACGGCGAGGTCACCGGCGTGGGCAGCTTCAACGGACCGGCCGCGCTGGGTGATCTGCTCATGGCCAGCGGCAAGCTGGAGGCCTGCGTGGCCACCCAGCTGTACCGGATGGCGCTGGGCCGGCGCGAGACCGCCGGCGATCAACCGACGCTGGCCCGGCTGGCCGCCGGCTTCAGCCAGAGCGGCCGGCGCTTCGACGAGCTGCTGGTCGAGCTGGCCGCCGACCCCTCCTTCATTCACCGCCGGATCGAGCCCTGAGCAGGAGACCACGATGGCGATTCGAATCACCCGACGAACCCTGCTGCGCGGCATCGGCGGCGCCGCGGTCACCCTGCCGGCGCTGGACATCATGTTCGATCGGCGCGGAACCTCCTACGCGCAGGCGGCTGCGCCGCCGCGGCGCTACATCGTTTGCTTCGGCGGACAGTCGCTGGGCGGCGACGGCGATCCGCTGCACAACGACTATGTGCCGAACACCGTCGGCCCCAACTACGACCTGAAGTCGGCGCTGGCGCCCCTGGCCCCGGTCCAGAACGAGGTCAGCGTGGTCTCGGGGTTGTCGATCCCCACCGCCAACGGGGGCAGCGTCCCCGCCGGCGGCCGCCGCGACGACTTTCACGTGTCGTCCTTGAGCCCGCTGCTGTCGGGGGTCCGTTCGCCCGACAACACCTCGTCGGCGGGACCGACCTCCGATCAGATCGTGGCCGAGGCGATCGCCGGCAACACCGCATTCAAGACCCTGGCCTATCGTATCCAGGCCGAGTGGTACCTCAGCGTGTCGGCGCCCTATGGGCGCGACATCATCTCGTACCGCAAGAACCCGTCGGGCGGCGCGCCCCTGCCCATCGCGCCGGTGGTCAGCCCCCGCGCGGCCTTCGATGCCCTGTTCAGCAACTTCACGCCGCCCAACGACGCGGCGGCGGCGGCGCGGCAGGATTTTCTGCTTCGCGCGCGCAAGAGCGTGCTCGATCTGGTCGACGGCAAGCTGCAGCGGCTGGCGGCCAACCCACAGCTGGGTCGCGCCGATCAGCAACGCCTGGAGCGTCACGCCGACGAGATCCGCACCCTGGAGCGCCAGATCTCCACCCTGCCGCCCACCATGACCGCGACCTGCGCCAAGCCCGCCGATCCGGGCGCCGACCCCGCCATCGGCGGCGCGCAGGGGGTCGACGCCGGGGGCGCCAACACTTACGGCACCAACCTGGGCTACAGCGGCGAGGAGCAGCGCGCGCGGGTCTTCTGCGACCTGGTCCACATGGCGGTCACCTGTGACCTGACCCGGGTGGTCTCGTTCATGTTCACCATGTTCCAGTCGCACCTCAACATGTACGCGCTGACCGGCCAGAAGGCCGACCTGCACGAGATAGGGCACAACGGCGACCCCGCCAGCAAGGGCACCCTGGCGGTCAGCAAGGCCATCGCCTGGCACCTGAAGCACTTCGCCTACCTGGTCGGCAAGCTCCGCGACACCAGCGAGGCGGGCGGCAGCCTCATCGACAACACCGTGCTGGTGTTCCTGCACGAGGGCGGGCACGGCCTGGACACCGCCACCGGCTCCCAGAACAGCACTCACTCGACCCAGAACATGGCCTGCCTGATCGCGGGCCGGGCGGGCGGCCTCAAGCCCGGGCAGCACGTCGCCGCCGCGGGCAAGCACCCCGCCAACGTCCTCATCACCGCCATGAACGCAGCCGGGGTCGCCGGCAATGTTCTGGGCGAGGTGACCGGCAACATCCCGGCGCTGCTGACCTAGGCACCGGCGCGCCGCGGCGCGCCCGCCCCGCACACGCCCTCTCGCCAAGCAGGCTGATTCCTGCCACGATCCCGTCCCGGAGCGGGGAGGCAGTCATGCACACACCTCAGGTGGCAGCGATGGCGCTCGCGGCGGCGATGTGCGGCGCCAGCTGTCAGGGCGAGGTGCGGATCGACTTCTCGGGAACCGGCAAAGGCACCGAGAAGCGGGAGACCATCTTGTCAGGTCCGCCGCTGGGCATGGTCGGCTGGGACGCCATCATGGTCGGTGACATGGATGGCGACGGTCTGGCGGAGGTCGCGGCGGGAAACCGGGACTACGCCGCGCCGGGCGAGTCGGAGCGACGCGGCGCCGTGCACATCGTCTATGGGCGACGGACCTTCCCGGCGCACGTCGATCTGGGAACCACCGAGGCGACCATCCAGGGCGACCTGATCAGCCAACCCATGAAGGTCGAGATCGCCGCGCCGGGCGACATCGACGGCGACGGCCTGGCCGACCTGATCGTGACGCTTCCGTCTCCCCTCAACTGCAGCCCCGTCGGCCGGCGCATCCCTTGGGAGATGGAGTCCTATGCGGGAGTGTTCGTGATCTACGGGGGACGCGCGCGGTTGTCGGGTCGCACGTCGCTGGGTGCGGTGTCGGCCAAGATCGCCATCGATTCCCCGTGCGCGGACACCAGCTACGCAACCGCGGCGCTGGGAGACATCGACGGTGACGGCCTGGGTGACTTCGCGGTCGCCTTTCCGGGCTCCGCCGACGACGCGAGCTCCGCCAGCGGCGGGTACATCCGCCTCGTCTACGGCGATCGGAAACGTTTCGCCGGGACCGTGGCGCTCGCCGCCGCGGGCGGCGAGCTTCGCGGGGCAGCCGACGGCCGCGGATTCGCCGAGCTGGTCCGCGCGGCCGGCGACGTCGACGGCGATGGCTACGCCGACTTCTTGGTGCGAGAGCTGTTCCAGGACCCCGCGCGCGCCTCCTTGTCGGCGCGCGTCTATCTGGTGCGCGGAGGCGCCACCCGCCTGTCAGGCGCGACCACGCTGGCCGGCACCACCACCGTCTTTCGGCCCCGACACGACTTCGGATTTTCCATGACCGGTCTCGGCGACATCGACGGCGACGGCGTCGGCGACCTGGCGATCGTCGAAACCGAGCCTGCCGGAAGCTTTGCCAAGATCTTCTACGGACGGCGGTCCTGGCCGGCGGAGCTGTTCACCAGCGACGCCGACGCGAGCGTGGGCCCCTCGGCGAGGCTGGTCGCGGCCGGCGGCGATCTGGACGGCGACGGTCGGGACGACTGGCTCTCATCCGACCAGAACGCCGACGGATTCAAGGGCATCGTCTACCTGATCAGCGGCTCGTCGACTCGCCTGCATGGTTCGCTGACCCTGGCGACCATCGCGGCCAGCGTGCCGGGACCAAACCCCGTCATCGTGCACCTCGACTCCCAGGACGTGCTCGAGGTGCCGGTATTTGGAACCGCCCTGGCCGGCGGTCATGACGTCGACGGCGACGGCCTGGCCGACGTGGTCGTGGGCGTTCCCGGCAACATCGTCAGCGGCAACCGCGGCGGCGAGGTTCACATGCTCCTCCGGCGCCCGCCGCTACCCTGACGGCTGGGCTAGACCGGGCGCAGGAGTCGACCCGCAGGGGATCGCCACGATGCGTGCGAGGCGGAGGAGGGCGCCGCGGTCGCCGGCGCCCGGCTGGACTCGTCATTGCGCACCTGATAGTGCGGCAGCAGGTAGTAGAGGATGCCGAACAGGATCGCCAGCGCCAGCAAGGTGACGAAGGCAATCTCCTTGGCGCGGCCCGTGCGGTAGGTCAGGTTCTGATGGCGATGGTGGTGTCGCCGGCGACGGCGAATCACCCGCCCCTCCGAGCTCTCGGCGGATTGCACCGCCACGCGAGCGTCGGGAATACCGCGCGCGCTGTCGGGGAGGAGGCCTTCTACGCCTTTGTTCATAGGCATACGCGGCACCTGTCAGGGGAACCTTAGGCCGGATCGGGCGCCTCTTTCAACACCTGCCTTTCTCGGTATTCCCCCAGACACCCTAATTTGTAGCAGAGCCGGGGAATAGGGTCGCTTGCTGGGGCGTTCACCCTGGGCTAGGCTCCCATCGTTTCGGCGGCACCTCCTCCGCTTCTGGCCCCTTTCGCGCTCCCTCGCTCCCCGTCCCCCGTCATCCCCCATGGTCGGTCTGATCATCTCCTTTGTGGCAGTGCTCCCCGCGGCCCTGGCGCCCGGCGGGCCGACCTGTGACCCGACCGGCCCGACCAGCTGCGAGGCCTCGCCGCGCGCCGGGACGATGATCTTGCTGGGTGACCCGGACTCCGAACGGCCGCGCTATGCAACCCAGGCCGAGGTCGATTGCCGGGCACCCATCGCGGATCACCGCGTCGACCCGACCCTGCTGGCCGGATTGGTCGGAGAGTGCGACGGCACCCCCAGCGACGCCTGGTACCGGGCTTCCCGCGATCCGAACAGCGAGCGGGCCACCAACAGCCTGCGTCCGGCGCGCCGCGATCACCGAACCACCACCGCCACCGCGGCCTGCGCGGGCCTGCCGTCCGAGGGCGGAGACGCGTCCAGCGGCCCGTCCCCCTCGCAGCCGATGGCGCTGTTCGCGCTACCGGCCTTGCCCCCGATCGCGTCGGCGCGCTTCGCCGCCGAGCCTTCGACCTCGCTTCCCACGCGGCGGCCAAGGCCGCTCGAGAGGCCGCCCAGAACCTAGGCCACGGACCACGTCGTCGGGCGGCGGCGCTCGACGGGCCCTCACGACCCGCGCTCGCCTGCATCGCGGAGCCCCCTCGCGGGGCTTCGCACCGCGCGTCCGGCCATCCGGCTGGTGACGCGCGGCGCGCGCGGTTCGAATTCGACGACGCGGGTGCTCCCGAGCTCTTGGTCTCGCTTTCCAACCCTTTTCGATTTCAGTCTTTTTTTCAGTCTTTTGCACCAGTCAACTGAGGAGAGTCCCATGAAGATAGGAACAGTCATCGCATTACTGGTCGTCGTCGCGGGCGGGTTCTACTCGTTCGCGCGCTTCGCCAACAGCGGCAGCAACAAGGAAAAATCGGCCGGCGGCGAGGTCGCCGGCGATATCAAGGGCGGCGGCACGCCCGACAAGGCGGTCGGCGACGCCGAGCGCTTCCGCGTGCCCCTGGAGGGTCCGGGCCGCGGACCGGCCACCGCCAAGGTGAACATCGTCGCCTTCTCCGATTTCCAGTGTCCGTTCTGCAGCCGGGTCGTGCCGACCATGGAGAAGCTCCAGAAGGAGTACCCCAACGACGTCAGGCTGTTCTTCCGGCACAACCCCCTGCCCTTCCACCCCGACGCGCCGCTGGCCTCCGAGGCGGCGCTGGAGGCGGAAGCCCAGGGCAAGTTCTGGGAGATGCACGACAAGCTCTTCGCCAACCAGCAGAACATCAAGCGCCCCGACCTCGACAAGTACGCGGGCGAGCTGGGCCTGGACATGGGCAAGTTCAAGACCGCGCTCGACAACTCGGCGCACAAGAACCGCATCGACGCCGACATGAAGCTGGCCACCTCGATCGGTGTGCAGGGCACGCCCAACTTCTTCATCAACGGCCGCCAGGTCGTGGGCGCGCAGCCCTACGAAGAGTTCAAGAAGGTCGTCGACGACGAGATCGCCAAGGCCGACAAGCTCCTGGCCGCGGGCACGCCGTCGAACCAGCTCTACGCCAAGTTCATGGCGGGCGCCAAGACCGCTCCGTCGCCGGCCGCCAACGCTCCCAGCCAGGCCCCCAAGGGCCCGGGCGCGGGCGCCGAGGTGTACAAGGTCGCCGTCGGCGATGCGCCGACCAAGGGCGCCAAGCAGCCCAAGGTCACCATCGTCGAGTTCTCCGAGTTCCAGTGCCCCTACTGCGGCCGGGTCTCCCCCACGCTGGAGTCGGTGCTCAAGGACTACGGCAATGACGTTCAGCTGGCGTTCCGCCACAACCCGCTGCCCTTCCACAACAACGCCATGATCGCGTCGCAGGCGGCCGAGGCGGCGCGCGAGCAGGGCAAGTTCTGGCAGATGCACGACAAGCTGTTCGCCAACCAGGCCGCCCTCGACCGGCCGAACCTCGAGAAGTACGCGCAGGAGATCGGCCTCGACATGGGCAAGTTCAAGAGCGCGCTCGACAGCGAGAAGTACAAGGACCGCATCAAGAAGGACATGGACGACGCGGCCAACTTCGGCGCGCGCGGCACGCCCAACTTCTTCATCAACGGGCGCAACTTCCGCGGCGCGCAGCCGCTGGAAGCGTTCAAGAGCGTGATCGACGAGGAGCTGAAGAAGGCCGACGAGAAGCTGAAGAGCGGCACCCCGCGCGGCCAGCTGTACGCCGCGCTGACCAGCAACGGCCTGGCCAAGGCGGCGCCGCCGCCCCCGCCGCCGCCGCGCCAGGGTGAGCCCGACGCGACCACGGTGTTCAAGGCCGAGGTCAAGGGCGCGCCGATCAAGGGCGCCAAGGACGCGCTGGTGACCATCGTGCAGTACTCCGACTACCAGTGCCCGTTCTGCTCGCGCGTCGAGCCGACCATCACCAAGGTGATGGACGAGTACAAGGGCAAGGTCCGCGTCGCCTGGCGCGACCTGCCGTTGCCCTTCCACCCCAACGCCCTGCCGGCGGCCATCGCGGCGCGCGCGGCCGGCGAGCAGGGCAAGTTCTGGGAGATGCACGACAAGATCTTCGCCAACCAGCAGGTCATGGACCGCCCGACCTACGAGAAGTACGCGCAGGAGCTGGGCCTCAACATGGGCAAGTTCAAGGCGGCGCTGGACGCGCAGAAGGGCAAGGCCGAGATCGAGGCCGACGCGGCCTCGGGCAACAAGATCGGCGCGCGCGGCACGCCGGCCTTCTTCATCAACGGCAAGTTCCTGTCGGGCGCGCAGCCCTTCGAGGCCTTCAAGGCCAAGATCGACACCGAGCTCAAGACCGCCGAGGCGCTGGTGGCCAAGGGTACGCCCAAGGCCAAGGTCTACGACGTCATCATGAAGGACGCGAAGGGCGAGGTCCCGGCGGCGCCGGCGGGTCAGGCCCCCGAGGCCGAGAAGACCCCGGATCAGGACCAGACCGTGTACAAGGTCGAGGCGGGGGACTCGCAGGCCAAGGGGCCGAAGAACGCGCCCATCACCATGGTGATCTTCTCCGACTTCCAGTGCCCGTTCTGCGCGCGCGTCGAGCCGACGCTGGCGCAGATCGAGAAGGAGTACGGCGGCAAGGTGCGGCAGGTATGGAAGAACTACCCGCTGCCGTTCCACAACAACGCCGAGCCGGCGGCCGAGGCGGCGATGGCGGCCGGAGCGCAGGGCAAGTTCTGGGAGATGCACGACAAGCTGTTCGCGAACAACACCGCGCTCGACCGTCCGAATCTGGAGAAGTACGCGCAGGACCTGGGGCTCAACATGGCCAAGTTCAAGGCCGACCTGGACAGCAGCAAGTACAAGAGCGTGATCGAGTCCGAGACCAAGGAGGGCCAGGCCGTAGGCGTCAACGGCACCCCGGCGGTGTTCATCAACGGGCGCAAGATCTCCGGCGCCTATCCGTTCGACATGTTCAAGAAGATCACCGACGAAGAGCTGGCGAAGAAGACCGGCGGCGGTCACGGCAAGGTGGTCGCCAAACGTAAGACGTAGTGGGAATACCGACCGGATAAGAGCGCGGGCCCGCCGCCGGGCGGGCCCGCTGTCCGGAACCGTGTAAACTGCTGGGCCATGCTGATCGTCATGAAGGCCGGCGCGTCCCGGGAAGAGGTCGCGGCGGTGGAGGCGCGCATCCGCGAGCTGGGGTTCACCCCCAACGAGGTGCCCGGCTCGACCCGGCTGGCGATCGGAGTCACCGGCAACCAGGGGCCGCTCGACCCCGGGCTGTTCAACGTCATGAACGGCGTGGCCGAGGCGGTGCCGATCTCGCGTCCGTGGAAGCTGGTGTCGCGCGAAGTGAAGCCCGACGACACCGTGGTCAAGATCGGAGACGGTCAGTTCGGCGGCGGCAAGTTCGGGGTGATCGCCGGCCCGTGCGCCGTCGAGAGCCGCGAGCAGATCCAGATCACCTCGGTCGCGGTCAAGAGCGCGGGCGCGCGCTTCCTGCGCGGCGGCGCGTTCAAGCCGCGCACCTCGCCGTACGCCTTCCAGGGCATGAAGGAAGAGGGGCTGCGCATCCTGGCCGACGCGCGCGAGGAGACCGGCCTGCCCATCGTCACCGAGGTGATGGACACCCGCGACGTCGAGCTGGTGGCGCGCTACGCTGACGTGCTGCAGATCGGCGCGCGCAACATGCAGAACTTCTCGCTGCTGGAGGCGGTCGGCGCCCAGCGGCGCGCGGTGATGCTCAAGCGCGGCCTGTCAGCGACCATTCAAGAGTTCCTGATGGCGGCCGAATACATCGTCAAGCAGGGCAACTACAACGTGATCCTGTGCGAGCGCGGCATCCGCACCTTCGAGACCATGACCCGCAACACCCTGGACCTGGGATCGATCCCGCTCATCAAGCGGCTCACCCATCTGCCTATCATCGTCGACCCGTCGCACGGCACCGGCGACCGCCTGTCGGTGCCGGCCATGGCGCGCGCAGCGGTGGCGCTGGGCGCCGACGGACTGATGGTCGAGGTTCACCCGAACCCGGAAAAAGCGCTGTCGGACGGACCGCAGTCGCTGACGCCGGCGCAGTTCGCGACCCTGATGGAATCGATCCGGGCGATCGCGCCAGCGGTCGGATTGGAGCTTTGACCACGTGAGCGACGCAGCACCCCTAGCCCCCTCCCCGACGCCTGGACTCGCCCGATCGCCACTTTACCGGCTCTGGCCGATCGTCCTGACCCTGGCCGGGCTGGCCTACGTCAGCGCGCGCTTCTTTCAGGCGACCCACGACGGCATCGAGAAAGCCCGCGCCAACGCCTGCCGCGCGCTGGCGCCGGATCCGGTGCCGGCGTTCCTGCAGAACCGCGACGCGCCCGACTTCCAGCTGCCCGACGCCAGCGGCAAGATGGTGTCGCTGAGCGCGCAGCGCGGCCATCCGGTGCTGGTCAACTTCTGGGCCACCTGGTGTCCCCCCTGCGTGGAGGAGGTCCCCTCCATGGAGGACCTGGCGCGGCGGCTGGAGAAGACCGACATCCGCCTGATGGCGGTCAGCGTCGACGAGAGCTGGGACATCGTGCGCAAGTTCTTCGTGAACGGCACCAAGATGGGCGTGCTGCTCGATCTCAGCAAGGACGTCCCCAAGAAGTTTGGCACCGAGAAGTTCCCCGAGAGCTTCATGGTCGATGCCAGCGGCAAGGTCCGCCACTACTTCATCAACAAGCGCGACTGGTCCAAGCCCGAAGCGATCGCCTGTCTCGAGAGCCTGCGATGACGGGGGTTCCCGGCACGGTCCCCGGCCCGGCGGCCGCGCTGCCGGGTGGGGGGCCGGTGGGCGCGGCTTCCTCGTCGGATCCCACGCCGGCGGCGCGCAAGCCGCGCGGCATTCCACCGCTGCCGCTGCTGACCCTGATCAACTTCTTCAACTACCTGGACCGCCAGGTGGTGTACGGGATGACGCCGCTCATCGGCGACACCTTTCACCTGTCGCCGTTCCAGCTCGGGCTGCTGGCCACGGTGAATCTGCAGGTCTTCGCTTTCGCGTCGCTGATCTCGGGTCCCATCGCCGACCGCATCGGCCCGCGCAAGGTGATCTTCGCCGGGATCCTGATCTGGGCCATCGCGACCATCGGTTCGGCGCTGTCGACCTCCTACACCATGCTGATGTTCTTCCGCGCGCTGGTCGGCGTCGGCGAGGGGGCCTACGGCCCCAGCGCCAACACCCTGCTGTGCGCCGATGCCTCGCCGGAGAAGCGCGGACGGGCCCTGGGTATCTACAACGTCGGCATGGCGGTCGGCGGCACCAGTGGGCTGGCCCTGGGCGCGATCCTGGCCCCGATCCTGGGCTGGCGCGGGGTGTTCTGGCTGGCCGGCGGACCATCGGTGCTGCTGGCGCTGCTGTCGGCCTTCATCGCGGCGCCGCGGCGCCTGCCGCGCCCGGCGACGCTGCCGGCGCGCTCCTATCTCCTGTCGGCCAACTACCTGATGGCGCTGGCGGGCGGGATCCTGGCCACCTTCGGCGCCAGCGGCCTCATCTTCTGGGCGCGCTGGCTGATCGTCGAAGAGCGCGGTTTCTCGGTGAACGGCGGCAGCGTCTTCATGGCGCTGGTCGGCCTGGTGTGCGGGGTGGGCGGCGTGGTGGCCGGCGGCCACATGGGCGACTGGTTCTCGCGCCGCGCGCGCGGCGGGCACGCGCTGGCCATCGGCCTGTCGATGCTGATCGCGGTCCCCTTCGGCGTCGGCTGCCTGATGGTGTCGTACAAGCCGGCGTTCATGGTGCTGACCGCGCTGGCGGTGTTCTGGCTGTCGGTCTACAACGGCCCGTCG
>Ga0207701_10008381_pt1 | contig 10210 bp, 5 predicted proteins | sample KBSSwiSSwithPhiX_FD_184294 | JGI IMG/M metagenome (GOLD analysis project Ga0207701, IMG submission 184294) | Switchgrass rhizosphere bulk soil microbial communities from Kellogg Biological Station, Michigan, USA, with PhiX - S5 (SPAdes) (version 2) | ecosystem: Environmental > Terrestrial > Soil...
TGCGCCGGCACAAGCTCCCCCTTGACGCGTCCGAGCGTCAGGTGTGCCTGAAATGCACGCGCCTCACGCGGAATGCCGAGGGGCGTGAGCGCACGGTCGATGTCGCCCGCCAGGGATTGAAGCGCTCGCTCGCTCGTCATCCCGACCCATACGACGCGGGGACGCCGGAAGTTTGGGAATGCACCGACGTCCGTGGTCCTCGCGGCTATCGCGGCATGGCCCGGTACGACCGACTCCAGCACGTCACGCAACGGGTTGACGAGCGATGTGTCCAGCTCCCCCAGAAACTTGAGCGTCACGTGCAACGCGGCTGGCGACACCCAGCGTATGGCGGTCGTCGCCGCGCGCAGCGGCTCCGCATCGGCGTAGATGGCGTCGCGTACAGCTACCGGGAGGTTAACCGCGATGAAGAGCCGCATCGCCCACGACGTCGCCGCCTCGTCGCGCACGCGTCTCAGCGCAGGCGACGTCGATGCCAACGTGAGTGAAGCCCTGGCCACGGGCTGCCTCCACCACCACCTGTCGCGTACCCGGATCGGTCAGCCGGTCCATCAGCGTGGCGTCTTCGGCGCGAAGAATCGCAAGCCGATCGCGTGCTTCGACCGCGAAGCCGAGGCCAGCACGTTCCAGCGCGCGCTCGAGCCCGCGAGCATCACCAGCTCCAGTCACCGAGCGCGCGCGCACGAGCGGTTCGGCAATCACGCCACCGAACACGTTCAATGAGCCGGACCGAAACCCGCGGGCATCGATGGCCACGCGGTCGAAACCCACGTCGCGAAGTGCTTGGCCGATGGCTGCGCGGCTCTCCGGCCGCAACCATGCGTCGAGCAGGTCGCTCGCGATTTCTACCCGCGCGAGCTCGCCGTGGTAGCGCACCCGCAGATCGCCATCGCAGCCGAGCTGGCGAAGTGCGCGCTCCGAGTGCTCGATCTGGCGCAGGCGCTCGATAGTCACGGCGGTGCCATACGGTATGCGAGATGACAAGCATGGCGATGCTGGCTGAGACCAGGTCGGAATGGCGCGCTCTCGAGAAAGACGGCGAATCGCCGCCTTCGAGAACCCCAGCTCGGCAAGCGGTGATCTCACCTCGTGCTCCGCCGCGGCGCGGGCGCCAGGCCGATGATCGCCGAGGTCATCGGCGTTCGTCCCATCGACAACGACCGCGAATTCGCGCTCACGGGCGATCGGTGCGAGCGTGTCCCACAGCTCCGTCTTGCAGAAGTAGCAGCGATTCGACGGATTCGCGGCGTACTGCGGATCGCTCACTTCATCGGTCGAGACTTCGAGCACCGGCACGCCGAACTGCCGCGCGACCTCGCGCGCCCGCTCCCACTGTTCACTCGGATACGATGCGCTTCGTCCGATGACCGCGAGGACGCGCTCAGCCCCGAGCGCCGCGACGGCGACGCACGCGAGATACGCGGAATCGACGCCGCCGCTGAAACCGACGAGCACGGACCCGTGTTCACGAAACCAGTTCGTGAGTCGCGTCTCGAGCTCGCGATCGTTGCGAGTGGGCGTTTCCGCTCCCGACTCGAGATCCGTGAGGGCGTGCGTCATCTCGAACGAAACCTAGTCCAGCGTGGTCGGCCGCGCATCGGGAACGAGCACGCGTTCATCTTCGCGTAGCATCGCCGCGCTCGTTTCATCGGTGTCCCACTCGGCGGCAGCCTCCGAGAGGTGAGCGCGACGGACGCCGATCATCTTGCCAAGCACGTCGCATCCGTCACGAGTAACCGCCAGCCGTCGGCGGCCGTTCCCGGCGATCGGCCGTGTCGCTATGAGCCCACGCCTCGATAGCTCAACCACCGCCGCGTCGATGGTCGTGGCGCTGACCGCGTGGGCACGACCGAGCGCACCGGGGTCGGCGCCGCGGTCCTGTTCGAGCCTGACGAGAAGCCAGGCCGCCGCGGGCGAAAGTTCCACCTTTGCCTCTCGCACCAAACGCTCCATGTACTGACGTTGGGCCTCGCGGTTCGCGAGCGACGCGAGACCACGGCGAAGCTCGGCGAGGGAGTCGGCGCTGACGGGCATGGCGAACGCTTCGCCCACGAAGCCGCCGCCCTCGGTCGCCTCCGCTGACACCGTCGCTCGCAGCGGCCGCTCAGGTAACAGCCAGGTGAGCAGAAACCCGACGAGCGCCACGATCGTGGCGACCAGAAACACCACGTCCAGCGATGCAGAGAACGCCGCCGCGTACGCCGCGCGCACCGGCGGCGACAGCGAGGCGAGCATCTCCCCCGTTATCGCCGAACCCGGCGCGGGCGCCCCCGAGGTCGTCGCGGGCAGCCGTGTTGCGAGCTCCCCGCCGAGGCGCACGGCGAAGATCGCACCGAGAACGGCGGTGCCGACCGACCCGCCGATGAGCCGAAACAACGTCGCTCCGGATGTCGCCACGCCGAGGTCCCGATAGTCCACCGCGTTCTGCACGGCGATCACCAGCACCTGCATCACCATGCCGAGCCCCAGGCCCATGATGAGCATGATGCCTGACGCGGCCAGGGTGCTCGTCTCAGGCGTCATGTGCGACAGCAGGAACAGGCCTAACGACATCACCGCGGTTCCGATCACGGGAAACACCTTGTACCGTCCGGTGCGGCTGATGAGCTGGCCCGACGAGATCGATGTGAGGAGCATGCCGCCCATCATCGGCAGCATCTCGAGCCCGGACTTGGTCGGAGACGCGCCTTTCGCGACCTGCAGATACACGGGCATGTATGTCACGGACCCGAACAGCGCGAAGCCGACGATGAAGCCCACGACGGACGTCACCGAGAACGCGCGGTTGCGAAACAACCGAAGCGGCAGCACCGGCTCCTTCGCGCGATGCTCGATGACGATGAACGCGACCGTCGCCGCGATAGCGCTCGCAATCAGACCCGTCGTGAACGGAGAGCCCCATGGATATGCCGTACCGCCAAGGTCGGCGAGCAACACGACGGCGCTCAGCGCAATCGCGAGCAACGTAGCGCCAGCGTAATCGATCGCGTGCTGGAGACGCTCCACTCGCGCCGGCAGCGTGAACGCGAGAACCACGAGCGCGAGCGCGCCGAGCGGCAGGTTGATGTAAAAGATCCAGCGCCACGAGAGGTGCGTCGTGAAGTAGCCGCCGAGCAGTGGGCCGGCGACGCTCGACACGCCGAACACCGCGCCGAAGATCCCCTGATACCTGCCGCGCTCCCGCGGCGGCACGATGTCACCGACGATGGCCTGCGTCGTGACCATGAGACCACCGCCGCCGAGTCCCTGCACCGCGCGATAGATGATGAGCTGCGTCATGTTCTGGCTCGAGCCACAGAGTGCCGAGCCAGCAAGGAACAGCACGATCGCCCCCTGCATCACGCCTTTTCGCCCGTACAGGTCGCCCAGCTTCCCGTAGAGCGGTGTCACGACGGTCTGTGCCAGGAGATACGCGGTGACGACCCATGACAGGTGAGCGAGCCCACCCAGCTCGCCGACGATGGTCGGGAGCGCTGTCGACACGATCGTCGAATCGAGCGCGGCGAGCAGCATGGCGAGCACGAGCCCGCTGAAGACCACGAGCACCTGCCGGTGGTCGATCTGGGCTGCACGTTCGCTGGTGACTGCGGTCATTCCGAATCTCACCCCGGTTGTCGGTGATGTCCCAGCTATACAAGGCTCATGCGCGGCTTCACCGCGCATGAGCTCACCGACCACGAGGCAAGATGAGTGCTGCGCTGCCTACGCGCGCAGTGCCGTCGTTGGGTCCGCGCGCGAGGCCCGCCTCGCGGGCACATAGCACGCGAGGGCCCCCACGCCGACGAGCAGAACGCCCGCGGTGAGGTAGGTAACGGGATCGTTTGGCGCCACCTGGTACAACAGCGACGCCATGACGCGACTCGCCGTCATCGCGAGCACGAGCCCGACCGCGAGCCCACCGGCAACGAGCCGCATTCCCTGGCGCGAGACGAGCGCGAGCACATCGATGGGTCGCGCGCCCAGCGCGACGCGCACGCCCATCTCGAAGCTTCGTTGCGCGACGGAAAACGCCAGGACACCGTAGAGACCCACGGCGGCAAGCACCAGCGCGAGGGCTGCGAGCGCTGAAAAGAGCACGGTGCTGAACCGGTTCGAGGCCGACGCGAGCTTCAGCCGCTCATCGTAGGTGAGCGCGTCATAGACCGGCAGCGTCGCGTCGGTTTCCGCGATGGCCGCGCGAATTCCCCGCGTCGCCTCGGCAATGTTCCCGTCGGTTCGAACGACGAAGGCGAGCGAATTCCCGTGCCACGACCACGATGTCGGCGGCGTCTGCTCGATGGGAACGTAGAGCTCCGGCTGCGGCACACGACTCAGAAACTGTCGCGTGTCCCCGACCACGCCGACGACTTCGCGCCATGGCGCCGGGCCCTCGGCACAACAGGCGACTCGCTTCCCGATGGCCGACTCGTTAGGCCACAGCCGGCGCGCCAGCGCCTCGTTGATCACGGCAACGAGTGTCGCGCGATCGCGGTCGTAAACGGTGAAGAGTCGGCCCGCTGCCAGGCGCGTGTGCGCCGTCTCGAAGTAACCGGGCGTCACAATGTGGAATTGCGCCTCGGGCTCGTTGCCCGGCGCATACGCTCTTCCCTCCACACGCACGTCAACGCTGACGGCGCCACCCGCGAGCGGCGGCATGCTGTTGGCCGACGCCGAAACGACGTGCGGAAGCCGCCGCATGCGATCCACGAGCTCGAGATAGGTTTGCTGCACGATCTCGGGCGTCGAGTAGCGGGAGGACGCAAGTGAGACGCGTGCCGTGATGAGCCCAGTTGGAGAGAAGCCGACGTCCACGTCGTTCAGCTTCCGCGCGCTCCGCACGAAGAGCCCAGCGCCAGTAACGAGCGCGAGGGCGAGGGCGACCTCCGACACCACGAGCAGACTGCGCAGTCGATCCCGCGTTGTGGTTGCGCTCCCCGTGCGACCGCCCATACGGAGCGCCGGCTCGACGCTTCGGAGTCCGCGTAACGCCGGCAGAAGCCCGAGCAACACCGCCACGCCAAGAGAGGTCACCGCGAGAAATACCGCGGTCGCAGGCCCCTGGCCGGCGTGGTCCAATCCGGGAATCTCCGCGGGCGCCAGGCCCAAAAGCGCGCGCAGAGTAAGTCGACTCACCACGAACGCGAGCACCGCACCGGCCGCGGCCAGGACGAGGCTCTCCATCAGGAAGTGCCTAACGATCGTTCCGCGTGTCGCGCCGAGCGCGGCGCGGATCGCCGTCTCCTTCCGCCGCACTGTCGCCCGCGCGAGCAGGAGGTTCGTGACATTCAGGCATGCGAGGAGCAGTACGAACCCAACTGCGCCAAACAGCGTCGTCAGGCTTCGCTCGTGATCGGCGACGAGATCGTCGCGAAAATCGTAGACGCGGGCGGATCGGTCCACCATGTCGTCCGGGTGGAGCTGCGCGATCTCGCGCGAGACCCGCTCCATGTCGCGCTGGGCCTGCGCCTGGCTCACGCCGGGCTTCCGTTTCGCGTAGACGGTGAGCCAGTGGTCCGAGAAGGACGCTTTGTGTTCCGGGCGGAGCGCGAGCGCCGTCCACAGTTGATCGCCGGGAGTTGCGGTGGAGAATTCGGCTGGCGCAACGCCGACGACGGTGTACGTCTCGCCGCTCATGCGGATCGGTCGGCCGACGATGCGTGGATCGCCGGCGAAGCGCTGCTCGAACAGGCCGTAGCTCAGCACCACGACGTGTTCGCGTCCGACCTGGTCCTCCTCGGGGAGGAAGTAGCGACCGAACGCCGGCTTGACGTATCGCGCGCGGAACAGCCCGGATGTTACGAACGCAGCGCGGACGCGTTCAGGCGTTCCTTCGGTCAGGTTGTACGTGGTTTGCAGATACGCTCCGAGCGACTCGAACGCCGTCGAGCGCGCGAGCCATTCCTTGAACTGGCCAGCGCCGACGGACGTTTCGGCTCCGCGCATGGTCTCGGTGATGCGGACCATCCGGTCCGCGTCCGCGTACGGCAGCGGACGCAGCATCACGGCGTAGAGGGCGCTGAAAATCGCGGTGCTAGCGCCCAGGCCTAACGCAAGTGTCAGGACGGCAACACTCGCAAGCACCGGGTAGCGGCGCAATTGACGCGCGGCGACTCGGAGCTCGGCCCAGGTGCCCTGCACCCACTCACGCCGCCGCGCGTTCGTTAGGCGCTCGCCGTCGATCTCGCGGCATGTGCGCGCCAATGCCTCGGCGTCGCCGATGCGGCGCCACGCGGCCCCGCGAGCGGCGGCCGGGTCCATGCCCTGCGCCACGAGTTGATCGACACGCAGCTCGATGTGGAACGCGAGCTCGTCATCGACGTCGGACCGTACGTCTGGGCCCCAAAACCGCAGGTACCGCCGCCACGATGGGTCGCGCATGGTCAGCTCGGCTGCTTGCTCGTATCCAGCACTCGACCGACCGAGCGGACGACGGTGAGCCAGCTCTCCGACTGGGCCTTGAGCTGCCGGCGCCCTTCGGGAGTGAGTGCGTAGTACTTGCCGCGGCGGTTGTTCTCGGTCTGGCGCCACTCCGCGTCGATCCAGCCGCGCTTCTCCATGCGGTGGAGCGCTGGGTACAGGGAGCCTTCTTCGATCGTTAGGGAGTCACCGCTCGCCTGTTCGATCCATCGCCCGATCCCGAACCCGTGCATGGTGCCCCAGGTGAGGGTCTTGAGGATGAGGGTCTCGAGGGTGCCCTGCGGGAGGTCGACACGTTCGGTCACGGAAGCCTTACCCTTTTTCGACTAGGGTAGTCTAACCTACCTCACCTAGTTCGACAAGGGGAAGTGCGCGGCCGATGCGGTTGCGGTACCGACTGACCTCGCTCACGTTGGTCAGTCGTAGCGAAGCGCCATCATCGGCTGCGTCTTACTCGCGCGCCTCGCGGGAAGCCACCCTGCCCCGAATGCCACGGCGGCGAGGAGTAGCACGGCGCTCACGAACACGACCGGATCGTGACCCTGCAACCCGAACAGGAGCGACTGCGCCGCACGCCCAACCGCGTACGCGCCAAGCACACCGATGGCCGCACCCATGACGACCATCACGCCCACCTGACGCAGCACCATCCGCTGAACGCGACCGCTGTCGGCGCCTAACGCCATCCGCACGCCGATCTCGCGCGTTCGCTGCGATACCGAATAGGCGAGGACACCGTACAGTCCCACCGCGGCGAGCAGCGTCGCCAGGAGCGCAAAGGACGCCGACAGGACCGAGATCATCCGGTCGAGGAAGACGTTCTCCTTGAGCTGCTGGGGCATGGTCTTGAGCTCCTGCACCGGGAGCGAGGCGTCGATCCGCTTCATCAGCGGCGGGATCGCGGCGATGAGCTGCTGCGCGGGCAGACGCGTGCGGGCGTAGAAGTACATCTGGCCGACAACTCCCTGCTGCATCCACGGCAGATAGAAGACCGGCTGCGGTTTCTGTTTCGCGTCGTTGTACGCGACGTTCGGGACAAGTCCGACAATCTGGATGCGCAACGAGTCGCCCCCGCCAGCGCGCCCCATGAACTTGCCCACCGCATCGCGGCCCAGCTTGAACTTTTCGGCGAACGCGAGGTTCACGATCGCGACCTTTGACGCCTCGTACGTGTCCGACGCCTGGAAGTCGCGGCCCGAGAGAAGCCGGGCGCCGATCATGGTGAAATAACCGGCCCCCGCCGCATTGTAGCGCGCGTTGCAGTCGGTGTCGGGGAGACACTCGAATCCCTGCACGCGCACGTCGTTCCCCCAGCTGTCGCCGGACAGGAGCGGGACCATCGAGCTCGCGACCTCCGTGACGCCGGGAATCGCGCGCAGCTCGTCTTCGATGCGCGAGTAGAGCACCTTGGCGCGCAGAGTGTCGTAGCCGACACGCAACGGGGAGACCGAGAACGTCGCCACGCTATCGATGCGAATACCGAGATCGACCCGGCTCACGTTGGCGAGACTTTTGAGAAAGAGTCCCGCGGAGACGAGGAGCGTCATGGAGAGCGCGATCTGCGCGACCGCGAGCCCGGTGCGGAATCGTCCCGCGACGCGCCCCCCGGCGATCTGTCCGGCACCGGCGCGAATCGATGTGATGAGGTCCGGCCGCGTCGAGTGCAGCGCCGGGAAGAGCCCGAAGAGGAAGCCGGTCGCAAGCGCCAGTGCTGCAGCGAACAGCATCACCGGCATTTGCACGCTCAACTCGAGCATCTCGACAGCCTCCGGCTTGAGCAGCGCGGCGATCCCCGACAGCGTCCACCGTGCTACGAGCAGACTCACCAGCCCACCGAGCATCGCGAGGACGAGCGATTCGACCAGCAGCTGCTTCACGAGCCGCTGGCGGGAGGCGCCGAGCGACAGGCGCACGCTCATCTCGGTCGAGCGGTTCGCGCCACGCGCGAGGAGGAGGTTCGCAATGTTTGCGCAAGCGATCAGCAGTACGACCGCGGTGATCGCGAACAGCATCGTGAGCGGCGTTTTTGCTTCGCGATGCATGGAGGTCTGGCCCCGGTAGCCGGGCTCGAGGACCACTCGCTTCGCCTTGAACTTCACCATCGTCGGCTCACTCATCCCCTGCTGCAACGGTGCCTCGACGCTGGCGAGGATCGGAGCGATCACGCCGTCGAGCCCCGCCTTCGTGGCCTCCATCGACACTCCGGGCTTTCGCCTGCCAAAGACATAGACCCAGTAGTCCCGGCGATTCTCGAGGCCTTTGTACGTCCCCACGTAGACCCTCGACTGCATCGGGACGTACACGACTGGGTGGCTCCCCAGCGTGATCCCGCGGAACCCTTCGGGCGCGACACCGACGATCGTGTACGCGCGTCCGTTGATCTTGAGCAGCTGCCCAATGGCGTCCGGCTTCCCGCCGAAGCGATCCATCCAGAAGCTGTGCGCGATCACCGCGACCATGTTGTTTGCGCCAGGTTCGTTGTCGCTTGGCTGGAGCAGACGGCCGTGTGCGGGCCGCAGCCCGAGCGTGGAGAAGTAGCCTCCCGTCACCCAGGAGCCCTCGCCGACGGCGGGCTCGTCGCCGAGGGCTATGCTCGCACCGAAGACCCGGTAGCCCGCGATTCCCGCGAGCACGTTCTGGGTCCGCTCGAGGTCACGGACCATGGGGTAGCTCCAGATGATCCCCTCTCCACAGCCCGACTGATTGCAGGAGTCGTTGCCCTGGATCGGCCCGGGAAGATTCAGGTTGACCAGCTCGTGCGGAGCAGCCACCGGAAGCGGCCGTAGCAGGATCTGGTCGAAGAGCGAGTAGATCGCTGCATTCGCGCCGATGCCGAGTGCGAGCGAGAGGATGGCTACCGCGTTGACAAACGGCGCCGAGCGGAGCGTGCGGAACGCGTACCGGAAGTCGCGCATCTGCATGGGGTGACGGGTGTCATGATCGGACACCGGTCATCCCCTCGAGGTTTGTATCCCTCAAACGATGCTCAGAGCTGCTGGCTACCGGGCAGGTCGTCTCGACGACGAACGAACTCGTTCGGGCGACGCGTTAACGGCATCGTGGAGCTCGCGGATGGTACTCGTGCGCACTTGCTCATCGTCGCGCGCGCGATCATCCACGCGGACCAGTTCGATGACGATCCCATTATTCCAGTCACTGTCGTCGATCGGTTCGAGCTTCGGTCGATCAGACACCCGTGAGTGACATGTCGCAGCAAGGACGGGAGCGGTGCCGGCTTTCACCTAACGAGCGTCGAGACTCGCGCCCGCAACCGGTCCTGTGCGCTTCGGAGGCCCTGACCGTTCCGCTCCGCACTGGCGTCCGAGCACCAGACATTGCAGGAGTGGGACCGCGCGAGCCTCGTGACGGTGCGGCGTGCGATGGATGCGCGACGCCGGGACCTCGGCGCGTAACAGTGACGTTCGATTCGGCTCGGTCGACGCCGGACGGGGGCTCAGTTCACCCGCTTTTCGGCCCCCCGACGGCGTAGAACGCCACGGCAAAGGCCAGCGCAGCAAGGAACCCAAAGAGCATGACCGTGCGCGTCGCGCTGTTGGTCTGCTCGTCGAGCGACCCGATATCAGCGACCGCGACCGCAGCGCGGTTCCCCTTCGCGATGTTGCTGTCGGACACCCACCGGTCGCCGCGGCGATCGGCGGCGTGGACGAGGCGTCCAACCACGCTGTCCGATCGAACCGTCGCGCGCTCGAGCGTGACGCGTCGGGCGCCCTGGTTGGTCGTCAGGCGCAGGGTGCGCGTGTCGGTACTCGGGTCGGGCGCGGTCAGGGAACGTGCTCGCCACGCGTGACAACTC
>Ga0207701_10008382_pt1 | contig 10210 bp, 11 predicted proteins | sample KBSSwiSSwithPhiX_FD_184294 | JGI IMG/M metagenome (GOLD analysis project Ga0207701, IMG submission 184294) | Switchgrass rhizosphere bulk soil microbial communities from Kellogg Biological Station, Michigan, USA, with PhiX - S5 (SPAdes) (version 2) | ecosystem: Environmental > Terrestrial >...
GCTGGCGCTGCGATTGCCAGTGTGGCTGGTCCGATTGGCGCGGTCGTGGGGGGGAGTAGTGGGCGCTCTCGCAGGAAAGCCCGCGGCAGGCCGGCGGTCAGTCCGTAGGGCTGTTAAAGGCGTCACGAAAGTAGCGAAACCCAGCCTTACGCGATATCCAAAGAAAAAGCCTCGCGCTGCATCGCGCAAAACCAGCCCTCGCTCACGCGCCAAATCTGCAAAGGCCAAGAAAATGCCGCAGTCCGCAAGAGCAAAAGCGCGCAAGCGAAAAGTATTCACTTCCCGAGCGCGGCGCAAAGGCCGCGCCCGTCGGGTGAAAAGGCGCTAGACGATCGACCGCTTTCAGCTTCCCTCAGATTTCGTGGGCGTCGCTTTTCACATTGCAAAATCACCAGATCTTAAACCGAGCTGATGATGTCTTCGACCCGATGGCGATCGGTTTCAGCTAACCTCACATAGTCCGATCACTACAGACCCCGTAAAAAGCGGTAGCGGCTGATTCTCGTAGGACGAGAAAAACAAAGCGGCGGGAGTCGCCTCCCGCCGCTTTCTTTTCAAGATAACAGGCTTATCGTCCGCTTTGCTGTCCACCCTGTTGACCGCCGCCACCGCCCTGTTGACCACCTTGTTTTTCGCGCTCACGCTGTTGGCGTTCACGTTCCTGTCTCTCGCGATCTTGCTGCTGGCCGCCTTGTTGCCCGGGGTTAGATTTGCCTGGTTCGTTTGGATTCTGTTGTCCTTCCATATTACCTTTCGTTGTTATATTGCTGACTTCTCACTGATTTTTGACTGATCGTTCCGTCACTCGCGATCGGACCCAGCCACTTTAGAATCGCCTCCACTCGGTCGGCTGGATTTGACAATGTTGCTATTAACGGCGTTAGCAGAAACAAAAAGAACTATAAGTGGCTAACATCCCATCAGAACGCCCCAGGCTACCTTTATCGGACAGTACACGACCTAGGGTCAAGCCTTAGTCACTCGCAGTAGAACCAAAGGCTTTTGCTTGTTAGTAGCTAAGTCATTTCCTTAGGTCTCAGTATTAGCGATCCTTTCAGCGAGATCCTCCCAAAGCAGTTCTATTATCGATCGGAACTCGCTCCCGCCAGCTCAGTCTCCCTGACTGCTTCTGGATTTATGACACTTTCGGCCAGCCTGTTTAGAAGCTCGTTCGTTTCCGATTCTTCGTCCAGCGTAGCTTGTAAAAGCTCTGCAGCTTTGTTTTGACCAAGCAGATGCGCAAAGGTGCGAACACTGCCATAACCCGCGATTTCGTAGTGTTCGACTTTCTGAGCCGCAACAATAATACCGGCGTCACGCACGGAGTTTTCGCCATCTTCCTCCAAAATTTCCGATCCCTCTTCAATAAGCCCTTTCATCGCACGGCATGTCTTACCCTTTGGCTTTTCGTCAAGCCCTGCAAAAACTTGTTCAAGTCTCTTTACATGACCTTTGGTTTGTTCCAAGTGCTGCTCGAAGGCTTCCTTTAACTCCTCGGATGAGGCAGCTTTCGCCATTTTGGGCAATGCCTTCAACAGTTGATTCTCTGCGTTATAAAGATCCCGTAGTTCGTCGGTGTAAAGTTTTTGTAACGTATTCAGCTTCATAATCCGATTTTCCTTTCTTAATCCTTAAGTTTTTCCTCAGTTTTGATCGACACAGCGCGTTTTTAGGCGCCAGGCCAAGAAAGAAACGCCGCTAACTGTGGAGACGCGCGTGTTAGATTTTAGAATTTTCCAAAGCTGGTCTGCGGCGCCTAATCTCGCGCCGTGACAATTCGATGCAGCGATCAAGCCCTCTCATGCGACGGTCAATCGTGCGTCTGTATAGCTTGACATAATCCCTTGCCATCCGTGTAACTGTGAACCGCTTTTCAAATATCTTTCGACAATGTGCACGACTGAGTTCCGAAACGCGATGAACCGCTTCGGCTGCATCCTCCAGATCCTTCGCAATAAATCCCGTCTGGCCTTCCGTTATCACTTCAGGCACAGCGCCATGGCGATATGCGATCACCGGCGTGCCACACGCCATGGCTTCAATCATCACAAGACCGAACGGCTCGGGCCAATCGATGGGGAAAAGCAGCGCGTAGGCATTACCCAGAAAATCGCCCTTTTCCTGATCGCTGATTTCGCCAACCCATTCTACATGGGAAGCCTCCAGGAGGGGCTCGACGACCCGTTTGAAATAGCGTTTGTCGACTCGATCAACCTTGGCGGCAATCTTGAGTGGCATTCCTGCCCGCTTCGCGATTTCGATCGCTCGATCCGCCCGTTTTTCTGGCGATATCCGTCCAAGAAAAGCCAGGTAGGTTCCGGGGTTTGGCTGAAACGGAAATAACTCTGGCGGCAATCCATGGTAAATAGTTCCCACCCAGTTTGGCCAAGGCAAAGGCTCCCGTTGGGAGTTCGAAATTGAGATAACAGGTGTATCGCGAAAGCGATCGTAAACGGGCACCAAATCTGGAATATCGAGCCGGCCATGTAGTGTGGTAATGTGAGGAACCGGCAAATACCGAGAGATTGGAAAGTGAAGGTAATCGGTGTGAAAATGGATCACATCAAACTCGCGAGCGTGCTCCAATACCTGATCTAACATTACCAGGTGATGGGCCAAGTGGTCCACGCAGCCTTTATTGAGACGCAGCGAGCCGGGGCACCCCGCAATCAGTCTGGCTCGTGTAATCGAGTCGCCGCTTGCAAAAAGAGTTACGTCATGTCCCGCACGGACCAATTCCTCCGTAAGATAAGAGACGATCCGCTCCGTCCCGCCGTAATGTTTGGGAGGGACGCTTTCAATCAGCGGCGCAACTTGAGCAATTCGCATCTCCCCTCCCTTTGTTCCCTATTACCGAAGTGTAAGAGTTTCCTGAAACAGATCACGGCTGAATGCGCCTTTGCTCCAAAAAAGCCGGATTTAGACCACAGTAAGTCCCGAAATGTTGCATGACGTAGAATCATAATCTCCGCCAATCATTCGCATGGCATCGGGGTTTTGGTTTTCTGCAGATTGCTGCTGAAATGCGAAATGCCGCGTGAGGCGGGGCGAGATCGAAACCGAACGCGATTGCCTTAATCGACTTCGACTTCGCTCGTCTGGATACGCACCGCGAAATCAGACGGTTCGACGCCACGGCCGGCTCGGTCTGAATAGACCTGGGTGAATTCAGCGCCAAATAGCAGGATTTGTGATGAATAATAGACCCAAAGCAACAGCGTAATGAGTGAGCTAGCAGCTCCATATGCGGAACCGGCTGCCCCGCTACTGAGGTACAAGCCTAGAGCCCATTTTCCAATCCCGAAAAATATCGCAGTTATCACGGCACCGATCCAAACGTCGCGCCATTGAATTTTCACGTCCGGCAAAAATTTGAAAATCATCGCGAAGAGTAGAACAACGACCGCAAAGTCAAAGACGAGATAAACGCTCAGCGCGATCACAATTCCACCCGGCATGACGGATTGCACGTAGTGGCTGAATCCTTTAAGCAGGGCTTCGATGGCTAGCGAGACGAGCAGCAGGAAACAGATTCCGGCAACCATCGCAAAAGAAAGAAAACGGGCTCGCAGGAATCCCCAAATACCTGTGCCCGGTTTAGCTTTCACACCCCAGATCGTGTTCAAGGCATCCTGGAGCTGACCGAAAACACCGCTTGCTCCAAAAAGCGCGAGCGCTACGCCGATGATCGTGGCGATCACGCTTTTGCCAGGTTGCGAGGCCTTTTCAGCAATGTTTTGCACGACCTGCAAAGCGCTGGGATCTAGAAAATAGCTCATCTGCTGCGTGATCTTGTTCCAGGCACCGGCCGGATCATCGCGGAAAAGGAAACCGATGATTGCGAGCAGGATGAGAATCAGCGGCGCAAGCGAAAACACCGTGTAATAGGCAAGCGCGGCGCCCAGTTGCGGCGCTTTATCCTGTAACCATTCCTGAAATGTTTGTTTTAACAGACTGGAAGTGTTGCCAACAAGCGATTCTGACGTGTTTGAGTCGTCCTGCTGTGCCACGATAAAGGACCTTCTAAATGAGGAGTTCGCCCGCCGGCGCGCCTATGGTTGTCGTAAAATAGCAGGCAGAGATAAAGGCCGGCTTGACCGCGGGGCACACATTGACGCTATCGGCTGACCTGACCTACGTGTCCGAGCCGCAAGGAAGCGAAAGAGTGATTCGGGTCCCGCGCTTGGGGTTGCTATTGATATGGAACTCCCCCCCGAAATTGCTTACACGTTCGCGAATGTTAAGAAGACCAACCGTTTGGGAGTCCGTTCGCTTATTGTCAAGCGAGTTAGGGTCGAATCCAGGACCGTCATCGGCGACGATGATGCGGATCTTGTCTGGCCGCCGACGTTGCATCGTGATGTGCAGGGCGCTGCCGCCAGCGTGCTTAAGCGAATTTAGCAATAACTCGCGCACGGCTCTGAACAGGAAAATACGCACATCGGCGGCTTTCGGGTTGGCCAAAGAGTCGGCTTCAATTATGACTTCCACATTGTAATTCTTACGTGTTTCAGCCGCGAGCCACTCAAGGGCGGCGGCCAAGCCATGCTCGTACAAAACTGGCGGCGCAAGCTCTACGCTCAGAGATCTTGTTAACTTAAACGAACGCTCAAGTACATCGGCAATTTCGCGGCCGATCGCTTCTCGTTGGGCGGCATCTTGCGTTCTGCAGAGCCCGGAAAGTTGCATCCGCGCCGCCACCAGTAATTGCTGTAGGTCTTCATGCAGCATCTCCGCTATGCGCCGACGCTCCGCTTCCTCTGCAAGCGACAATTCGGCCGACAGGAGGCGGAGTTTCCGTGTCTGTTCGACAGCCTTGCGAGTGCGTTCGGCGACGCGGTGCTCGAGCGTTTCGTTCAAGTTCTTGAGCTGGATGAGGAGATCGCGCGTCTGGTACTGGCGTCGCCGAGAACGTAATGCAACTTGCATTGACCGGACGAGCGTACGGGTGCTGATCGGCCGCTCTAGCAAAGTGACAGTTCCGGCCGCCGCAGCCGCCAAATCCAGTAGTCTCGCCCTGCGAGATTCGCCGCCGCTTGTGAGAATAACGAGTGGTAATTCGGACCAGGGGGGCTGCGCTTTTAGGACTTCCAATAGATTCGAAAGTAGTGGGGACTCCAGCGCTTCCTCCGTGAGCAGTAGCGCGCCCGAGCCGGCAGCGATTTGCCGCGAACATTCATCTGCACCAGCGCAAATTCGTACGTCAAACCCATCGGCGTAGAGCAAAGCCGCCATGGCGGTGGCATCCTTTCCCAGAGGCGCCATGATGAGCACGCACTCGTCTTCATCCCTATCCGAGACGTGTTGCTCTTCCCCGTAAGCGGCAGCGTTCGCTAACGGATCGTGCTCGCTATCCTGTTCACCGAGCGAGGCCAGACACGAGTTCACTCTTCCTTGCATCGGGTGCCTACGAGGCTTCGAGTATTTGGTTTTCGCTGCCACGGAAGATGGGCACGCCCGTCAGCACGCCTTGAAACTGTTTTAGCGGCTCGCCGATAGCGATGCCTTTGCCTGTCATCAATTTGAATTCGCGGACGCTTTTCTCATGCCCTCCACTACGCTTCTTAACAACCGCAATAGCTTGTTTCACTTCCCCGTAGGCTTCGAAATATCGCAGGATTACCACGGTGTCCGAAAGATAACTAAGGTCCACCGGCGATTCGGCGGCGGTAGCCAATCCATGCTGGGCTAAAACGAGGATCGTGACGACACCGTGCTGGTTGAGACAGGTGCAGAGTTCATGCAGCTGGTTGTTCAGATACTTCTCGCCCGGCATGGCATTGAGATAACCGTTGAGACTGTCAATCGCGACGAGTTTGCAGCCCGCCTCCACACCGCGCAGAATACGAACCGCGAATTCGCCGGGAGAAAGTTCGGCAGGGTCAACCTGCTGAACCGTAATGGTACCGCTTTCGATGGCTTTTTCCAGCTTGAAGCCCAGCGCATTGGCTCGGCTCAACATCACGCTGCGCGTTTCGTCAAACGTGAATATCATAGAGCGTTCAGCTTGATCGGCCATTTGGACAGCGTATTGCAAAGCCAGAGTAGATTTGCCAGTGCCCGCCGGGCCGAGCATTAGGGTGGTTGTCCCACGATCCAGCCCACCGCCGCACAAGGCATCCAGCTCCTTGATGCCGCTGGAAACGGGCCCGTGCCGAAAATCGGTACGATGCTCAGCGGCGATCATACGCGGAAAAATGCGCAAACCGCCCGTGGCGATGGTGTAGTCATGATAGCCTTCCCGGAATTTAACGGCCCGTAATTTCGAAACGCGCAATCGGCGGCGCGATGTTCCGTAGTCCGGCGAGAGTTGTTCCATGTCAATGACGCCGTGCGTGAGGCTGAGCACGTGCGGGTCGATCACCCCTGCCTTGGTCATCTTATCGTCAAGCAAAAGAACGGTGCTCTTGAATTTTGCGAACTGCTGTTTGAGCGTCAGAAGTTGGCGCCGGTAGCGTAAAGCGGTTTCGGCCATTAATCGGAATTCGGAAAGCGAATCGAAGGCGACTCGTTCCGGCCGCGCCTTGCGCACTTCATCGAGCAGCAGCTGGCTGACTTTCGTCAACTCGACTTCGGATGGATGAAACACTGTCGTCTGCGCTTCGGGCCGCAGCAGATTTTCAACGGCGGACAAATCCAACACCGGAATTTTGTCGAGCGACCAGCCGTGTGATCGCGCCACTTTGAACAACTCCTGTTTGGTCTCGGAAAGCGTGATATAAAAGACCTTTTCGCCTCGCCGTATTCCCTCGAGGAGAAACTGAAGCGCCAGCGTCGTCTTGCCAGAGCCCGGGTCCCCTTGAACTAAATAAAAGCAGTCGCGCGGCAACCCGCCCGCAAGGATATCGTCCAGTCCCTCGACTCCGCTGGGGCAGCGTTCGTCGGCGAGGTCGGTTGAGACAGTTGTGGCGGATTTCTGGCTTGATTTGCGCTTCACAATATGGACGCCAAAAAGGCGACGACTTTAGTGTCATCGGCAATTTAGTCTTGAAAATGCGATTTAGAAAGAGCGCTCGCTCCGAAAGTGTGCCGGCACACCTACCTCGCAGGCACGAGAACCGTGAGTGCTCTGGAGACAAAATCAATCTCCGCGCTCCTGCCTAAATTTACCTTTTCTCCATCGAGAGTGGCAGGAATTTCTTTACTTGATTGCACATTTACGCGCTTTGTTTTTGTGAGAAGTATATTTCTGTCATCGCGCCATTTGCCAAACGCAGCGGTAGTGGCAAGGCCCATCACCTCAGCTGCGCTTTCCACATCGATGATCGCGGCTTCAAGCGCTTGCTCTGAATCGGACATTTCTTCCGATATCAAGGGGCAGATAAGCGCCACGCCTTCGCTTTCACCCTTTGCTCCGCCTGAGATAAGATACTGCACCTTAACTTCAAACATCCTTCGAAAGGCGACGCTCCCCTTTTTGATGGCATCAGCTATATTTCCTTCCCGCATAGATTCGCGGGGTTGCGTCCAAAGCGCAGGCGCTCCCACAATGGCGGCGATAAAAAACCGTTTGTTCGCAACCCGACCTCCGGAAAGCACCTTTGTTGAGGGAGCAGTGAGCGTTTTTTTGAGCGCCTCTTCCCACGGCACATTTCCATACAACGCTCGAGGAAGCATATTCATCGTCCCCCCGGCAAGCGGAATAAGATAGGACCCCTTTTCCGCGCATGCTTCTGCAGCTGTCCGGACGGTGCCATCGCCACCAAGCACGATAAGCACTTCCAGCTTCTGCCCAGCGGCCTCCGTAAAAAACCGCTCCATTTCTTTTGCCTCCCCACACCACACTTTCGGGTCAACAACGCCCGCATCCGTCAGAATACTGAGCATCTTCTGCTCGGATTCCGAATCGTAACTCCCGCTTGAGGTATTGATTATGACGCCAACTTTTAATTCTGGTAAGCGGATGTCGTTAGGCACAAATCGCGAGCGTATGGAGGAAAAGTTTAGTGGCGCGCCTGAATATCCTTGGATGCGCGCTCAGCACGGTTTGCTCGGGTCTTGCCACCAGGATTGTTTCCGTTCCGCTCTGCTTTTTTTCGAACCCGCGCGAACTGTTTTTCAAGACTGGTGAGATCTTCGTCGGTAAGTTTCTCCAGATCGATGAGTTCATTCCGAGCGTTTTTCAACGCCCGAATTAATTCGTCTAGTTTCAGGTGAACCGCTTTGGCGTCACGATTCTGCGTATTTTGAATGAGGAAGACCATCAGGAAAGTAACAATTGTCGTCCCGGTATTAATAATGAGCTGCCAGGTGTCCGAATAATGAAACATGGGGCCGGTTAGTCCCCAAATGAGAATTATGAGAATAGCGGCCGCGAAAGCCCAAGCGCTACCGAGCAGGCTCGATGAGCGCTTCGCAAAAAGCCGAAAAGCATCGCTCACTACGCAAAAAACATCTCGCGATTTTTCCTCTGGCCTAAGTGTTTCCTTCTGCATGGTCATCATATTGTGGGGCGGGACGCACAACCCGAAAGCAAGGCCCTATACCTCTCCCGCCAGGCGTTGCGGAGCGGCACATCAGGCCGCCCGCAGATCGCCGGCCTTTTTTAACGACGGAAGATCAAACCGAGCACGAAACCGACTCCGAGCGCGGCAAAAACCGCCTTCGTCGGGTTCTGGCGGACGTATTGCTCGCTGTCGTCCTGAAAACTGCGTACGCGATGGAGTGCATCATCCAATACCTCTTTGCCGCGCTCCCGATATTCATCAGCCATCGCGCCTGCGGCCGAGCGGAGGTCTTCCGCCGCCTTGCGCGCATGCGTCACTCCACGCTCTGCTTCTTCTTTCGTCTGCGGCGGAACCGCAGGGCCTTGGCCCATTTGGTTTTCGTCATCCATAAAATTTCCCAATCTTCACCATCTGTTAAGCTTTCGGTGCCGATGCTTCGCTCACGGTGCTGATATCCTCAGCTCCGGCCGTTTTGAAAATGTCCTTCGCTCGATCAACGTCTTCGCTTTCGTCCGTGTGCACGGCAATCAGGTAATTCCCTTTTTTCAACTTCTCGTCATAGCGTTTTGCCTCGATCTCCGGAATGCCGAGACCGACCAAACCACCCACGACACCGCCGGTCGCCGCACCGACAGCCGCGCCACTAAGCGCCGCCATAATTGGACCCGCGGCGATAAACGGACCCACGCCGGGAATTGCCAACGCGCCAATTCCTGCCAGCAATCCGAGCACGCCACCCGTGGCACCGCCGGTAGCTGCACCGGTAGTCGCGCCCTCAGGCGCCTTTGTCGCTTTAACGTGACCAACGTCACGCGTGCCGCCTGTATCAGGCATGAGCACTGAAATTTCCGAAGTTGCGAAACCTTGACCTTGGAGCTGCTGGACAACTCGTTCAGCCTGGCCGTGTGTAGTTGCAATACCGAATACTGATTTAGACATAATAATTTTCTTTCGTTTGTGTGTAGTTGTTTGTTAGTTTGATCCTTTGACGTCGAGTTGATTGTCGATCTGGGCGCCGCCAGCCGCTGATTTTGCAAGCTGATCGATTTTTGCTTTTTCTTGCGCAGTCTTAACGGGTCCGCGGAGTGTAACGTGCCCGTTGGCGGTAATGACTTTGATGTTCTTCGCAGTCGTTGAAAGCTCGCCGTCTTTCATCAGCGCCTGCCGGATAGCCCGCGTGGTTTTCAAATCCTCTGAGCTATTTGACTGGTCACCAGAAGTTTGGGTTTCACCGGAGCGATCGCGCTCGTTTGTTGCTGTGTTATCAGGTTTTGTCTTCTCATCGTCCGCGGCCAATGCCGCAAAGCCAAATGAGCTAAGACAAGCTAAAGCTAGTAAAGTTCGTTTCATGTTTCCTTTTGTGTTGAGTTTGTAGGTGCAGGCATACTGATCGCAACCCGCACGCCCACCGGTTGCTTTTATTTAGCCGCGACGTTGATCGCGGACTTGGCCAACTGGGTCAACTTTTTGTCCGTGTCTGATTCTTCGGTCAGGGTAGTTTGAAGTAACTGCGCACCATCGGGGTCTCCTAGTAACTCGGCGTATGTCCGAGCGCACCCGTAACCGGCCATCTCATAATGCTCAACGCGCTGCGCCGCAGCAATTAGCCCGGCATCGCGCACGTCCTCTTCAGCATCTTCTTCGAGCATTTCCTCTCCCTCTTTAAGGAGACCCTCCATGCCTTGACACTTAGGGCCCCGGGTCGACTCATCATGGCTCGTTAAAATCTTTTCAAGACGCGCCACGTGTTCTTTCGTCTGCTC
>Ga0207701_10008385_pt1 | contig 10208 bp, 9 predicted proteins | sample KBSSwiSSwithPhiX_FD_184294 | JGI IMG/M metagenome (GOLD analysis project Ga0207701, IMG submission 184294) | Switchgrass rhizosphere bulk soil microbial communities from Kellogg Biological Station, Michigan, USA, with PhiX - S5 (SPAdes) (version 2) | ecosystem: Environmental > Terrestrial > Soil...
GGGATTTGCTCGGCATGCGGCTCGCGGGAGAAAGCATGAATTACGGCACCGAGCAGGAGCATTTGAACAACGTCGCCGGTGCTCGCTTAAGGATCAGTGGTTTGCGCGCAAGCAGCGGTCCCGGAATCGAGTTTCTCGAGTACCTTTCACCTCGCAATGGCCGGCCTGCGCCGAAGGACACGCGCGCCAATGATATCTGGCATTGGCAGACGATGCTCAGGACCGTCGATGCCGAAAAGACATTCAGAAAATTTAATCGCGCTAGCGGACGCGCCGTTTCTCCCGGCGTCGCCGAGATTTCCGAGGCTGATTTCGGCTTCACCAAAGGATTTCTCGCTCGCGATTCCGACGGCCATGGTTTGCAAATCGTGGAGAAGTGATTCTATTACTGCGGACCAGTCAGAATCGCATCCTGGTGGCGCCGAATGACATCTAAGCAAAGACGCCATACTCTCTGCAAAGCTGGCGCGACTACTTCCGGATGCACTTGGAAGGGCGGTAAGAACATCATCAGTACATGATATAATGAACAGCAGAAGCAAACCGCCGGAAAAGAGAGCCATGACAGCCGAAGAAAAGAGACTTCAGGAAGACCATTCGCGCAAAGCCAACTGGAAGCGCTGGGGACCCTATTTGTCGGAGCGCCAGTGGGGCACCGTCCGAGAAGACTACAGCGCTTACGGCACCGCGTGGGACTATTTTCCTCACGATCACGCCCGTAGCCGCGCCTATCGCTGGGGCGAGGATGGCATCGGTGGGATTTGCGATCGGCATCAGTATATCTGTTTCGCGCTCGCGCTTTGGAACGGCAAGGATCCGATTTTGAAGGAACGGCTGTTCGGCCTTACCGGCAACGAAGGCAATCACGGCGAAGATGTAAAAGAATATTATTACTACCTCGACTCCACGCCGACGCATTCGTACATGAAATTTCTTTACAAATATCCGCAGCAGGAATTCCCTTACGACAAGCTGGTCGAGGAAAATCGCCGTCGCGGCAAGCATGACCCGGAATTTGAGTTGATCGACACAGGCATCTTTCACGATAACCGTTACTTCGATGTTTTTGTCGAATACGCGAAAGCCGGTCCCGACGATATCCTGATCCGCATCGACGCGATCAATCGCGGTCCCGATGCTGCCCTGCTGCACCTGCTGCCAACCGTCTGGTTTCGTAATACCTGGTCCTGGGGACTGGACGAGCGCAAACCCAAATTACGACGGGACGCGTCGGCGGAAGTCGCCGCGATCAGGCTCGATCACTACTACTATGGCTCACGCTGGCTCTACTGTGAAAGCAACCCAAAGTTGTTGTTTAGCGAAAATGAAACCAACAATCGTCGCTTGTTCAATGCTGAGAATGCCTCGCCGTACGTGAAAGATGCGTTCAACGATTTTCTCGTGACTGGCAATCAAACCGTGATCAATCCCGCCGAGCACGGCTCCAAAGCCGCCGCGCATTATGTGTCCACGGTGCGGGCCGGAGAAAGCATGAGCGTGCGCCTGCGGCTTTCGCCCGTGGCGCCCTCCAGCGGGCAAATTCTCAACGGCACGTTCGATCAACAGATCGCCCAGCGGCGCGCCGAAGCAGATGAGTTTTACCAGAAGATCATTTATGAGGATCTCGCCACCGATCAGCAAAATATAATGCGCCAGAGCCTTGCGGGATTGTTATGGAGCAAACAGGTTTACAATTACGATCTTAATCGCTGGCTCAAAGGCGATCCGGCCAGTCCCGAGCCGCCAAAAGAGCGTCTGAACGGCCGCAACCACGAATGGCGCCATCTGTACAACTCGGATGTCATATCGATGCCGGACAAGTGGGAATATCCGTGGTACGCGGCCTGGGACCTGGCATTTCACTGTATCGCTTTGGCTCTCGTCGATGCCCAGTTCGCTAAGGAACAGCTGCTGCTCATGACGCGCGAGTGGTACATGCACCCGAACGGGCAGCTGCCGGCGTACGAGTGGGCATTCGGCGATGTCAATCCGCCGGTACACGCCTGGGCCGCGTGGCGCGTATACAAAGTCGAGATGAAGCGACAGGGCGAGGGCGACCGCAATTTTCTCGAGCGGATTTTCCATAAGCTCCTGTTGAACTTTACCTGGTGGGTCAATCGCAAGGACACCGAAGGCCGCAACGTTTTTCAGGGCGGCTTTCTTGGCTTGGATAATATCGGCGTCTTCGATCGTAGCGCGCCGTTGCCCACCGGCGGTCAGATCGAGCAGTCGGACGCCACCAGCTGGATGGGCATGTATTGTCTGAACATGCTGGCGATCGCGCTCGAACTGGCAAAAGAAGACTCAGCCTACGAGGACGTCGCCAGCAAATTTTTCGAGCACTTCGTTTATATCTGCGAAGCGATGAACAATATCGCCGGGCAGAAAATCGAGCTGTGGGATCGCGCGGACGGTTTTTACTATGACGTGCTGCACTACGACAATGGCAAAAGCATACGGCTCAAGGTTCGTTCCATGGTCGGGCTCATTCCACTTTTCGCCGTGGAGACTCTCGACCCGAACGTCGTCGAAAAACTCCCGGGCTTCAAACGCCGCATGCAGTGGTTTATCGAAAACCGACCCGGATTGAGCGAACACATCGAGACCGAAACCACTGACGATGGACCGCGCCGTTTTCTTTCGCTGGTTAATCGCTACCGGCTGAAACGCGTGTTGAGCTATATGCTCGATGAAAAGGAGTTTCTGTCTCCATTCGGCATTCGCGCTCTGTCCCGTTATCATTCGGATCATCCTTATAAAATGCCGGTCAACGGCACGGAATATCGAGTCGACTACGAACCGGCGGAATCGAGTACGGGACTGTTCGGCGGCAATTCCAATTGGCGTGGACCGATTTGGTTACCGGTCAATTACCTGCTTATCGAGTCGCTGCAAAAGTTTCACTTCTTTTTGGGCGACAATTATAAAGTCGAATGTCCCACGGGCTCTGGTCAGTTGGCGAATCTCTGGGAGATTGCCGGTCAAATTTCTCAGCGTCTGACGCGCATTTTTCTGCGCGACGACAGCGGCCGCCGGCCGGTCTTCGGCGGCACGGAAAAGTTCCAGAGCGATGATCACTGGCGCGATCTCATCCCGTTTCACGAATATTTTCACGGCGACAATGGTGCCGGTATCGGCGCCAGCCATCAAACCGGCTGGACCGCGCTGATCGCGAAACTGATCCAGCAGTATGGGGAATAGGAGTCGTCAGGTGTCAGCAACCAGTTGTCAGCTTGGCACGATGTAGTGATGGAATGATCCGCGCAAACGTACAGGTCTCTCAGTTTCTGATCCGTACCGCAGAAGTCGACAAGGTCCTCAACGATCTACGTAATTCTGTCAACGAGAATCGTTATCGGTAACCAACCGCTTCGATTGGGCATCTAACTATTCAAGGCGAACTGGTTCGCCAACTGGCAACTGACATCTGACAACTGACAGTCGGAGGATTCCATGGACTTCGATCTAATCGTCATCGGCGGCGGAACCGCGGGACTAAGTGCGATGAAGGCCGCGCATGCGCTGGACGCCAAAATCGGCATTGTCGAAGAGGAAGATTTTGCCGGGACGTGCCTCAGAACCGGTTGAATTCCCAAAAAGGTGCTGGTGAGCACCATCGAGCTTTTTACCCGCGCTCGCCATGCGAAGGAGCTGGGGATCAAAGGCACAGAAGATTTAACTCTCGATTGGCCCGCGGTGATCGCGCGTAAGGATGAGATTGTGCAGAGTTGGTCGACCAGCAAGAATGCCACGCCGGGAAAACTGGGGGTTCCCGTGTTGCATGGCCATGCGAGTTTTACCGCTCCCCATGAGATCAGTGTCGACGGCAAGACTCACTCGGCTGAGAAATTCGTTATCGCGACGGGATCGAAACCTGCACGGCCGCGGATCCCGGGCGTCGAATTCTGTATTACCAGTCACGAGCTGATCCATTTGAAGGAACAGCCGGCCCGTATGGTGGTTGTCGGCGGTGGCTTTATCGGGCTCGAGTTCGGTTTTGCGCTCGCTTGGGCCGGCACCAAAGTAACGATCTTGCAATCGGGGCCTGAAATTGCTCCTGCGCTTGATCAGGAGATCCGCGCCATATTGCTCGAATCCGCCGCCAAAGCAGGCATTGCGGTCAAGACCAATGCGAAAGTAACGCGAATTGGCAGCGACAAAACTGTCGAAAGCGAAATCGGCGGTCGCGCAGAAAAATTTTCTGCCGATCAAGTGCTGCTCGCCACCGGAAGGCCGTCGAATGTGGCGCCGCTAAATCCCGATGCCGCGAAGATCGAGCTTGATCAGAGCGCGGTGAAAATCAACGAATATCTGCAATCGGTAAGTGCGCCGCACATCTACGCTGTTGGCGATTCGGCCGGCAAACGCCAGCAGTCTCCGGTTGCCTGGTACGAAGGACCCATCGCGGCGCACAACGCGATCAAAGGTAATGAGCGTAAAGTTGATTTCAGTGTGTTCCCGACTGCCATCTTTACCATTCCCGCCATCGGCCAAGTGGGACTCACCGAGGTCGAAGCGCTCAAGCGTGAAATCAAAGCAAAAGCTAGTAAACTTCCTTACGAATACAATCCTGCCGCCGGGGTGCGCAACGAAACCGAAGGCATGGTCAAAGTGGTCTACGAGGAAGGAACTGAGCGCATTCTGGGCGTGCAAGTCATCGGCGCTCACGCTGAAGATACGATTCAGATTGCGGCGATGGCGATGAACGGCGGTTTGAAAAAATCACAGGTTGGCGCAATGCATTATGTTTTCCCCACCTTCGGCGGCGCCATTTTTGATACCATGGCCAGCTGACAATCCAGAACTTCGTTTACAAACTCAACCGTCATTCCGGACAAGCTGGCGATAGCGAGCGCGAGCCGGAATCCAGGAGATTCGAACCATCTGGATATGACGGCGAAAAATACGGAGCGCTTCCGCCGTTTGACAAAGGGAGGTTAGCAGAGATTTGTTAAACTGCTGAACATTATGTTCGCTACAACGCAACAACGCTCTACAACACTACTGCCCTCGCTCGCGCTCGGTTTCACGACGCTTGCGTTCATTGTCGCCAAAACCGGCCGGGATGCGCTCTTTTTTCAAGGCAGCGGCGGTTTGCTGCAACTACCGCTGATTTATATCAATATCGGCGCCGCTTCTTTGCCGCTGGCGATCATCTTTGTGAAAACGATGAAGGTCTGGGGCGCGCGCCCGGCGCGCCTTGGTGTGTTCATGCTTGCGGCCTCGGTCATGGTATTGGCGTCGCCCTTTTTACAACCGGGAGACAACAAGCTGCTTCTCGGAATCTTTATGTTCATTCCGGCGATTTTCGGCTTGTTGTTTGCGAGCCTGTGGCTGCTTGCCTCGGATATTTTTGACAAGACTGAAAAGAGACAGGCCGCCCGCGCCTTCAGCAAAATCGGCGCGGCGACGCTTGCCGGCGGAATGAGCGGCGGCTTGATTTCCAAAGCGCTAGCGCCGCACCTCGATCCACAATGGATGATCTTCTTGGCGGGTATGGTTATTTTCGCCGTCATCGGACTAATCCGGCATACCCACGGCGTCTTTCCACCCAACATCGCGCAGCGTGACAAAACCAAGTTCGGTTTTCTCGCGCCCCTCAGCAACAAGTACGCTGTAACTCTGGTGCTGATTTCGATGACCGGCGCACTCGCCGGCTTACTCATCGATTTTCAATTCTACGCGGCGGCCGCAAGCGCGAGCATGGGATCGAAAGGCAACGCCAACTTCTTCGCCAATTTTTATATCCTGCTCAATTTCAGCTCGCTTTTGCTGCAGCTTTTCGCTACTCCCAAAATTCAAGACAGAGTCGGCCTGCGCGGAGGCTTGATGGTGCTGCCGTTTGCGCTGATTGGCGGCGCAACTTTTGTCACCGCCGCCGCGACGGCATTCAGCCGCTCCGTTTTGCGCGTGACCGAAGGCGGCTTGAGATCTTCAGTGCATCGCTCGATTTGGGAGCAGGCCTTTATCCCGGTAAACTCCACTGAGCGCTCCTCGGTCAAAATCGCCGTTGACGGAATCGCCGCACGAATCGCCGAGGCGATTGGTGCCGTTGCCATTCTTGTTTGGCTCAAAAAAGTCGTACCGGATAGCGTGATCAAGATGCCGCTCGATACCCGATGGATGTCTTGGGTGCTGCTGGTCACGGTGGCAGTGTGGTTATTCGTCACGCGCAAGCTTAGGGTACAAGTGAAATCAGAAGCGGCGAGCATCAAACCGATGTCGTCAGATGATGTCGACTGTGAAAGATTTCCCGATCAGTGCCCCTGTACCACCGAGCTCGGTAAGGGCGTTGGATAACCAGCCAGCGAAACTGCCGATTGTTCCCACTGCTCGTCTGTTTCAATTCGCAAGACGTGCGAGGTCGGGCATACTGCCATTCTGAGCCTCAGCGAAGGATCTAACAGCGTAGCGCAACGTTTCTTGCCGATCTGAGATCTAAGTGCTGTAATACATTCATCTCAGGTCCGCCCTAACTCTATGGCCGAACGTCCAGCCAAATCGCCGATCGCTGGTCACCTGGTTTATCGTCACAACCGGATTACCCGCTTAACCCATTGGATCAGCGGGTTGGCACTGATCATCTTATTCATGAGCGGCCTACAGATTTTCAACGCTCACCCGTATCTTTACTGGGGCAGTACGTCAGACCCGGACAAGGCTTTTCTTTCGATCGCCGCGAGCCAAGATGATGGCGACGTAAGAGGCTTCGTCGATCTTTACGGACGAAAAATCGACACGACTGGGTTTCTCGGCGTCCAGCAAGGGGTGTTCGGTCCGTTTGCGCGTGCCTTTCCAAGTTGGCTGACTGTGCCCGGGTACTATTCCCTCGCTGCGGGTCGGCGCTGGCATTTCTTTTTCGGCTGGCTGTTCGCGATTAGCGGTGTCGTCTACCTGATCTATAATCTCGCGGTCGGTCATATTCGAAAGTTCTTGTTTACCCTGCGCGATGCCAAGAGCGTGCCCGCGATGACTGCGTACTACCTGCACATAAGAAAAACCTCGCCCCAGCAAGGCGAGTATAATCCGCTGCAAAAAATGGCCTATACCGGAGTCTTCGTGATTCTGGCCCCGCTGATTTTGCTGAGCGGCATGGCGATGTCACCGCAATTGAATGTTGCTTTTCACTGGCTGCCTGCGCTTTTCGGCGGCAGGCAATCGGCACGCACGGTTCACTTCATTCTGGCTTTCGGGTTTCTGTTTTTTGTTCTAGGGCACGTGCTCATGGTGCTGACCCAAGGCTTTCTCAATAACATGCGGTCGATGACCAGCGGTTGGTACAAAGAAAAAGTTCCCGTTGTGATCGAATCGACGGCTCAAGCCTCGCCGCCCGAAGCGGCACCCGTTTCATCAAAGCAAGAGGCGGAAAAAATCAATGAAGCTGAATCGTAAACTTTCGCGACGAAATTTGCTTATCGGCGGGCTTCAAGCCGCGAGCTTAGTTGTTTTGAGCGGCTGCGAAAAAATGTTCGACAGTCTAAGTCAAAACAAAAATGTTCAATCGTTGCTGGAACTTGCCGAGAATGGCAGTCGGCGCGCGCAGCGCCTGCTTACTCGACGCAACAAGCTCGCCAAAGAATTCGAGGCGAAGGACATCTCGCCAAAGTTCCGCGCCAACGGCAACCCCCCGCCGATCACGATGGACTACACTACCGACGCGCAAAATCATTGGACAAGGTGGCGCCTCGAAGTTTCCGGTTTAGTGAAACAGCCGGCGAGTTTCTCACTGGCGGATCTGCAAGCGATGCCCTCGCGCACCCAGATCACGCGCCACGACTGCGTCGAAGGCTGGAGCGTCATCGGCAAGTGGAAAGGGGTGCGTCTGGAAGAGATTATCAATCGAGTTCAACCCGCTACTGACGCCAGATACGTCGTGTTTCGCTGCATGGACACGGATAGTGATGGCCTCAACTATTTTGAAAGCATCGATATGATCGATGCCGTCCATCCACAAACGATTCTCGCTTACGAGCTGAACGATCGTCCCCTGCCGATCGATAACGGCGCACCGCTCCGTTTGCGCGTCGAGAACCAACTCGGCTACAAACACGCCAAATACATTCGCGCCCTCGAATTCGTCTCGAGTCTCGACAAAATAGGCCAGGGCAAAGGCGGTTACTGGGAAGACCAGGGCTACGAATGGTACGCAGGAATTTAATTCCCTCTGGTCATCTTAAACAGCTCTTGCGGCACTGCGGGCAGTGGTAACACGACATCGCTTGCGCTATTCATAGCTGATGCGCATCTGCTCATTACTTCCCGGCGCGACGGAAATCGCGTTTGCGCTCGGTCTTGGCGATCAGATCGTCGGCGTCACGCATGAGTGCGACTACCCGGCTGAAGCGAAGCAAAAACTCGTTGTGGTGCGAAGCGCCATCGATACGCATCGTCTTTCCGGCAACGAGATCGATCGTAGAGTCGGTGAGCTCCTGGAGGCGGGCAAAGGACTCTATCTCCTCAACGAAGAGGCGTTGGAGGCAAGCGCGCCGGAACTCATTCTGACCCAAGGGCTTTGCGATGTTTGCGCCCTCGACTACAACGAAGTTGTCAAAGCCGCTGCAGGGCTGACCTATGTGCCAACCATACTCTCGCTCAATCCGCGCTCGCTCGCCGACGTGCTTGACGACGTCGTACGCATCGGCGCGGCGACAAATTCTGCAGCAGCAGCCGACGTCTTCGTCGGCGAGCTTCGACAGCGCGTCGCGCAAATCGGGCTCGCCGAGCCCAACTATAGGCCTCGCGTAGTCTGCCTCGAATGGTTTGAGCCACTCTACGCTGCGGGTCACTGGGTTCCGGAGATGGTCGCTCTTGCCGGAGGGCATGACGTTCTCGGGCGTCAAAGTGAGCCATCGTTTAGAGTCGATTGGTCGAGCGTGCTCGATGCCGATCCCGAGATAATCTTGCTCATGCCCTGCGGTTTCGATGTGCGCCGGACGGTAAAAGAAGCAAGCGCGCTGCGACAACTTCCAGGCTGGGGTGAATTACAGGCGGTCAAGCGCGCGCATGTTTACGCTCTGAACGGCAGCGCCTACTTCAGCCGGCCCGGACCGCGCTTGGTGAACGGATTGGAAATTCTTGCCCGCATCATCCACCCGGAGACGGTCGAGTCGCCGATACCTTCCGCGAACGCAGTCACAATCAATTGATATATAACGCACCCAACAGCTCGGCCTGACGTATCCAAATTTGACCATTGCCGAGTGCGAATGGTAGCGTCAGCAGAGTTTCTCACGAGGAGCGTTCCACATGAGCAAAACAATTCTTGTCACGGGTGGAGCTGGCGGCATCTGCTCCGATATTTGCCGAGGGCTCGCCGCTGACGGACTGAAAGTCGTCGTTGCCGACTACGCGCAGGACGCCGCCGAAAAAGTTGCCGCGGAAATCCGGGAAAACAACGGCGACGCAATGGCAGTGAAAGTGGATGTAGGCGATCCCGCGAGCGTCGCCGAAATGATGAGCAGAGCAATCTCGAAATACGGTCAAATCGATTACGCGTTTTGTGGCGCTGGAGTTATGGACCGTGTGGCGGTGATTGAGATGCCGGAACAGGTCTGGGATCGCTTGATGCGAATCAATCTGAAGGGCGTCTTTCTTTGCGCCCAGGCAGCAGCAAAACACATGATTCCGCGCAAGGAAGGGCGAATTTTAAGCATCGCTTCCGGCCGTGGGGTTGCCGGCGCCGCGCGATCGGCTCATTACGCCGCTTCTAAGGCCGGCGTGATCGCCTTTACGAAATCATTGGCCGTCGAATTGGCCCCGGACAATATTACGGTTAATTGCGTTTGCCCCGGGGCGACAGATACGCCGATGTCGAGGATCGGTTTTACTCCGGAACAGTTTAAGAAGCGCGAAGAGATCCCGCCCCTGATGGACGGCCTCACACATAAATTCGAGATCGTCGGGTTGGTGCGCTACCTGCTTTCAGATGCGACGAAATTCGTCACGGGTCAGACTTTCTTTTTGCGCACACCCAAATAAGGCGGACCGGGTTTCTTGCGGAGGAGTGATGGAGCGCCTCCTGACCACAGCCGAAGGGCTCATCCTACAGACCCAAAAAAAGGCTCAGTTGATCAGGCCGGTGCTGCTATCGAAGGTGAAACTTGGCTGGGTGCCATTCGGCGTTGCCGCGTTCAGGGTGAAGCTCGATGGCGAGCTCACATTGATTGTCAACGTTACGCCATTGGTATTCCTGTAGCCGACCAGTCGTA
>Ga0207701_10008386_pt1 | contig 10208 bp, 9 predicted proteins | sample KBSSwiSSwithPhiX_FD_184294 | JGI IMG/M metagenome (GOLD analysis project Ga0207701, IMG submission 184294) | Switchgrass rhizosphere bulk soil microbial communities from Kellogg Biological Station, Michigan, USA, with PhiX - S5 (SPAdes) (version 2) | ecosystem: Environmental > Terrestrial > Soil...
TATCGCCACGAGAGCAGTGACGCCGAACAAGGCGAAGCCTGCTCTGATGAAGGGCACTCCACGGCGACGGCCGGCTGGCTGGGAGGCCGCACCGTCGGTCGACACGGCGATTGCGGCCGAGTGATTTGAGATCGCAGTCACGCGAGCCGTGAAGCGGTAGCCGTGACCCGGAATCGTGACGATATACCGCGGCTGCTGGGCGGTTTCACCCAGTGCCTTGCGGAGCAGGAAAATCTGCTGCGTGAGGTTTCCTTCCTCCACTTCCACATCGGGCCAGACGGATCGAAGTAGTTCGTCTTTCGTGACGACGCGGTCGCTGTTTTCGATGAGAACCACGAGCGTATCGAATGCCTTGGACGTCAATGGCACGGGCGTGCCACCGGCGATGAGGAGACGCATGTCCTTCATCACCTTGAATCCTTCGAACTCCCAGTTCGGGCCGGAAGGCTCTTTGAGCATGGAACGGCCCGGATCATAGCGCTTTCCGGCGATTCTCAAACCGCGTGAGAAGAATTGAGCACGTTGTGAGGTGCGCCTGAGGATTTCGTGAGGGGCACTACGCCACCGTCGCCTTTGCGAGGACTCCTGTCCGTCCCCGCGGGAGGCGGCTATGTGGCGAGGAATGGTCGGTGTATTGCTTCTCACAATTGTCACGACTGGGGAGGGGATCGTGAACGCGCAAGCCAAGTCAGCGAGGGTTCGGCCGGAAGACGCCGCGATCCGCGCGCTGATCGACCGAGGCATAGACCAATCCGCGACGTTTCGCGTTTTGATCACTGCTCTCGACAATGCAGACGTCATCGTCTACGTCAGGTTCTCGCGATGTTTCCAAGGCGTGCCGTCGTGCCTGTTCTGGGCCGCGGCCGACACGGACGTGCGACGGCTGCTGATCAAGATCGACAGGTTCGACCGCTCACCCAACGAACTGACGGCGTTACTGGCGCACGAGCTTCAACACGCAAACGAGGTCGCTTCCGATCCGGAAATCACGAACCTCGCCTCATTTCAGCGTTCATTTGCGTCGCACGGCTGGAAGCATGCGGTTGGATTCGAGACGGAAGAAGCGCGCAAGATCTCGAAGAGAGTTGCGAGGGAGTTGAGTCGAATAGAGGTCAACGCCCATCCAAAACAGAAATAGACCGAGAAAGAGTCTTGAGGCGCTCAGCCGCCGGCATTTCGTCCTTGAATCCCCTTCGGGCGCGCTGGCAAACGCAACCCACCGTACCCGACGGTGTGAGTTACTTCCTCTTTTGTTTGGTCGGCTGCCGCTTCGCCTTTGTCTTGGGCGGCAGAGTCCGCACGAAGGCTATCGCCATATCCACCCACGCGCGCACCGCGTCCAGCTCAATGGGCGGATCCAGGTAGATGTAGCCATCCATCGGCCGACCGCGCATTTCCATTTGGCGAGTGCCCGGCTTGGCGAGCGCTTGGGATTGCCGATCCTTACCCACGCGCAACAGCAAGCCGCGTTTCGACGCACCAACGAGAAGATTGCCGTTGAGCATGAAGCCGATGCCGCCGAACATCTTGACTTCCGCAACCGGCTTGACACCAGCCAGGGCGGAGCGGACTGCGCCTGCCAGCTCAGGGTCAGGCGCCGGTGATTGACTGTGTGATCGAGAGGAGGTCTTTGGCGTCACGGCTCGCTCGCTAAAGCTAGCGCGCCTGCGCGATACCGCGCAAGGGCGAGACGCGAACTGAGCGTCGATCAGAGCCGCACGTAATGCGTTCGATCGGGGTTTCCCCAATCCAAGCCATCGCGACGCGCGATCGCCGATCAGACTGGCGGCAAGCACACCCTATCCCCACCCCTAACCGAACGCTCAGCGATTCCTGAATGATCCGTTCCATTACCCGAGTCGGAAAGTTCTAGAGTGAAATCACTGGAGGCCCGCGAAAGCGCATGTCGCCTGACGGCGCCGACGTGGCAATCGGTTATCGCGTCCGTGCCTGCACCGCGGCGCGTTTCACACGCACATCCGTGCCGATGTCGATGACCATCAGATCCTCGCTCATCTCCATGCGTCCCTCGTAGGATCGCCGTGTCTCCTCGACGATTGCCGGTGTCCCAGCGCCCTTGCGCTAGCGCACGACTCCCATCATCCAGTTCTGCACGACCGACAATGGCGCCCTGGGGTCGTTTTCTATAATCGCGCTGAGTAGGAAGCGCTGGCCGTCACGCGTCACGGCGTAGGAGGGCACGGTCATCGTGCCGGCGGCGCGGAATGCAAACAGCGGTGTTGGTGTGCCCGTTGCGAAGGGACCACTATCGGCCGTCACGGAAATCGCCATCACCCTGCCGTCGAGCGAGTGGTAATACAGCTCTTTCCCGTCGGAACGCCAGCGTGGTCCACTGCCGCCGGCGGGTGAAATCTGCCGCTTCCCGCCGTGCGTCGGGAAACTCTCTACGTAGACTTCATAGCGTCCCGATTCATCCGAGTTGTAGGCGATCCACCGCCCATCCGGTGACAACGCACCGCCGTTTTCCATGGCCGCCGTGTGGAGAAAAGGAAACGGTTTGCGTTCACCGTCGGTGGGCAGCACGAAGATATCGTGGCCGGTCTGCGGACTAATCTGGCGAAATAGCAAGTAACGTCCGTCTCGCGACCAGTCTAGAGGGAATTTGGGCTCGTCCGATCGCAGCAACAGCGTGTCCTGCCCTGGGCTGCTCACCTCCTTCTCGTATAAATCGAAGCTGCCGTTGCGTGTCGAACTCCAGACAATGCGCTGGCCGTCGGGTGACCACAGGCCGAGGATGTCGCTGCCTGGATCAAAGGTGAAACGAACCGGGTTGTCCCCGAGCGCATCCGTCAACCACAGGTCGTTGTTGTTGGTGGCCAGGTCTTTGCGCGCCACCACGATCCGCGATTCATCTGGCGACAGGAATGGGACGCTGACATTATCGAGTTGCGCGAGGACATTCAGCGGCTTCCCATGGCGATCTACCCAGAGCAGCTGGCTGCGTTGCCTGTCAGTATGCGCGTCATAAATCAACAAGCCGTTGGCGGATGCAGAAAAGTTGCGGCGGAAATAGCTGATATTGGCGCCTTGTACGGTGCCCAGCCGGGATGCGATCGGCACCGCTTCGCCAAGGGTGCGGAGCGCTGCGGCGTCGAACGCTTGCGCCATCAGCCCACCGTCTCGACCAAACAGTAGATAGCCGCGGTTGATATCGCTGCCAGGGCCAGCCACGAATACGGCATTGGAATCGAGTTCGAGGACTCGCTGCCGGAGTTTTCCATCGAGCGAGCCCACGTGAATGCCACGCACGTCCTTTGCGCCGCTCATCGCCAGGTACAGAAAGCGGTGTCCATCAGGCAGAAAGAATGGTTCGTGCAAATCGGTTTGCCCCGGGTCGGTGTGGAGTACCACTTCCGGGACGCCGCCTGTCGCCGAGATCCGGAAGATCCGGGGAACTCCCAGGAGAGTAAACAGGATGACGTTTTCCTGGTTCCACGTGCCGCCCGTCCCGGCGGGTGCCTGGCAAAGTATGACCGGGAGACCGCCGCCCGGTTCGAGCTTCTTCAATTTGCCGCTGGCGAAGAACCCGACGAAGCGGCTGTCCGGCGACCAGAAGGGATGAGACGCGCCGTCCGTGCTCTCCACAGGATTGGCTGCTTCGCCGGCGAGGGAACGTAGCCAGAGTTGCACGCGGCTGCCAGTAGCCGCGGTGAAGGCCAGCCACTTTCCGTCGGGCGACACGGCGATGTCGCCGAAGCTGGCGTTCTCTGGCGGGAGCAATTCCGTCTTCAGAATGCGCGGTGGCTCGGCTGCTCCGCGACGTCCAGCGCTAACGCCTAGCGCGATCGCCACTAGCGTTATCGCGCCGACCACCAACCAGAAAATGTTTATCGGCCATCGGGGATTGATGGTCGTTAGAAGTGTCTGCCCTTTTGCCTGTGCCTGGTGCCCGCGCTCGGCCGCTACTCGCGCAACCGGTTCAGAAGCTTGCTCCGGTGCCTGCCGAACGGCTCGTACTTCGCCGACGAAGCGATAGCCCCGCTTCGGGACGGTTTCGATGAACGTCCGTCCGCTCTCGCCATCGCCGAGCACGCGGCGCAGCTTGAAGATGTTGTCGGCGAGATTGTTCTCTTCGACAAAGCTGTCTGGCCAGACCGTCGCCAGCAAGGTGTTCTTGTCCAGTAAACGACCGGGCTGCTCCACGAGCACCATCAATAGATCGATGGCCTTAGGGGTCAGCGGGACGGTCACGCCGCCGCGCGACAACAGACGTGCGACGGCATCCAGACGAAACTCACCGAACTCGTATAACCGATTGCCCGTGTTTGACATACACCCGGCACGAGAATTCTACGAGAGGTAGGCGCCGTCGATTACGAGAAAAAGACGACGCTCAGCAGAGGACTTCCGGTCGCTCGGTCCGACAGCATGCCAAACAGACTTGAGATCGGCGGCTCGCCGGCGCCGGGGTGGTCCACGTCGGCGATGCGCTGCTGAAAGTGTGAAAGGACGCTGACCATGCGAATGCCTACGATGAGACGCGCGCTGACCATCACGATGCTGCTCGCCACGACATGGGCGGTGGCGGGGGGCGTGCGCGGGCAGTCGAACGAGAAGCCATCGTCCGGCACGCACGTCAGATATCCGACGATGCTCGACATGACGTTTCCGGAATTCGAAGCGGCGACAAAGCGAACGGACATCGTTCTGGTGCCTATGGGTCCGATTGAACAGCACAGCTCGCACCTGCCGCTCGGCACCGATGCGATGAATGCCACGGCCCAGATGTTCGAGGTTCAGGAGTACCTGCGCAAGGCTGGCGTGGACACGATCCTCTTCCCATCGTTGAACATTGGCATCACGAATGAAGCCGACGACTGGACGCGCGACGGGACGTATGGCTATCCCGGGAGCCTGACCGTCGGCAAGAGCACGTTCGTAGCCCTCTACGTCGACGTGCTGCGGTCTCTCCACGACAACGGCCTGCGGCGCGCATTTCTCTTTCCAGGGCACGGCGGCAGGCGGCACGTGAAGGCGGTCGTCGAAGTTGTCGAAGAGGCCAACCACAGAATCCCGGGCATGGAGGTCTTTGCCACGATCAACAGCGAGACGCTGGACGTAATCAAGCAGGCGCCGGGCGCACACATCCTCTCTGTCACCAAGGGACGTAACTTCGAGTTGCTGGCGCAGCTTCTCGGACGCGGGCCGGAGTTGCCGAGCACCTCGCACGCCGACGGCGTAGAGACGAGCTTGATGCTCTACTTCTACCCGGACGCCGTGCGTCCCGGCTACGAGCGATTCACCGTATCGCCATCGTCCATCTTTCTGGAGGTCCTGCGCACAGGCGATCGGTCGAAGAACCCCTCAGGCACTGGCGGTTTTCCCTTCGACAAGGCCTCGGCCGAGATCGGCAAGCAGATTGTCGAGTACAGGACCCCGCAGATCGGGGACGCGATGCTGCGGGTGCTCCGACCGAAGTGAGACCGTCGGACGCGAAGGTCCGTAAATGGAAGGGCGCCGATACGTTTCTCCATCAGCCGGGCAAATTGCGCTTGATCAGCTCCGAGGAGGATAGCGAGGGCCGAACTGACGTGGGAAGATTCATCAGCCGCGCCAGCGGCGGCCAGGTGCGCACTGCTGCGCCGCAGCGATCCGGCGATCGCGCTGTGGAGGAAGGCGCGAACCATCGAATATCGCTCGTCAAGCCGTGAGCGCCGATTCTATTCCGCGCGATCACCCTTCACTCCGGGGGGCTTCCGTCGTGCACGGGATCTGTCTGGGATTCGAACTCGCCGATCTGATGCCAACATCTTGATAACGCTGGCCTTAGACGAAGAGTCCCTGGTGTGTCAGAACGTCCCGCGTGGACGGACTCAATCGGGCCATTACGCCACCATCCATTGATAACTGCGTTGGCGATAGTGCGAAGCGGAGCTGCTTGTACCGTTTCGCGGTCTTCCACATCAGGCATCTCCGACTTGAACCTGCCGCTCATGCGTTCGCTTGCAAGTCCCACCTACAGGCACCTTGGATCATCACATCGCCGTCTCGCGGACTTGATCGGCAGCGGGAGGTGGATGATGGCCCTTCGCAAGAGCGACAAATACCGATTCGGATCGACCTGATATATGCCAAGGAGAGTCGAAAGTGCGTGAGAAGCTTCGATATTGATACGGCTCATTTCGGAATCGGTGATAGCCGCCTGACCGAGGCCTTGAGATGTTCTCCAAGGGCTTGGATGCATCTGCCAAAATCGCGAAGTACGAACCAAACCGAACAGTGAGAGACGCCAGTGCTGCGCCCGAAGCATTATCTGACTGCCTGAGGACCGAATCGGGCGATCTCTCTACGTGTGCGACCAGCTGATCGATCAGCGGGACCGTCGGAGGTTCAACGATCCGTTCCGCGTCCTTTTCACCAATGCCGCGCCACGTTCCCGCGTCCAGGCTGAAGTCCTCCGTTACCGGAACCTTGAGCGATTGCCAATGAGGGTCCATGCCACTACCTCCTGATCGGGCACGCGCTCCGACGGAATCCAGGCTGCTACGTCAAACTTGAAACGCACCTCGAAAGCAATTCAGTCGCTTGCTTGCCGAGATCGCCTCCTGCGGCTGGTCGTCGATTCCGCCCTCAAGTAACCTTGCTTCATCGTAGCCGTTGCGTGTCATCGGACCATCGGTCAATGCGACACTTGCAAGCAGCTCCTTGTCCTCGCCGTGTTCCCGGTCGCGATCCCTGAACCCACCTTCAAGAATCCTGCTCCTTGCGTGGCGCGCCGGGCCCGCATCTTCAGCGACCGACGCGCTACTGGCAGTGTTAACGCGCGGCTTGGTCTCGACTTCAAATAGGGAGACAGGGATTCAACGCTGATGTCAGGTCGCCGAGGTGTACCCACGTGATCGACGAGCGCCGGCAGCTGAAAACCATGCGTGCGACCGCGGCGACGATCACCGTCGGCGCGCCCGCATCGTCACGCGGCTCGAGCAAGCCTGCAAGCGGGCGCGCACCCATCGTCGGCAGGAAGTCGTGCCGCTCTATACCTGGGTGTTCAGGAGGACGTCGCCAACTGATCGCGCTGCGGTGGCGTCGGGAATGACGACGCTGCGTTGTGCGCTGCGAGCAGTGAGCTCGGGCGGGAAACACACCTTCCATGTGCAATTCGGTACATCTGCCGGGTGAGCAGCGAGGATAGAGTGCCTCTCGTCCAAGCAGGAATTGATGTCCGGAACCACCATCGCGGGCGAGCCGCGGGTTCGTTTCTCGAAAGGTCACTACCATGCGATATGTCGTCATCGGGCTGTGCGCATTGGCCGTCGCGTGCAGCGGCCAGGGTTCTGCCGCACCCACGTCGCCGTCGAGCGCTATCGGCGGGACCGCGGTAACGCAAGCCAACGGCGGCTCGGCGTTGCCGTTCAAAGGCCAGCTGCAGTCCACGGAACGTGTCGTCTCGATGCCAGACGACAACACCGCGGTCAGGCATCTCGATGGCACGGGCAACGCCACCCACCTGGGTCAATTCACCCTGAGTGCCGACTTCACCGTCATCATGTCAACGGGCGACGCCACTGGAACCGCCACCTGGACAGCAGCGAATGGCGACCAGATTCGGGCGAATGTGGGGGGACACGGCGACATCGTTGAATTTCCGACGGTGACGATTACCGAAACTCACACCATCACGGGTGGCACCGGCCGGTTCGCGAACGCGTCCGGAATCATGACCATTGAACGTTCCGCCAACATCCTCACCGGGGCGTCGACAGGGTCACTCTCCGGCACGATTAGCTTCGGCCACTAACGTTCGACTCTCATGATTGGGAGAGATTTTCGACCCTGGCTGGTCACCGCAGCGTGACCGGAACTCCCGACAAGTGATTGAGGAGTCCGCCAGGTGAGAGGTCAAGCGGCCGAGAATCGTTATCGGCTGCAGGCTCCGGACGGTTTCCATTCAGAGGGTATCCCCCTGGGCTGAGCCGAATCGTGGATGACCAGGGCGAACGCACGTCGGACCGTCTTACCAGTGACGTTCAGTTCCATTGGAGTATTCGATGGCACCGTCATGGTTCCTCCGGACTCGACCTTGGTAGCGCCAGCCGGCGTCTCCAGGCACTGCTCTCCCGCGAGCACGTACCACCCTTCCGGGCCCGGGTGTGTATGCACTCTCGAATTGTCTCCAGGTCGCATGACAGCATAGGAGAGGACCGCAGTGTAGGCCTTTGCTTCGGGAAGCTGGAGAGGCCCGACGACGGCGATGCGGTCGCCTCCCCGCCAAGTGCCGTTTCTGTCCCCGAATTCTGAGAGCCACACTCGCCCGTCTTCCTCCACCACGATTCCGCTGGCACTCTTGGCCGACTCCGCGGCCTTCCTCGTTGGAAACGCGCGCAAATGCCAGTACACAGAAGCTTCACGGAAATGCAGTCCGGTTGCCGCGCCGACGTTGAAGCAGCCAAACTCCGGTCGCTTCTCGCCTGGCGGCACGTCCACGCAGGCCACTTCGGTCAAGTGTTCGTGTGCGGCGCTGCCGGGCGCTTGAGCCCACAGGTTGCCGATTGTCACGCTCTGAAAGGTGACGAGGAACAGTACGAATACGGCGATACGTGGAGTTCTAGCCATGTCCCATCCTCCGCGACGGCTCATTCGCCGTAGTTCGATACACAGCGTTCATTCGAGGCCCCGCGAACCGCACAGCATAGCGCGAAACTGGCAAAAGGTCAGGTAATGACGAGCCTAACAAGACGGCGGTCAGACCTTGCACGAGGAGTCCCCGAAGGCAGCCATAGCGTCAAGCCCCAGCAGCTCGCCACATAAAATCCGGCTGACAGCCCGTCCGCGGCACGCCATCGGGAACCAGCCGGCAAAGTCGCTCCCATCAATACTGGGCCCGGCACCGGAGGAGTGATCGCATCCGCGCGACCCCAACCGCTATACTTCCAGCCGTTTGCCTCTGACTCCGGGTGGCACCCGCCTCGGCATCTACGAAGTCACCGCCCTCATCGGCGAAGGCGGGATGGGGCTGGTGTACCGCGCACGCGATACGAAGCTGAATCGCGAGGTCGCGCTCAAAGTCCTCCCGGATTCATTCGCGAGCGATCCCGATCGACTCGCCCGGTTCACGCGCGAAGCGCAGACGCTCGCATCCCTGAACCATCCGAACATCGCGCACATACACGGCCTCGAAGAGTTGGGCGGTGTACGTGCGCTGGTGATGGAACTAGTTGAAGGTGACGATCTCTCGCAGCGGATCGCGAAGGGCGCAATCCCGATCGATGACGCCTTGCCAATCGCGAAGCAGATCGCGGACGCCCTGGAAGCCGCGCACGAGCAGGGGATCGTTCATCGCGATCTGAAGCCCGCGAACATCAAGGTGCGAAGTGACGGCACGGTGAAGGTGCTCGACTTCGGTCTCGCCAAAGCGCTTGATACGAAGCCATCGGGCGCGACGGCGGACGTCACGGCAGCGCCGACGGTCACGTCGCCCGCGATGACGCACGCCGGGATGATTCTCGGCACCGCGGCGTACTTGAGTCCCGAGCAGGCACGTGGAAAGACCGTCGACAAGCGCGCGGACATCTGGGCCTTCGGGGCGGTGCTGTACGAGATGCTCACCGGCAGGCGGGCGTTCGCGGACGAAGACGTGTCACTGACACTCTCGAAGGTCCTGCAACGAGAGCCGGACTTCGACGCGCTTCCGCCCTCGGTGCCCGCACGCGTCGTTCAGGCGATCCGCGTGTGCCTGCGGAAGGATCCGAAGCAACGCGCGGGTGACATCCGCGATGTGCGCCTCGCACTCGAGGGCGCGTTCGAGACAGCCGCGCCTCAGACGACGGCGGTCCGTGCGGTGGCCGCGCCGCGTTCCGTCGTGACTCGCGCCTTGCCAGCCGTGTCGGCGGTGTTGGTCGTCGCACTGGGTATCGCCCTGTGGGCGCCATGGCGTTCGGAGAAACCGGTCGATCGGCCACTCGTGCGGCTCGACGTCGATCTGGGCGCAGACGCGGCGTTCCCTAGCTTCAACAATGGAACGAGCCTCGCGATCTCGCCCGATGGCATGCGGCTGGTGTTCGTCTCGGGCAGTCGATTGTTCACGCGCCGCCTCGATCAACCGACGGCCACCGAGCTGGCCGGTACTGAGGGAGCCGCCCAGCCGTTCTTCTCGCCTGACGGGCAGTGGGTTGGCTTCGGCGCCCGCGGCAAGGTCCACAAGATCACCGTCGACGGTGGACCCGTCGTGCCCGTGGGAGACTACGGCG
>Ga0207701_10008387_pt1 | contig 10207 bp, 9 predicted proteins | sample KBSSwiSSwithPhiX_FD_184294 | JGI IMG/M metagenome (GOLD analysis project Ga0207701, IMG submission 184294) | Switchgrass rhizosphere bulk soil microbial communities from Kellogg Biological Station, Michigan, USA, with PhiX - S5 (SPAdes) (version 2) | ecosystem: Environmental > Terrestrial > Soil...
GGCGTGCCGGCGGCGAGGGACTCGATCAGGACGAGGCCGAAGGGCTCGGGCCAGTCGATCGGAAACAGCAAGGCGGTGGCTTCTCCGAGAAAGTCGCTCTTCTCGTCCTCCGTGATCTCGCCGATGAACTCGACGTGCGGAAGCGTCAGGAGGGGGCGGATCTGCCGCTCGAAATATTCGATGTCCGCGCGGTCCACCTTGGCGGCGATGCGCAGCCTCTTGCCGGCGCGGCGCGCGATCTCGATCGCCCGGTCGACGCGCTTCTCCGGTGAGATGCGCCCGAGAAACGCGAGGTAGCCCCCGTCTCCGACGCCCTCTCGAACGAGCCGAGGCGGAAGCCCGTGGTGGACGGTGCGCACCCACGCCGCCTCCAGGAACGACTGCTGCGAGTCTGAAATCGATACGACGGGCACGTCGCGGAACTCGCGGTACACGGCCGCGAGGTCCGGCAGATCCAGGCGCCCGTGAAGCGTCGTGACGTGCGGGATCCCGGCCCGGCGCGAGAGCGGAAAGTGCAGGTAGTCGACGTGGAAGTGAACGACGTCGAACTCGCCCGCCCGCTGAAGGACCTTCTCGAGGAGCAGCACGTGATGGGCCAGGGGGTCCATGCAGGAGCGATCGAGGCGCAGGGCCCGCGGGGAGGCCGGCACCAGACGCGCGGAGGTCACGGAGTCGCCGCTGGCGAAGAGCGTGACGTCGTGGCCCTGCGCCACGAGCTCCTCCGTCAGGTAGGAGACGACACGCTCGGTCCCGCCATAGAGCCGCGGCGGGACCGGCTCGTAGAGAGGCGCGACCTGGGCGATCCTGAGCGGGCGGTCGCCCCGCCGCGCTTCCGAGGGCCGGCCGTCCGGCGAGCGCGAGACACACCTCGATTCCACGGAGATGGCGTTAGCAGGATCCGTGCCGGCACGGGGTGGCCGCCCGCGCCCGCGGCACTTTCCTTGCACATTCCCAAGACGCGTCCGGCATGCGGCCGGCGCTGCGCCGAGGAAAGAAAAAGGAGGAGCTTATGCGTCGAACTCGATCTCAAATCTTCACGGTCACCCTGGTCGCGGCGGGACTCGCTCTCGCGGGCCTCGCTCTTGGTCAGAACGCGGATCCGAATTCCGCGGGTCCGACGAAGAACGACTACCGCCTGCGCGTCGTCGAGCCGGCGGAAGGCGCCATGATCAAGGGCGACTCGTTCCAGGTCGTCGTCGATCTGCGTCCGTTCCCCGAGGTCGGCGCCGAGCGTCGCGACGTCAACTCGATGCCGCGTCCGCGCGTGGACATTTTCCTCGACAACGATAACAAGGGCACTCTCCAGGAGGGTCAGAACGTCATGACTGTGGACGCCGTCACTGCCGGCGCCCACAAGCTGGTGATCCTCGCCAAGAACATGAGCGGCGAGGTGATCGACCGCAAGGAGATCAACTTCACGGCCGAGCCGCGCACCACCGTGGCGCAGTCGAGCGTCGAGACGCACCGCGCCCAAGCCACAACCGACACCCAGGTTTCGGTTCCTCCGGCGCCGGCGCCCGAGCCCCCGGCCCGCGTGCAGGCCCCGCCGCCGCCCCCGGCGCCCGCGCCTGCCCCGGCAGTGTCGATGCCGCGCGAAGACACGACGACGAACTCAGCCCGGGTGCGGACACTCCCCGAGACCGCGAGCTCGACGCCGTTGCTCGGCGCCGCAGGCATCGGATTGATTCTCACCGGCTTCGCGATTCGCCGGCGCGGCTAGCATGTGAGTATCCCGGATCGGATTTGCAGCCGCCCACCCGGGCGGCTTTCTTTTTGCTTTTTGATCCCTGCGGGGATGCTTCCATCCACGTGGATCGGCCCGGTTTCCCCGGGTCGTATGGAGACTTCGCCGACCGCTGCGAATACGAAGCGGGCCCGCATCGAAGCGGGCCCGCCTCCACCTGGCCGCAATCGGTGGTGGCTAACCGGTCTGAACCTCCACCCCTTCAAAAGGGCGAGGCGCCCTTCAGACGACCTTACGCCCCTGGATCAGGTTGATGATCAGAACGACGACTGCGAGAACGAGAAGGATGTGGATGAACCCGGAAAGCGTGTATCCCGACACGAGACCCAGGAGCCAGAGAACGAGAAGGATGACGAAGATGGTCCACAACATGGCTGTCCCTTTCCGGGGCATGCTCGGGCCCCTGGCAGCCCCTAGAGCGAATCTCGTGCCAGAGTTTGGGGGCGCCGAGGCCGGTCAGCGCTTGCGAGTGCGCTTCGCCGTCGACGAAGGCGAGGTGCGTGTCGTCGGAGTGCCCCGCGAGCTCGTCGCCGCGGCCGGCCGGGGGACGTCGGGAAGCAGCTCCTCGAGCACTCCGGGAAGGATCGTGTCGCCCTCCGTCATGACGTGGGCGCGGTGCACGACGTTGCGCAGCTCCCGCACGTTGCCGGGCCACGGGTAGGCCTCGAGATTGCGCAGCGCCGCGGGATCCCAGGCCTGCACGCCGGAGCGCTCCTGGTCCTCGATCTGCTTGCGGAAGTGCTCGGCGAGAACCGCGATGTCCTCGCGCCGCTCCGCCAGGGGGGGCAAGGCGATCGGGAAGACGTTCAGTCGGTAGTAGAGATCTTCCCGAAGCTTGTTCTCCTTGATCGCGTCGAGAGGATCGCGGTTTGTGGCGGAAATGAGCCGCACGTCGACCCGCAGATCCTGCACTCCGCCCACGCGGCGGAGCGTCTTGGCCTCGAGCACGCGGAGGAGCTTGACCTGGAGCTCGGGTCCCATCTCCGTGATCTCATCGAGCAGCAGAGAGCCGCCGTTGGCCTCCTCGAAATAGCCGATGCGGCGCTTGTCCGCTCCGGTGAACGAGCCGCGCTCGTGACCGAAAAGCTCGCTCTCGATGAGCGTCGGCGAGATCGCCGCGCAATTGAACGCGACGAAGGGTGCGGACGCGCGCCGGGAGAGGCGATGGATCGTCCTCGCCACGACCTCCTTACCGGTACCGCTCTGGCCCGTGACGAGGACCGGGGCGTTCGAGACGGCGACGCGACGGATGGCCTCGAAGACTTTGACCATCGCCGGCGACTTGCCGATGAGCTCGCCCAGCTTCCCGGTCTCCTGGAGCTCGGCCCGCAGCGTGTCCACCTCGGACTCGAGCGAGCGCCGAGCCGAGAGTCTCTGGAATACGACCTCCAGCTGCGCCGGCCGCAACGGTTTGAGCAGATAGTCCGATACTCCCGCGCGCAAGGCCTCCACCGCGCTGTCGAGCGAAGCCTGGCCCGTCAGCACGATGCCGTCGCGATCCGGTTTCACCTCGCGCGCCGCGCGGAACACCTCGATCCCGTCACCGTCCGGCAGGTTCAGGTCGACGATCAGGACCTGCGGGTCGAACTCTTCGAGGACGCGCGCCGCCTCCCCCGCCGTGCCCACGGCTTTGGGCGTCGCGCCGAGGTCGCGGAGCGCGCTCTCCAGCCCCCGCCGGATCGCGACGTCGTCCTCGACGACGAGGACCCTCATGGCTTCAATAACTCGGCGCGGCCCTGCTCGAAGAGCTCGAACGCCCGATGCAGCTCGCGCCGGGCCGTCGCGAGGGCTTCTTCGGGATCCTCGCCGCGCGCAACGAGGCGCGAAGCGCGCTCGAGGTGGAGCGATGCGCCCGAGAGCGGCGTCGCCAGATCGTGGAAAAAGCGGCGCAGATCGAACGCGGGATCGGGCGATTCGGACTTCACAGGGTTACTCACTCCGGGCACTCTTTGTGCATACAATCAGCCGTGACTCCAGCCGCGATCGTATGACAGATCCCGTGTCGCCAGCAGGCACTCCCCTTCCACCGATCCGGACGCGGGCAACCAGCCGTACCGTGCGGAGCTCGCTGCGCACGCGGATCCGCATTTACGCGGTGGTCGGGCTGCTCGTGGTCGGCGGCTGGCTCTACTACACGATCCAGGCGGTCCTGAGCCTCTACGACGCGACCCTCCAGACCACGCTCTACACCGACCTCCGCCAGAGGGTCACCGACGCGATGTCCGAGGTCCAGGAGGCTTCCGACAGCCTGGATCGCTACCTCCGAGAGGGGCAAGGCTACGACTTGTCGCAGCACTACGCGAGCCGCACCGAGCTGAAAGGCTCCCTCGGCGCGATCCGGCGTCAACCGCTCCCGGTCGTGATCGGCGGAACGTTTCGCCGCGCCGAGGCCGCCGCCGAGGTGTACGACACCGCCTCGGAACGCTCGGTCTCCACGCGATCCGCGCTCGAACCCGGGCGGAGGCTCGAGATCCGGGACAACCAGGCTCTGCCCGCCGCCCGGAATCTTCGCGAAATGCTGGCCCAGCTCGAGCGGGAGTTCGCGCGGCGGCAGGACTTCGGAGAGCTCCAGCTGAAAGGCAGCCGCAATGCGGCGACGGCCGCGCTCGTCATCCTCGCCGGCCTCATCCTCGCCGGGCTCGTCCTGCTGCTCGCCGACGTGAACCGGCGCATCCTGACGCCCTGCGCGGACGCGGCGCGCGCGCTCCAGGATCTCGTCGCCGGTCGCCCGCCCCCGCGGCTCACCGAATCTTCCAACGACGAGATCGGCGCGCTCGGCAGCAACTTCAATGCGGCCTCCCGCGTGTACTTCGAGCGCGGCCGGGCGCTGGACGCCCGCGACATCGAGTCGTCGGTGAACGCGGTGCTCGTCGCCGCGGCGACCGTCAACGACCTCGCGGGTTTCGGAACGAAAGTCCTGGGCCGGGTCACCGAGGTCACCGGCGCCTCGAGCGCGGTGCTCTATCTCGCCGATGGCCGGGGCGACCTGCAACCCGCAGTCTCCGTCGGCGGGGCCGAAGCGTCGAGCGGCGCCGGACGGGACGAGGCGCGAAGGGCCATGAGGGAGCAGAAGCCGTTTCTCGTCTCGGTCGACGCGCAGACTCCCACGGTCGATCTCTTCGACGGCCGCATCCTCCCGCGAGAGAGCCTCCACGTTCCCCTGCTCTACTTCGGGGAAGTCGTCGGCGTCCTTGGTCTCGGCGCGGTGTCGCCCTTTACGGACCGCGCACGCAACACCCTGACCGCGATCGCACCCAGCCTCGCGGTCGCTCTCGCGAACGCCTCGGCCAACGAGCGTCTCTCCGAACAGTCGCGACGTCTCGGCGAGCAGAACGAGCTTCTCGAGGAGCAGCGGAGCCGCATCGCCCGGACCGCGGGCGAGCTCCAGCGCGCCTCGGCTCTCAAAGACCGTTTCCTCGCGGCCGTGTCGCACGAACTCCGGACGCCCATGACGGTCATCCTCGGCTTCACGGGCACCCTCCTGCGCGGCACGCAGGGGCCGCTGACCGACGCCCAGCGGGAGAGCCTCGAGAGAGTGCAGCGCAACGCCCGCCTGCTGCTGGGGCTCATCAATGACGTCCTCGACATCTCGAAGATCGAGTCGGGCAAGGCCGAAATCAAGCGGGAGGTCGTCTCCGTGGCGACGCTGCTGCAAATGGTCGAAACGGATTTCGCGGATACGGCCCGGCGCAAGGGTCTCTCGCTGAAAACCGCGGTCTCGGGCGAGCTCGACACGATCGTCACCGACGGCGCGAAGCTCACGCAGATCCTGGCGAACCTGGTGGGCAACGCGCTCAAATTCACCGACAAGGGTTTCGTCGAGGTGCGCGCGGAGCCGCGCGGCCGGAACCGGTGGGCGCTGGTCGTCACCGATTCGGGCATCGGGATCCCGAAGGACGAGCACTCCGCGATCTTCGAGGAGTTTCGCCAGGGAGAGTCTCAGAGTCATCAGGGTCACGGCGGCACCGGACTCGGTCTCGCCATCGTTCGCAAGCTCGCGACGCTGCTCGGGGGCACGGTCACGGTCCAGAGCTCGGCGGGCGAGGGCGCCACGTTCTCCGTCAACCTTCCGCGGGAGCTCTCGATCGAAGCTCCGGCCACGCTGGCGTCGGCGGCGGCCGAGGCGACGAGTCGTTCCGCGGTCGGCCGCCGGGTCCTCGTCGTCGACGACGACGAAAGCACCCGCCGGCTGCTGCGCTTCGAGCTCGAGCCCTACGGCCTGGAGGTCCTGGAGGCGGCGGACGGGCCCCGGGCCCTCGCCATCGCCGGCGCGCAGAGGATCGATGCCATCATCCTGGACGTGGTCATGCCCCGCGTGGATGGGTGGTCGACACTGCGCGCCCTGAAAAGCGCCGAGGCCACGCGCGACATCCCCGTGCTCGTCCATTCGGTCGTGGAGAACCGCGCGTTCGGTTTCGCCCTCGGCGCCTTCGAGCACCTCGTCAAGCCGGTATCGGGTCAGGCCATCGTCGACGCTCTGCGCCGTGCCGGCCTTTTCGGCGGCGGGGCCGAGGTGCTCGTGGCGGACGACGACCCCGATATCCGGACTCTGCTCGAGAGAGAGCTCGCCTCCGCCGGATTCCGCGTCCGGACGGCGCGCGACGGAGCCGAGGCGCTCGACGCGCTGTCCCGTCACAAGCCCGCGGCCGTCGTCCTCGATCTGCTCATGCCCGAGCCCGACGGGTTCGAGGTGCTCTATCGCATGCGCGACGACGCGGCTCTGCGCTCCCTGCCCGTCGTCGTGCTCACCGGCAAGGACCTGACGCCGGCGGACTACGCCCGCCTGAACGGCTCGGCCCAGCGCATCCTGCGCAAGGGCGCCGACATGGGAAGACTGGTCCGCGACGTGCTCGCGAGCCTGGGAGAATCGGCTCCGGCGGCGTAGCGCCCGGGAGATCCGCGACACCGATGGCCCGCATCCTGATCGCCGAAGACTCGCCCGACATTCGGGCTCTCGTCGAGCTCCTGCTCGAGGCGGAAGGGCACCAGATCTCGTCGGTGACCGACGGACGGGCCGCCGTCGAGGCCACCCGGCGCACGCGGCCCGACCTCGTGCTCATGGACCTCTCGCTGCCGCTGCTCTCGGGCTGGGAGGCGGCGCGGCAGATCCGCGCCGACCCGGCCACGGCGGAGATTCCGATCCTCGCGGTCACCGCCCACGCGATGCACGGGGATCGGGAACGGGCCCTCGCCGCGGGCTGCAACGGTTTCATTGCCAAGCCGATCAACGAGGAAACCTTCGCGTCGGACGTCTCGGGATTCTTGAACGACCGTCCGGCTCTGCGGACCGGGCCGTCGTCCCGCTTCGACCCCAAGGCGAGCGAGCCGGGCCGGATTCTCGTCGTCGACGACCAGCCGGACGTGGCGGCGCTGCTCCGGGAGGATCTGTCGGCGGACGGGCACGAGGTCGTCCTGGCCACGACCGCGGCCGCCGCCGAGAAGCTCGTGGAAAACGAGCCGTTCGAGCTCGCGATCGTCGACGTCATGCTCGGAGCGGATTCCGGCTATTCGCTGACGGCGTCGCTCACGAGCTTGAGCGCGGACTACCTGCCCGTGCTGCTCCTGACCGGAGGGACCATCGATCGCGAGCGCGGGTTCCATGCCGGCGCCGACGATTTCATCGGGAAGCCGATCGAATCCGTGGAGCTGCGCGCCCGCGCGCGTTCTCTCATCCGCATCGGACGGGCGATCCGCGAGCAGAACCGCGTGGGGCGCGAGAGGTCGGAGGCCTACCGCAAGCTCGAGGAGCTCGACCGGCTCAAGTCCGGCTTCCTCTCGACGGTGTCGCACGAGCTCCGTACGCCGCTCAACACGATCATCCTGCTCGCCCACCGCCTCGAGAAGGTTCCGGCGAACGCCGAGGATTCCGAACGGCAGGCGCGCGACGTTCGGTTTCTGCGCGAGGCGGCCGAAGCCCTCCGGCAGATGATCAACAACATTCTCGATCTCGCCAAGCTCGACGCCGGCCAGCGCGACCTGCACCCCCAGGAGGTCGACGTCGCGGCGCTTTTGCAGGAGAGCGCGAACCTCCTCGAACCCCAGGCATTCGAGAAGAACCTCGAGGTGGCCGTCGAGGCCCACCCCGACCTGCCGCCGACCGTCTTTCTGGATCGGGGCAAGATTTCGCGGGTGCTCGTCAATCTGCTCGCGAACGCCGTCAAGTACACGGCCTCCGGCCGCGTCGTGGCGGCTGCGCGGCCGTGGCAGGGCTCCGTGACCTTCGAGGTGCGTGACACCGGATCCGGGATCCCGGCCGATCTCATCGCCAAGGCGTTCGAGCCCTTCCAGCAGATCCGGCCCCGCTCGGGCGAGGCGCCCCGCGGCACGGGTCTCGGGCTCTCCATCTCGAAACAGCTCGTGGAAGTCATGGGGGGCGACCTCATCCTCCAGAGCCGCGAAGGCGTCGGGACGACGGTGACGTTCACGGTTCCCGAGCTGCCCCACGCCGGCTCGGATCCGGGGGCCGAGACACCGGCTCCGGCCCGCCCGACCGGCGGCGTGAGGTTGCGCCCGCGGGTGGCCGCGCGCATCCTGGTGGTCGAAGACGACGAGGCCTCGCGATACGGACTCGCCGCGCTCCTCGAGTCCGAGAGCTACGCACTGGAAACCGCCGGAAGCCTCAAGGAGGCCGACGCGGTTCTCGAGGACTCCTCCATCGACGCGGTCATCCTGGATGTCACATTGCCGGACGGCGATGGGGCGACGTGGCTCGCCCGCCGCAGAGAGCGCCAGCTCGACACGCCGCCGGTCCTCGCTCTGACGGGGGTGACGGCCGACGAGGACATCCGGCGCATCCGCGCCTCGGGGGTCCGGCAGGTGCTCACAAAGCCGGTCAACGTGACCCAGCTGCTCCTGGTCTTGAGAGAGACGCTCATCGCCAATAAGCCGTCGTAAGCGACGGACAATGAGCCGTCGTCAAGCCGTCGTCCGCGACGGACGAGGCCGTCCGCGGCTCAGATGGCGAGGTTGTCGACGGTCGCGAGACCCAGGACGAGGAAAACGACGAAAGCCAGCCCCAGCACGCCGGCCGCAGCCTGAGCAGCCGCGAAGGGGACGAAGAGCAGGAGCATGAGCCCGAGCACGAGCGACGTGAGCGATACGCGGAGCATCCACATCTCACACCTCCGATGACGCCCGGGATATGGAACGAGGAGCGGACCCGGAGGCCCGCTCCTCGCCATGAGATTCATTCCTTTTCGCGTCCGAGGCTCACTTCATTCCGTGATCGGGCTCGATCGTCGTCGCCTTGTTGCCGTTGGGCAGCTTGGTGTACGTGACCTTGACGCGCTCTCCGACGGCGACATTGCTATGCACGGTGACACCCTCGTCGAGGTCGAACGAGAAGTCCTTGTCGCCCGGTCCCGTGACCTTGATCTTCTTGCCGGGCTCGTAATCCTTGACGGTGCCGACGACGACTTCGGACTTCGTCTTGGCATCCGGTCCGGGACCGGACTCCTTCGTCACCATCTCGGTGTGCGCCCGAGGAGCCGAGGTCGCAGCCTGCGCGTCGGCGTTGGCCGCGGAGAGGACCGTGACGCGCTCGACGCCGTCGGCCGACTTGCTGTAGCCGACGCGGGCCTTCTGCCCGACCACGATCGTGCCCTGCACTCGTGCGACCTCATCCAGGTCGAAGGAATAGTCCTTCCCGCCGGGACCCTCGATCTTGATCTTCTTGCCCGGCTCGTAGTCCTTGACCGTCCCGATGACCCATTCGGACTTGGTCTTGGTATCCGGACCCGGACCCGTCTGCTTGGTCGTCGTTTCGGTGTGCTGCTTGTCCTGGGCCGGCGCCACGCCGCCCGCACCAAGCAGCAGTCCCAGCGCGACGGCCGAAATACCGGGAATCTGCTTCTTCATCTCTGTCCTCCTGCGGCCCGTGAGTGGGCCTCGCGAGGGCTTGTTTCAAGAAGCGTGCCGTGCCAGCACACCCGGCGTGCCGGCCGTCAAGAAGCGTGCCGTGCCACCAGCACCGCGGGGCGCCGGCCCCCGATGGGGCGGCCGCGCCAGGAGCGAAGCGGAGCGCCCGAGAGAGCATCGCCGAGGACCCTCTCCGCGAGGAACCGAACCGCCCGCTGCACGACCGCCGGGTCTTTGAGGATGCGGTGGTGCCCGAGGCCGCGCGTTTCGAGGAGAACGGTATCGGGCCAGGACCGGGCGAGCGCCCGACCGTCGCCGATGGGAATCCGAACGTCCCCGCGGTCGTGAATGATCAGCGTCGGAACGCCCGGGCCGCGCTCGAGCAGACGGTACGTGGCCAGGGGCGCTCCGTAGCGGCATTCGAGGCGGCGGCACATCACGGCCGCGGCCTCGCGTGGCAGCCGCATCCAGCGCGCATAGCGCCGCGCGAACGTGGAAGGATCGGCCGGAGGCGAAAGGAGAACCGCTGCGCTCCCGCCGACGCCCTCGCGGAGCGCGAGCGCGCAGGCCGCGGCGCCGAGCGAGTGGCCGATGAAGGCCGCGGGC
>Ga0207701_10008388_pt1 | contig 10207 bp, 8 predicted proteins | sample KBSSwiSSwithPhiX_FD_184294 | JGI IMG/M metagenome (GOLD analysis project Ga0207701, IMG submission 184294) | Switchgrass rhizosphere bulk soil microbial communities from Kellogg Biological Station, Michigan, USA, with PhiX - S5 (SPAdes) (version 2) | ecosystem: Environmental > Terrestrial > Soil...
ACGCACACCTTTCCCATTTGCCGCGCAACGAGCGCCGCATGGGAAGAAACGCCGCCGCGCGACGTGAGGATGCCTTCCGCGGCAATCATGCCGCGCAGGTCTTCAGGAGACGTTTCAATGCGGGCAAGCACGACCTTTTCGCCCTTCTCGGAACGCACCACGGCTTCCTCCGCGTTAAAGACGACGCGACCACAAGCCGCCCCTGGGCCGGCGGCCAGGCCGGTGCCGATCTTTTTCGCTTGTTTCGCTGATTGCCGGTCGAAAACCGGCGCCAAAAGATGGGCCAGCGAATCGGCCGGGATTCGGCGCACAGCATCTTTTCTTGTGATTAATTTTTCATCGACCATATCGACCGCGATACGGACGGCGGCGTGACCGGTGCGTTTGCCGTTACGAGTTTGCAGAATGTAGAGGCGGTTTTCCTCCACTGTGAACTCGAGGTCCTGCATGTCCTTAAAGTGACGTTCAAGGATCGCGCGGACTTTCATGAGCTCTTTATGAGCTGCGGGCATTTCTTTTGCCAAATGTGCAATTGGATGAGGTGTGCGCACGCCCGCAACCACGTCTTCGCCTTGGGCATTGATCAAATATTCACCGTAAAACACTTTCTCGCCGCTGGCCGGGTCACGAGTAAACGCAACCCCGGTTGCGCTAGTGTTCCCCATATTGCCAAAGACCATCGTCTGGACATTCACGGCCGTTCCCCATTCATGTGGGATGCCATACTTTCGGCGATAGACCGTGGCTCGATCATTATTCCATGATCCGAAAACCGCTCCGATCGCTCCCCAAAGTTGCTCCCGTGGATCTTGGGGAAAATGCTTTCCAGTCCGTTCGTTGATCAACTTCTTGAAGCGGCGGACGATTGTTTGAAGATCGTCTAGACTCAGTTTGGTATCGGCAATCTGATGATTGCCGTAGCGCTCGTCTTTCAAATGCTCGATCACTGCTTCAAACGGTTCGTGATCCTCGCCCGGCCGTTTTTGCACTCCCATGACGACGTCGCCGTACATTTGCAGGAAGCGACGGTATGAGTCCCACGCAAAGCGAGCGTTGCCCGATTTTTTTGCCACGATTTCAACGACCGTGTCGTTCATGCCAAGGTTTAGAATGGTGTCCATCATCCCGGGCATCGAATCGCGCGCCCCGGAGCGGACCGAGACGAGCAGTGGTCGCTCTCTGTCTCCAAGTTTCTTGTTTACTGATTTTTCGATCTTGGCCAGAGCGGTCTCGACCTGCGAGTTAAGCTGCGGCGGATAGGTCCGCTTATAATCATAGAAGTAAGTGCAGACCTCGGTGGTGATCGTGAATCCCGGGGGAACGGGCAGACCGATGCGAGTCATTTCGGCGAGGTTTGCGCCTTTACCGCCGAGAAGTGGCTTCATCTTTCCAGCGCCATCCGCGTAGCCATCTCCAAAATAGTAAACGAAGTGTGATGTCTTCGTTTTCACAGATGTCGTCTTGGATTTTGATTTTCGCGTAGAACGGCCGCGGGCGGTTTGTTTTTTATTTGCCATGGCTGAATTGAGGAAAAACGAAAGAAAACGAAACCGAACGGACGCAAACTAAAGCCCGTCCCCAACGTGTCAACGAAGAGGCATCAGGACGGTGTCGACTTAAGTTGCGGAGGTGTGGCCCGACGTCCCGAGAACGTCACCAATGGCTGCCGTGAAGTCACTCAACCCGGTGCTTGGAACAATAATTGTATTCCGCCGGCCGTGAGCTTCCTCGGTGATCCGCAGGAATTTTCCGCGCTCGTTCTCGCGAAACTCGAAATGAAACCGTTTCCGTTCTATTTGAACTTCTTTCGCTTCGAGAATGCTGTCCATTTTGAACACTCGGGTGAGTTTATAGAGGTCGCTGGAAGGATTGGAAGCAAATTTTATTAGGGCTTGCGAGGTCAAGTTTTCCGGCGGGAGCGTTTACCGGTTTCAGCCCCTCCGCGCCCGGCCATCGGGGGCCGGGAATAGGTTCGTTTTGGGGCCAATTTGTCCGCTATCGCGAAGTCCACCTGACGCTTAAAGGTGTCTACCCGGGCTACAAAGACAGTAAGTCGGTCGCCCACCGAGAAACGGCGTCGCGATTGGCGGCCGACAAGTTGGCGCTGGGCCGGGTTAAAGACATAAAAATCATCCGTTAACGACGAAACATGGACAAGGCCCGTCAGGAGTACGTCAGGTAGCTCTAATAGGAGCCCATAGTTTCGGACCTCGATAACGATCGCCTCAAAGAGTTGTGGATCCCGAGCATCAAGTTGGCGTTGAAAGAATTCGAGTTTCTTAATCTTCACGGCCTCCATCTCTGCTTCCGCCGCCACTTGTTCCGTGATCGAGATATGATCCGCAGCCGACGTAAGTTGGCCCATATCCATGTTTGGCTCTGCGTCGCGAGATCGTCGCCCCTTCGCCTGACTCAGGGCGCGATGAACCACAAGATCTGCATAGCGCCGAATCGGGCTGGTGAAGTGGGTGTAATTGTTTTTGGCAAGGCCATAATGGCCTAGCGGTTGGGCGGCGTAACGCGCTCGCTTTAGGCTTTTCAAAAGTCCGATCTTGAGAGCCTGTTCCTCGGCTTTACCGCTGAGTGAAGCGAGGAGGCGTTGCAGTTCTGCCCGATTTGTCAGGTCGCCAGCTTTGTAACCGTAGCTGAGGATAAGTTCTCGGTATTCGGCTAGGCGATCGGGGTCAGGGCGTTCGTGGACGCGATAGATCGCCGGGACAGATCGGTTCTTAAGTTCTCGCGCCACCGCTTCATTGGCAACAAGCATAAACTCTTCGATCAATTGGTGTGATTCATCATTTTCGATCCGCTCGAGACGAATTGGGTGGCCTTGCTTGTCGAGGTGGACTTTTACCTCGGGAAAATCCAGGTCGAGTGATCCCTGTTCGAATCGTTTTCTACGCAAGAGAGACGCAAGTTCCCAAGCCAGATGCAAACGTTCACTTAACTGGTCGTTAGGCGGGGAGCGCAAGATTGTATACGCCTGGTGGTAGGTCAGGCGATGAGCACTACGGATCACAGTGCGAGCGAAACGATGCCCCTTCATCCGGCCCTCCTTACTGAATTGAAGGAAGGCCGAATAGGTTAGGCGATTCACGCCTGGATTGAGACTGCAAACGCCGTTGCTCAATCGCTCCGGCAACATTGGGATTACGCGATCGGGAAGGTAAACACTGTTGCCGCGCCTATAAGCTTCGCGTTCCAGCGCAGTCCCAGGCCTTACATAGGCGGAAACATCGGCAATATGCACCCCAAGTTGCCATCCCCCACCAGGAATCCGGTCGACGTTAATCGCATCATCGAAGTCCCGAGCATCGTCGGGATCGATCGTCACAATGAATTGGTCACGCAGGTCCTCACGGCCTTCGATCATTTCCCGCCCGACTGTTTCCGATATCTTCTCTACCTCCTGGAGGACGTCGGCCGGAAACTCTGTGGGGAGATGATATTTCCGGATAATCGAGAGCACGTCGACCCCCGGATCGGAGCTACGTCCAAGGATCTCAGTAATCTGCCCTTCGGGATTGACGTGACGCGATTCCCATATCTCGAGGCGGACGACAACTTTATCGCCTGGTGCCGGTATTTTGGGAAGCGGCGGCTGCGGTGGGACTTGGACGTAAACGTCGTGAACAATCCGTGGATCATCCGGAACGACGTAAAAGAAATTCTTTGAACGCTGCAGAGTTCCGACGATGGAATCATGCGCACGTTCGAGAATGCGTATTACGCGACCTTCAGCCCGCTCGTGGCCTTTCGCGCGCGCATGATCTTCATCGCGAGTAATTCGCGCTAGGACCTTGTCCCCATGCATCGCGGTTCCGGTGTTTTCCGCCGCGATGAAGAGATCTGGCTCTCCCGGTTCGCTCCGGGAAAGAAATCCGTAACCTGCTTGGTGAACTTGTAATGTTCCGCTGACGAGGTCCGCTTCCGAGGGTAAAACATAACGGTTTTTGCGGATGCGTGCGATTTCCCCGCTCTGCTCAAGTTCTCGCAGTGCCTCGTTTAATCGCATCTGAACTCCGCTTTGCCGTCCTAGAACTTTCCCTAACTGATGTTTATCGAGCGGGCGATATTTCGGTGCTCTCAGTACTCTGAGGATTTGCTCGCGAAGTTGAACGTTCCTTGATTTCACGATGGTTAAGGCCGGCGCGCGTTCCTCGTTAGAAGTATGGGGCACTTTGCTTTCGAACGTGTTCGATGCAATCGAATAAACGGGCGAGTATGATAGTCTGATCCTCCATGGCGGGGACTCTCTGGAAAGTGGCAGGTCAGACGATTGACCTTTCGGATAACGCCCTGCTTATGGGGGTGCTTAACGTCACTCCCGATTCCTTCTCTGACGGCGGCCAGTTTTTTACGACTGAACAGGCCGTTGAGCATGGTTTGCGAATGGCGGCCGACGGCGCCCAGATCATTGACGTTGGCGGAGAGTCGACCCGCCCCGGCGCGGCTCCCGTTTCAATCGACGAAGAACTGGGAAGAGTCCTGCCGGTGATTAAGAGATTGCGCGACAAAATATCTGCGTTTATTTCGATCGATACCACGAAGGCGCCGGTTGCGCTCGCAGCACTCGAAGCGGGCGCGTCAATCGTCAATGATGTTAGTGGCGGTCGGGCTGATCCCGAGATGATGAAGGTCGCCGCGAAAAAGAAAGCCGCGTTTGTTGTTATGCACATGCAAGGAACTCCGCAAACCATGCAGATGAATCCGCGTTATGATGATGTCGTGGCGGACGTAGTTGATTTTTTTCGACAACAATATGCCTGCGCCCTAGAGTCCAGTATTGACTCAATGGCCATCGCGTTTGATCCGGGAATTGGATTCGGGAAAACCGTTGAGCATAATCTCGAACTCCTGGCGAACCTCGGACGTTTGCGGATTCACGATCACCCTTTAGTGGTTGGTGTTTCGCGCAAATCCTTTCTGGGAAAGATAATTGGATCGACCGACATAAACGATCGGCTTGGCCCAACAATCGCTTTTACCGCCTTGCTGAGACAACGTGGGGCGAATGTTCTGCGCGTGCATGATGTTAAGGAAAACGCAGCAGCCTTGCGTGTTGCGGAAAGACTTCTCGGAATTGCCCAATGACACAGCAAATTGTTCACCTCTGGCTAGAGAAGTGGAGAAGTCTCATCGAGATCATCCTGCTGAGCGTGGGCATTTACTACGGTTACCTTTACTTTCGCGGGACTCGCGGGGCGAAAGTTCTAACCGGTTTGGCGATCGTTTTTTTGACCCTGACCCTGATCTCCCAACTGCTCAATCTCGTCGTCATTGGGTGGATCATCCGCAGCTTTTCCGTCTTTCTGGCAGTTGCTTTGGTCGTGATTTTTCAACCGGAATTGCGTCGCGGCCTTGCTGAGCTAGGTGGCCATCCGATTTTTTCCCTCACAAGCGAGAAACGGGAAACGGTCCAAGACCTGGCAGAGGCGGTGACCCAGTTGGCAAATAAGCAATTCGGAGCGTTAATCGCGATTGAACGTGATACCTCGATCCGGGTTTACGAAGAGACTGGTGTAATCATCGATTCAATTTTTTCGGTTGAACTACTTCTAACGATTTTTCATCCAAAGGCTGCGTTACATGATGGGGGAGTGATCGTCCGTGATGGACGGATTGCTGCTGCCGCCTGCATTTTCCCGGTAAGCCAGCGGGAAACTTTGGACCGAAGCTTAGGTCTGAGGCACCGCGCGGGTCTGGGGATTACCGAAGAATCCGATGCGATCGCCGTAGTAGTTTCCGAGGAGACTGGAGGCATTTCGATCTGCCATCGACGCCGGATTGAGCGCAATTTTACCCCCGAGACATTTCGTAAACGTATTGGTGAGATTCTCCTGCAAGGCACTTATGAAGAAACTGATCTTGAACAATTGGAGAGCGAAGTTGATCTCCCTTCTACTCGCGACAACGCTCTGGTACCTCATCAAAAAGAACGTAGCAACGACACCCTCGCTGTCTGACGACCGGGAAGGAAGACCGACCTTAATGGAGAGACGCTAGCGCAGGAAACGGGCTAGGTTCTCTTCTTCCCAGCGTCGAGCGCGTCGATAACGCGGAAACTGGCGTTCTCGTTCGTAGAATTTCTCGGTGTGAACTCGGCGACGCCCATTGGCGCCCACCTCATCCGGAACCACCGAATGCAACATTTCGTGATAGAGCACGTACTGAAGGAACCAAATTGGAACGAACGGTTGGTCTAATAGAGGATTGATTCGAATTACCCGATCTTCTTCCTGAATTGTCCCAAAGATGAAATATTCTTTTGGACGCCGCTTTTGTTTTCGGCCCCACATCACTTTGTAGCCGCGAAGGCGACAACGAAAATAGCGCTGATTCAATCGATCGAAAATCGCGCGCAGATCAAAATATCTTCCTTCATGCTGCAGGTTGAGTTGCCGCTGCATGGGAAATTTCGGATGGGCTATTTTCCTTTTTATTTTCTTTGCCATGATGCGTTTCGGGGATCGAAGAGCTGCCCAACGTCAGATTAGTTTACTATACCTTCGTTTCCGTTCACAAGGGGAGCCGCAGGATTTTTTTTCTCAAATATAACAACCTGATGGAGAGTAAGTTACCATCTATCCTCTCGGCCATGAGAAGGACTTAGAATTTTGAGAAATTCAATGCGGATTTGCGTAAAAATGGGACAAAAGATTGGTAATCAGGCTCCTAGAAGTGATTGAAATTTCGATAAAAAGGAGGGCCGTTTTTGACGGTTTCGGAGGCTGCCACCAAGAGCTCCTTAGCGACGCGTTCGACTGCGAGCACGCGGTAATAATCTTCCCACGTTGGCAGGCAAAATGATCTCGTTTACGGGACTCGAGAGTGCGGTTATCTTCCGCCGCGCTCGTAACATCTTATGACTCCATTCCTAAGAAAACTGCTTGGCCTGAACTGGGTCCTGCTCGCAACCATGCTGGCCCTCGCGATTTTCGGAGTCATTGCGATATACAGCGCGACTTACATGCGGGAAGACGCGGTCTCCGCAGAATTTTGGCGCAAGCAAGCCAGCTGGGTAGCAATTGGTTTTCTGGCTTTCATTGTCACGAGTCTGATTGATTACCGATGGATTCGCTGGGGCGCCCTCCCGATGTATGTGCTGGGCATATTTTTCCTGGTTCTCACCAAATTCATGGGAACCAAGGTGTATGGATCACGGAGTTGGCTGCACTTGGGACCGATCAATTTTCAGCCTGCGCAGCTCGCTGTTGTCGCAGGGATTATGGTGCTCGCCTTGTTTCTGAGCCAGTTTCGTGAAATGCATCCGATGCTTCGCCTGTTACTCTGCGGAGTAATCGTCGGGGCACCCTGTCTCCTCATTCTGATGCAGCCGGACTTAGGCGAGACGATCATTTGGGGACCTGTCTTGTTGGCGTTGTTGTTCGTAGGGGGAATACCGGTTCGGTATCTGGTTTGCATATTGTTGTTGGTCGCGATTGCATTGCCTCTTGCGGCTAACCTAGGGCTGAAACCGTATCAGCAGGAACGACTCACAGCGTTTGCCCATCCCGATATCGATCCCAGAGGTGCGTCATGGGCGATCAATCAGTCTCTCATCGCCATCGGATCCGGGGGGTTCTCTGGAAAGGGATTCAAGGCACCGAACACCCAGATTGAGCTCGGTTTTCTTCCCGCTACCGCCGTGCATAACGATTACATTTTTTCCGCTATCGGAGAACAGTGGGGCTTTGTCGGAGGGATGTTTCTGATCGGTGCGTTTGGATTACTCTTATTGACGTGCCTCTTCGTGGCATTTTTTGCGGCCGATCAGTTTGGGCTCCTCCTTGTCATTGGAATCACTGCCCTCGTTTTCACCCACGTTTTCCAAAATATTGGTATGACGATTTCAATGCTGCCGATTACGGGGGTTCCATTACCGCTGATTAGTTACAGTGGTTCCTTCGTCCTGATGATCATGTTCGGCCTCGGAATTGTGAATAGCGTCTGGGTGCATCGACATGGGATGGAGCGCTGAGTCAAGGCGCGCCGGACCCTCGTAGTTTACTTTCGGTGATGGCCTCCCTAAGATCCGAGCGCGCATGGAGACTGATTACAAGGTCAAGCTCGAGATTTTCGAAGGCCCACTCGATCTCTTGCTCTATTTGATCAAGCAGGACGAGATCGACATATACGAAATCTCACTGGAGCGCATCACCAGCCAGTACCTTGAATATCTTCAAGCGTTCAAGGAATTGAACATAGATATTGCCGGCGAATTCATCGTCATGGCCGCGAATCTCATCTACATGAAGAGCCGCAGCCTGTTGCCGGTCGATCAGCAAGCGCCTGATGAGGATGCTGCTGAGGATGATCCACGCTGGGATCTGATCCGGCAGTTGATCGAATACAAGAAATTCAAGGAAGCAGCTGCGGAATTGCAGGTGCGTGCTTTGGAACAGGAACATATCTTTGCCCGTTCTGGAGCTAGTTCCAGCGCATCTCTTCTCGCACCCTTGCCATTGGGCGAGGTTGGCATTTTCCAGCTGATCAACGCGCTGCGGACCGTCATTAAACGTGTCGAAGCTCGAGAAGAATTGCGAGAAATCTTCGGTGAACACTTTACCGTGTCCGAGAAGATCGATTCGATTCTGCGGCGTGTTGCTGGAGGTGTGGTTTTGAAATTTTCCGAACTGTTTGCCGAGATGGCATCAAGAGTTGAGGTGGTGGTGACTTTTTTGGCGCTTTTGGAGTTGATTCGGCTAAAGCAAGTTCGAGTTACTCAGGTAAATCCGTTCGATGAAATTGAGATTGCGTCTGCTGCCGGCTAACGAAGCAGCTTCCGGAGCGGTCGGAAAAGCCCAACGGAAATTAGGTACCAAATCTAGGGTTCAATCGTCGGCCTTGAAGGCTCGCTGACGGAGTATTTTCCCCTCGTTCGTGGGGGTGAAATCGCGCGGGCCTGGCTATTTAGGGCGGTATAGAAGCTGCTAAAAAACCGGCTCACTATGCGTTCCATCAAACTAAGCGGTCGCGAGGCCACTATCGTCCGCGCGATCGGCTTTACTTCAGCAATGATGGGCGCGGAGATTCATGATTCCACCAAGATGGACGCTGATGCTGTGACTGACACGCTCAACGCCTTAATGTCGGCGGGATATGTGGAGAGCGTGCCGTATTACGAGCAAGTGGAGCTGGCTGAGATGCCGGTCACCGCGTTCGAATTGAATCCCGCTTACGTCCAAGGGTTGAAGCAGGCGCTCTATCGTCGATAACCTTAGTCTTTGTTCCTGACTGAAACCGCGCCGCCCCCAGAGGCGCGCGAAATGTTTCGTTCACCGAACAGTTGGCGGATCACTTCTTCCACCGGTAGTTCCTGAACATTGATGTCGATTACGGCACAGTTCTCAAGAATTCGACGGCAGGTTTCAGTCACTCTAGCTCGCGGGACCTTGAGTTGAACTGAGCCGGGAGTCTGCGCAACAACCTCACCGAAAGAGGAAAAGTCGCGTTCATTAGTCTCCTGTAGGGTTAGACTAATAACCTTGTAGCCGGAGAATCGATCGATGATGGAATTGAGCGGTCCGTCGAAGAAGATTTTCCCGTGGTCGATGATGATGACGCGATCGCAAAGCTCTTCGATATCGAGCATGTAGTGGCTTGTCAGCATCGTCACGATCCGATGCTCAGAATTGTAGAGGCGGAGAAACTCCCGGACGCGTTTTTGACTTACGACGTCGAGGCCGATGGTGGGTTCATCCAGAAAGAGGACTCGAGGCTCGTGAATGAGGGCCGAGATCAATTCCATCTTCATTCGTTCACCCAATGAAAGCTCGCGCACCATGACGTTCATCTTGTCCTGAACATCGAGGAGTTCGCTCAGACCGCTCACCACTTTGTTGAAACGGGTCCGCTCAATTCCGTAAATGGCGCGATTTAATTCAAGCGACTCCTGGGCGGGGAGGTCCCACCAAAGGGCATTTTTTTGTCCCATGAGCAAACTAAATTGACGCTTCATTTCATTGCGTCTTTCCCATGGAATAAATCCGAGCACCCGCGCATCGCCGGAAGTAGGATTAAGCAGGCCGGACAACATCTTCAGGACGGTTGTTTTTCCAGCTCCGTTCGGTCCGAGAAACCCGACCAGTTCACCTTCTTCGATAGTAAAGGAGACGCCATCGGCCGCGCGAATGTCATCATGTTTCCGCCTAACGAGCCCTTTAATGGCGCCGCGGAGACCGCTCTCCTTCCGATAGGTCCGGTA
>Ga0207701_10008389_pt1 | contig 10206 bp, 7 predicted proteins | sample KBSSwiSSwithPhiX_FD_184294 | JGI IMG/M metagenome (GOLD analysis project Ga0207701, IMG submission 184294) | Switchgrass rhizosphere bulk soil microbial communities from Kellogg Biological Station, Michigan, USA, with PhiX - S5 (SPAdes) (version 2) | ecosystem: Environmental > Terrestrial > Soil...
CGCGGAAATTCGCGAACCGAAATCGATGCCGGCCTGAATGCCCGAATCGATGATCGCGATGCCAATCGACGACGGCTGCCCGCTGTCGACCATTCCGGTGGTGCCGTACGCAACGTTGTCGTAGGAAACCTTCGATGACTGCCGCACGGCGAGCGTGGCAAAGAAATTCGCCTGCAACTGCTGCGCAGCGAGCGCCTCGTTGAGGCGCGCGGAATCGTTGTCGTCGACGCTCGGGCCACCGGGCAGCTTGGTCGACTTCAGGGCCCCCGCGTCGTTCACCTGTTGCGCGGTGATCTTGTGATTGCCTGAAATAGAAGCGGTCAACAGCGATTCAGCGAGGCTGTCGAGATCCTCGCAGCGCACCTCTGCCGTAATCGCGTCGAGTGCGGGGAATTCGCCCTTGACCTTACGTCCCCCTTGCGCGAGCGATAGACGCACCGCTTCGCGGGAACCCGGCTTCGTCCTGATGATCACCGATATGGTGCCCACGCAACCGCGCTCGACCGTCTGACGAAGCGAGTTGTCGAGCTTTTCGCGACGCGCTTCTGCCGAGACCGGCGCACCAAGTGTGGCGACCACCGTGGCGACCGTAAGCAAGCGAGCTAAAGTCATGGCTGCCCGCTATAGAGCAAGTTCGCGTCCATCCCGCCGGTGATCACGTAACTGGCTGATTTGTAAAGATTTGGCCGGAACGGCCAAAACGCCGAGACATCCGGAACTGTGCCGGTTCGGCACATCAGGGCTTTGATTTGACCTAGGGTTCGGCGGCTAATTGGTTGAAAAGAGGGAAAATAGCCAGATCTGTTCCACTTCGGCGCATTTGGACACACGATCTGGCGCGTTCCTGCACACGAAAATACAGATTCCGCGACGCTCGCCCATCAGGCGTTGGGATTGCTGCGTACGCGCTTCACAAGTAGAATCAGGGCCGTCGCAGCGGTCTTCTCGCCGGCGGACACTCTGGAGGACACGATGCCTTTCGTGATTACAGATCCTTGCATTGAAACCAAAGACACGGCGTGTGTGGACGTATGTCCCGTCGATTGCATTCACCCCCGCAAAGACGAGCCTGAATTCGCGGCGATGAACATGCTCTATATCCATCCTGAGGAGTGCATCGATTGCGGTGCGTGCGTGCCGGCCTGCCCGGTCGCCGCGATCTACGACAGCCACGACTCGACGCCTTCGAGCCAGAAGGACCTCATCGAAGCCAACACGGTGTACCGCAACGGCGATGCCGATGCGATGGCGCAAGCCGAAGCGATCGTGCAGGCGCACGTCGCCTCACATCCTGAACTGATGGCGATTCCCGGCAAAGAGCGCGCGGCCGCACACACCTAAATACCGAACCTGCAACTAGAATCTAAAATCTATAATCTGGAATCCGGGGTTACTCCCCGGGTTCCAGTTTCTAGATTCCAACCCCTCCCCCTTCTCTGTTGTAAAATCAGGGTTTGCCGTCGTGTGGTGAGTGTAGCTCAGTGGTAGAGCACCGGACTGTGGCTCCGGACGTCGCGGGTTCAATCCCCGTCACTCACCCCAACCTTACCGATGCGGGAATCTAGAAACTTAAATCTAAAAACTAAAATCTGAAAGCTAGAAGCTAGACTCTGTTTCTTGTCTTAGATTTTAGATTTTAGATTTTAGATTTTAGTTTCAGATTTGCAGAGTGGCGCCTTCTTTTTTCGCCACGTACACAGTGGCCGTCAGATCGCCCATCACGTTCACGACCGTTCGCGTCATGTCGAGCAGCCGATCGACCCCGATGATGATCGCGATGAGCTGTGTCGGAATGCCGACCATGGCGAGCACGCCCACGACGAATGGCAGCGAGCCGGCTGGCACGCCGGCCGTGCCGATACTGCCGAGCACCGCCAGGTAGACGATCATCAACTGTTGCGCGAGCGTGAGATCGACGCCCGCCAGCTGCGCCAGAAAGAGAACCGTCACTCCTTCGTACAGTGCAGTCCCATTCTGGTTGGCCGTGGCGCCGACCGTCAGCACGAACGCGCCGATTTCCCGCGGCACGCCGAGATTCGACTCCGACACGCGCAGGGCGGTTGGCAGCGTGGCGTTCGACGAGCTCGTCGAGAACGCGGTCAGCATCACCGTGCGCGCGCGCCGGAAGAACTCGACGGGAGAGACGCCGGCCCCGAATTTGAGCGCAGCTCCGTAGACCACGAACAGGTGGAACGCCAGTCCGCCCAGCACCGTCACGACATACCAGCCGAGGCTGACGAGAAAGCCGAACCCGAAACGCGCGGTCATGGCGAACAGCAGGCACGCGACGCCGAGGGGCGCGACCTTCATGACGATGTCGATGATCTTCGCCACCACCTTGAATACGCCGTCGAGCAGCGCCATCACAGGCGCGGCGCTCTCGCGAGAGACGAGCGTCAGCGCCGCCCCGAACACGATCGAGAAAAACATGATGCCGATCATGTCGGGCGTCGAGCGGGCCATCGACTCGAGCGGGTTCGCGGGGACGAGCGAGCGCACAAACGACATGACAGGCGACTCGCTCGCGGCGCTGGTGGTGGCGGCCACCTGTTTGGACTGGGCGGCATATTCCGTCATCAGCAGATCGCGGGTCGCGGGATCGAGCCGCAGGCCGGGACGCACCGTGTTGGCCAGGAAGATGCCCAGAAAGACCGAGATCAGCGAAATCACCAGGCAGAACAGCACCGTGCGCAGGCCCACGCGTCCGAGGCGGCGCACGTCGCCGATGCCCGCGACGCCCACGATGAGCGACGAGACGACGAGCGGGACCACCGTCATCAGGAGCGATCGGAGAAACAACTGGCCGACCGGTTCGGCCACGTTCGCGATGATCCACGCCAGCGACGCCGACCCGGGGCCGAGCACCACGCGCGCGGTGCTGCCGAGCCCGGCGCCGACGACCAGCCCCAGGAGGATGCGCACGTGCAGCGGAACGCGGCCGCGCGCGGCCGCGCGATCGTCGGTCTGCTCGTCGAGATCCGAAACGACTTCCCGTTCGAAAGGTTCCATCGTGTTTATTGTCTCGGTTTTCTTTTCAGCTGGCCGGCGGAATAATATGTCACCGGATGATGGACGAGACACTGAAAGATCGGCGCTCGCCGAAGCAGCAAGATCGCCGCGCCATTCCGCGAGGAGGCCGCCGGGCGAGCGACCTCCCCCATCCGATTACCTGCCCGAGCTGCGGCGAGATTCAGGAGGTCCAGGGCCTCCCCAACAGCCGTGCCGTGCGCTGGTGTCATTGCCGCGCGTGCGGCGAAGTCTGGCCCTGGTCGATGGATCTATAGCTACAAACGACGAATAAGGAGCTTATGAGCACACCGCGTATTGGTTGGATTGGCACCGGTGTCATGGGGCTGTCGATGTGCGGCCACCTGATGGCCAAGGGCTACCCTGCGACGATTTACAGCCGGACGAAGTCGAAAGCACAGGGCCTGCTCGACAAGGGCGCCGCCTGGGCCGACACGCCTGGCGGGGTCGCCGAGCGATCCGACATCACGTTCACGATCGTCGGGTTGCCGAACGACGTGCGCGAGGTCTACCAGACAAAGGGCGGCATTCTCGATGCGGCACAGCCGGGCAGCATCATCGTGGACATGACGACGACCGAACCGAGCCTCGCGCGCGACATCTACGAAACCGCGAAAGCCAGGAAGGTGTCGGCCATCGATGCGCCGGTATCGGGCGGCGATGTCGGCGCGAGGAACGCCACCCTCTCGATCATGGTCGGCGGCGACAAGGACGCCGTCGATCGCGTGATGCCGCTCTTTCAGGCGATGGGCAAGAACATCGTCTATCAGGGCGGCGCCGGCAACGGCCAGCACACGAAGATGTGCAATCAGCTCGTCCTCGCCGGCACGATCATCGGCGTATGCGAAAGCCTGTTGTATGGCTACAAGGCCGGGCTCGATCTCGAGACGATGCTCAGCTCGATTACCAAAGGCGCGGCGCAGTGCTGGATTCTCGACAACCTGGCACCGAAGATGGTGAACCGGAATTTCGATCCGGGATTCTTCGTCGAGCACTTCGAGAAGGATCTGGGCATCGCGCTCGACGAGTCGCGAAGGATGGGGATTTCGATGCCGGGCCTCGCGCTGGTGCGCCAGTTCTACGTGGCGCTCAAATCACAGGGCCACGGCCGGCTGGGCTATCACTCGCTGCTGCTCGCGCTCGAACAGCTCTCGAACGTCAAACGTTGACCACTGACGCACCATTGTCAGATGGAAGGTTGGTGGATTGAGGGATTGTTGGCAGATTGACGATTGGCAGGTTGCCAGATTAACGGACTGAAGGAATCTGCGAATCTACCAATCGACAATCTCGCAACATTCTGCCAATCCACCAATCTGCCAATCTACGAATTTACCCATTTCTCCTATCCCCTGCGCGTCGATCGCGGCCGGTGCGGCGTTCGGGACCATCGTACGGTAACTGCTGCCTGCGCCGTTCGGCGCTCCGGCGGTCGCGCTGGCGCCGTTCGCGTCCCGCCTGCGCTCCGGCAGTCGCCGACCGCGCGGCTTCCCGCTGCAGCCTGACGGTGCGCTTGCTGGGATCCAGAACCTCTATCAGTCCCTGCACGAGGACGATCGCCTGGGGGCTCTGTACGAGTCGTTCCGGGTCCTTCAAGTAGTTGAGGGCGGCCAGGATATTGGTCCGCTGCCACGGGGTCAGGTTCATACCTTACTTTATATCGGCCGATTTGCGATAGGCTTGAAATCCGAGGACACCCGGCGTGGCGGATTCCCAGCACCCCGATATCGTCGAACGGCGTCAGCGATACATCGACCGGCAGCGCGAGATGCGTCCGGACACCGTAAACGTCCGGTTTCAGGGCGCAAAACCGGAAGGCGAAGGTCCGGCCAACCGCCACGGCATGCCCGCGGTGCCCGTGGGACAGCACCTTGTGAAAAACTGGCCAGTGCTCGACCTGGGCGAGCAGCCCGACGTGCCGCTCGACCAGTGGAAGCTGGAAATCGGCGGCCTGGTTGAAAATCCGGTCACCCTGAACTGGCAACAGTTCATGGACCTCCCGCAGGCCGAAGATGTCAGCGATTTTCACTGCGTCACCACCTGGAGCCGCCTCGACAACCACTGGAAGGGCGTGCGGTTCCGGACGATTGCGGAGCTCGTCGTCCCCAGGGAGCGCGCGATGTGCGTGCTCTGCACGGGGTACGACTTCATGCCCGGCACCTTCATCCCGTACACCGTCAACGTGCCGCTCGCCCGCGCCATCGAAGCCGACGTGCTGCTCGTCCATACGTGGGAAGGGCGGCCGCTGCCGCGCGAACATGGCGGCCCGGTGCGGATGATCACGCCCAAGCTGTACGCGTGGAAGGGCGCGAAGTGGATCCGGAAGATCGAGTTCCTCGCCGAAGACAAGAAAGGGTTTTGGGAAGAGCGCGGGTACTCGAACACCGCGGAACCATGGTTCAACGATCGCTACAGCTACTGACGCATGGCGACCGTGCAGTGGCGGAGCGACATGCGAACCGTGCGTCCGATGCTCGCCACCCTCGAGGACGCTCCGCTCGAAGTTGACGGTCTCGTCTACGAACCCAAATACGACGGCATCCGCGCGCTCGTCGAGATCACGCCGGGCCGGCCGCCATCGGTGCGCCTCTGGTCGCGCCTGGGCAACGAGAAGACCGCGCAGTTTCCCGATCTGGTCGCCGCGCTCGCCGAATTCGCAAGGGCGCGGAAAAAACCGCTCGTCCTCGATGGCGAGATCGTGGCGCTCGACGAGCACGGCGATCCGGCCGGATTTCAACGCCTGCAGAACCGCATACACCTGACCGAATCGCACAGTCGCTCCGCTGCCGGGCGTGTCGCGTTCATCGCGTTCGACATCCTCCGCGATGGCGACGAGGACGTGCGGCCGCTCCCCTTCACGGCGCGCCGATCCAGGCTGGAGCGCGTGTTCCCGCCTTCGCCAAGGCTACGGCGGGTCTCGCCAAAGCCCGCAGGAATCACGCGAGCGGCGGCGGACCGGAACCCGGGCTCGACGATCCTGCGGCGAAGCGACGTCGTCCACGACGATGCCCGCGCCCTCTATCAGCAGGCCCTCGAGCGAGGATGGGAAGGCCTGATCGCGAAAGACAGCCAGTCGGTGTATCACACCGGCAAACGGACGAGGGACTGGCGGAAGCTGAAACTCGTCAAGGAGCAGGAGTTCGTCGTCGGCGGATGGACCGAGGCTCGCACGACGGGCCGCCCCTTTGGCGCGCTGCTCGTCGGCTACTACGACGGCGGCGCGTTGATGTATGCCGGGCACACGGGCAGCGGATTCAACCAGCGCGAGCTCGAGCGGGTGATCCGTTTGCTGAAATCGCTGGAAACGTCCACGCCGCCTTTTTCTACACGGCCGCGCACCAACGAACGAGCGCACTGGACCAAGCCGTCGCTCGTTGCGCAATTGAAATTCACCGAATGGACCGATGACGGGATGCTCCGTCACCCGATCTATCTGGGCTTGAGGGACGATGTGAAGCCGGGCACGGTGAGGCGAGAGACGAAGAGTTCGGGGAGTCCGACGAGTCTGAAGAGTCTCAAGAGTCCTACGAGTCCCAAGAGTTCGCGCAGTCGGAAGAGTGCGAAGAGTCCTGGAAGCGGTTTCAACACCTCGGGTAAGCGGGTGGCGCCGGGCGGCGCCCCGGCCATTGTGGCGCAGACAGGTGCGAGGAGTGCGGCGGGTGCGAGAGGTGCGTTGGGTGCGGGTGCATCTGTAGGGCGGAACTTCAGTTCCGCCCTCCAAGCTGTGATCGATCAGCTCGACGAGATCGAGCGCGGAAAGGGTTCGGGGGCGCTGCAGTTGCCCGATGGCCAGACGCTGGCCGTGACGAATCTTCGAAAGATCTTCTGGCCGAAGTCGAAGCTCACCAAGGGCGACCTGATGCGGTACTACGTGCGGGTTGCGCCGTTCATCCTGCCGGTGGTGAACGACCGTCCGCTCATCATGAAGCGCCTGCCGAACGGCGTCGAGGGTCCGTCGTTCTACCAGCACCGCGCGCCCGATCACGTGCCGGCGGGTGTGCGCCTGGTGTCGATTGAAGGCGACGACGTGCCGAGCCGGATCGTGGGCGGCACGCTCCTCACGCTGCTGTACATGACGCAGCTTGCCGCGATTTCGCAGGATCCGTGGTTCTCGCGCGTGCAATCGCCGCATATAGCGAGCCATTGCGCGATCGATCTCGACCCGATGCCCGGCGTGACGTTCGAGTCGGTGCTCGACGTGGCGCGCTGGGTTCGCGACGAGCTCGTCAAGCTCAACGTCACGGGATACCCCAAGACCTCCGGCGCGAGCGGCGTGCACATCTACATCCCGCTGCGAGAGGGCACGCCGTACGAGGCTGGCCAGATCTTCTGCCAGATAGTGGCCACCTACGTGGCCGAGAAGCATCTGAAGGTGGCGACCGTCACACGCGCGGTCCGCGCACGGGGTCGGAAAGTGTACGTGGACTACCTGCAGAATATCGAAGGCAAGTCGCTCGCCTGCGCGTACAGCGCACGCGCCAGCGACTTTGCCGGTGCGTCAACGCCGTTGACCTGGGCCGAAATCGACCAGGGCGTCGATCCTCGCGACTTCACCATCCGGACCTTGCCCGATCGACTGGCTCGTGTTGGAGACCTGTGGGCGCCGCTCCTCCGATCTAAAGGGGTCGACTTACGCAGCATCGTGAAATAGCATTCATCCGCAGTCATCGCGACAACTTGCGACAAACGCGCTTTGCACGGTGCCCTATAGTGGCGCCCTTCCCTTCCTTTTAACTGGAGGTCACTTGTGATGAAGACCCTTGTCGTTCTGTCGGCCCTCGTCCTGGTCGTGGCGATGGTCGCGGCCCAGGGGCCGCAGGCACCGCCGATTACCCCGATGAAGTTCGCCTACTACCCGGGCACTGATCTGAAGGCGATGTCGAACACGCTGAAAGGTGGCGGCCAGATTAAGTTCAACCGGATCAATCGCGGCGATCACGAGTTCCAGAGCTTCAACTTCAGGCCGAAGAGCACGGCGGCGCCGGAGATGCACAACAACTTTGCCGACCTCTACTACATCGTCGATGGCGAGGTCATCCATCACACCGGCGGCAAGCTCGAAGGCGGCACCGAGCGCAATCCCGGATCGGGTGAGTTCGGTGGCGGCAAGCTCGTGGGCGCAACCACGGTACGGCTCGGGGCCGGCGATATCGCCTCGTCGGCGGCGGGCGTGCCCCACTGGTGGGAAGTGGAGCCGGGCAAGACCGTGACCTACATGACCGTGAAGGTCCTGAAGCAGCCGAACCTGTCGAGCGCTTCGATGGCGGGCACCACGCCGATTACGCCGACGAAATTCGTCCACTACAAAGCGTCCGAACTCCAGGGCTACGTCGCCACCTTGAAAAAGGGCGAGACGATCAAGTTCCCGGGCGTGCATCGCGGCGATCACCAGTTCCAGGGCATCAGCCACCGCGCGAAGAGCTCTGGCGGCGCCGAGCTGCACAACAACTGGGCCGACCTGTACTACGTCCTCGACGGTGAGGTCACGATTCGGTACGGCGACAAGCTCGAAGGCGGCAAGGAAGGCGCTGACGGCGAAGTGCGCGGGGGCGAGATCGTAGGCAACGTCACGCGGCAGAAGCTCGTCGCGGGCGACGTCGCTTCAGCTCCCGCCGGGGTGCCGCACTTCTGGGAAGTGGAAAACGGAAAGTCGGTGACTTACCTCACGGTCAAACTCGCGAAGAAGCACTGACCGACTTCGCCGGCATTCGCAGATTGGAAGACGGGTAGATTGGCAGATTCAGAGCATTCTGAATCTGCCAATCGTCACTCTTCGAATCCGCCAACAATCTCACAATCTGCCAATCTGCCAATCTGCAAATTCAGCGTCAGTAGTCAATGCTGACCCCGAACTTGATCAGAGCCCCTCGCTGGATGTTGCCAACCGCCCCGTAACTCGTCCCAAGGGTGGTCACGCGGTTGATCACCGTCGCCGTGTTCATCAGGTTGTACACGTCGAGGCGCGGCTGAATCACCCTGTTGCCCGAGCGAAACGCCTTCCTGAAGCTCATGTCCAGCTGATTGAGGTCGGGCAATCGCGTCGTGCCGCGGGGCTCGACGGTGATGTTCGTCGTGCCCTGGGTCAGGGCCACCGTGTCGTTCCCGACCGAGACCACCGTGAGCTCGGGGAACCCCTTCTGATGCTGGAACGTGCCGCTTGCCTGAATGCCGAACGGCAGATCGTAGAGACCCGATAAGCGGAATGAGAACGGTGTGTCGTTGCCGACGATCCCGCGGGCGAACTCTTTCAAGTTCGGATTGTTGAGATCGTTGCTGCCCACCCAGCCGTTGGTCTCGCCGATGCTGACGCCGCCGGTCATCATCCAGCCGTTGCTGAAACGCTTGTCGAGGTTGAAGTCCATGCCGTTGTAGGTGCTGTCGAAATCGGCTTCATTCGTCCACACGAAATCCTGCCTGCCGCGCAGCGCCGGATCCTGGTTGTAGACGGTCACCGTCTGCTGGCTGTTTTTCTCGGTGACGACCATCTTCTGATAGCTGGATTCGGGAACGGCCACGTTGCGCGATCCGAAGTTGTTGACCTTGAGACGCCGCGTGTAGCCGGCGCTGACGACGATATTCGCCGGCATCTGGCGCTGAATCTCGGCCGAGTATTCCTGCGCCGCCGGCCAGTCGTAGCCGGGCGCGTAGCGGTTGAACGCCCCTGAACTGAAACCCGTCGTCGGTCCGAGCTCGTTCAGTTGCGGCAACAGGTCGCCGTTGAGGTCGCACCCGACGTTCGCGGGAACCAAGGTCGCACACGCGCTTTGCGCCCGCCACTGGCGCGTGTCGGTGGCGAGGAAGATCGGGTTGATGCGATCGAGCACGCTGCTGCCAACCGGAATGATGTAGAGGTTGGCGGCGAACTTCAGCGCCGTGCGGCCATCGCCGGCGAAGTCATAGACCGCCGAGAAGCGCGGGCTGACGCTCTTCCAGTCGGGCACACCCGACATCTTGTCGACGCACCGCGCGTCGATAAATGGCGTCGCCTCCTGGCACATGGCGCGCTGCCATCCGTAGTTCGTGTCGAGGCGGACGCCGCCGTTCAGCGTCAGCTTGCGGTGGGGCCGCCACTTGTCCTGGATATACAACCCCTGCTGGATGTTCTCCGGAATCGAACGCGCCGGCGTGTTGTAGACATTCGCTGTATCGGGAAAGCCCGAGCGGTACACCGCACGCATG
>Ga0207701_10008391_pt1 | contig 10205 bp, 11 predicted proteins | sample KBSSwiSSwithPhiX_FD_184294 | JGI IMG/M metagenome (GOLD analysis project Ga0207701, IMG submission 184294) | Switchgrass rhizosphere bulk soil microbial communities from Kellogg Biological Station, Michigan, USA, with PhiX - S5 (SPAdes) (version 2) | ecosystem: Environmental > Terrestrial >...
CTGTCATCGGGTCTCTTCGATCGAGGAAGTCCATCAAACGCTGGGAACGCTTCCACACGCTCAGATCGATCGAGCCCTCCAGAGTGTTGCCCGTTTCAAAACCAAACTGCAACCGCCACACGAATTCTCCGAATCTGCTTTCCAGGAGATCGATCGCAGCATATGGGATTTAAGAGTGTCTGTTCTTGGCCAGAATGCCGCCGCCATGCGCAGCCCGGAAGATGGTAAGCGTTCACCAGTCGAAATCTACTGACGATACCCGCGCTTATTGACGACAATTCTCAACACCATAAAATTTTCTTGTGCAAGCTGAGCTAGAGCAGTTGTTGATTCTCCAAGATCGGCAACAAAAAATCAGACAAATCCAGGCGGAGGTAAGGACTCTGCCCCTGCAGCGCCAGAGCCTCGAGAATCAGCTCGCAGCCACCGCAGCGGCAGTCGCTACCCTAAAGCAAAAGGGTCAACAGCTTGAGATGGATCGAAAGCGACTTGAGCTGGACGCGGGGACGCGGCAGGAAAGCATTTCACGTCTAAGAACCCAGCAATATGAAACTCGCAAGAACGACGAGTTCCGCGCGATGGGAAATGAGATTGAGCGCTACGAAAAGGAGATTCGGCTGATTGAAGATCAAGAGCTTGATCTAATGGAACAGGCTGAGAAGCTAAAGGTTGAGCTTACCGACGAGGAAAAAAAGGCATCCGCTTCCAGAGAATCGATCGCGCGCCAAATGACCGATCTCGAAGAAAAGGGCAAGGCTCTTGAATCGCGTTTGAAGGAACTCACGATCGAGCGCTCGGCGCTGGCCGAAAAGACCGATGAAGACATCCTGGTCAGATTTGAACGTCTCTTTGCGAGTAAAGGCGATGCGGCAATCGTCGCGCTCGATCACGAAGTTTGCACCGGTTGTCACATGAAGGTGACGACGCAGACGGCCCATCGAGTCAAGAACGGTAAGGAGATTGTGAGTTGCGAACAATGCGGTCGCATCCTTTACGCCGCCTAACGATCCGATTCCCTTAAAGATTTAGACGTTGAATCGAAATTCAACAACGTCACCGTCCTGGACGACATAGTCCTTTCCTTCGATCCGCAGTTTACCGGTTTCGCGAGCCTTGGCAAAGGAACCGAGCGCGATGAGGTCGTCATAGTGAACCGTTTCCGCTGCGATAAACCCGCGTTCGAAATCGGAATGGATAACTCCGGCGGCGGCAGGCGCTTTATCGCCTGCATGGATAGTCCAAGCGCGCGTCTCCTTTTCGCCAGTCGTTAGGTAAGTCCGCAAACCGAGCAAGTGATAAACAGCGCGAATGAGCGCACTGACGCCGCTGCCCGAAACGCCGAGGTCACGTAGGTACTCCTGCGCTTCGGCTTCGCTCAGATCAACCAACTCACTTTCAATCTGGGCGCTGATCACGACCGCTTCAGTCGCGAAATGGTTTCGAGCATATTCTTGAACGGCCGTCACGTGTTTCGCCGCCGCGCTCGAGCTTGAATTCGTAGAAATTTCAGCAAGATCAGATTCAGCAACATTGCAGGCGAAAAGGGTCGGCTTCGAGCTGAGAAGGAAGAACTCGCGTGCCACCGCTTTTTCCTCGTCGGTTAGACTAAGAGTGATCGCCGGTTTACCCGCATCCAGATGCGGAAGATGTTTGTCGATTATGGCGACCTCAGTCTTGGCCGCCTTGGATCCGGCCCGAACCTCTTTTTGCAAACGATCGTGCCTTTTTTGCAGCGACGCTAGATCCGCCAGAACAAGTTCAGTGTTGATGACCTCGATGTCGCGAATCGGGTCGATCGTCCCACTGACGTGATGAATGTCCGCGTTTTCGAAACAACGAACCACTTGTACGATCGCGTGAACCTCCCGGATATGGCTCAAGAATTGATTGCCCAAGCCCTCACCGGTACTCGCGCCTTTGACCAATCCCGCGATGTCGACAAACTCGATTGCGGCCGGAATAATCTTTCGCGAATGCGATAGCTTTGAGAGCGTCTCGAGTCGCGGATCAGGCACCGTCACGACACCGAGATTCGGGTCAATCGTGCAGAATGGGTAATTTGCTGCCTGAGCTTTCCGGGTGCGCGTAACAGCGTTGAATAGAGTGGATTTGCCGACGTTTGGTAGGCCGACAATTCCAGCGCTTAACATAGGCGCGGACGGTAATGCTACTGCAGGCCGGTTGCAATGCGGCCGCGCTTCGTTCTCGCAATGGCCCACTTCCGGCGAAGGAAAATCGGGCCGGCGGGATTCGAACCCGCGACCTCTTGAACCCCATTCAAGCGCACTACCAAGCTGTGCTACGGCCCGATAACGGGCCCACTATCTACTGCCATGCGGGTAATGCCAAAATCTTTTGAGGTCCTGCCCTTGTCTTTTCCCGAGATTAGCAGTTTGTCACCCGATCATGAGATATCGAAGGCTCGGCAAATCAGGCTTGCAGGTCAGCGAACTTTCCTTTGGCGCTTGGGTCACCTTTGCTCAGCAGATTAGTGAGTCGACTGCGGAAAAACTGATGACCACCGCGTACGATTCGGGCGTCAATTTTTTCGATAACGCGGAAGCCTACGCAGAAGGCAAGGCAGAGATCGTGATGGGTAAGATCCTGAAACGACGAAAGTGGGGGAGAGATACGTTTCTCGTTTCGAGCAAGGTCTTCTGGGGCGGCGATCTACCTAATCAGGAAGGCCTTAGTCGAAAACATGTATTCGAAGCTTGTCACGCGGCATTACGCCGACTGCAGGTTGACTATCTCGATCTCTATTTTTGCCATCGACCTGATCCGAACACGCCGATTGAAGAAACGGTGCGCGCTATGAGCGATCTAATCTCTCAAGGCAAAGTGCTTTATTGGGGCACATCAGAATGGAGCGGACGAGAGATTATTGAGGCACATCGAATCGCGCGCGAACTTCGACTTGTTTCGCCCACGATGGAGCAGCCGCAGTACAACATGTTTCATCGTGATCGAGTCGAGAAAGAATTCGCGCCCCTTTACGAAACGGTTGGACTCGGCCTAACTACTTGGTCGCCTTTGGCATCCGGATTACTCACCGGGAAGTACAATAACGGTGACCCGGGTGGGACGCGGACTTCATTGAAGGATTATGAATGGTTGCGTGAACAATTCGAGACAGCCGAGGCTAGGAATCGTCTGGCTAAGGTAAAAAAATTAGCAACGGTTGCTGACGATCTCGGCACAACGCTACCTTGTCTTGCGTTGGCGTGGTGCTTAAAGAATCCGAATGTCAGTACCGTCATTACCGGGGCGTCAAAACCGAAGCAGATAGAGGAAAATATGAAAGCCGGCGAGGTCGTAGACAAGCTTACCTACGACGTTCAACGCCGGATCGAGCAGATCCTTGATGCCAAGTAGACCGCTTCTAACCCATGCCGGAATCGTCCGAGCCGTTAGATCGCGCTCTCCCTGAATCCCAGCTGGAAAGAAACATGTCGATTAATTCCGGCAATTCATCGCTATAACCCCCTTCGAGGATAGCGGCCGTGGGCAAATTTATTTCGCGAAGCCACTGGCCAAACGTGGCGAAATCATCGGGCTCCAGTGTCATCTGGGTAATTGGATCCCCTCTGTAAGCATCGAATCCTGCAGAGACGAGTAGCAGATTCGGCTTAAAGGAAAGCACCGTGTCGAGCGAACGCCGCAACTCCGCGAGGTGATCAAGCCGTGGATTGTAGGGCCCGACCGGAAAATTATGAATGTTTCCGTGTGATCGGGTTCCTGTTCCCGGATAACCAGGGGACTGATGAACGGAAGCAAAAATAATTCTCGGGTTGTCCGTCACGATTTCTTCCGTGCCGTTCCCGTGATGGGCGTCGATGTCCCAGATTGCCACTCGCTCAATCCCATTCTCGAGCGCATCGAATGCTGCGATCGCGACGTGGCTGAAATAACAAAAACCCATGGCCCTCTCACGCATCGCGTGGTGACCGGGCGGACGCATCAAGCTAAAGGCGCGACCTCCTTGTTTTGCTTCGCGCGCGGCATCCACCGCGGCACCAGCTGCTCTGGCGGCGTGCTCAAAAATTCCCGGATGTGCTGGGGTATCGGCATCGAAATCGAACCTGGAATTCCGAATTTTTGCGAGGTGCTTGCTTGTATGAACCCGCAACAGCGAATCGTCATCAAGGATTCGTGGATCCCGCCATTCCCATTCCGAATGTCGATCCTTTAAGAGGGGAACGGTTCGACTTATCCGGGCTGGCCGCTCAGGATGATGGCTAGGACCTGAATACTCGACACACCGTGGATCATAAAAAATAATCACGGGTGGAAAAAGTGGCAACTCGTTCCTGTGGCTATGATTCTACATCTTCGCCTTGGCTGCTTCTGCCGCGGCCGCATCCTTCGAATTAATATCGAGGGTAATCATGAAACCGTTTGTGCCCTTGAATTCAAATGGCTTGTCACCAGCGCGATAGGCTTCAACTTCGTTTGGCATCATGACAAACCCATCGTTACGTGGTGCCCCCCAATACTTCAGGTTCTTCATCACCACCGGCTCGGAAGTCATTCCGGGAAATTTCTTCAACACGACCTCAGCCGTCTTTCCGCCATCCAAACGAGCTTCCGCTTTTTCTTTGGTAAAATTCCAATCCATCGGCGAATCGTTAGCCACCGTGAATGAATTCCATTTCACCGGATAGACATGACCAAGGATTGTCTTGATTGCTTCGCGTTGTTCGGGTTTGACCGCTGGATCAAAAGTCAACACAGCCCAATCCATTTTCCCTTCCGAGAAATCTCCGCCCAGATCGCCTGCGACCCAGAATTTCGCGCCATCCAGTTTCACTTTTCCGGCGTGGCCATGGTTAACCTTGTAAGCATTATTGAAGCGGCAGAAGTGCTCACCTCCACCGTGATCACCGTGTCCCTCGTGACCAGATGGCGAGGTATTGAAGTAACACTGGCAGAACATCGGACAACTGCAGGCTTCAATGATGGAAGCGTTCATCGCCCATTCGTTAGTTGATTTTTCCGCTGCCCAGACTCCGACAGCCAAACAGAGCAAAATTATTGAGAGCAATTTTTTCATTTCAAGACTCCTTCTGAAGTCGAGTCTGAACAGATCAATAGCGAGAGTCAATCACACAGTGGCGCGATGTTTCTCTGAGCAGAATCCAGTGGCCGTTAGGAACTTGCGATCAGAAAGCACCTGTTCTCAGCGAGTTAACCGCGCACGTACCTTGGGGCTGGCCAGCTCACGGAGCGCATCTTTGCCGACCCATCGAGGCGATGCCTCTTTGGATGCCGCAAGCCGCTTGGCTGTGGTTACCGCCGCTTTGTTGAGATTTAACGAATGCTTGCCAATTGTCCGCAACGCCCAGTTCACCGCTTTCTTCACGAAATTACGTTCGTCTCGCGCACCCTCTTCGATGAGAGGCAGTAGGGCCAGGAATTGTGGATCGCGAGCTGATTTGTCGTGCGCAACTAGTGAAGCCATCAAGGCGAACCCGGCTCGCTTAATGAACTCACTTGGTGAACTCGACCATTGGCGCGCCTTGTCCCAAGCGAACGAAGTTCGATCGAAAAGATGGAAACAAGCTGTATCGCAGATTCCCCAATTATCGAAATCTCGGCACCAGCGATCCATTTGAGCGGTAGTGACGCGTTCTGGCTCGTCCACGAAGCACGCCAGCATCCGAGCCTCGTAACAGCCAGTCTTCCAAAGGGCCACGGCTAACAAATGATTTCGTCCGAGCTTTTTTGCGAGAAGGTGGAGATCCGATACCGATACGCCTAACGCATTTTCCGATGGGAGCCCATATCGGGCCATTCCTTCGAGCGTTCGCTTCGTGCTATGACGTTTTAGCCAGGTGAGTGCGGCTTGAACTTCGTTCTCGACCGAGGAATCAATTCTCGACGCGCCGACCTTTGATCGTTTCAGTGACATACGAACTAATTAATCTAGCGCCAACGGCACGTCCTTTTTTGTCGCTCGCCGCAGCGAGCTAGGGATGACGCCGCGCCCTTAACGCTAAACGTGACCTATTCTTTAGGTCCTGAATTTGGCAGGTCTGCTGATCCTAAAGGAACTCCAACTCTTTCCGAAACTTTCTTTAGGAAATCCGATCGCGCCTGTTTGGCCCTAATTTTTGCAGCTTCGATTTGCCGTTCTGCTTCGGTGAGGCTCTCTGCCGCCTGGGTGAGATATCGCGGATCAATGTTTACGTTGTTGGTGGTTAACAAGTTGTTCTGCAGCGAAAACATGTTTCCTCGCCCCACGATCATGCAATACATGTCGAACACCTCGCGTGTCAGTGGAGGATCGGTATTGAAACTGATTTGCCTTTCGTTGGTGGCACTCGAGCTGGTGTTAATCGAAACGATCTTCATACGAGGCTGAACCTATACAATCGCGGCGGATTCTGTCCACAAACGGGCCTTTGATAGCTAAAACCTTGCCCGCGGCCCCACCGTTTCGATAAAATCTGATCAGAGTAATCGGACCGCCGTTATGGCAATTCGCCCTCCGAAGCAGACTTCCACGTCAGCCCCCGGTGTCTGGTGCCGCAACCGATAGTCACCCGCGTAATAGAGTCCGCTCTCTTCTTCGTGCCGGTAATTCAGCGGTAACGGATTTGGATCTAGCGGACACCAAACGGCTTCTGGTCGCTCGGCTCCTGACGGAAGATTCGGAAGGTTCACGTTATAAAACAATCCCGCCTCGACCGGCTTAGCCAACAAATCCGCGAGAATAGGGGCAACCCAATCTGCAGCCCGTTGCCAATCAAACTCGACGCCAGCTTTGTAATAATATGACACCGCCACCCCGGGCCAGCCGTGAAGGACCGCTTCGCGCACCGCTGCAACGGTACCCGAGTAGTGGATATCGGCTCCCAGATTAGCACCATGATTGATTCCGCTAAGCACCCATTTGGCGTCGGGCACTAACCGGAGTAATCCGAGTCGAATGCAATCCGCTGGGGTACCATGAATCGCGAAACGCTGATCGCCGCGTGGTTCGATCCGGACTCCTTCGTGCCAGGTTACCGCGTGACTGACGCCCGATTGCGGTTTCGCTGGCGCGACGACGACAGGTGAGCCGAGCGTCCGTGCTGCGCTCACCAGCGCTTCGAGTCCATCCGCCTCGATTCCATCATCGTTGGTGACGAGCAAATTCATTCACAGTGCTTGATCCTCCTACGCATGAAGCATCAATGTGACAAGTTCTCGCTCTTGAAACATTTATCTCAGTTCAAAAAACGTTGGAAGATTCGAATCTATTTTTGCTGGAATCAGGAGAGTCCAGAAGGTAAGTCAGACAAATCGTTTCGATGAATAATGTCCATCTCGCGGTTCAGTTTTTTCTTCAACTCGCTGTCATCCTTCTCTTTTGCCGATTTGTAGGCGCGATTGCGCTTCGCTTTGGCCAACCGCAGGTCGTGGCCGAAATGCTCGCCGGTGTTTTGCTTGGACCCTCTCTTTTCGGGCTGCTTTGGCCCGAAGCGCAGCACTGGCTTTTCCCATGGGACACGACCCAAAAAATGCGCGACACCCAGAGCTATCTCTTCCCCGCGTCGCAGTTAGGTCTGGCGCTCTACATGTTTGTCGTCGGAATGGAGTTTCGCATGGACATCGTGCGGAAATCCATGCACAGCGCGATTGCTGTTTCTATCGCCGGAATGTTGGCGCCTTTCCTACTTGGCGCAGGGCTCGCCTGGGTCCTTTTCTATCAGACAGAACTCTTTCCCAAAAATACCTCGCTATTAGAGGCGATGCTCTTCCTTGGCGCCTCGATGTGTATCACTGCATTCCCGATGCTGGCGCGGATTATTCATTTCAAGAAGCTCACAGGGACGACTATGGGGACTGTCGCACTCGGAGCCGGAGCTATTAACGACGCAGCAGCATGGTGTCTTCTCGCATTGGTGCTCGCCAGTTTCGAACACAATTGGAGTCACGCTCTTGTGAATATCAGTTCGGGCACTGCTTATGTTCTCTTTACCGTCCTGGTTGTTAGACCTGCCCTTCTTAAGGCGAAGGGATGGTTGACGAAAGATGGCGCCCTAACTGACGCGGGACTCGTTGTCGGACTCGCTTTAATGGCTTTAGGCGCGTGGATCACTGATCTCGTCGGTTTACACGCAGTATTTGGCGCATTTGTTATGGGCACGGTGATGCCGAGGGGCGTGATTGTTCGCGATTTGGTGGGACGGATTCAACCGCTTACGGTTGCGCTGTTGCTTCCTCTCTTCTTCACCTACTCGGGTTTGAATACAAAGATCACATTACTTAACACTGGTTTTCTCTGGCTGATGTGTGGCGCGGTTCTGTTTGCTGCGATTATGGGAAAGGCAGTCGGTTGCTGGCTGGCGGCACGAGCCACCGGAATCGCAAATCGCGAAGCGCTCGGCATCGGTACGCTGATGAACGCACGCGGTTTGATGGAGCTAATCATCATCAACATCGGACTGCAGCGTGGCGTTATCTCGGAAGGACTCTTCGCGACCTTGGTGATTATGGCAGTTGTCACCACCCTGATGGCATCACCACTCTTTGAACGGCTCGTTGGTAGTGGTGTGCATCAACCTGTCCCTGAGCCTGTCGCTCCAGGTGAGCTCGAAATCACTCGCTGAGCCATTGCAGAGACGCAGATCTTGCGCTCCGGCAGTCGAGTAATGGAGTAATGGAGTAATGGAGTGATGGAGTAATGGAGTGATGCTATCCAGCTACGATGAAAGCAATCGTTTCCGAGAATCATCAATCGCGCGTTGAAGAAGTTCCGCTGCCGACGCTTCAGTCGGGAGACTTACTCCTTCAAGTTAATGCTTGTGGAGTTTGTTTTTCGGACGTGCACAAGATTCGGTTTCAAAAATTGGATCGGCCTTCGATCCTCGGTCACGAAGTTGCCGGCAAGGTAGTCGAAACTGGGGGCGACGTAACGAAGTTTAAGAACGGGGATCGAGTGGTTGTGGCTCATCACGTCCCCTGTCTACGTTGTCATTATTGTCGTCACGGAAACATTTCGATGTGCCCCCAATTTAAGAAGACAAACCTCGATCCCGGTGGTTTCGCTGAGTTTGTTCGCGTTCCGGCCCTGCACGTCGAGAATGTTGCCTTCCGCGTGCCTGCGGGGCTGAGCGACAATGAGGCTTCTTTCATGGAGCCATTAGGTTGCGCGCTTCGGGCAGTTAAGAGAGCCGGTATCCAATCAGGGGATCTGATTGTTCTGGTGGGATTGGGTTCTATCGGTCTTCTTCTTCATCAGTTAATTCGCCATCTCGGTGCCGAGTGCATCGGGATTGAGCTCGACCCGGAACGCCGGGAATTCGCAAAGCGCTTTGGCCTAAAGGATTCGTTTGCCGGCTCGGAGACGGAATTAAATGATTGTCTCGCGCAAAAGACGGATGGTCGAGGTGCTGATGGCGTTATGTTCACGGCAGGAAGTCCACCCCTTGTTTCCACCGGATTAACCTGGCTTCGCCAAGGCGGAACCTGCACGGTCTTTGCCAGTCTTCATCCTGATTCCAATGTTCAGTTAGATTGGAACCAACTTTACTATCGGGAACTCAATATCGTCACTTCATATTCTGCAGCGCCGACCGATCTGGCAGAAGCGCTGGACTTGTTAGGTAAAAGAAACGTTCGGGTTAACGAATTAACTGTCGATACATTTCCGCTGGAACAATTTACGAAGGCATTGGCTGCTATCGAAAGCCGCGCCATCCTTAAGGCGATCATGATTCCTCATGGTTGATCCGGCAACAATGCGGGCGGTGCTCTTTTACGGGTCAGGTGATTTGCGGCTCATCCAGAGGCCGATTCCACGGGCTGAGACCGGTGAAGTAGTTGTTAAGATTCACACCGCTCTTACTTGCGGCACTGATTTTAAAGCTTATCGGCAGGGGCATCCCGTTTTGCTAGGACAACTACCTTCGCCGTTTGGACACGAAATGGCCGGCGTTGTCAGCGAAGTGGGGCAGAGGGTGAGTGGATTGCGCCAAGGTGATCGAGTTGTAGTTGTGAATTCGGCGCCGTGCGGCGGCTGTTATTTTTGTAAGCATGGAACACCGGAACTCTGCGATCATCTGGAGTTGCTCAATGGAGCTTATGCCGAGTACATCCGAGTGCCTGCCCGCATTACTCGGCAGAATGTTCATCGTCTGCCAGAGAGCCTGAACTTCGCGGAGGCGGCATTGGCTGAACCACTCGCGTGTGCATTACACGCTGTCGAAAAAATGCGG
>Ga0207701_10008392_pt1 | contig 10205 bp, 9 predicted proteins | sample KBSSwiSSwithPhiX_FD_184294 | JGI IMG/M metagenome (GOLD analysis project Ga0207701, IMG submission 184294) | Switchgrass rhizosphere bulk soil microbial communities from Kellogg Biological Station, Michigan, USA, with PhiX - S5 (SPAdes) (version 2) | ecosystem: Environmental > Terrestrial > Soil...
GAATGAGCTTCGGCGGCGGCAGCCTGCTCGAGGACGTCGTGCCGGTCGTGCGGCGTTGATGCCACGCCGTGGGGCGGGTCCCGCTGGACCCGCCGGACACGTTCGTCCCAATCGGTTCGTTTCGCCATAGGCGGGTCCGGGGGACCCGCCCTACCCAGCCCGCCGTGTCTCAGAGAATCCGCTACCTTCGCGACGTGCGCATGCACGGCTTCGAGCACCGCCACACGGTGCAGGCAGCGCTGGCGTGGCTCGACGCGCAGCTGCGGATCCTGGAGCCCGAAGCGCTGCCGCTGCGCGCTGCGGCCGGGCGGGTACTCGCCGGGCCCGTCATCAGCGACGTCGACGTCCCCGGATTCGATCGGTCGACAATGGACGGCTATGCCGTGCGTGCCGACGTCATCGAGGGCGCGAACTCCTACAACCGGGTGTCGCTGCGCGTCGTGGGCGATGCCATGCCGGGCACGCCCTTCGTGCGCCCCATCGCTCCTGACGAAGCGGTTCGCATCATGACCGGCGCGCCGATACCGGCCGGCAGCGACGCGGTCCTCCCCGCAGAGTGGGTCGACACCGATCCGCAGGCACCCGATCGCGTCGTCGCGCTCTCTCCCCTGCCACCCGGCAAGAACATCGGCCGGCGCGGAGAAGACATCACACGCGGAACTGTGCTGCTCGACGTCGGACGGATCCTGCGGCCGCAGGATCTCGGCGTGATCAGCTCCATCGGACAGGCGAGCGTCAACGTCGTCCGGCAACCGCGAGTACGGCTGGTGATCACCGGCAACGAGCTGCTCCCCGCCGGGTCGACGCCGTGTGACTTCCAGATCACCGACGCCAATGGGCCGATGCTCGCGGCGCTGGCCGAACGCGACGGCGCCATCGTCGAATTCCCCGGCCTCGTGCGCGACGAGGCCGACGCCATCCTCGCCGCGCTCAACGCGGACGCCGACGTCGTCATCGTGTCAGGCGGATCCAGCGTCGGGATCGAGGACCTCGCGCCCGACCTGTTGGCCACGCATGGGGAACTGGCGGTGCACGGCATCGCCATGCGGCCGAGCAGCCCGACCGGCCTGGGACGACTCGGCCATCGCCTGGTCTTCCTCCTTCCCGGCAACCCCGTGTCCTCGTTGTGCGCCTACGACTTCTTCGCCGGACGGGCCATCCGTGCGCTTGGCGGACGTTCGAAGGCATGGCCGTACCGCGCCACACGTGGCACTCTCGCCCGCAAGATTTCCTCGCCGGTCGGACGGCTCGACTACGCGCGCGTAAAGATCGCGGACGGGCGGGTCGAACCGCTGTCGGTCGCCGGGGCGTCGATGCTCTCGTCCACGACGCGCGCCGATGGCTTCGTCCTCGTCGACGATGACAGCGAGGGGTTCCCGGCGGGTGCCGACGTCGAGGTCTGGCTCTATGGGTGAGCCCTTCGCCCCGGGCTCCGGCGGGAGGGAGCAGGAGCAGTTCCTCCAGGTCGTCGACCGCGACGAAGCGGAGCGGCGCTTCCATGCCGCCGTCGATCTGGTGCCGCGTGACATCGAACGGGTTCCACTCGATCAGGCGCTCGGGCGCGTGCTGGCCGCGGACGTACGCTCGCCGGTCGACGTTCCGTCGTTCGATCGTTCCAACGTCGACGGCTTTGCGGTCATCGCGGAGGATACGTTCGGCGCATCGGAAGAGCATCCCCGAATCATCCCGCTCTCGGGCGAGGTCCTTCACACCGGCATCGTCCCTTCGACCGTCATTCACAGCGGCATCGCGGTGGCCATCGCCACCGGTGGCATGATCCCGCGCGGCGCGGATGCCGTGGTCATGGTCGAGCACGTGGAGGTCGACCTCGTGAGTGTCAGCCTGCGCGTCAGCCGGGCGGTGACGCCAGGGAGCGGCGTGTCGTTCGCGGGGACCGACATCACGGCCCGGGAGACCGTCTTACGGCGCGGGCAGGTCCTGACCAGCCGCGACACCGGCGTGCTTGCCGCCATCGGTGTCGCGCACGTCGACGTCTGGCGCAGGCCGATCGTCGCGATCCTGTCGACCGGCGACGAGATCATCGCGCCCGGCGAGCCGATGCAGCCATCCCGCGTCTACGATTCGAACGCGCAGGTACTGGCCGACGCGGTCCGCGAGCTGGGAGGGGACGCACGCCGCCTGGGCATCGTACCGGACGAAGAGGACACGCTGCGCGCGCAGCTCAAGGCGGCGATCGGCACCGCCGACATCGTGCTGCTCTCCGGTGGCACGAGCAAAGGGGCCGGTGACGTGTCGTATCGTGTCGTTGCCGAGCTGAACGATCCGGGAATCGTGGCGCACGGTGTGGCGCTGAAACCAGGAAAGCCGATCTGTCTCGCGTCCACCGGAGGCAAGGCGGTCGTCGTGTTGCCGGGATTTCCGACGTCCGCCATCTTCACCTTCCACGAGTTCGTCGCGCCGGTGCTGAGCGCGCTGGCCGGGCGCACGCACGACGGGCGGGCGTCCGTGCAGGCGCGGCTCGCGGTGAAAGTGAACAGCGAGATCGGACGAACCGAGTACGTGCTGGTCAGGCTGGTCGAAGCCGGCGTCGATGTCCGAACCGCCCCCGAGCAGCTGTCGCTGGTCGCCTACCCGATGGGGCAGGGCTCAGGAAGCGTGACCACCTTCAGCCGTGCCGACGGGTTCACGACGGTTGGCCGCCATGAAGAGATCGTTCCCGCCGGAACGACCGTGACGGTGCAGCTGCTCGGACGTGATCTCCAGCTCGCGGATCTCGTGGTGATTGGCAGTCACTGCGTCGGGCTCGATTACCTGCTCGGTCTGCTGCAGGACAAAGGGGTGCGATCGACGTTTCTCGCCGTCGGAAGCCTGGCCGGGCTCGAAGCGGCGAAGCGCGGCGAGTGCGACATCGCCGGGATGCATCTGCTCAACGTGCAGACGGGCGACTACAATCGGCCGTTCCTGACGCCGGCGCTCGAGCTCATTCCAGGATACGGACGGCTGCAGGGCATCGTCTTCCGCAAGGGGGACGGCAGGTTCGAGGGGCGAACGGCGGCAGACGCAATCGCGGAGGCGGTACGCGACCCCTCCTGCGCGATGGTGAACCGTAACCAGGGCAGCGGCACGCGCGCCCTGATCGATCGGCTGCTCGCCGGCGTGCATCCGCGCGGGTACGCGGTGCAGCCGCGCAACCATAACGCCGTCGCGGCCGCGGTCGTCCAGAAACGGGCCGACTGGGGCATCACACTCGACACCATCGCCCAGGGAGCCGGGCTGGGGTTCATTCCGGTGCAGCACGAGCAGTACGACTTCGTGACGCCGATCGCCCGTGCGAGGCGCGCCGGCGTCAGCGCGTTCAGAGGCATCCTGAACGCACCCGCCACGCGCGCGGCACTGGCCCAGCTGGGGATGAGGATATAAGGGTTCGAGGGTTCGAGGGTTCGAGGGTTCGAGGGTTCGAGGGTTCGAGGGTTCGAGGCGTCCGAGGGTCCGAGGGTCCGAGGGTCCGAGGGTCCGAGGGTCCGAGGGTCCGAGGGTCCGAGAGTCCGAGGGTCCGAGGGTCCGAGGGTCCGAGGGTCCGAGAGTGCGAGCGCGCGACAGAGGCTGCGAGCTCCAAGTGCACGATTAGAATGCAACGAGCGGTATGCGCACCCCGTTCATAGCCACAGCGGTTCTCCTCGTCTGCCTCCCGCTGGCCACGGCTGGACTGATGGTGCATGCGCAGTCGCAGCCTTCGTCGCAGTCCCAGACGTCGACTCCACCGCTCGCCTTCGATGTCGTGTCCATCAAGGTCAGGGTCGATGAGGCCAACTCGGGAAGCGTCGGTCAACTCCCCGATGGCACCTTCCGGCTGGTGAACTCCGGCCTCTCGACTCTGGTGTCGGACGCGTATCCCGGCATGGCCGAGATCATCGGCCTGCCCGAATGGGCGCATGCGCGGTACGACGTCATCGCGAAGACGACAGTCACGGCGCCGACCGCGGACCAACGGCGCGAGATGATGCGCACGCTGCTTGCCGAACGGCTCAAGTTCGCCGCCCACGTCGAGAAGCGCGATCAGCCGACATTCGACCTGGTGCTGGCCAGAAGTGACGGCCGGCTCGGGGCGTCGATCCAGCGGACCGCTGCCGACTGCGACACGCCGTCCGGACGGCGCGCCGCCGCCGCGCTCCCCCTGCCTTCAGGATCAGAGGTGCCGGCGTGCGGCTTGAGGATGACGGACAAGGGCGTCGAAGGCGACATGACCATGGCTGGCCTCGCCTCCACGATCAAGATGTACGCCGGCCGCCATGTGATGGACAAGACCGGCCTCACCGGCCGTTACCGGGTGAAGCTGGAAGTCAGTCTGTTCTCGATCGGGGCCGACCCGAACGCAGCCGGTATCGATGCCCCCGTCACCATCTTCACCGCCCTGACCGACCAGCTCGGGCTGAAACTGCAGCCATCGCGCGCGCCGCTCGACGTGCTGGTGATCGATCGGATGGAGAGGCCGAGGGAAAACTGACAAGGGGTCGAAGGTTCGAGGGTTCATGCAGGCCGGGTCTCTAGACCGGCACCAGGCGAGAGGCGCACACGCCGTGTCAACGTCGGGCGGAATCGTGCTGTGTGGCGGCAAGTCGACGCGCATGGGGACGTCCAAGGCGCTGCTGCCTTTCGGACCTGAAACGATGCTGCAGCGGGTCGTGCGCATCCTCGGCGATGTCGTCGCGCCGATCGTCGTCGTGGCCGCCGCCGATCAGGCACTGCCAGCGCTGCCCGGCGACGTCATCGTGACGCACGATGAGCGTGAGGCGCGAGGCCCGCTGGAGGGGCTCCGTGCCGGCCTCACGGCGCTGCCGTCCGACGTCGACGCTGCCTACGTGACGAGTTGCGACGTCCCGCTGCTGGTACCCGGCTTCGTCAGCGAGATGATCCGGCTGGCGGACGGCCACGACATCGCGGTGATGGAGATCGACGGCTTTCCGCACCCGCTGTCGGCTGTCTACCGGCGTGCGGTGCTGCCCTACGTAGAAGCCTTGCTGGCCGCCGATCGCCTGCGGCCCGTCTTCCTCTTCGATCAGCTGCGAACGCGACGCGTCAGTCCCGCGGAGATGACCGCGGTCGATGCCGATCTGCGGACGCTGCGCAACCTGAACACGCGTGAGGACTACACACGCGCACTGGCGAGCGCGGGATTCTGAGCAGGCCGCCGTGGAACTCGACACGGCCTGAAGAGTGAAGATTTCAACTATAACTAGGCCATGACGAGCCTGATCGAGTCGCAGCGTCGCCGACTTCTTCGCCATGGGTTCATTTTTCTCTTCCTTGCCGTGTGGCTGGGGATCGCCACCGCCGTCCTGCCGCATCCGCGTGCCTGGATGTCGGCACATCTCACCGCGTTCCTCACCTGCCTGATTCTCGTCGCGATTGGACTGGTCTGGCGCGATCTGAAGCTCACCGCCCGCCAGCGATCGATCGGCCTGATCACCGGCTTCACGTCGGCGTATCTGGGCCTGGCCGGGAACATCTTCAACGCGATCGAGAACCTGCCCGGACCGGCGACACAGCCCGGCGTCCAGGCACCCATGCCGCAGGCCGCTGTCTTCTTCGTGCTGCTCGCGGTCATCGTGCCGGCAACGCTCATCGCGTTCGGACTGGTGATGTACGGGATGCGTGGTGAGCCTGATCTGGGGTAACGCACGGGCGTCAGTCCGTACGTCGTAGAACGTCTGACAGTCCGTCGCGGAACGAACGGGAGTGGCAGTCGCCGCGGCCGGCTACAGGCCGAGCCCCATCCGGCCGGACGGCGCATCATCGGCGTTTCGCAGCGCGTAGGCTGGACCGAGCGTGTTTCCCTGTCCGACGCGCACGACCCTGGTACCCGACCAGCGATCATGCCAGCCGACGGGCGGATCGCCCAGACACGAGAACGGCTCGAACGGCACCATCCGACACAGCGTGCGGATCAACACCTGCCGAAAGGTCGCTGGCTCACCGGTCTCCGAGACGACGCGCGTGCCGGTCACCAGCTTCGCGAGCGTCCGACCGAACAGCGTCTCGCAGCCGGCGTAATACGCCAGCATGATGATGATGGCGAACAGGAAGCTGTGCGCGGCGATCTCCTGCGCCAGCGATCGACTGGTCAGCGACAGCACGAACGCCAGCACAAAGACGAGGAGCTCGTAGCCGAAGGTGTCGAGGATCAGATTCGCGAAACGTCGCCCTTTCCCCGCCAGTTCCTGATCGGCAGCCGTTGTCGCCGGGAGCACGACATCGACGTCGACCCGGGGCGCCGCATAGGGGTTGTGTTCCATTCGGTCAACTCGGTACCGACGCCGGGTCCGGGAGGATCCGGCCTTCAGGGCTGATTCCTGTTTCCTGTTTCCTGTTTCCTGTCTATTGTCCGGGCACCCAGATGCGGGACGGCGCTTCGCCGGCGAGCGTCAACATCAACTCATTGAGTCGCTTGACGAAGCCGGCGGGATCCTCGAGCTGACCGCCCTCCGCGAGTGTCGCCTGATCGAACAGGATATTACTCCAGTCGGCGAAGCGCGCTTCATCGGTCTCCTCTTTCATGCGCCGGACGATCGGATGGGAGGCGTTCACTTCGAGCACCGGATTGACATGCGGCACGTTCTGGCCCGCGGCCTTGAGGATGCGCTCGAGATTCATGCTCAGGCCGTGTTCGTCGCTGACCAGGCAGGCGGGTGAATCGGTCAGACGCTCGGTCGTCCTGACCGCACTGGCGCGATCCTTCAGCGCCGCCTGCATCCGTTCGATCAGTGGCGTATCGGCTTCGGCCTGCTTCGCGTCGTCCGCCTTCGCCGCGTCGCCTCCGAGCTTGCTCAGATCGAGATCGCCCTTGGCCACCGAGTGCAGCGGCTTGCCCTCGAACTCGGTCACCGTCGAGACGACCCACTCGTCGATCCGGTCGTACATCAGCAGCACTTCGACCCCGAGCTTGCGGAAGATTTCGAGATGCGGGCTGTTGCGCGCGGCCGCGAAGGTGTCGGCGGTGATGTAGTAGATCGCCTCCTGCCCCTCCTTCATCCGGCCGACGTAATCGGCCAGCGACACCTTCTGCTCGTCGGTGCCGTCGTGGGTCGAGGCAAACCGCAGCAGCTTCGCGAGACGATCGCGATTGCCCGTGTCTTCGGCGGCGCCTTCCTTGAGCACGCGGCCGAAGGTCTTCCAGAACGTGTCGTACTTGTCCGCCTGATTCTTCGCCAGATCCTCGAGCAGGCCGAGCACACGCTTGACCGACGCGGCGCGGATACTCTCGACGTCCCGCGACTGCTGGAGAATCTCGCGCGAGACGTTGAGCGGCAGGTCGCTCGAGTCGATGACGCCGCGGACGAAGCGCAGGTAGGCCGGCATCAGATGTTCGGCATCGTCCATGATGAAGACGCGCCGGACGTACAGTTTGATGCCGTGCCGATGCTCGCGGTCCCAGAGATCGAACGGCGCCCGCTGCGGAATGTAGAACAGCTGCGTGTATTCCTGGCGGCCTTCGACCCTCGCGTGCACGTGCGCGAGCGGCGGCTCGAAGTCGTGCGCCACGTGCTTGTAGAACTCGTCGTACTGTTCCTGCGAGATCTCCGACTTCGATCGCGCCCACAGCGCCGACGCCTGATTGATCTGCTCGTCCTCGTCGGTGACCAGCTCCTTCTTCGCCGTCGCGTCCCAGGTCTCCTTCTTCATGAGAATCGGAACGGTGATGTGGTCGGAGTATTTGCGCAGGATCGTCCGCAGGCGAACGCCGGCCAGCAGATCGTCTTCGCCGGCGCGCAGGTGCAGCGTGACGTCGGTGCCGCGGGCGTCGCGCCGAACCGTCTCGATCGTGTAATCGCCCTCGCCGGTGCTCTCCCAGCGGACGCCGTGCTCAGGCGTCAGGCCGGCGCGCCGCGTCTCGAGCGTGACGCGATCGGCGACGATGAACGCCGAATAGAAGCCGACCCCGAACTGCCCGATCAAATTGGCGTCCTTGGCGCGATCGGCGGTGAGCTGCTGGAAGAACTCGCGCGTGCCCGACTTGGCAATCGTGCCGATGTGTTCCACGACCTCCTGGCGGGACATGCCGATCCCGTTGTCGGAGATGGTGATCGTCCTGGCCGCCGGGTCGTAGCTCACCCGAATCTTCGGGTCCGGATCGTTCTCGAACAACGCCTCGTCGGCGAGCGCCTCGAAGCGCAGCTTGTCACCCGCATCCGACGCGTTGGAGACGAGCTCTCTCAGGAAGATCTCCTTGTTCCCGTAGAGGGAATGCACCATCAGGTGCAGGAGCTGCTTGACCTCAGCCTGAAATCCGAGCGTTTCGCGGGTAGTTGTCGCGTCCATGGTGTGCTGTGAGACTCCTGTTCGAAGTACGACCCTTGATTCTACGATCAAGGGCCGACCGTTCGAAGGCCTGTGCGTTGCGTCGCCAGGCCCGGGGTCTCTGAAAGGCCGCGATGTCCGGGGAATCCAGCGTCTCTCGATCAATGCGGACGGAATTCTTCGCCAACACCGTCGACGAAGAACTCGACGCGGCCGCAGCGTGGACACATGTAGACGTCGAAGCTCTCGCGATGCTTGAAGAGCTCCCACAGCCCGCCCATCGCATCCCACATCCGCGTACCCTCGTGCAGCTTCTTTGTGCCCATGAATTCCAGCTGAACGTCGCAGCGCGGGCAGCCAATAGGATGGCCGGGCACCGCCGGTACCGGTGTCGCCGCAACCGCCTCCGGCACCCGGCGGAACTCCGGATTGGGTGTGCCATCGCTCCCCGTTCCACAGTTCCAGCAGGCATTGAATTCGTCGGACACCTCTTCACCGCAGGTCGCACAACGCCACATCGCATCCTCCCATCGCCGGCGCGTCACTGCAGCGGCGACTCACCCGCGCTTTGACCGCAACATCCCGCGGTAGTAGAGTGCGCCCGCGAGGCCAATCACTCATGAGACTTACGTGCGTCAGCGCAGCCGTGTTCCTGTTCACCATCGCCGCCGCGGCCCAGCAGCCAGAGCTCGCGCCACGCGCGCTGGAAACCGCCCTCGCGGCGAAACCGCAAGGTGCCGACGCCGAGCAGCTGGCCGGTCGGATCAGAACGGCCTTTGGCGGCACCGAGGTCCTCGCACGCGGGAGCGCACCGAAGGTCGACGAGCTCACCGTCGCCTGGGCGATCGAGGCGCCGCCCACGGCGGCGACGACGCAGGGATCGGCGGCGCGCCCGCCGCGCGTCGCGAGTGACAACGGCGCCTTCAGCTTTCCGATGACCCGCGTCGGGGCGACGAACGTCTATGCCGTCGTCACGAACCTGTCGCACGGGACCGCCTTCACCTGGCACTACGAAGTGGGCGACCGGCGTCTGGGCGGCGGGCAGCTCGAGGTGTACAACACGCCGCCCGATGCGAAAGTCCAGCCCGGCGTCCCCAAGGGCACGGTGAAGCAGATGCCGCCCTGGGAGAGCAAGATCTTCGCAGGCACCAAGCGTGACTGGTGGGTCTACGTCCCGGCGCAGTACCGGCCTGACAATCCAGCGGCGGTCATGGTGTTTCAGGACGGCTCCGGGCCGAAGGATTACATCCCGACGGTTTTCGACAATCTCATCGCGAAGGGCGACATGCCGATCACCGTCGGCGTCTTCGTCCAGCCTGGCGTCTTCGCTGATAACCGCGCCAACCGCAGCTTCGAGTACGACACGTTGTCCGACCAGTACGTGCGCTTCCTGCTCGAAGAGATCCTGCCTGAAGTCGAAAAGACGACGCGCCTGAGGCACGACGGCGCCGCGCGGGCCATCTCGGGGTTGAGCAGCGGCGGCATCGCGGCGTTCACCGCCGCGTGGGAACGCCCGAACGAGTTCACCAAGGTGCTGTCGTGGGTGGGCAGCTTCACCAACATCGCGAGCGGCAGGAGCGGCCGCGACGGTGGGCACAACTACGAAGCGATGGTGCGCAAGACACCGAAGAAACCGATTCGCGTGTTCCTGCAGGACGGCGCCAACGATCTGGACAACAACAACGGCAACTGGCCGCTGGCCAACCAGACGCTGGCCAAGTCACTGGCCTTCGCCGGCTACGACTCACGCTTCGAATATGGCCAGGGATTCCACAGCACCGCGCACGGACGCGCGATCCTGCCCGACTCGCTGCGCTGGCTGTGGCGCGACTGGCGCGAGACGCTGAAGTAATCGCACGTACGTCCGCCTTCAGGCGGACCGTACGTAGCGTCCGGCTTTAGACGGACCGTACGTAGTGTCCGGCTTTAGACGGACCGTACGTAGTGTC
>Ga0207701_10008393_pt1 | contig 10205 bp, 7 predicted proteins | sample KBSSwiSSwithPhiX_FD_184294 | JGI IMG/M metagenome (GOLD analysis project Ga0207701, IMG submission 184294) | Switchgrass rhizosphere bulk soil microbial communities from Kellogg Biological Station, Michigan, USA, with PhiX - S5 (SPAdes) (version 2) | ecosystem: Environmental > Terrestrial > Soil...
ACAATTCACTGCCTGACACCGGCTACACCGCTGCCTGACATTCACAATTCACAATTCACTGCCTGACACCGGCTCCACGCCGCTGGCCGGATCCCGATAGCTGCTGCCGTTGATTTGATACATACCGCGCATACCGCGCGGAATCGTCAGCTGATTGGTGATCGCCAGAAGATGATCGGGATCGTGAACCGCAAGCGGCTGTGCGAAAAGAACCCAGGACACGCTGAAGGTCGCGGTGTTGGCGCCGATGCCCAGGGCGAGCGAGAGGACGGCAATCGCGGCGAACCCCGGGCTGCGCCGGAGGACACGAAGCGCATAGCGAAGGTCGTGCATGGCGTTCTCTTGGACGGAAAAGAGAGAGCGGAGGTTGGTTCACATACCGCGAACGTGGAATCCGAAAGCCCGCGCCGCGGCGCCGAGCGGGTGATTAGCAGTTGCGGCATCTCGCGACAATCACGGTCATGTCGTCGTGCTGTTCCCGCGGACTGAAGCGGTGGACGCTGTCATAAATGGCGGTGACCAGGTCGCGCGGCGACAGCTCGCGATGCGCCTGCAACGTTTCGACCAGCCGTCCTTCGCCGAACTCGTCGTTTCGATCGTCGAACGCCTCGGTGATCCCATCGGTGTAGATCGCCAGAAGATCTCCAGCGGCGAGCCGCAGCTCCGCGGTCCGGCACTCCCATGGTGAGAACATGCCCAGCACTGTTGCCGTCGGCTCGAGCCGTTCGACCTCGCCGTCACGTCCTAGCAGCAATGCAGGCAGGTGTCCACAGTTGGCATAGCGCAGCCGTCCCAGTCGGTCGTCGAACTCCGAATAGAAAAAGGTCGCGTAGGCGTTGTCGGCCGTGCTTTCGTAAAAGAGCCGGTTCACGGTCTGCAGAAAACGATCGGGTTGTTCCACGGCAGTGGCGCATTGACTGCGCAGGTTAGCCTGGAGGTTCGCCATCAGCAGCGCAGCCGGCATGCCTTTACCGGCGATGTCGCCGATGACGAGCGCGAGACGCTCCTGCCCGAGGTCGAGAAAGTCGTAATAGTCGCCGCCCACCCGTCGCGTCTGCACGCATGCGCCCGCGTACTCCAGCGTCCGCATTGGCGGGAACCGTTGCGGAAAGAGTCGCGCCTGCACCTGCATGGCGATCTCGAGCTCGTGGGCGGCGCGCTGCTCGGCCTCCAGCTTTTCAGCGGCGGCGCGCCTTTGCGCTTCGACCGCGCGGCTCACTTCGTCGAAGCTCACCAGCGCGAACGAGTTGCGATCGACGTCTTCGAAGCGCGTGAACGCACCGCCCCACGCGAATCGGTCCTGCCCTGTTGTCGACGGATCGGCTGCATCGCCCGTCCGGTCGTACACCACGCGGCGGAGACGAGGCGCGTTTCGGAAGCGAACGCCCCGACGCCGCCACTCGGTGTAGGTGGCGGGCAGATCCTCGGTGACGAATACCACCTGCGTCGCGCGGCCGACGAAGCGAGCCTGGGGCGTGTCGGGGTGAGCCTGGATCAGTGTCAGCACCGCTGACCCGTCGGGCGGCGACACCGCCAACAATCGCTCACCGGAGCCGACGCGAGCGTCGTAGGCGATATGGAATCCGAGCGTGTTCAGGTAGAAGTCCAGACTTCGCGCCTGATCTTTGACGTAAATGTTCACGGCGTGAACGCGGAGGAAGGGATCCGCCACGCCTGGTATTTTACGAGATGGAGGTCGCCGTCACCGCCCCGCTAACGCGCGGACGGGATCGACGCGCGACGCGCGGATGGCTGGCACGATGGTCGAGATCGTCGCCGTCAGGACGACACCCGCGCCAGCGAGGGCGACTGCCGCGGACTGACTCACGCCGATGGGAAAGAGGTTCGCGTCGAGCAGTGGCCGCACGAAGACGCTCACCGTCGCGCCGACAGCGACACCGACGACGACGAGCAGCGTGGCCTCGCGCAGTACGCTGCGCCGCACGTCGGACGGACGCGCGCCGAGCGCAGCCCGGATGCCCAGCTCCGGCAACCGGCGCCGCACCGAGAAGGCGAGCACGGCGTACACGCCAACGCCGGCGAGGAAGACACCCATGACGCCAAGCATCGCCGTCAAATTTGCACTCAGGCGCTCGGTTACCGTGAACCGCGCAAACCGTTCCTCCATTGTCACGGCGTCGAAGATCGGCACGTCGGGATCCGACTGCGCAACCGCGTTGCGCACCGACGGAATGATCGACGCGTCCGGCGACGTTTTGACGACGTAGGTGAGTTCAGTAATCGGGCCTGCGGTAGGCTGGCGATAAGGGAGATACCAGGCGTCCGTCCCCGGAATGTCGTCGTCCGGGTTCTCGCGAAGATTGCCGACCACTCCGACGATCTCCATCCACGGTGCGGGACCGTCGAGGCGGCCGCGTTTCACGCGCCGCCCGATGGGATTCTGTCCGCGCCAGTACCGCTCGGCCAACGATTGACTCACGATGACGACGGGGAAAGACGTCGCGCTGTCGGCGTCGGTAAACGACCGACCGGCGAGGAGAGGAATTCCCAACGCGTCGAAATAGTGCGAGGTGACGGCGCGCGAATGCGCGAGAAAAAATCCGCGGCTCGGCGACACGATTCCGTCGATGGTGAATGGCGCTGCCTCGGTGCCCGCGTAGAAGGGAGGGGTGCTCGTCGCGCCGACGGCAGTGACTCCCGGGAGCGACGCGAGCCGTTCGAGCAGATCATGGACGAACATTTCCTGCTGCGCACGTTCGCGATAGCGCAGCGGCGACACCGCCGCATCGAAGGTCACGACGTCGCGTCGATCGAATCCCCATGTCTCGCGATGAAGCGCCAGCAGACCCTGTCCCATCACGCCTGCGCCCACGAGCAGCACGAACGCGAGCGCCAGCTCGATGACCACTAGCCCCTTCAGTGATCGCCGGCTGCCGCGTGAGAGCGTTCCGGATCGCCCGATCGCTTTCAGTACGTCAGAGGCGCGCGTGCGCGCCATCCCGATCGCCGGTAAAACCGCGAAGGCAATGCCGACTGCCATGATCAGTGCGATCGTGAACGCCAGCGTCGGCAGGTCGAGCCGTGGTTCGATGTCGAACTCGCCGGCACCGTAGAGCGGGCTGAGCGCGACGAGCGGTCCCACGCTCCAGACCGTCACAAGGACACCGAGCAGTCCCCCTATGCCGGAGAGCAGCACGCCGTAGGTGAGGAACTGCCGCACCAGTCGCGCGCGTGATGCGCCGAGCGCGGTTCGCACCGCTGCTTCATTCTGGTGCTCGAGGGTCTGCGCGAAGAGCAGGCTTGACACGTTGGCCAGGGCAACGAGCAGCACGAGCAACGCCGCACCCGCCAGCGCGTAGAGGACGCGCGTCAGGCGTCCCAGCATTTCGGGACGCAGCCGCGTCACCTGCGCACCGGTCGGTGTATCCGGCGCCGGATGCGTCTGCCACAGCCGCGCCGCCATGGCATCCATCTGGTCGTTCGCTTGCGCCAGCGTGACGCCCGGTTTCAGGCGAGCGGGCACATAGATGCCGGCCGCGTTCGTCGGATCTTCGCGATAGCCGAGCGGCACCCAGAGATCCGATTGATACGGATGCTTCAGGCCGCGCGGCATCACTCCGACGACCGTCCGCGCGCGCCCGTTCAATCGGACCGTGCGCCCGACGACGTTGGGGTCGCCGCCGAACCGGCTGCGCCAGAGCGCATCCCCGAGCAGTACGGCGTCGCGTCTCGCCGGCGTATCTTCCTCGGCGGTGAACGTTCGTCCAAGTGCCGGACTGATGCCGAGGACATCGAAGAAGTTCGCGGTGATGACGCCCGCGGCGACGCGTTCCGGGCGGCCGTCGATGATGAGCGTCGCACTCGTCCCCGTGCCCGCCGCCATCGCATCGAACACGGTGTTGGTGCGCTGCCACGGACCGAAGTTGGCCAAGGTGAAGCCGCGCACGTCCGGTGCCTGTCCGGGTCGCGCGTAGTCTTCACGCACGCGGACCACTTCGTCCGTTGCGCTGCTGCCCCACGATCGCCAGAGGAACGCATTGACGACGCTGAACGCCGCGGTGTTGGCGCCGATGGCGAGACCGATCGAGACGATGATCACGAGGCTCGTGCCCGGGCTCGTTCGCAGCGTTCGCCACGCCCAGCGGAGATCGTGAGCGAAGCCGGCGAACGGACGCGGTCGGGTGACGATCGCGCCCGCGCGCACGAGATCGATCATCGCCCGCAGCGAGAGCCGCATTGCTGCCGCGAGACCGCGCTGCCGTTGGTCGGCGTAGAGGGACGCGAACGCATCGGCGGCGTCGGTCGAGAGATCGCCGACCATCCACGCCGCGCGGCGATACAGCCTGACCGCCCACGGTTCGCGCTGGCTCATCGCGCGCCTTTCAGGAACGGGCGTCCCAATTTCACCAGCATCGCCATCTGCTCGGTTTGCGCCGCGGCAGCCGCACGGCCAGCGTGGGTGACGCGGTAGTAGCGCCGTCGCGCGTCGGCGGAATCGGCGTCGCGGGGCGGCGGCACCTCCTGGATCATTCCGTCGGCAAGCAGCGTCTTGATCGTTGCGTACAGGGTCCCAGGCAGGATCTCGACCCGGCCACTTGTGGCCTCGCGGATGTCGCGCATGATCGCGTAGCCGTGCCTGGTCTCCTTGCCAAGGGCGAGCAGGATGTAGAGCGCTGCATTCATGTCGAAACTATAGTTGATATAACTATAGTGGCGCAATGGTTATCGATTATAGGGCCGGGTCTTCCGACCCTGCCTGGTGCGGTCGAAGGACCGCGCCCGACATCGCATTGTGTGGCGCCCCGGATTTACTGGAAGAGCCGCGGGGCGAAGTCGATGAGGCTCACGCGCCAGTAGCGCCAGACGTGGGCGTAGCCGGGTGTTTCGACGTCCACGAAGCTAATCTGCCGGGACTTCAGCCAGTTCTTCATGTCGCGATTCGAGGCGATCAGCGTGTCGTCTGTGCCGCAGGAGAAATAGAGCAGACGAAGTTGTCGAACGGCGCTCGCGCTCAGCTGCGGAAAGTTCGCGGCCAACATGGCGGCGTTGATTCCCGTCTCTCCCGGAGAGGTTGGTGCCGTTCGACCCGGCAGCATGACGAACGCCCCGCTGAAGGATCCAATCCACGCGAAACGATCCAGATGATTCAGCCCGGTAAAGATTGCCTGTTCGCCCCCCATCGACAGCCCCGCAACTGCACGGCTCTCGCGATTGGCCTTCACGCGATAGTTTCCCTCGACGAACGGAATCACGTCGTCGAGCAGGCCCTGCGCACTCAGTCGTGTGTGCATCTCGGAGACCTGTGCGCCTGGCAGCGCCGGCCTGCGAGTCGTCGGCAACACGTGCGGTGCGGCGGGCTCATCCGGATGTCCGTTGGGCATGACGACGAGCATCGGCTTGACCTTCTTGTCGGCAAGGAGGCCATCCATGATCTCTGGCAAGTACCCGGCATTCATCCACTCTTCTTCGTCGCCGCCCCAACCGTGCAATAAGTAGAGCACCGGAAAACGCTCGTTCGACTTGTCGTAGCCTGGCGGCGTGTAGACGATCATGCGTCGGCGCATCTTCATCGTCGGCGACGAGTACCACACCTGCCGGACGTCGCCGTGTGGGATGTCCTTGACGGCATAGGGCGACGACTCCGGCCCGGGTACGAACAGGACGTTTCGGCGCGGATTCGCCGGGTCGTTTAACGTGACGCCATCGACGTTGAATGTGTAGAAGTACGCTTCCGGCGCAATCGGATCGGTCACGACAGACCACATGCCCGCAGCGTCCTTCGTCATCGCGAGGCGGTTGCCGCCCGGCCATTCGCCGTTGACCATCACGCTGTTCGCATTCGGGGCGTTGAGACGGAATGTGACGCGACGATCCGGGGCGATGTCCGGCGACGTCACCGGCGGGGCGCCGCCGCGCCCGCCGCGACCTGGCGCGGCATTCGCCGGCGGCTGAGCGGTCGCCACCTCGGGGAGAAGCGAGAGTGTCAGCACGGTGACAAACGACGTGCAACAAAAGCGAGTGCGTCCTGGATTCATCGGCAGAACTCTGGCGTGTGATGGTCGCAACGTCAATTGCGCATATTCATGCAGGCTTCGCCCTCGGAGTTACTTCGTCCCTGACTTCTTTCTCAGGTTCAGGAACACGTACGTCCCGAGGTTGGCGGACGTCACGATGTCGTTCATCCCGTCGCGATTCATATCCGCGACCACGAAGTGTGATCCGACGCCCGAGCGGTTGTTGACGAGCTCGGGCTCGAAGCGCGCGCCGCCGGGTGCAGCCTTGTCGCGCACCGTGTGGAACACGTAGAGCACAGGCTCACTCCACGGATCCGGATCGCTGTAGCTGAAATGCGACATGTAGCGCTTGCCGGTGACGAGATCGGGAATGCCGTCGCCGTTCATGTCGGCGCAGGCCGCCGCGTGCGGCTCGGTGAAGATCACGTCGCCGGCATTCTTCGTCATGAAGTTGTCCATCACGACGTGTTCGACGAATGAGATGTTCTTGCTGGCATCTCGTTTCTGTTCCCACCAGGCGACGCCGAAGCCGTGGCCTTCCATCGGACCGACGGCGTCGATCAAACCGTCACCATTCACGTCGAAACCGCAGATCTCGGCGCCGCCGGCGCCGCCCTGTGACGCACCCCACCGACCGAATGCGGTCGGATGCATCTTCCAGGTAGCCGACGCGCCGGCCGGCGGCTGTTCCCACCAGCCGTAGGCGTTGAGAAAATCCATCCGGCCGTCGCCGTTGATGTCGGCGACGCCGAGGCCGTGGCCGATGTTCACACCCCATGGGCCCGGCTCCGACACATCGTGCGTCGTCCACATCGCCGTCGGGTTCTCCGGATCCCATTTCTTTGCATCGAACGTGGAGTAGCGCAGCCGGTTCATGCCGGCGTGAATCAGATCCGGACGGCCATCGCCGTCAATGTCCTTGAACAACGTCTCCTCGTTGCCGACAGGTTGAATCGTCACGTACTTCTGCCAGCGGCGTGACAGCCCTTTCGGATTGGCGTAGAGAAAGCCGGTGCCGTTCCCCGCGTTGCCCGCCATCTGCAGGACGTCGACCCAGCCGTCGCCGGTGAAGTCGTAGGCGATGTTGACCATCGCCGGAATCGGCCATTCGGACGTCGGATTGAATGACACCGGCGTGTAGATCTGTTTGCCGATCTTGAAGTCCGGACCGGTGTAGTAGTACGCGCCCGCGGCGATGTCGGGGACGCCGTCGTGATTGAAATCGGCAACCGCCGCGCTCCACGAGTAGTAATGTGGATCGACACGAACCTGTTTGAAGTTCTTTCCTGTCTCTTCGGGCGCCCACGAATGATTCAGGATGTCCTTGTACATGAAGTCCTTGATCCGGACTTCGCCCGTCCCGCCGACATAGAAACCGATCTGGCCGTAACCATCCCTGTCGGCATCCGGAACAGTGCGGCCGGTGTTGCCGCCACCAAGCGCTCCACCATTGAACTTCGGCTGCACGCTGTTCTCGGTCAGCAGTACCTCGACCGCGTTGTAGTCGCCGGCGACGTAGACGCCATTCGGACGCTGGGCAAGGTGGGACTCCTTCGAGTATTGCGCGGCGAGATCAGGCGCCATCGGCGGCGGCGGACCGGGATTCACCGAACGGCCGCCGCTGAGCGCCGCAGTCTGCGCCGACATGCGTGCGGTGGGATCGTCGCCGCGACCAGCTGGCGGGGGAGCAGCGCCCGCCGGAGGCGCTCCGCCTGCTCGACCACCGGGAGCTCCGCCGCCGCCCCGGCCTGCCGGAGCCGCAAGCGGCTCTCGGCTGATCTCTTTCCCTGCGGCGTCGATCTTGACGACGTACGGAACGAGATCGTTCTCGGTTACCGACATCAAAAGGCCTTTCATTCCACCATCAGCCGTCTTTTCCGCGCGCATCAAAACCCCGGCCTTGCAGCCGGCGACGCATTTCACGCTCGCATAGATCTGCGTATCCTGGAATTCCTTCCCATCGAGCAGCAACCAGCCGCCACTCGCGTCTTTCGGTGTGCCGACGATCTCGCCGTTCTGCACTTTCCACTCGGCCGCGCCGAGTGGGCGGAAGCCGGTCAGCGAGGAGCCGGTGAATCGGTAGTCCGCCCGAAACGTCGGACCGGCCGTGAACACGGTTGCTGCCAGTGCGCACAACCCCATTGTCGCCACCGCCATGATGCGCTTCGTCATAGGTCCTCTCACCGGGAATCCAGACATGTAGAGAGTCTCGTCGGCACGCGGATCGCGACCGCATAATACGGCTGCGACGCCACGGAAAAACACAGAAAAGAAGGCCACGGAAAAACACAGAAGAGAGGGCCACGGAAAAACACGGATTAACACGGATGACGACTTCATTGAACCTAATGCGTGTTCATGTGTGTTCATCCGTGGCCGAAGGTCCGTGTTCTTCCGCGGCTGCTCTGGCCGACCCCGCCTGAGCCACGGAAAAACACAGAACAGAGGCCACGGAAAAACACGGATTGACACGGATGACGACTTCATTGAACCCAATGCGTGTTCATGTGTGTTCATCCGTGGCCGAACGTCCGTGTTCTTCCGCGGCTGCTCTGGCCGACCCCATCTGAGCCACGGAAAAACACAGAACAGAGGCCACGGAAAAACACGGATTAACACGGATTAACGCGGATGACGACCTCATTGAACTTAATCGGTCTTCATCTGTGTCCATCCGTGGCTAAATCAATCCGTGTTCATCCGTGTTCATCCGTGGCTAAATCAATCCGTGTTCATCTGTGTCCATCCGTGGCTAAATCAATCCGTGTTCATCCGTGTTCAACCGTGGCTAAATCAATCCGTGTTCATCCGTGGCTAAATCAATCCGTGTTCATCTGTGTTCGTCCGTGGCCAAATCAATCCGTGTTCATCCGTGTTCATCCGTGGCTAAACTCTCCCGTTCTTCCGTGTTCCGGCGTGGCTGAACGTCCGTGTTCTTCAGCGGCTGCTCTGGCCGACCCCGCCGGAGCCACCGAAAACACAGAAGAGAGGGCCACGGAAAAACACGGAATAACACGGATGATGACTTCATTGAACTTAATGCGTGTTCATCTGTGCTCATCGGTCTAATCAATCCGTGTTCATCTGTGTTCATCTCCCTTACACGTGCTTTCACTCAGCTCGGTCGTGGCCTGGTAATCGTTACCAACTCAGTCTGACCGGCTTCAGCCAGAGTTTTTGCCTGGCACTGCGGTGCCGCGCAATACGACTGTCCGCAGGTCAGGCCTTGAGTCGCGCCGTCACAGCAGGACTTGTGAGTTCCCGCAACGCGTCCTTGCCGACCCACCTTGCCGACGCCTGCTTCGATGCCGCCAGACGCCGGGCCACGACGACGGCTGCGGCATTGAGCGCGCGGTTGCGTTTTCCGATCGCCCGCAGGGCCATGTTCGTCGCCTTCTTGACGAAGTGTCGTCCATCGCCGGCTTCACGTTCGATCAGAAGAAGGCCCTTTCTAAACGACTCGTCGCCGGCGCTCTTGTCGTGCACGGTGAGGCTCCACAGCAGCGCGAAGGCAGTACGCTTCTCGAACTCGTTGCGGCGGTTGCTCCACTCCGCCACCTTGGTCCATGCATGCGGTGTGCGGTCGAACAAGTTGAAGCTCATGGCGTCGCAGAATGCCCAGTTGTCAAAGTCCTTGCACCACCGATCCATCTGAGCGGAGGTCAGCCGCTCCGGGTCGCCGACAAAGGACGCGAGGATCCGTGCCTCGTATATGCCGGTGCTCCAGAGGGCGACCGCCAGTCGCTGGTTGCGCCCGAGCATTGCGCCGAGTGTCTTGATGTCTTTCATGGCAACGCCGTAGGCATGGTTCGAAGGGATGGAATAGCGCGCCATCCCTTCCAGTGTCGCCTTGCTGGTATGACGCTTCAACCAGGTGAGCGCGAAGTCGACTTGATTCTGGACCGACGGCTTCGACCCGTTCGGCATTTCACGGCGGCGACTCATCATGGTCTGACGCCGCTCGAACGCGAGAGGCGAATCTCGATGGCTGCCGTGACACGGATCAGCGAGAAGTCACGCATGACGTTCGTGTAGATGACGTCACTTCCCGGGGCGCCGTGAAAATTGCCGTTCGGTCCAGACACTTTGTAGTACGTCGCCACCGTCCGGAACCACGAGAAGACCAGCGGTGCTCCAACGACGGATGGCCATGAACACCCGCGCGTCCTTGCCGGCACGTGTGTCGCGGCAGTCGCGATGGTGGTCGATGGCCTAACGAAAAACGTCGTC
>Ga0207701_10008396_pt1 | contig 10203 bp, 13 predicted proteins | sample KBSSwiSSwithPhiX_FD_184294 | JGI IMG/M metagenome (GOLD analysis project Ga0207701, IMG submission 184294) | Switchgrass rhizosphere bulk soil microbial communities from Kellogg Biological Station, Michigan, USA, with PhiX - S5 (SPAdes) (version 2) | ecosystem: Environmental > Terrestrial >...
GCGTGGGCCCTGCTGCTGCCTTCAGCCCCTGCAGCAGCGGCTCCACGCAGCTTCACAATCGTGATCGACAAGATGAAGTTCGGCGCCTTGCCAGCGGGGGTTCACGCCGGCGACACCATCGTCTGGGATAATCGGGACATGTTCAGGCACAGCGCCACCGCGAAGGGCGCTTTCGACATCGATCTTCCAGCGGGGAAGGTCGTAAAGGTGCGGATGAAGCGCGACGACACCTTCGCGTTCGTTTGCAAATATCATCCGGGAATGAAGGGCGTGCTAAAGGTGAGCAAATGAGCGCTCAGGTGCGGACGGACTATTCGGCGTTGGACGACGTTGCGCTCGCGCGCCTCTGCACGGGCCGCGACCGCCAGGCGATGCGGTATCTCATCACGTCGAACAACCAGCGGCTGTTCCGGACCGCCTGGAGTATTTTGAAGGACCGAAGCGAAGCCGAGGAAGCGGTGCAGGCCGGCTATCTCAATGCCTTCGCCGCTATGGACAAGTTCGAGGGTCGCTCGTCGCTGAGCACGTGGCTGACCCGGATCGTCGTCAACGAGGCGCTCGGGCGGCTGCGGTCGCAGCGTCGTCGTCGCGAAAGCCTGGAAAGCGAAGGTGTGGCGTTGCTCGACACATATAGGGAAAGGCTCGCCCAGGCGTCGGCCGAGCCCGCGCCGGATGCGGCGGTCGCCCGCGAACAGCTCCGCCAGCTCATCGAGCGGGCGGTGGCCGATCTTGCTGACGGTTTCCGGTCGGTCTTTGTCCTTCGCGAAATCGAGGGGCTGAGCGTTGAGGAAACGGCCGAAGCGCTCGGTATTCCGGCGGCAACGGTGAAGACTCGGCTGCACCGCGCTCGCGCCAAGCTGCAGGAGGCGCTGGCGCCCGAGGTGAAGAGCGCGCTGTGCGGCAGCTTCCCCTTCGCGGGAGCCGATTGCGCGGCGCTTACGGAGCGCGTCATGACTCACCTAGGTTAACCAATCAGAGCAGAAATATCTTTCCTACACGGAACCCATTTGGTTCATAGCGGCCCGACTCGGCAACGAGAGGAGCTGCAGTGTGGAAGTTGATACGCTGATTGATTCATTGATCGAACGCGAAGGCGGCTTCGCGAACCACCCGGCCGATCGCGGCGGCCCGACGAACTTCGGGATCACCGAGGCGGTGGCCAGGGCGCACGGCTATTCGGGCGCCATGCGCAACCTGCCGAGATGCGAAGCGGCAGCAATCTACAAGAGGCTCTACTGGCTTCGGCCTCGCTTCGACCAGGTCGCCAGGAGATCCGAGGCGGTGGCATCGGAACTGTTCGACAGCGGCGTCAACATGGTCCGGCCGTCGCAGCGACCTTCCTCCAGCGGGCGCTCTCGGCGCTGAACCGCGACCGGCAGGATTATGCCGATCTCGTGCCCGACGGACGCATCGGGCCGGCGACGCTTTCGGCTCTCGACACGTTTCTGGAGCTTCGCGGCAAGAAGGAAGGCGAAACGGTCCTCCTGAAGGCGCTCGATGCGCTTCAGGGCGAGCGGTACATCCGCCTTGCCGAGCGCCGCCCCACGAACGAGGCCTTCCTCTACGGATGGCTGGCAAACCGGATTGGTTAGCGGCGTGCGCCAAAACGCTCCGCACGGTCAAGCAAGTCAACTTCCCCTCGGGAGAAATCCAACAATGACTCATTGTGCACCACCCCCACGGACCTTCGCCGAGGGGCAGCGCGAGATTTACGGCTGGCTGGCGGCGGCCGCCGGAATGTTCTGCGGAACCTGCTCGGTCCTGCTCGTCTGCCTTCTGATGTGGGGCGGCTGGAGCGACGCCGAGGAACATACGATCGTCGTCATCTTCGGCGGAGCGCTGGGCGGCTTCATCGCGGCGATGACCTCGGTGATCATCGGGCTGCTCGTCGGAGGGCCCGTCGGCCGCTTCAAGGGTAGCGCCAGCCGCGACGGGATAAGCCTTGAAGCCCGGGGCGACGCATGATCGCGACCTCCTGGCTTTACCGAATTTTGGGCGGCGCAATGGCGGTCGCAGCGCTGCTTTGGCTCATCCAGAGCCGCGATCATTGGCGCGAAACGGCGCGCGCCAACGAGCAACTCTATCTCCAGGAGGAGGCCGCGCACGCCGCGACGGTCGCCAACTATCGTGCGGCCGCCGAGCAGGCGCGGCTCGCCGACGCCGCAAACATCGCCCGCGTTCAGGCCGAGCAGGCCGCAATCAACGAAAGGACCAGGAATGATTTCGAAAGCCGCATTGCTTCTGCCCGCGCTCGCGCTGGCGAGCTGCGCAGGCAAGGTGCAGGCACCGCAGCCCATCCCGGCGCTGGCGGAGCACCGGCAGTGCCCGATCTTCCCGCTTCCGCCGGCGGAACTTCTCAAAGCACCCGTGAAGACGGATTTTCTGACCGCGATCGGCTCATAGCGACGGAGCAGGCAATTCAGCTCGACGAACTGATCAAGTGGGTGAAAGCGCAGGCGGAAGTAGGGACGAACTAGCGTTGGAAGCAGGCAGCATCCTCGCTAGGCTCGCCCCACTGACGGGTTGAGGGGGATCGACACTCGATGAAGCCAGACCGGCTGACGGCCTTCACCGACGGCGTTTTCGCAATCGTCATCACCATAATGGTGCTGGAGCTTCGCGTTCCCGAGGGAACGGGACTCGAGGCCCTGCGGCCCGAGCTTCCATTGTTTGGCGCTTACGTCTTCTCGTTCATCTACGTCGGGCTCTACTGGAACAATCACCACCACATGTTGCAGACGGCGAAGAAGGTGGACGGCCGCGTGCTCTGGGCGAACCTGTTCCTGCTCTTCTGGATCAGCCTTTTTCCCTTCCTGATCCGATGGATCGGCGAGCGTGGAGTTACCAGCATTCCGGCGGCGGCCTTTGGCGTCGTGCTTGCGATGGCGGCGACCGGCTATCTCGTTCTCGAACGTGCGCTCATCGCGGCCGAAGGGGAAACGTCCAGGATGGCCAAGGTCGTCGGACGGAAGCACAAGGAATGGCTGAGCCTCGCCATTTACGCCGTTGGGATCGCGGCTGCCCTCCTGCTCTCGCCTTACCTTTCGGTCGCGCTTTACGTTGCCGTCGCGGTCCTTTGGCTCGTCCCCGACAGGCGCTTCGAGCGGCGCTAGTTGCAGGCCTCCCACAGCTTTCCCACATGGCTGTGATGGAAACCTATCATGGCACCACGATCCTCGGGGTCAAGAAGGACGGCAAGACCGTCATTGCCGGCGACGGCCAGGTGAGCCTCGGCAATACGGTCATTAAGCCCAACGCGAAGAAGGTGCGGCGACTCGGCGATCATGGCGCCGTCATCGGCGGCTTCGCCGGAGCGACTGCCGATGCCTTCACCCTGTTCGAGCGGCTCGAGAACAAGCTCGAGCAATATAACGGCCAGTTGCTGCGCGCCGCGGTCGAGCTCGCCAAGGACTGGCGGATGGACAAGTACCTTCGCAACTTGGAAGCAATGATGATCGTCGCCGACAAGGAAACGATGCTCATCTTGACCGGCAACGGCGACGTCCTGGAGCCCGAAGGTGGAATCGCTGCCATCGGTTCCGGCGGCAATTACGCGCTCGCCGCGGCCCGGGCGCTCGCTGAATATGAACCGGATCCGGAAGTGCTTGCCCGGCGGGCGATGGCAATCGCCGCTGAGGTGTGCGTCTTCACGAACGACCAGCTGACGATCGAGACGGTGGGCGAATAAACGGCCATTGCGGCTATATCATCTGCTACGGTATGATTGGCCTGCTCGGGCCAATGCCGCTCGCCCATCGCGGGCGCCCGGCAAAAGGGGGTCGGCATTATGAGCAACTTCCTCAAATTCCTCGTCGCGTTCGCTTTCATCACCTATGCCGCGCCGTCATTCGGACAGGCGACGCGGACGTGGGTTTCCGGCGTCGGGGATGACGCCAATCCCTGCAGCCGCACGGCGCCCTGCAAGACGTTCGCCGGAGCGATCAGCAAGACCGCGAACAACGGCGAGATCAATTGCTTGGATCCTGGCGGATTCGGCGCGGTGACAATCACCAAGTCGATCACCATTGACTGCACCGGGACGCTCGGGAGCATCCTCAATTCGGGAACCAACGGCGTCAACGTGAATGACTCGGCAACTGCGACACCGGGCACGATCGAAGTCTTGCTGCGCGGGATCACCATCGATGGAGGCGGATCGCTGGCCGGTCTCAATGGCATTCGCATGACGTCGGGCCGTTCACTCGTACTGCAGGACGTCTTCATCCAGAACCAGAACGGGTCGAATGGCATCTCGATCGAAACTACCGGCGCGTCTGAATTTTACGCAGAGAATGTGACCGTAACCGACGGCGCCTTCGGGATTCAACTTCAGCCCAGTGGCGTAAGCGGTTCCGTTTTCGCGATCCTCAAGAATGTTCGCGTGCAGAACAATTCGAACACCGGCCTGCTCGTCAGCCCGAAGGCGACGGCGGTCGTGGACAAGAGTAGCTTCAGTGGAAACGTGAACGGAATTTTCGCCAATGCCACGGGCGCCAATGCCGCCGTGGTGATGGTCAGTGACTCCGTCGTCGCCGGAAACAGCACGGCGGGAATCAGGTCCAACGGGGCGAGCGCTAGGGTACGCGTCGGAAACTCCGTAATCACTGCCAACCAAAACGGACTGTCGGTGACTAACGGCGGGATCATGAACACCTACGGCACCAACAAGCTGGACGGGAATCAGGTGACCGATCCGTTCACGACGCCTGCGATCCCGCAGCAGTAAGCGGCGAACGATTGAAGCATGACGGCAGTCGCGGCTAAGCCCGCGACATGCTGATTGGTGTGGACAGGCGTGGCTTCATCGCAGCCAGCTCGGCGGTGCTGGCCTCAGGCTGTGTGACTGCCGGAGAGCGGTCGCGGACGTTCTCCGATTGCTCTCCGCTCATACCGGTCAATGTCGACGCCGGACGGGTGATACGCACTGTCGCGGGACTTCGACCCTATCGCGAATCCGGGTTCGTCGTCCGCGCGGAGCCGCTCGGCGACAAGACGCTGGTCCACAATTACGGCCATGGCGGATCAGGGATCACGCTCAGCTGGGGCAGTTCGAGGCTTGCGACGAACCTTGGCTTGCCCGGGCACAGCGGGCCGGTTGCGGTAATCGGCGCCGGCGCCATGGGCCTGACGACCGCGCGACTGGTGCAGGAGGCAGGCTTCCTCGTGACGGTCTACGCCAAGGCGCTTCCACCCCACACGACATCCAACATTGCTGGCGGGCAGATCGAAACCGCGTACCTGTACAAAGACAATGCGGTGACTCCGGCATGGCGCCAACAGCTGATGCAGGCGATGGATTACAGCTGGCGCCGCTGGCAGATCATGGTCGGCGATGAATATGGCGTGCGGTGGCTCCCGACCTACGAGGAGACGACGCTGTCGGGCCCCAATCCGATGGACCCCTATTATCCTGCGACGCGCGTCCTGACTCCCCGGGACCACCCGTTTCCGCTCGATAACGTGGTGCGGTTCGAGACGATGTACGTCGAGACAGGCCATTTCCTGAGGCAGACGGTCCGCGATATTCAGATCGCCGGCGGAAAGTTCGAAGTGCGAGACTTCGCTTCCCCGCAAGCGATCCTGGGTTTGTCCGAGAAGCTCGTCTTCAACTGCACGGGCTTGGGTTCTCGCGATCTGTTCGGAGACCAGGAGCTGCATCCGCTAAGAGGGCAACTCGCGGTCCTGCTGCCACAGCCGGAAATTCGCTACGCTCTTACCGGCGGGCCGGGATACATGTTCCCTCGTGCCGACGGGATTATCCTCGGCGGCACAGCGGAGCGGGATGTGTTCGATCCCAATCCGGACCCGGCCACGATCTCGCGGATGATCGAGCGCCACAGGCGCTTCTTCGGCTCGTTCCGCTGCGTCGCTTGAACAGGATGGTCACTGCTCCAATCTAGCAGTGCATGAATTATCAATCGCCAATAGCCGAAGGCGGGGCGGACGCGCTCAAGGACAAGCTGACCCCAAAGGCAATCGTTGCCGCTCTCGATGAGCATATCGTCGGCCAGGACGACGCCAAGAAGGCCGTCGCTGTCGCACTCCGCAACCGCTGGCGCCGGCAGCAGCTGAGCCCCGAGCTTCGCGAAGAGGTGACGCCCAAGAACATCCTGATGATCGGCCCTACCGGCTGCGGCAAGACCGAGATCAGCCGCCGGCTGGCGAAGCTTGCCGACGCACCGTTCGTGAAGGTCGAGGCGACCAAGTTCACCGAGGTCGGCTATGTCGGCCGCGACGTCGAACAGATCGCTCGCGACCTGGTCGAGGAAGCGGTCAGGCTGGAGCGCGACCGCCGGCGCGAGAAGGTCCGTAAGGCCGCCGAGGAAGCAGCTATGGAGCGGCTCCTGGACGCGCTCACCGGCAAGAATTCGAGCACCGCGACCCGCGACAGCTTCCGCGAGCGCTTCGCTGACAGGAGCCTCGACAAGGCGGAGGTGGAAATCGAGGTCGACGAAGCTCCGGCCATGCCTTTCGAGATACCCGGGATGGGCGCGCAGGTGTTCGACCTCAAGTCGATGATGGGCAAGCTGGGGGGGCAGCAGCCCCGCACGCGGCGCAAGCTCAAGGTGCCCGACGCCTTCGCTCGGCTGACCGAGGAAGAGGCCGACAAAAGGGTCGACCCCGATGACATCAACCGTGTGGCCCTCGCAGATGCGGAGGCCAACGGCATCGTCTTCCTCGACGAGATCGACAAGATCGCGGTCAGCGACGTTCGCGGCGGATCAATCAGCCGCGAGGGCGTGCAGCGCGACCTTTTGCCGCTGATCGAGGGAACGACGGTCGCGACCAAATACGGGCCGCTGAAGACGGACCACATCCTGTTCATCGCATCAGGCGCATTCCACACGGCCAAGCCTGCCGACCTGCTGCCCGAGCTTCAAGGCCGCCTCCCGATCCGGGTCGAACTGAATGCGCTGACCGAAGAGGATTTCGTGCGTATCCTGTCGCAGACGCGCGCCAGCCTTACCGAGCAGTACAAGGCGCTTCTCGGCACCGAGCAGGTGACGATCGAGTTCACCGACGACGGCATCGCCGGCCTCGCTCGGATTGCGGCGGAGGTGAACGATGCGGTCGAGAACATCGGCGCCCGGCGCCTCCAGACGGTCATGGAAAAGCTTCTGGAGGACGTCAGCTTTTCGGCGGAGGACCGGAAGGGCGAGACGCTGACGATCGATGCGGCCTTCGTCGATCGGCAGCTTGCCGGAATCGCTAAGAACGCCGACCTCAGCCGCTACGTTCTGTAAGGCGCCGGTACCGCCATAACAGGCCTGGAGCGAAAGGCGGCCAGAGGCTGGTTTTCACGCCTGCGATGCGAAGCTTGTCGGCGGTCCAACTGTTGCAGGTCTTGAGCGCGTTGAACCGGCCGCTTCCCCAGTAGAAAGCGTCGCAGCAATCGTAGCCGGGATGATCGATCCGGACCGGCCGTCCCGAATCTCGCAGCTCGAAGTCGGCGCGGATCGCGGCCCAGAGGCGACGATATTCTTCGGGCCGAAGCCGGATCTGCCGCTCGGCATAGGAAGGGTCCTGCACCCATTCGACATGCATCACGCGGCGACTGCCTGTCACAACCGCCCAGATCGTCGCGGGGCGGATGTCCCACCAGGTCGGGGTGTTCAGATAAACTCGCTCTTCGCCGCTTCCGAAGGCGACCCAGCCGGCATTCGGTGTGGCGGCGGCCGCATCGCTTCGCGGAACGATTGGCTCCCAGTTCAGGCCTTCCGCCTCAACGGGCATGATGATGTCCGTGTGGATTCCGTTATCGGCGAGATAGATTGTGACTCCGTCCCTGGGTTCGGCCCACCCGCCATTCACGGGGACGAAGGAGCCCACCAGGGCAGCAAGCATATAGGCCGCAGGAATTGCCAGCAGCAGGGTGAGCAGGCGAGCGATAAGCGGCCGGCGGCGAGTTCGCCTCCGCCGGTACCTGATCCGCTTCGGCTTGCGTTCGCCCATGCCCCTGCCTAGATGCGCCTCACCGTCAGAAACAACGGCAGTCGGGGCGTAGCGCAGCCTGGTAGCGCATCACACTGGGGGTGTGGAGGTCGCTGGTTCGAATCCAGTCGCCCCGACCATCCTTTCTCAAGGGAAACATCTTTCAGCAATGTCCGCCGAATCACTCCTAACCCTAGCAGCGGCTTCGGCCGGGACCGGCCCCGCCAGCGGAGCAGCGGGGATGCTGATCGGCATCCTTCCCTGGCTCCTGATCTTCGTCATCTTCTATGTGCTTTTGATCCGACCGCAGCAGCGACGCGCGAAGGAGCATCAGGCGGAGCTGGCCTCGGTCAAGAAGGGCGATGAGGTGATCACTGGCGGAGGGCTTCGTGGCCGCGTGACCAAGGTGTCGGACGCAGAAGTGGAGGTCGAGATCGCTCAGGGCGTTCGAGTTCGGGCGGTGAAGTCGACTCTGACGACCGTGTTGAAGCCGAACGCCAACCCGGCGAACGACTGATACCAAAGTGACGATGCTCGATTTCCCCCGCTGGAAGGTCATCTCGATCTGGGCGATCGTCCTGATCGGCATCCTCTTTTCGATCCCCAGCCTCTTGCCTGCGAGCGCACGCCAGCACTGGCCGTCCTTCCTTCCCCACTCGACCATCAGCCTGGGCCTCGACCTCGCGGGCGGCAGCCACCTCCTTTACGAAGCGGATATTCAGGACCTCAACAAGCAGCGCCTCCAGACGATGGAGGACACCGTAACCAGCGAGATGGGGCGCGGCGACACGCGGATCGCGATCTCCGACATTTCCACCAGCGGCGGCCGGGTGTCATTCATCGTCACCGATCCTACGCAGGTGGATTCCGCGGTCGAAAGAATGCGCTCGGTGACCCAGGGCGTCGGCCTTACCGGTACACGCGACTGGGACGTCGGAGTCGTCGACCTCAACCGGGTCGTGCTCACTCCGACAAAGTCAGGCATTGACCAGTCCCTTAAGGATGCGATGAGCGCGGCGCGAGACGTCGTGCGCCGCCGAATCGATCCGGGCGGCACAAAGGAAACCACGGTCATCACCGAGGGCAGCGACCGGATCCTGGTGCAGGTGCCGGGCGTCGAAAATCCCGAGGAGCTCAAGCGGCTGATCGGCCAGACCGCGCGGCTGGAGTTCAAGCTCGTCGACCTTTCCTCCGATCCCGCACAGGTCCAGGCCGGGCATGCACCCGCCGGAAGCCAGATCCTGCCGATGGCAGATGGGAACGGTACCATCGCGCTCAAGCGCCGCGTCATCGTTTCCGGCGACCAGCTCGAGAACGCGCGCCAGGGCTTCGACCAGGACGGCCGGCCCGTCGTCGAGATCAAGTTCAATGCGGATGGCGCACGGCGGTTCGGCCGGGTGACCCAGGAGAACGTCAACAAGCCCTTCGCGATCATTCTCGACGACAAGGTCCTGTCGGCGCCGAACATCAACGAGCCCATTCTCGGCGGCAATGCCCAGATCAGCGGCGGGTTCACTGTCGAAACCGCCAACGAGCTGGCGATATCGCTCGCCTCGGGCAAGTTGCCGGTGAAGCTGAACGTCATCGAGGAGCGCACCGTCGGCCCCGACCTCGGCGCGGACTCGATTCACAAGGGCGTGATTGCCAGCCTCATCGGAACGGCCGGCGTGATCATCTTCATGCTCGTCACCTATGGACGGTTCGGCGTCTATGCGAACATCGCGCTGATCGTGAACGGCTTCCTGATCCTTGGGATCATGGCCGTCTTCAACGCGACGCTGACGCTGCCGGGAATCGCAGGTTTCGTGCTCACCATCGGCGCGGCCGTCGACGCCAACGTGCTGATCAACGAGCGAATACGCGAGGAGCACAGACGCGGCCGAAAGATCATCGACGCGATCGACACCGGCTATCATGAGGCGATGCGCGCCATCTATGACGCCAACGTCACCCACGTCATCTCCGCTGCACTGATGGCCTATTTCGGCTCCGGACCCGTCCGCGGCTTCGCCGTCGTGCTGCTCATCGGCGTCGTCACCTCGGTCTTCACCGCCGTCTTCTTCACCCGAATGTTGGTCGCTCTTTGGCTCCGCAACAAGCGGCCGAAGACGCTTCCGATTTGAGGCCCCGACAATGCGCTTACTGAAGCTCGTTCCCGATCACACGAACGTGGATTTCATGCGGTGGCGCAACCTTGCCGTCGTCATTTCGACGTTGATGACGATCGCCTCGCTGGCGTTCACGGCCTATCGCGGGCTCAACATGGGCGTC
>Ga0207701_10008397_pt1 | contig 10202 bp, 12 predicted proteins | sample KBSSwiSSwithPhiX_FD_184294 | JGI IMG/M metagenome (GOLD analysis project Ga0207701, IMG submission 184294) | Switchgrass rhizosphere bulk soil microbial communities from Kellogg Biological Station, Michigan, USA, with PhiX - S5 (SPAdes) (version 2) | ecosystem: Environmental > Terrestrial >...
AGCACGCTGAAAATAATCGGGGGCACCGGATAAGCCCAAACCCGGTAAGGCCGGGCGATTTCGGGACGCGTAACGCGCAAGACCATCACGCCGACCACAGCGAACAGCGAGCAGAGCAATAGGCTAAATTGAGCGTATTGCATGACGCTTTCAAAGCTGCGTGTAAGCAGAAGAAGATTGACGATAAGCAACTGCAGCACGATGGCGTTCGTCGGAATGCCGTTAGTGTTTTTTCGGCTAACCGTGCGCAGCAACCAATGATCTTCGCCCATCGACATTGTGACACGCGGCCCGACCCATGTCATTGAGCTGATTGCGGAAACCAGGCCTAGACAAATGACCGCGCCAGCCACCCGGCCGCCGTTCGTTCCAAAAATGTGTTTTCCGGCGATCAACGCTATTTCGATCTGACCTTTCAATTCCTGGATCGGCGTCGTGGTGAGGAAGACGGCATTGAGCAGCACGTAGATCACGATTACAAGGCCCGTTCCCGCCAACAACGCGCGCGGCACATTTTTTTCCGGTTTTTTAATTTCGCCTGTAATGTAGGCCGCTGCGTTCCAACCCGAGTAGGAGTACATCACAAAAACCAGCGCGACCGCAAACCGTTCACCGAAGATCGTCATCGCATCGCCGTGCGCAGGCAAAAAGCTGAGGGGCTCCTTTGTCTGCACGAATAAACCGGCGATAATCAACGTGCCAATCAGAAGCAGTTTTACAGTCGTCACGAGATTTTGAAACGCGCTGCCAATTTGAAGGTTTCTAAGATGAAAGACCGTTACCACCCAAACAACGATGAATGATAGAAGCACCGGCGAGCCAACGCCGAACACCCCGACAAAATATGTCCCGAACGCCATGGCAGCCAGTGCGATTGGCGCAGCGAACCCAACAGTGGCGGAAATAAAGCCTGCCATAAATCCGAGCGCGGGATGATAGATCTGCGATAGAAAATGATATTCACCGCCGGAGCGAGGCAGCGCGGCGCTGAGTTCGCCATAACAAAGCGCACCGCACAGCGCCACGATTCCGCCAATGATCCAAAGCATGAGCAGCGGGAATCCCGACTGAATGTCTGCCAGTTGAAAGCCGAGGCTGGTGAAGATGCCCGTGCCGATAATGTTGGCAATAACGATACAAAATGCCGTAAAGAAACCGATCGTCCGTCGCGGAGTTCGCGACTTCATTGAACGAGGTTCAGTAACCGTAGCCATCTCTGGGTCGACAATCCCGAAATTATCGGGGCTAGCGAATTCTTTCGAAGTGGTCTTCAAGTTCATGATTGGTCCCGCGTCGGCGCAAGATGCCGCGACATGCTGGTCGCAATTGGAAAATTCGTTGGAGGTTAGAGCGAAAGCAGAATCACAGCTTGGGATTTTCGTAGGTTGTCAGAAGCCATTCCCGGCATCACGTTGAAAGCAGCATGAACCCATCGCTCTCCATCGAAACGGCCACCCAACTCGCAGTCTTTCTTGCAAATCGTCCCGGGGCGCTTGCGCGCGTGTGTGAAGCGATGGCCAAAGCAGAAATTAACATTCACGCGCTGGCTACGTCCGACACCGTTGATCACGCAGTGGTGCGCATGGTCGTAAGCGATCCAACCAAGGCACTCATGCTTCTCGGCGAGGCGGGAACACTGGCGCTGGAGACCGAAGTGCTGATGATCGAAACGACCAGCCAACCAGGCGTCCTGGCGAAGATCGCCGAGCGTTTGGCAGAAGCCGAAGTCAATATTGAGTACGCATATCTCGCCGGCGGCCGCGCAGCGGAAAAAGGTCTGATGGTTCTGCGTCCATCGGATGTAGAAAGAGCGAAACGTGCTCTGCAGGATTTGTAGATGCACCGTTGTAGCCGGCATCGGCGATAGCGGCCGGGGCGACCCCGGCTCCAGCTTGCGGTAATGAGCAATCCCGTCCCGAAACTACGGGCGAATCTCGATTGTCGTCCCGTCAGGCGTTACACGCCAAAGTTCCTCGATCTCTTCATCGGTGAGCGCGATGCAACCCGCAGTCCAATCCTTCCAACGATGAAACGCACCAATCCAGCCGCGTCCGTTTTGAATTCCGTGAACCATAATGTCAAAACCGGCTGAGACGCCGCGTGCGGCAGCTCGTTGGTTGTCTTCATCTGACGGATAAGAAATGTGCAACGCCAGGTGAAAACTGCTTTGCGGATTTCGGCTATCGATCTTGTAGACTCCCTCCGGCGTTTTCATGTCGCCTTCCTCTTGCTTCGCGCCACCTGGATTCCGACCTAAAGCGACTCGATAGTCCTTGATCCGGTGGCCGTCGCGAAAGATCGACAATTTCCTTGCTGATTTTTCCACGACGATCCGATCGATTGCTGTTCCTGCAGGCAACGGATCCCAAATGTGATGTGCGTAAAAGTACAATGCCAAGGCGCAGACGGCGACTGATGTCACCACTGTCACAATGATTTTGCCAATCACATCGGTGATCTTAATGAGTGAGTGACAAATGCAAGACCAGCAAGAACGCTGTGTGCGTTCCGAGTTGGTGATTGCCAATGCAGACTCGATGCCGGATAAATGCGCGGCGCGTTTATGACTTCGGTACGGACTTTCCTCGGTTACCCCTATCCTCTGGGCGCGACGTGGATGGGGAACGGCGTCAACTTTGCCATCTTTTCCGAGCACGCTGCCAGTGTTGAGCTTTGCTTGTTCGACAACATCGAGGCGACTGAAGAAAACATTCGCATCCCGGTCACCGAACACACAGATCAAGTCTGGCACGTGTTTTTGCCGGATGTGCGTCCAGGACAATTATACGGATTCCGTGTTTCGGGTCCCTACGATCCACAGCAAGGACTGCGCTTCAATAGTTCGAAACTCCTGCTAGACCCGTACGCGAAGGCGATCGCCGGAGAAGTGAGTTGGGCGGATGAAATGTTCGGTTATGTCATCGGGGGCGAGAAGGAGGATCTGACCCAGGATTTTCGCGATGATGCCTGGGGAGTGCCCAAGTCGGTGGTCATCGACAACGCGTTCGACTGGCAAGGGGATAAGAAGCCCGGTACGCCGTTGCACAATTCTGTGATCTATGAGGTGCACGTGAAAGGGTTCAGCAAACTTTGGCCCGACGTGCCGGAGAAACTGCGCGGTACTTACGCGGCGCTCGGCGGCCCGGCGGCCATCGATTATTTCAAAAAGCTCGGCGTGACGGCAATCGAGTTATTGCCTGTGCACGCGCACATTGACGACAAGGTCTTAATCGACCGCGGCCTGACGAATTACTGGGGTTACAATACGATCGGATTTTTTGCGCCGCACGGACAGTACGCGGGTAGCGGCCAAATGGGCGAACAGGTCTCCGAATTCAAATCGATGGTGCGCAGTCTTCACGCTGCCGGAATCGAAGTGATTCTCGATGTCGTTTACAATCATACCGCCGAAGGAAATCATCTTGGTCCGACGCTCTGCTTCCGGGGCATCGACAACCTCGCCTATTACCGGCTGCATCCCGAAAATCCGCGGTTCTATCTGGATTTCACCGGTACGGGCAACACGCTTAATCTGCTCCACCCACGTGTTCTCCAGTTAGTGACCGACAGCCTGCGTTATTGGGTCGTGGAAATGCACGTGGACGGATTTCGGTTCGATCTCGCGTCCGCGCTTGTGCGTAATCACGAAGGCGTAAATATGCAGCATCCTTTCCTCCAGGTTATCCAGCAGGACCCGATTCTTTCGAACGTGAAACTTATCGCGGAACCATGGGACGTTGGCGACGGCGGCTATCAGGTCGGAAGTTTTCCTGCGCCGTGGTCGGAATGGAATGGGAAATATCGCGACAACGTTCGCAGTTTTTGGAAGGGCGATGAGGGCCGAATCGGCGAGATGGGTTACCGGCTCACAGGCAGCCCCGATCTATACCAGCATAATGGCCGGAGACCGCACGCCAGTATTAATTTTGTCACCGCGCATGATGGCTTCACCCTCAACGATCTGGTCAGCTACAACGACAAGCACAACGAAGCGAACGAGGACGGCAACAAAGACGGCGACAATAACAATCTCTCGTGGAACTGCGGCGCGGAAGGTCCAACCGAGGATCCGCAGATCAACGCGTTGCGCGAACGACAGCGACGGAATTTTCTGGCCACACTTTTTCTTTCACAGGGCGTGCCGATGCTGAGTGGCGGAGATGAGTGGGGACGATCACAGGCAGGCAACAACAATGCCTATTGCCAGGACGATGAGATCAGTTGGTTCAATTGGACGCACGACCAAAGGGAAAATCAGTTTCTGGAGTTCACCCGAAAGCTGATTGCATTTCGCAACGCGCATCCGGTGTTTCGCCGACCGAAGTTTCTTCAGGGTCGCCGGATACGCGGATCTGAGATTCGCGATGTGATGTGGTTCAATCCGGGTGGAAACGAGATGAGTGACGAAGAATGGTCGTCGCCATTCGTTCGTTGTATTGGGATGCTGTTAAGTGGCGATTCCAGCGATGTTCTCAGTTTCGAAGGCGAGCCGATCCGTGACGAAACATTTCTGCTGCTGATTAATGCGCATTACGAACCGATCCCCTTTGTGCTGCCCGGTCAGGAGCATCTCGAGTGGCAACTTATTCTCGACACAATGGATCCGAACGGTTTTCTGGCAGAGCCAAGAAAATTCGCGTCCGGCGACGACGTGGATCTTGGCGGTCGCTCCAGCTGCTTGTTCCAGCTCGTAAGCGGAACCCAAGCTCAGGCCCGCGTGGAATCCTGGAAGAAACGTCGTGTGGAATTTCCTGCTCTGAGCGCAGAGGAAGAGCGCGCCCGCCGCCAGTAGCTTGTTGCGCAACAGAAAAATTCGGCAACGCAATCTTGTTGCCAGAAACGAATTAATCTATAGAGATGTAGAAGCGCGTATTTTGGCGCGCGACCAAAATTTTTTGGTCAGTGATTCGCCATGACACCGAGTTCTCTTGTTATCGTCACTGATCGAGGCGAGTTAAAAGCATACCGGGTGAATGAGACGCCGACGCGTGGACCGAGCCTGCAACTCGTGCAGGCATTCAACATCACCGACGCGCATGGAAAGCGGTTCGATAAGCTGAGTGACGTCGCCGGCCGCTTTCCCGTAACGGACGGCGCGGGGTCTCATCAGGGAGGGGCTTCCATCGCCGAGCGGACGCAGTTGGCAACAGAAATGGACCGCCGCATTCACAAGGAGCTCGCCGATCAAATTACAAAAATTGTTTCACTCAATGGAAAGGAAGGCTGGTCTTTCGCCGCGCCGGCAGAAATTCACGGAGCGATCGTCGATCTTCTGCCTACGGCGGTGCGCGACCGGATCGTCGAACATGTGAAATCGGATTTGGTTAAAATGGAATCGGCCAAACTCGTTTCGCGATTTCGTTCCTTGCAGCAACTGTGAAACCAGGATGCATCAGAACATTTTTGTTCCATCGTCGCGAAGGAGCGCATTAGTATCCAATTAATCATGCAACTGCCTGTTAAGATCTCGTATCGGGGTCTGGAAAAATCTGACCAGATCGACAATCTCGTTTTGGATTACGCCGCACGGCTCGAGAAATTTTGCGACCACATCAACCGCTGCGATGTGGCCATCGAACAAACAAATCACACGCACCAGAAGGGAAATCCTTACCGGTGCCGGATTGATGTGACGGTGGCGCGTGGCCATGAGCTTGTCGCTGATGAAAAGCAGATGGACAACGGCTCGCACCAGCCGGTCAACAAGGTGATTCACGACGCGTTCAAAACGATGGAGCGCGAGTTGCGCCGTGTCGTGGACAAGCAGAGACGCGAAGTAAAAACACACGCCGATACGCGATCGCCGAAATAGCGGCAGTGGCGCAATCCTGCCTGCGATGGACCGTCCAGGGCAGGCAAAATTGTCTACGTCACTTGGTCCACGCCGCATTTTGCAGGACGACTCGATATCCATCGATATCTTCGAGCGTCGTGCCCTGCAGTTCCCAATACGGATTGTATGACGGCACCTGGCGAAAACCTGCCGATATCATTTCTGCACGGGTTGCTTCCCACTCGTTCTTATCGGGAATGTAAAAGACCAGCAAATGATCCTGAGTCGGCGCTTGGCCGACTTCGTGTCCTTGTTGAGAGGTAAACTCGATGTGATAGGCCTGCCTTGGATGACCGAGGATGACGCCGTCGAAACCGCGCTGATCCTTGAACTCAGCGATTACTGCAAACCCGAGGCCCTTCTCATACATCTTAGCGATGGCGACAAGGTTATCGGTAGGCCTCGTCACTCGTATTATCGAACCAGGCTTCAAACGTTAGGGGCTATCGGTAGATTGGAAAAGCGCTTCGATCCCAGGCGACTTGGTATCGGAAAGATAAACGTAACCAGTAAGTCACGGGTAATTGTCGAGATCATGGATCAGGTCGTTTTGATGGCCCACATGACGATAAAAAGGCCGGTCAATGCTCCGGTGATAATTCCGCTCGGGATCACATAAGGCGCGTCGCCGGATTTCGGACCGCCCTTGGCGAGATAAATCACGAGACCGAAGGCGAAACCGTAAAGCGCACCGATGATCATGGCGGACCACCATCGTGTAGTTGCAGCTATCGAAAAGCCCGTAAGAAGCGCAATCAATACGCCTTTCAACGTTGCCGCACAAAGGATTTGCCATTTGTACGGCTCCTTTGGTTCAAAGAAAATACCGGCGCCACTCAGGCCGCCTAGCAGTGCACCAATCAATATAACAATCGGCAAACTCATCCGGTATTCCGAGGCTATACTAGCCAGCCTTGCTTTTCGACTTTCGCATACTTGCGCAGCCACGCTCGCCGCGCTGCGTCGGTTAACGGTTGGAACGTTTTTGTTATCTTTCGCAAAAGCATTACTTCAGCGGTGGGTGGCTACGCAAAGCGCATTAACAACACGAGCGAGACGACGGCGAACACGATTCCGATCACCTCTAAGTAGTTCAGTGATTCCCGGAACAACACAACGCCGATGGCGGTAAGAAGCAGCACCAGGGAGACAGAATAGAGGACGCTGATAGTGGCCAGCTTCAGGTGCTTCATTACGAACACCCAGCCGAACGCGGTCGAGGCGTAGAGGGCGAACCCGATATAAAACCAACCCGTTCGTAGCGGCTGGTCTCGCGCGCTGGCGACCTTGAGGAAGTAGTCCCCCAGGACGCCGATAACGCTGAAGGCAATTGTTACGAGCACCGCGATTGTTCTTGTTCCCATCGTCGAAATTCTCTTGCTAGAAGAATCCGCCGAGAAACGTCGCCGCTTTATCCGAGATACCGACGATCTTGTTCGTTGCCTGACGATAGAACTTGAAATTCAGCTCAGTCTCGGGCCGACCGTCGTCCCAGTCGGAAAAACGTTTAAGCTCGCTCCGTCCCAGGCGTCGCTTCGCGAGCGCGGTGCGTCTGATGGTGACGCTCACGCGTGGGGTTTGCCTGGCGATTCCCGGTTTCCTTGGGATCGGTTTGGCCGAGGTGACCACGGCACTCGCGACGAGACCTGGCCCGCCTTCGTTTTCGCTTGCGAAGACGAATATCTTATCGCCTTTGGCGATGTGCTTGCCACCGTACATCGTCTTCTGCGCCGCGAACGCGAACGTCTTTGCTTGTGGATCGCTAACCTCGGCTTTGATCGCGAACCTCATACTTCCCATCTCGCACAATTAATTCCATGGTCGTCCATAAGGCCAGACCTAACGCAATAAAGCTCACGCGCGAGCGGCAGTGAGCGCAGCGCAGTTGTTGGTTACGCCAACGCATGGATAACGGGCTCAAAGCCCACCGTCGGCAGTAATTATTCCATCACGGGAGCAACGAAGTCCTTCTGTCTGAAGCTTGACGAACTTCATCTGCTTGTCGTCAATCTTCCATGCGAACACTGCTGGAAGGATTTCAACACCATTTTCATTCTTAAGCACACCAATTGCTGTGCCCGCGACATCGTGGCCATTTAATTGACACGACCCAATAAATTGGGGGGAGTTCTTCGAATGTTTGGGAAATTTCAGCACGTCTCTTACGACACCACCCTGGTCTTCAAGAAGAGCGTACTCTTCTCCACAGATTCGCCAGGATATTAAGAATAAATGGTCCGAGATTTCCGAACCCCCCAGGTCTTTAAGCTCTAGATCTTTGTGCCTCTCTTCAATGACACTTACTTTCTCATTGGTCATTGTGCTGCCGAGAAGCGCTTTTCGAACGTCGGATCCACAGCGAACCGAATCGAAACCTTCTCCATCGCAAATACTGGTCCCGCAAAAGAGTGGAAGGATTAGCATGGAGATCGCAACAGTTCCTTTAGTTTTCATTTAACACTCCATAGTTGGCCTAACGAGACGGTGGGATAAGCCACTTAGCACTTTGAGAATTGGCGTGCGAATTAACTAGAGAGCTTACAACAAAGTGCTGCGTCCAGTCCATCGATTGGTTAGATGCGTTGTGTGGCTTCATAAGTCGCGCAGACTTTGCTTCAGGCTTGTCTTCTTGTGTTCACCTTTGCCATGGTTAATCTCCGTGCCGGCGATGAAAGACGAGAGCAACATCCCCCGTTTCCAGCAGCGACTTGAGATTCGATATGACCATCGGCCAGCCCTTCGACACGGCTCCGATGAACTTGGAGTCCGGCCGTTCAATCGAATGGTTGAGTGTGAGCTTGGCGGACGCCCCGTGGGCTCAATCTCGAAGACGCAACGGGAGTTCCCCTCTGCTTTGAACTCGGGCTTCCATTCATTTAGCCAACTCATCACCAACCGCTTCTGCGAAACGCTCTCGAGAATCTCGCCCGAGTCCATGAGGCTCCCGTCGGCATACATTCTCCACGTGGAGCCGACTTTCCATTCGCTTTCGATGCTCATTCCGAACCGATACTGCTTTATGATCTCGGGCGTTGTTAGTGCATGCCACAGCTTCTCCGGTGTTATCCGGATGTAGGTAACGTAAACAAATTTCGAGCCAGACATGGGATTCTCCTAAGTTTGGGATTCGCTTCTTTGGGGATAAACGCGCCACACGAGACCTAACGAAACCAAGATGAGCCAATGGCTACTTTCTCGGCTCATACCGCATCGCCACCGCCCCCGAGCCGAGCTCCAGCCGGTTCACGAGCTTCAAGTCGATACGCTTCGATAGCCCCGCGAACAACGTCGGCCCGTGGCCCGCCAGCCTGGGATGCACCACGAACTCGTACTCATCGATCAATCCCAGCTCCGCCAAGGCCAGCGGGAGCTTCACGCCTCCCACGAACAGTCCCTTACCAGGCTCCCGCTTGAGCTGCTGAACGGCCTCCCCCAGATCCCCGCGCACGAGCTCCGCGTTCCAATCGACCCGGTCCAGCGTGCTCGACACGACGTACTTCTTTGCCGCGTCGATCGTCCGGGCGAAGGGTTCCATCCAGGGTTCCATCCAATCAGGCATCGCTCCCGTCGGCGCCGGCCGCCACGCTGCCTCCATCATTTCGTAAGTCACCCGGCCAAAGAGGAGGGCATCGGCCTGGGCGAGGTTCTCCGCGTGGTGACGATGCAAGTCTTCATCCGCGACCCCTTCACGATGATCGCAGCACCCGTCCAATGTGACGTTGATGGAGTACCGAAGGGGTCGCATTACGTAAGAGTACCGCGATGGTGTACCGTAGCAAACGATGCCCTTCACCCCTGCCGCCCTCCGCTTTTTTGATGCTCGTTGCTGCCTACCGTCTCTCGCGTTCAGCTGCGAGGCCCGAGCATAAGCGAGGGACCTCGTCAGCTGCAACGAGGAGTTGGGCAGCGGACGGGACTTAGCGTTACTATGGCCGCGCCACGACCACGCTTCGCCGCGGAGCTCGCGCAGCTACGGAGCAAACCATCTACGTGCTAGCCGCTCGAGATCACGAACATCGTCCGGGACCGGGAGGCGTTCCAAATACCAACGCAAGTTGCTGTAACGATGGAGAAGCGCATACCCCATTGTGCACACCGCGAATTGATCGTCGAATTCTGCGCCGTAGGAGTCAAGTAGGGCCTGGAGCAGCCCGGGTTCGGCGCATGTCAGGAAGATGCCGACGGACGCGAATTCGTAGCCCGGAGCACCGACCATGGCCGGTTCAAAGTCGACGAGGCCACTGACGTGCCAACCACCGCCCTCCTGCTCAACCAAGAGGTGCTCTCGCATGACCTCGGTATGAAGCAAGGTACGCGCGCCGTCGTCGGCGGGTGCCCAGGGTGCAAGGAACTCGTCGAGTAGATCCAC
>Ga0207701_10008400_pt1 | contig 10201 bp, 9 predicted proteins | sample KBSSwiSSwithPhiX_FD_184294 | JGI IMG/M metagenome (GOLD analysis project Ga0207701, IMG submission 184294) | Switchgrass rhizosphere bulk soil microbial communities from Kellogg Biological Station, Michigan, USA, with PhiX - S5 (SPAdes) (version 2) | ecosystem: Environmental > Terrestrial > Soil...
TGATCATCATCCTGGTCCTGGGGTTCAAGGAATCCACAAACCTTGCGTCGGCTTACGGCATCGCGGTGACCGGCACGATGCTCATCACCACGCTCATGCTGAGTTTCCTGGTCTTCCAGGTTTGGAAGTGGAACCGGTTGTTGGCGGGGCTGGTCATCGGCACCTTCGCCCTTGTCGACGGGATTTATTTCGCGTCGAACATCACCAAGATCCCCGATGGCGGCTGGTTCCCCCTGGTCGTCGCGGCGGTAAGCTTTACCGTACTGACGACCTGGGCGCGTGGGCGCCAGTTGCTCCGCAAGACGCTCGAGGAAAGCTCCGTGCCCCTGCAGGTTTTCGTCAAGTCGGCAAAGTCGGCCTTTCGCGCCCGCGGCACGTCGGTCTTCATGTCATCCTCTGCTGACGGCATTCCATCGGCGCTGCTTCACAATTTGAAGCATAACCAGGTCGTGCACGAGCGCGTCGTCATCCTGACCGTAAAGGTGGAAGGCGTACCCCACGTCGATGCCGCCAACCGCAGCGAGACGAAGGGAGTCGGCGACGGCTTCTATCGTGTCATCCTCCATTACGGCTTCATGGAAGAGGTCGACATCCCCGCCGACCTGCAGCGGGTGACCGACGCCGGCGGGCCGTTCGACATGATGCGGACCAGCTTCTTCCTTGGCCGCCAGAAATTGATCGCCACGAAGGAGCGGCCAGGGATGGCGCTGTGGCGAGAGCGCCTGTTCGCCTGGATGCTCAAGAGTTCGGAGACCGCGATGGAGTTCTTCCGCCTGCCGATCAATCGCGTAATCGAACTCGGGAGCCAGGTGCAGATATGAGCCTGTTTGCACTGGCCGCCGCGGCGGCCGCACAGCCAATCTGTGCCGACCGCCCTGCGAAAGCGAATGCGGTCTGCACTGTGCCGGCGGGGCGCTTCCAGATGGAAGTGGGCGCGGTCGATTGGACCCGGATCAAGGAAGGCGGCGCGACCGTTGATTCGACGACGGTCGGATCGAGCCTGTTCAAGCTCGGTCTGAGCGATCGCTCCGACCTGGAAATCAACCTCACGCCCTATGTGAAGATCAAGGGCGACGGCGGCTCGGCGTCCGGCTTCGGCGACATGATCGTACGCTACAAATACCGGCTGACGAACGATGGTGCGCCAGTCCAGCTCGCGATCTTGCCATTCGTGAAATTGCCGACCGCAAAGCATGACATTGGGGACGGCAAGGTCGAAGGCGGGTTGGCGGTGCCGGTCAGCTTCGTCCTGGCCGGGCCTGTCAACGCGACCCTTGGCCCGGAAGTCGACGTCTTGGCCGATGTCGACGGCCACGGTTACCATGCCGCGTTGGTCAACGTCCTCAACCTGACGGCAGCCGTGACGAAACGCCTCTCGATCTCCGGCGAGCTGTGGAGCAGCATCAACTTCGACCCCGTGGAGACGATCAGCCAGGCGTCGGTGGATGTCGCAACCGCATATGTGATCGGCAACGACGTTCAACTGGATGCAGGGGCGAATCTCGGGCTGACCCGCGAATCACCCGACCTGGAATTTTACGTCGGCATTTCCGCGCGCTTCTGATCGTTCTCCCGTTGGTCGAAGCTTCCGGCCACTTAACCGAAGGGAGTTGCGCTGGCAGTGCAGCCGCTTAGGGTGCGGCCAGCAAATTTCCATTGATCCGGAGCCTCCCTCCCATGCGTAACCTTTCGAAGCTGACGATCCTGCTCGCGTCCGGATCGATGCTGGCGGCCTGCGCGCCGAGCGCCCGCGTGCAGTCCGCGGCCGTCGCCGACCTCACCAATGCCGTGGCGCTGCCGCCGGCCGCCCCGGCCGTGGCCGAGCCGGCCCCGGTCAGCGCGCTGGTCAGCCAGGTCAGCATCCCGCACACGATGTTCCAGCTCGACAACGGCCTGACAGTGCTTGTCCACGAGGATCACAAGGCGCCGGTCGTCGCGGTCAGCACCTGGTACAATGTCGGCTCCAAGGACGAGCCCAAGGGCAAGACCGGCTTCGCCCATTTGTTCGAACACATCATGTTCAACGGCTCGGAAAACCTGCCGGGCGACTATTTCGAATATCTGCAGCAGGTCGGCGCCACCGATTACAACGGCACGACCTGGTTCGACCGCACCAATTATTTCGAGACGGTGCCGAAGGGCGCGCTCGACAGGGCGCTGTTCATGGAAAGCGACCGCATGGGTTACCTGCTGGCCGCCATCGACCAGGAGAAATTGTCGAACCAGATCGGCGTCGTCCAGAACGAAAAGCGGCAGGGCGACAATCGCCCGGGCGGCCTCGTCGATTATGAGGTGCTGGCCAATCTGTTCCCGAACGGCCACCCCTACCAGCACGACACGATCGGATCGATGGCCGACCTCGACGGCGCGACCCTGGCCGACGTGAAGCAGTGGTTCATCGACAAATACGGTCCCAACAACGCCGTCCTGGTCCTGGCAGGCGACATCAGCGCCGCCGAGGCGCGTCCGCTCGTCGAGAAATATTTCGGCGCCATCAAGCGCGGCCCGGTCAACAATCCGGCGCAGGCAGATGTCCCGACGCTGCCGGCGACCAAATCGATCGTCATGCAGGACCGCGTCGCCGCGACCGAGCTGCAGCGCCACTGGGCGGTGCCGGGCCTCAATTCGCCGCAGCTGGCGGCCATCGACCTCGGCGGCTCCATCCTCGGCGGCCTCGCCAGTTCACGCCTCGACAAGATCCTGGTGCGCGACGAGAAATTGGCCGTTTCGGTGACCGCCGGTCTCCAGCCCTTCCAGCGCATCGGCCTGTTCCAGGTGACCGCGACGGTGAAGCCGGGCGTCGACCCGGCGGTGGTCGACAAGCGCCTCGATGAAATCCTGGCCGACTATCTTGCCAACGGCCCGACCGACGATGAAGTCCGCCGCGCCGCGACGCAGGACGTATCCAGCCGCATTCGTGGCCTCGAACAGGTCGGAGGCTTTGGCGGCAAGGCCGTTGCGCTGGCCGAAGGCAAGGTGTTCACCGGCGACAGCGACTTCTACAAGCGCTCGCTCAACCAATATGCGTCGACGAGTGCAGCCGACGTCCGCGCCGCCATGCAGCAGTGGCTCGGCCGCCCGGCATTCAAGGTGACGCTCGTCCCCGGCGACCGCCCACCCTACACCGAGCCCAAGGGCCCCAAGGCCAAGGCGGTCGATATCCCCAGCGTCAAGACCGTCCGCGCCTTGCCGGCGGTCGGGCAGACGCCGCCGCTCGACTTCCCGGACGTCGCTCACACCGTCCTGTCGAACGGCGTCCAGGTCCATTACGCGCAGCGCGACGCCATTCCGGCGACGCAGGTCGCCTTGTCGTTCGACGCCGGCTTTGCGGCCGACGCCGTTGCCGGCCGTGGCCTGCAGAACCTGACTCTCAGCCTGCTGGAAGAGGGTGCCGCCGGCATGACCAGCCAGCAGATCGCCGAGGAAGAAGAGCGGTTGGGTGCGGTGGTGTCGGCCAATGGCAGCGCCGACCGTTCGACCGTTATCCTGTCGGCCTTGTCGGCCAATCTGGCGCCATCGCTGGACCTGCTCGCCAACGTGGTGGAGCGCCCCGACTTCAATCCGGCAGAGATCGACCGCGTGAAGACGCAGACGCTGACTGCCATCTCGCAGGCGCAGAAGGAACCGAACGCCATGGCGGCACGCGCCTTGCCGGCGCTGCTTTATGGTGGAAACCACCCCTATGCGACGACCTCGCTAGGCGACGTGACGGCCGTCACCGGCTTTACCCGAGATGACCTCAAGCGATTCCACGACACATGGATTCGGCCGGACAATATGGAGATCTTCGTGGTCTCCAACCTGCCGCTTACCGAGGTCATGCCCCAGCTTGAACAACGCTTCGGCCAGTGGGGCATCGCCCAGGGCATAGCCAAGGGCATCAAGACGTTCACCGCTCCGCCGTCCCGCGCCACCGCCCAGAAAATCTATCTGATCGACCGCCCGGGCTCGCCCCAGTCGATCATCTATGGCGGCCAGCTGACCGGCATCAATCCATATTCCGATATCGTCCCCTACAGCGGCGCCAATGAAGTGTTCGGCGGCAACTTCCTGTCGCGCATCAACATGGACCTGCGCGAGACGAAGGGCTGGTCCTATGGCGTGCGCGCGTCGATCGGGCTCAACGTCAACGCCGTGCCTTACCTGATCAACGCGCCGGTGCAGTCGGACAAGACCGGCGAATCCATCCGCGCGGTGAACGACCAGTTAGCCCTGATGCTGGGCAAGAAGGGCGTGTCGGACGAGGAGCTGACCCGTCTAGTGTCGAACAACGTCGATGCGCTTCCGGGCCGGTTCGAGACATCGGGCGCGGTGCTCGGCGCGATGATGACCAACGACATGTATCGCCGGCCTGACAATTATTACGAATTGCTGGCCGACAAATACCGCGGCCTGACCCGGGCCGGTCTCGACCAGGCGCTGAGGGCGGCGGTCGACCCCAAGGGTTTCACCTGGGTCGTCGTCGGCGACGCCAAGCAGGTCAAGCCGCAGCTCGACAAGCTCGGCATTCCGGTAGAGATCATTCAGCCGCGCTAAGCGGACGGGTCCGGACAGCAGGATTGCGGCGGTCGCTCAGTGAGCGGCCGCCGTTTTCGTTGGTTCTGAGGAGCGGGACTGGAAACCAGCGGCGGAGCGGGCTCCGGGCATCTTGCCGGCCACCCCCCAAATCATCAGCATCCCAACGACTGCCAGCAAGCCGTCAGTGACATAATGCCATCCCAGCTGGACCGACGCGAACCAGACAAAGATTGCGTAAGCCAATGCCGCGGTGGCCAGCGGACGCGCCAAGGTACGGGCGGCCAGATAGATCCAAAAACTCATGCCGACGTGCAGCGACGGCGCGGCCGACATGCCCGCCACGAGCCCCGGGCGACCGTCCGCATAGCTGCGCCACATCGCGTCGGACTCGGCAATGGCGAAAGACGCGCCGCGCCTCAGAAGAGTGTCATTGAGGAGTGCGAAGCGTCCTCCTCCGAACAGCCGGTCGTAAAAAATCGGCCCTGCCGACGAAAGGAGGGTCGCTGCCAACACCCCCAAGGCGAACCAGGCACAGGAGAAAGCGATGAGCGCCCGCGTCTTCGCTGTTGATGGCGGGCTGACCAACACCGCAAAAAACACGCCGAGCAGGACAGGCAGCCAAAGGCCGTAAACGCAATCGATGGGCACCGTGGCCCAGCCCAGGACCCGATCGATCAGCATCCACGGATCCGCGCCGAACAGCAGTCGCTCCGACGATGCCAACGGCTGATCCAGCCAGAACGGAATCTCCCGGGGAATGGCATATTTGAGCGGCAGGAACAGACTGGCCCCGATTGCCAACAAGGCCGTTCCGCCAACCAAAGTTGCCCAGTGCGGGCGCGGCGAGCTGGGCCAGAAGACGCGCTGGATTGCGACCGCTGCAATGAGCCCGCCAGCCGCCAGCCCCAAATGCGTCAGGAGGTAGGGATATGGGGCGGTTCCAGCCGCAAGGCAGGCGGCCCACCAGGCTAGTTCAATCGATATGGTCGCAGTCATCACTGCGAGCCACGCAAGGTCGTCTTGCAATTTCACCGCTCGTGAGTGCCAAGGGCGTCGATTGTCGCAATCGTCATTCCGCCCTTGTGGGATTTCAAACGGACGTCTGCAACGGGTCTCAGGCGGACGCTGCTACGCGCAGTCGGCGCCACAGCCGTCGATGATTTCCTGGAGGCGGGCGAGGTTGGCGCGCATGCGCTCTGCCTGCTCTTCAGTAACGTCGGCGCCGAACAAGTGGAGCTTGAGATCGCCGCCCTCGATAAGGCTGAGGTCTTCGCTTAGGAAATAGGCGGCCTGCTCGCAAAGAGCGACCACCCGGTTTGCAGTCATCGACATTGCACCCCCATGCGTGGCGCGAGGCCTCGGCGCCATGAGTCCTAACCCCGAATTTCGCCGCCGAAACGCAGGACAGGGAGTTGCGGGCGAGCATTCCCTGTCCTGCGCCGGCTCAGGACTGCTGGTGCAGCCTCAGCACCAGGCCGCTAGCGCGATTCAACAGCGACCTGGCATTCCGGATAAGGGCGAGCGCGACGGGATCGGGAACGTCCTCGGCCTGCAGCCGGTCGAGGTCGTCGAGGTTTTTGCTCAACGCCGCCAAAGTCTCCGAGACGAGTGTATCGTGAACCTGCTGCACTGGCCTCCCCCTGCGTCGGCGAAGCGACGCTAGGGGCCCGGCAGTCACAAGGCTGTCGTAAAAGTGTCATCGACTTGTGGGGTGGCGACAAAGCCACCGCCGTTGAGCGGGCGCAATCGTGAACGTTCCGGCCCGTTTCGTGCCCGAAACTGTCCCAAGTTGCATCATTTGACTCGATTCACCCCGTCGCAGCCACGGGCCAACGCAGGATTCACGCCATTCCAAGGAAGTTCGATTAGTCCTTATCCTTTGGATTCAAGCCGATACGGGAGCGTCATGAGGCGGTTAACAGGGGTCTTGTTCGGTCTGTTGATTGTGCTTGGTGCGCAGCCGGCGCTGGCCGAAGCGCCTGCCGGCCTTCGTTTCCTCGAGAACAGCCTGAGGTCCATCGCTGACTCCAGCCCCGGCAATATCGGCATCGCCGCGCTCGACCTGAAGAGCGGCGAAATGGTCGCCGTCCATGGCGACGAGCTCTTCCCGATGGCCAGCACGGTCAAGGTAGCCGTCGCCGCGAACTATTTGGCGCAGGTCGAGTTCGGGCGCCGCGACCTCGACGAGCGCATCGGCGGCCAGACAGCGTCGCAATTGATGGCGCGCATGATCATCCACAGCGACAATCATGCGACCGACATGCTGATCCGCAATTTGGGCGGGCCGGCCAAGATCCAGGAATGGCTGGACCAGCGCGGCATTGCCGGCCTTCGCATCGACCGAAACATCGCGAGCCTTTTGGCCGCCAAGCGCGACCTGCGGGACGTGCGCGATTCATCAAGCCCTAAGGCAATGGTCGAGCTGCTGCGCCGGCTGGACAGCGGCACGCTGCTGAAGCCGCAAGGCAAGGCCTATCTGCTGCGGCTGATGGCGCAGTGCCAGACTGGAAAGAACCGGATGCGGGCGCTGCTGCCCTACGGCACGCCCGTCGAACACAAGACCGGGACTTTGAACGGTTACACCAGCGATGTCGGCTTCATTACGCTTCCCAACGGACGGCGGCTGGCGGTGGCCTTCTTCGCGCGCTCCGCAGGCAACCGGCCGCAGACGATCGCGACGGCGGCCAAGGCGATCTACGACGGCTTCCTTTATTACCTGCGGTCTCCGTTCGCGACCGCGTACACGACGCAATACGGAACGCCCTAGCTCTCGATCCGCGTGATGTGGCCCATTTTGCGTCCGGGCCTCGCGTCGCCCTTGCCGTAAAGATGAAGATGCAGGCCGGGCTCGGCGACGATGTCGCGCCAGCGCTGCACCTCCGGGCCGATCAAATTTTCCATCACCGCCTTGCGGCCCGTCAGCGCTGTCGAGCCGAGGGGCAGTCCGCAAATGGCGCGGATATGCTGTTCGAACTGCGACGTTTGCGCGCCCTCGATGGTCCAATGACCACTGTTGTGGACGCGCGGTGCGATCTCGTTGACGACCGGGCCGCCAGCTGAGGCAAAGAACTCGACGGTGAGCACGCCGACATGATCGAGCGCGTCGGCGATGCCGAGCGCGAAGCGGCGCGCTTCATCCACCTGCGCCAGGACCGTCGAGCCGGCGGGGACGGTCGAGCGGCGGAGGATGCCGTCTTGGTGGCGGTTATCGGGCGAATCCCAGAAGGCGTGGGTGCCGTCGGCCGAGCGGGCGATGATGACGGAGAATTCGGATTCGAAGGCGACGCCTGCCTCGGCGATCGCAGGCTCATGGCCGATGGCGTCCCAGGCAGCTTCGGCATCGGCCTCATTGCGGACCCAGGCCTGGCCCTTGCCGTCATAGCCGTAACGGCGGGTCTTGAGCACGATCGGCAGGCCTAGGCTTGCCGCCGCCGAGCGTACGTCCTCGACGCTATCGATGCAGGCCCAGGGAGCGACGCGGGCGCCGCTTTCTTCGATGAACTGTTTTTCGCGGCCACGATCCTGGGCGATGCAGAGCGACCTTGTGCCGGGGCGCAGGCGCGAACCGAGGACCAGCAGGGGATCGACCGGCAAATTCTCGAACTCGTAGGTGGCGATGTCGACGGCGGCGGCAAAATCTTCGAGCGCCAGCAAGTCGTCGAAAGCGGCGCGGGTGTGATGGGCGGCGACGTCGGCAGCGCAGGGCTGCTCATGCGGGTCGAAGATATGCGCCTTGTAGCCGAGCTGGGCGGCGGCGATGGCAAGCATTCGGCCGAGTTGGCCGCCGCCGACGATACCGATGGTCGCGCCCGGCTCGACAATCATTCGGGCGCTTCGGGGATCGATGCGGTTTGCCTTGCCCGGAACTCCTCGATCCGCTGGCCAAGCGCGTCGTCCGAAGTCGCCAGGATGGAGGCGGCGAGAAGGCCGGCATTGACCGCGCCCGCTTGGCCGATGGCGAGCGTCCCGACCGGCACCCCGGCAGGCATCTGGACGATGGAGAGCAGGCTATCCATGCCCTTGAGGGCCTTGGATTCCACCGGGACGCCGAGCACCGGCAGCGATGTCATGGACGCCGCCATGCCGGGCAGGTGTGCCGCGCCGCCGGCGCCGGCGATGATCACCTTGAGGCCGCGGTCCTTGGCGGTCTGCGCATAATCGTAAAGCCGCTGCGGTGTCCGGTGCGCGGAAACGACCTTCGTTTCGTGGGGAACGCCAAGCGTGTCGAGGGTTTCGGCGGCGTGGCGCATCGTCTCCCAATCGGAGGCCGAGCCCATGATGATGCCGACCAAAGCGCCGTCCATGCGATCCCAAATCCCTCGATTGCCGGTGCGCGCGGTTTAGGGTTCGTACTCCGGCGGAACAAGGGGTAGTGGCACATTGTGGCACAGGCGAAACGGACCAATTCCGTTTTGCCGCAATCTCGGTTATTTACGGGGCGCGGGCAAACAGCGGGCAATTAATCATGGATCAGAGGGTCATCAGTACCGACCCAGAGGCGCTTATCGCCGAAATCTCGCGATTGCGCGGTGAGGTGGCGCGCCTTGAATCGCGAGTCGAGGAGCTTGACCGGCTGGCCAATATGGACCCGCTGGTCCCGGTGGCGAATCGCCGCGGCCTGCTCACCACCCTCGACCGGTTCATCGCCCGGCACGAGCGCCACGGTACGCCGGCGGCGCTGCTTTTCGTCGATGTGGACGGCCTTAAGGCGCTCAACGACGCCTTCGGCCATGCCGCCGGTGACGCGGCGCTTGTCCATCTCACCGAGATGATGGTTGCCAGCGTCCGCCAGACCGACATGGTGGCGCGGATCGGCGGCGACGAATTCGCCATCCTGCTGGACCATGCCGACGAGCAGAGCGCTTTCGACACGGCGGCACGGCTGGCCGACACGGTCGCCGGTTGCGAGTTCTGCTTCGAGGGCAAGTGCCTGCCGCTCAGCATTGCCATCGGCATGACACCGATCCAGACCGGCGATTCGCCGGTGGCGGTCATGGATCGCGCCGATGAAGCGATGTACGAAGTGAAAGTCGCTAGCGCGGCCTAGGCCGCGACTTCCTCGCTGAGATAATAACGCCGTTCGACCGCCAGGTCGGGCCCAAGCTCATAGACAATCGGCTCGCCGGTCGGGATTTCCAGCCCAACGATCTCGTCGTCGCCGATCCCCGACAGATGCTTTTCGAGTGCGCGCAGCGAATTGCCGTGTGCGGCGACGATGATCCGCTGGCCCTGCATCAGGCGCGGCGCAATCTCGCGCTCGTAATAAGGCAGCACCCGCTCGATCGTATCCTTGAGGCTTTCGCTCGCCGGCACGTCGACGCCCGCATAGCGGCGGTCCTTGCCGACGAAATAGGGGCTGTCCTCGGGCAATGGCGGTGGCGGGGTGTCGAAGGAGCGGCGCCAGATCTTGACCTGGTCGGCCCCGACCTTGTCGATCATCTCCTGCTTGTTGAGCCCGGTCAGCCCGCCATAGTGACGTTCATTGAGGTGCCAGTCCTTGGTCGTCGGCAGCCACAGGCGGTCCATTTCGTGCAGGACGAGGTGCAACGTGCGGATCGCCCGTGTCTGCACACTCGTAAAGCAAAGGTCGAAGTCGAAACCGCGATCCTTGAGCAGCTTGCCGCCGGTGCGCGCCTCGGCGATGCCCTTGTCGCTGAGGTCCGAATCCCACCAGCCAGTGAAG
>Ga0207701_10008401_pt1 | contig 10200 bp, 10 predicted proteins | sample KBSSwiSSwithPhiX_FD_184294 | JGI IMG/M metagenome (GOLD analysis project Ga0207701, IMG submission 184294) | Switchgrass rhizosphere bulk soil microbial communities from Kellogg Biological Station, Michigan, USA, with PhiX - S5 (SPAdes) (version 2) | ecosystem: Environmental > Terrestrial >...
TTCTCCGGTTCGCCGACGATCGACAGCAGCTTCTGGATGATCGACTCGTCCAGCTGTATCTGGGGCCCGGCGATTGCGGCCTCGATGATCTGATCGATCGTTGCCGCCTCCCCCTCCTTCTCGCGCAGAACTTCCGCGTAGTCGATCTCGACGATGTCCAGGCTTGGTCCCCCGGCGGTGGCCCACAGGCGGGCGATCCCGCCGTCGCTGCGTACTTCTTCGGGAGTTCGCGCCAGCAGCAGGAGCAGGGTGCGCCACGAATCGGCATCGGCCGCGGCATTGATCGTCAGCGCGCCAATCATGTGCCGGTACAGCACCTCGGCCAGCTCGCCGATGGCAGGGTCGGGACGTTGCGCCAGCGAGCCGTTGAGCAGGAGCGAATTGGTTCGGACCTGCAGGGTAAAGGGGCCGGTTTCGGCCAGTCGAGTCGTCGCCTGGGCCAGGCGGGAGAGGGACGCCCCTATCGCAGGATGGCTGCCGGGGTACAGCGCGACGGCGCGGGCCGCGGCCTTGCATGCGCGCGCGAATTCCGCGAACTTCGCGGAGGTCTCCGGCGCGAGCAATGGAGGTGTGGCGGATTCAGCCATCGTTTACATGTACGCCAGTGGATCGATCGGCATCGGATCCGAATCGACGGCCCCGACCTCCGCAACCTCGTCGTCGAGATCCACTAAAGTACCAACTGACGAAAGTCCCACTAGATTCATAGGGAAGCGCGCGGGCGAGCTTCAACGCGCTTCGGGACCCTTGCAGCGAAAGAGCCTCCCATCGGGCTGGTGCAGGATGCAGCCGATGAATCGTGCTCATTCTAATCTATAGTAGAGTCCGGCTTTAGCCACTTTCATCCTCAAATCCTTGATGCGCGCGGTCGACCTGATACGGCAGAAACGGGATGGCGGTGCGCTCGATCGCGCCGCCATTGACTTTTTTGTCGCCGGCGTGACCGACGGCAGCCTGCCCGACTACCAGGCCGCCGCGTTGCTGATGGCGATCCTGCTCCGCGGCATGTCGCCTGAGGAGACCACCGCGTTGACCGACGCTATGGTCCGTTCCGGTGTTCGAGTTGAGTATCCCGGAATCGGCGGCATCCCGGTGGACAAGCACAGCACCGGCGGTGTGGGAGACAAGACATCACTGATCCTCGCGCCGCTGGCGGCGGCGTCGGGTGCCCACGTTCCGATGATGTCGGGCCGCGGCCTTGGCCACACCGGCGGCACACTCGACAAGCTGGAGGCCATCCCCGGATTCCGCACCGGTCTCTCGCTGTCGGAACTGCGACGGGCGCTCTCGACGCCCTCCCGGTGGTTCGCAGCCGACGACGCGTTCACCAGGAGCCTTGAGGCGCCCGCAGTGAGGCGACGTCGACTGCGTCATCGCCGCCATGATCGCGGTGATACCCGCGTCGCCGAGGCCAGGATCGACGCAACCCACGAGCCCGTGACCGCCGCGGTGATTGTTCCGCCGCAAGGAAGAATATCCAACGGCGCGAGCGTCGGCGTCGACCGCGTCATCATGGATTCGCGGCTTTTGGAATCTCTGTAAACTCGGTGGCCGACGCTCGAAATTGAAGAGCCGCGGAGAGGTCCACACCGACCGGATTTGGCGACACGAACGCCCATCCGCCCGGCTGGGAACGGACGGCGTGAGGCTGCCCCGTTGAGGTCACGATCAGGCATCCAACTGGGAAGGGGCGCTCCAATCTGACCAGCCGCCGTATGACAATCAGGTTAAGGCCTTTGTCATAGACGTTTGGCTCCCGGGGCTGAAACTGCGCGATGATTCGGTCCGCCACACTCCGGATCGCGCTGGGCAGCGCCTTCTTATCGAACCATCCGATGACCTCGCCCACACAGTGTACGTGTGCCAAATCCGCGGACTTCGAAATGAACACTCGAAGCGGCTGGTCTGCCGTCGGAGGGTGGTTTGCGAGCAGTGTGACTCGCCAGTCTGCATATGGCTGAAGAAACAGCGGCTGTTCGGGAAAAACTGAATGGACGGCCCAGATTTCGTCTAGCACTTCCTCGAACACGCCGTTCAGATACAGCGCCTCAGCCATGCTTTCACCTCCGGAGTCAGTGGTGGCGGATACTCTACAACGAGCGGCCCAGCCGAGATGGTTGGAAGCGCTCGTCAATAGCTCCGGAGGCCGTCTGAACCCGGTCGCCCGGACATCGCACACGTGTCGCTCCCGCTCGCTGTTCGTCGAACCTACTGCTTTGCGTGCCTGGGCTGCGGCTTGCCTCTAAGAGGAAGGTCGGCGCTTCGACTGAATGACGACGGGCGCGGGATGTCCGCCGGCTCACTCGCCTGACAACCGCCTTCCGCAAGAAGGCGGAGCACGACGCGTCGGCCATCGCGCTTTACTCCATGGATTACAATTTCGGCCGCGTCCACCAGACTTTCCGGGTGACGCCCGCGTCGAGCCGGGTGGCCAATCGGGTGTGGAGCGTAGAAGGAATTTGGAGCCTCTCCGGATTGGCGTCGGAGACGAATAGGCGTGACTGGCATGCACTCAACTGGCGGTATCACGGAGTTCTTCCGGAGACTTGGCGCCCCTCTGCGTAGCCCTCTCTGGTCTTGGGGGCCGGTAGGGAACAATGGCCAGGTATTCCTCCGGCAACGGGAGACGGATGTCAGAACTGACGAGGACGGTCGAGAATACGTGATCGTGGCTGGCAATGATCGGCCGGCCGGCGGTCGTGGCCAGAACGGCTGGACGGAGCGAAAGCGCCACATCGAAATGATCCGCGCCGGGGCGAAGTGCTTCGTCATCCTCGTTGTATCGGACACCCCAGACCTGCCCGGCCGTAGAATCAGCAAATTCAACGTCTCCGAGATTGTCGAGGGTGGCGAGGTGGTGAGGAAGGGCGAGGCGACTTGCGTGATGGTGGCGAACCGGCTGCCAGTCTCCGCCTTCATCCCGTCGATGTGAAATATCCAACCTGATGATCCACTATCCGGGCGGAGGTACTTGACGGCGCACTCGGAATCGCCACCGGCGCAGGCGTCGCGGTCGCCGGTGCGGTGGCGATCGCCACGGGGAGTGCCATGACGAAGTCGCCGACCCGGACGACGTACGCTGCCGAGCGGCCCCGGTGAAGCTTTGCCAGATCGCGATCGAGTCGTGGATCTGCACGCCGATCAGCAGCCCTCGGTACAGCACCAGGGTACCCCGCAGCAAAGGTAGGGCGGCGAAGCCGCTGAAGGACAACAACACGGCCCGGAGGAACAGCTATTACAGCCCGATCGCCGGCATCGCGGTATCAGCAGGAAGGCCCCGACCGCGTCCGCGATGAGCAGCACGGCACAGACTGGCGAGCGGCACCGCCGCGACGGTGAAGGCCAGCTTGGTGCTCCCCACCCTCTGCGCGCGGCGCGGCGAGTTGCGCCTTGAGCAGCGCCCGTGCGGTGTCAACACTTGAGGGAGACCACCACGCCGCCAGACACCGCGCGCGGCCATGATCGCGACGATCGCCCCCGTAGCGAAGGCAGGAGGGGCGCGGCGGTCCGATGGCCGTCGTCGTCGCCACGTCGGAGTAGCCGTGCACCAGCGTGTTCATTTCGCAGATCGCGCAGATGCCGAGTTCTTCGCGCGGGCAACAAGCCGACATTCTGGGGGCGGCCACCATACTGCCAATGTACTGACCGGCCTGGATCACCGGCTCTCCAGGCACACACGAGGTCGCAGACGATCGGCAGTTTTCATGCCTCGACGACAGCTGTGTATCCTTAGTGCCGAGCAAACACGTGGTCCGTTCCCTTCTGTCCTTCGTACGCAGGACCGGCCCCGATCGCCGATTCCGACGCTTGGCCCTGGCTGGTCTGCTGGTGGTTGGCGCGGCAGCGAACACCGCCGCTCAGCCCGTTCGCCAGGTGCTGGTGCTGCAGTCTGTCAACCGTGGCAACCGCGTCATTGACGAGTTCACCGGCAGTTTCCGCGTCGAATTGGACCGGCGCGTGGACAACCCCGTGAACGTGATCCAGGTGGTGGTCGGCCCCGTCGGGTTTGGCCGTGCGTCTGAGCACGCCGTCGTCGAATACATCCGATCCGGCTTCACGGACGGTCCCAAACCGGACCTCATCATGACCGTTGGAGGTCCGGCGGCGATATTCGCGCGCACACACCGACAGCAGCTCTTTCCCGACACGCCGCTGCTGCTCGGGGCCGTCGATCGACGATACCTCGGTGACGCTCCGCTCGGAGACAACGACACGGCGGTCCCGGTCGATAACGAGTTTTCAGGCGTTGTCGACGGCATCCTCCGGCTGCTGCCCCAGACCAGGCAGGTGTTCATGGTGTTGGGGTCCGGCCAGATCGGCCAGTTCTGGCATCGGCAGCTCGAGGAGCAGTTCCGGCGATTCCACGATCGGCTGGCATTTGTCTGGTGGGACGATCTCTCCCTGCCGGAGATCCTGCGCCGTTCTGCGACCCTGCCGGACAAATCGGCAATTTACTATGTGACGTTCGGGACCGACGCGGCGGGCGCGGCGTATGCGGACGACCGCGTGGTCGCCGACCTGCACGCCGCCGCCAATGCGCCCCTCTTCGCCGCGCACAGCGTCTACCTGGGCGCGGGGATCGTCGGTGGGCCGCTGCTGCCGATCGAGGATCTCAGTCGCGACACGGCCGAGGTGGCGTCTCGACTGTTGAACGGCACCCCGCCTCGGAGCATGACCTTTACGGCGCGCGCGCCCGGTCTGGCGATGTATGACTGGCGCGAACTCCGGCGATGGGGGATCCCCGAGAGCCGACTGGCGGCCGGGAGCGTCGTGCGCTATCGCCCCCCCAGCCTGTGGAGCACCTACAAGGGCACGGTGCTGAGCGCCGCCGGCGCGCTGGCCGTCCAGTCGCTCCTGATCGTCGCGCTCCTATACCAGCGCCGCGCACGACAACGTGCCGAACTGGCCAGCCGAAAGAACCTGGCGTTCGCCGCTGACGTCAGCCGGCGCCAGACGATGTCGGCGCTGGCGAGTTCGATTGCCCATGAGTTGGTGCAACCCCTCAGCGCGATCATCCACAACGCGAAGGCGGGTCTGATGATGATCACCGCCAATCGTGCAACACCGGACGCGGTGGGCGAGATCCTGTCCGACATCGAAAGCGACGGTGCCCAAGCGACCCAGATTATCGACCGCCATCGAGCCATGCTCCGCGGCCGTCGACTGGACACGAGACCGACCGACCTGCACGTGGTGCTCCAGGACAGTCTGGCCCTCGTCGCTCACGACATGCGAGCGCGGCAGATCGAGGCCAACCTTGATTTCTCAGCGAGTCCGTGCATCATCACCGGCGACCCGGTGCTCTTGCAACAGGTGCTGGTGAACCTCACCATGAACGCCCTCGACGCGATGGCGGACACCCCGCCGGAGCGTCGTCGCCTGTCCATCAGCACCGACGTCAGGGCCGCGGATGTGGCCGTCTCGGTGCGGGACACGGGAACGGGGTTGCCGCCGGAGATCAACGGCAACCTGTTCACGCCATTCGTCACGACGAAACCGCACGGCCTTGGGATAGGACTCACGATCGTGCAGATGATCGTCGAGGCGCATGGTGGTCGGGTGAGTGCCCACAACAATCCCGACGGGGGCGCCACATTCACCGTCACCCTGCGCCGCAGCGAAACACCCCGCGGCCTGTGAGACGCGGTGTGCAGAGGAGCCATCCGAAGCCCTGCCACGGCTGCTGTGGTGGTGGAGGCTCCCGCACTCCGAAGTGCCCACGGTGGGTCCGATGAATCATCGAAACGTCTCGATGGTCGTTCCCGGAGGTCGGTCTGTGCCCAAGTCACCCCGCGTGCTGGTCGCCGATGACCATCCTGGAATGAGGAGAGCCGTCTGTCGGCTGCTGGCACTGGACTGTGACGTCGTGGGAACCGTCGCGGACGGCCGCGCACTACTGGAAGCCGCGCAACGACTCCAACCCGACGTGATCGTGGTCGACCTCAACCTGCCGCACGTCAACGGACTGGAGGCGTGTCGTCAGATCACGCAGATGAACCCGGAAGTCAAAGTCATCGTGTTCACCGCAATGGACGACCCCGACCTCAAGCAACGAGCCATTGAGGTCGGAGCATCCGCCTTCGTGTCCAAGGGCGCAGGCGACCTGTTGTCGACCATCAAACGCCTGTGTGACCACTGAGGTTCATGACCGCCCTGGGTGATGCGAAGCCTGGGAATGTCGGTCGTCGCTCGTGGCCTTGCCGCTGAGGGGCAGGACGCTCACCGCGCTGTACTTTTCGGCAACCCTCAGTATCGGCGCATGGCACACAAGGACGATCCTGCTGGCCTGTGCGGTGCTCGGGAGAATGATCGTCAACCATGAAGATCGCGCCGCCCCTCATCTCCCTTCTTTGTTAGGGCAGATGCCGGATCCAGCCACCGTCGGGCCGATTTGAGTCGTCTGCGTGGGGATGCCACCCTCGACATGGGACCGACGACCAGCGGGGCGGCGTGCATCGCGGCACCCGCGTCGTCCATCGTCGGCGCGTGCATCGCGGCGATAGCCGAGCGGCCTTTCAGATGCGCCTTGGTCTGAGGGATTAAAAACTTTTCCTTAGCCCGGAGCGGCGGCGCGGTCCGGCCGCAGAAGAGGGCGGCACGCGCGGTTCATCACCGGGGCGCCGTGATCGCGGAGGGGTAGCCGTGGCCACTACACGCAGATCCGTCATGACCGGCGCCGCTTCGGGGAACGGCGCGCATCGGGCCTCAGCCGGCGCCCGCGACCGCATGACGCGACCACGAAGTCTGGCCGCAACTGTTCCTCCTCGGGCCAGAAGATTAAGTACGCTCCACGACGCTACTGAGAAGCCTCACGCAACGTGCGGTGGACGATCGCATTAGCCAGTCGTCCGGCGATCGCGCCCATTGCGCCGGTGATGAGTCCGATTGGAACAAGTAGGAGTGGCACGCCCCATAACGCCTCGGCGAGACCGCCGCTGGTCTGCACGGCACTCATGGTCCCTGGATCGTGCCACATCGCCAGACAGGCAGCCGTGCCAACGGCGCTCAGTGCTCCTCCGAATGTCGCCGTCGCGAAGGCTACCAGCACCCCGCTTCCGACGTGCCCTGATCGCCACGCCTGCAAGCCCGAGCCGAGTGCAAACGTCGCCATCAACGCGTAGCTCATGATCGCGGACCGGGGGTGGACGACACCCGGTGTGTATCGAACCGGGGCGAGTGTGTCGAGGAGGTAGCGCGTCACGAGGATGGCGCCCACGAGCCCGCCCCAGAGCGCCGCCTTCCGGAGCACATAGCCAGCCACCTGGCGGAGGTACCATCCGTTGGCGCGGTCACCCAAGGCAGGCACCACCGACTCCCGATACTCTTCAAGCAGATCGCCGGAGACGCTGTCGCGATCTGCTGGTGAGAGGAGCATCCGGAGGAGAGACTCGGCCCACCGCGGTGGCATCGTCATGGACTTGTCGCTGGTCACGCCATCCTCCTTGCCTTGATGAGCGGCCAATTGAGCCCGCTCCAGAGGTCGTCGACGGCGGCACGCGCCTCGTTCAGCGCTCGCACGCCAGCGGGCAGTAGTCGATAGTAGCGGCGCGCGCGTCCTGCGCGGACCGGCGTCCCCGATCCGAGTTTCGAGGACAGAAGCCTCTTGTGCTCCAGGCGACCGAGTGTGGCGTGGACGGCGCCATGCGAGACCTCGCGATCGAGGCGCGTCTGCACGTCTTTCAAGATGGCGCGGCCGTACGCATCGGCTTGTAGCCGCACGACGGCAAGAAGCACCGCCTGCTCAAACGTCCCCAAGACATCCGCCATTTGTAGACTACATTGTAGTCATACCCGCGAGGATGTCAACCGACGAATAGTGGTCAAGAATCCGCTTCAGTCCACGCGCGGGGGGACCGGGCGATCAGGTTTGCTACCCACCGGCTGTGGGTCGACGCCCGCACTGTGGTTCGGACAAACCGAGGACGAGGGCGCCAGCAATCGGCTGGCGGAACTCGTGCACGGCTCGCCGCGGGCAGCCTGCGGCCCGCCGTCCTCGTTCGATGTCCGATAGCCGTCGTTCCAGGTCTTGGGGCAGTCCAGGAGGCGTACCAAGCCCGACGGACCGAATTGCACGAGGTGATCTGCGTGATGTCGTCGCCTCTGCGGAGCTGCTGCGCCGACTATTTTGCTGGCTGGCTCGGCTTTGGCCGCTGCTTCCGGATGAACTCAATCGTCCCTTTGTCCGTGTCAATCGTGCCCGTCATTCGGTCGACCGTGGCGGTCAGCTCGGATCGCAAACGCCGCCGTGCGTCCGGTCCGAGGACGCGTCAGCAGCGTCACCTTATTGCCGTCCACGGTTCCCTCAGCCGGCATCATGTCGGTCTCAGCCGGCCCGATCATGCCCGTGATTTTGCTCCCGTCCTGACTCAAGATCGCCAGGCCGGTCACCGTCCCGCCCGATGACGGCGTGATCGTGACCGCCCAGGCGCCCGTCACATCCACCGTCGGCTTCTGTCCTGCCGCCACCTGCGCGACTAGCGCCAACACCACTGCCGCCGTCCACACGCTCGCCGGTCGTCGAATCATCGGAAGGCCTCCGGAGCGACATACGTGCCGGCTGCCGGATAGTTCGGGCCAGTCGTGCCGGCGTCATTCAAACCGACCTGCTACCGGCGAATCACGTACGGAGCACCGCGGATCGCCGGGCTGTTAGACTGACGGCGGGCCATTCGGTAGCCACGAACCGCCGGGAGGTCAATCTGTGCGCGGACGAACCGTCAGGCATCACCTTACCGCCGCGGCCGCAGGGGCCATCTTCACCATGACCAGCGCGTGCAGCCCACCATCATCACGACCGGACCCCCTCGTGCGACTGGCAGAACTTGAGATCGACGCCGCGCAACTGGACAGCTACAAGGTGTTGCTTCGTGAAGAGATCGAAACGTCGATCCGGGTCGAGCCGGGAGTACTCAACTTGTACGCGGTCGCCGTGAAAGGACAGCCAGGGCAGATCCGCATTTTCGAGATGTACGCCGACACGGCCGCCTACGAGGCGCATCTCCAGACCGCCCACTTCCTCAAGTACAAGACGGGCACGCAAGGCATGGTGAAGTCGCTGCGCCTCCTGGAGACGGACCCGGTGTTGCTGCGCGGGAAGTAGACGTCGATTCAACGTGAAGTGATCCGAGGTAGGCCTCTCGGAGGCCGACGTAGACTGTGCGTGTCCACCGTCGTGCTCGCGTCCCTAGCCGTGACGCGACTGGCCCGAAGACGCACGTCTGGGACTTCAGCCGCTGCGTCACTGGCCGCTCGCCTGTCAGCCCTCCAGCCGGAGATGGATTCGCCCTCACAATTCCCGGAACCGTCCCGGTCCGAGATCACTGCCGCCGGACTCACTGTTAGCGGGTGCACGGCGCATCCGTTTATGTCCACAGAGCCGCTTGGCGGATCGAAGAACTACGCGCCACCTGCGGCCACGGGTGATCAGGTTCTCTCACCGACAGGGGCAGGCGCGGTGCGGCGGGCGGGTGCGGCCGTCCTCGTGTGCCGCCGGTAGGCAGCGCCCGTCGCCCATGCGGCGCTAACCGAGTGCGTCATCACAGGGGCGATGCGCCCGTCGCCGAAACGGGTCCCCTCGCGTTCCGGCAACCGGGGGGCCTCCCGAGATCACCCCCCACCTGGGAGCGTCCCGCAGAAGGGGGCAGCACGCCGACGAGACCCGCTTCGGCGATCGGAGAGGTACCCTCAACCCCCACCGAGGGGCGGGGGCGATCAGGTTGGCCACCCGCCACCGGGGGGTGAGGGGTGGGGGGCCGTCTCGCCCGCGCGGCCCCCGCACGTAGGATCATCGAAGCAGATGTGCCTCGCAGTCCGGGCGGGGCTGCGATCCTTCGTATCGCCAGCTTGTTCATCCCGAGCACGGTGGTGTCGACCGACAGCAGTAGGTGGAAAGATGAACAGCGTCGCCTATCGGCTTGAACATTCAATCGAGGTCGAGGCAAGTCTGTCGTTCGCCTGGAAGTGGCGCACCGACATCACTACCTGGGACGATCCGCCCGCCCAATTTGAACTCGACGGGCCATTCGCGAGTGGCTCCTGGGGAACAACCCTGTTTCCAGGAGGAGAACCTGTGCGCTGGCAGATTCGTGAGGTTCGGCCCGGCGTGGGCTTCATCATCGACATCCCGCTCGACGGAGCCGTCGTGTCGTCTGAGTGGTGGTTTGACTCGGTGTCGAGCCACCGAAGCCGGATCACGCAGCG
>Ga0207701_10008403_pt1 | contig 10197 bp, 9 predicted proteins | sample KBSSwiSSwithPhiX_FD_184294 | JGI IMG/M metagenome (GOLD analysis project Ga0207701, IMG submission 184294) | Switchgrass rhizosphere bulk soil microbial communities from Kellogg Biological Station, Michigan, USA, with PhiX - S5 (SPAdes) (version 2) | ecosystem: Environmental > Terrestrial > Soil...
CTCTCATGCCGTTCGCTATCGGCACTGCCAGCGTCCACCGCGACCCGCCCCACGATCACGGCGATCATGATACGCCCCTCTTGCCGGGACGGGATGGGTTAAGATGTAGCCGCGATTTTGATTCTGTAAAACAGAAATATTTTCGATTTGGGCGAATTTTTCGCTTGACATGGATTCCGAAAATCGGAAGTAGTGATTTACCCGTCGGCCTGGAGCCTGGCCGACAGCGCCCTTGCGAGCGTAGCGACCAATTCAACGTGTGACGGTAACGCGCAGGAATGTCGCTGGAATGGACGTGGTATCCTTGCCCGGGCTTTTGTTCTGGCTTTCGAACAGAACCTCCAACTCCTTCTGAAGATCGCCGGCCCGGCCGTTTTTTTCCGCGGCCTCGAACGCGTTCATGGTGGGGCCATAATACTTTCTGAATGCATCAACGAACGCTGACGGCGCGCCGGGAAAGTTGAAAGTGTAGGTTTCCCTGTTGAACGATATTTTCTGTGCCGGGATTCCTGCTTCGCCAAATCGCGCCATCACGTCGCTCTCGATCCCCCAAGTCATGGGGCTGATGAAACCTTCCGGTGGCGGCGGCGAATAAGCGACGCTGATCTTGAGGATTTGCGCGACGAATGTTGGATCTCCCGGAATCCAGTTCCCCATCACAATTCGGCCGCCGGAACGGGTCACGCGCACCATCTCTTTGGCGACATCGAACGGCCTTGGCGCAAACATCGCGCCGAACACGCTGACGACGAGATCGAATGTGTTGTCGCCAAGTTGGTGCAGATTCGACGCGTCGCCCTCCTGAAACCGGCAGTTCACGAGACCCGCCTCCCGGGCGCGCGCGTTCCCGGCTTCGACGAGGTTCGCTGCGATATCGACGCCGAGGACGTCGGCGCCGAGCCCTGCCTCCGGCAGCGCCGTCGTTCCATCGCCGCAACCGAGGTCGAGCACCTTGAGTCCCCTGGTAATTCCGAGGCTCTTGACGAAAGCTTCTCCGCTGTCCCGCATGGTGGCCGAAATGCGGGTAAAGTCGCCCTTTTCCCACAGCGCCTTATTTGGATTCATGGCAGTCTCCTTCTCTTGGCCTGAGATCGTTGGTTGCCGCCGCCTCGCCCGCTTGGCGCGTCAATGGCGAGGCGGGCATGCCGGCATCTGATTTGCACCCTACTTCGGCAAAAGCGTCGGAGGGCAACTTGATCGCCGTACGTGCCTGACAAGACCGCTGAAGAGCCTGGCATTCTCGGACAGGCTGCGCAGCTGAGTTTGAACGAGGGCCAGTCCCTCCTCGAGCGCGGCGAATTGCTCGAGGAACAGTTCCTCGGTGAACTCCTGTTTCGGAATGCTGCCTTTTTGTCTGTCCTGAACGTCGCAACAACAATTCATGATGATGCTCCCTGGTGTTGTGCATCGGGTCGGGTCACGCCACACAGACCGGGCGTCACTCCACCACGAGTTCCGGTTTCAGCGTCACCGCTTTCGACATGTTGTAGAAGTTGGGCGAGGTCGCCATCACCGCCTGGTGGATTTCGGCGAATTGCGCTTTGGTGCCGTTACCCTTGATGCGAACGGTGTAGTTCAAATTCTCGTAACCCGCCGGCACCGCGGAATCGATCCCGAGGAAGCCGCGAAGATCGATCTTGCCGTCGGTCTCGATCACCAGGCTTTCAAGGGTGATGCCGCGCACCGCACACTGCGCGACGTAGCCGACCGTCATGCAGGCGTTCAACGCGGCGATCAGGTGTTCCTGCGGGTTGGCGAAGCTGTTCGATCCGCCGAGTTCGAGGGGCTCGTCGATATCGATCGCGAACCGGCGCGGCACCTTTTTGCCGCCGATCCCGTAACTCTCGATCTCCGCGCGGCTCCGCGCCTGGCCCTGCCACGTCGTGGCGACGCGCCAGTCGGTGCCGCCTTTCGCAGGATCGCTCCTGACGGTCTCGATCAAGGCAAACAGGTCGTCGACATTGATGCCGTTGACGACGGTGGGCTCAGTGGTTTTCGCTTGTGCAGACATGACGGGTCTCCTTCGATGGGTGGTGATGCGGGTTATTCCGGGATCATTGCAGCGTGGCGAGCGCCGACTGGATGCGCCCTCCCTGCTCCTCGGTGATCAGGCTCGTGAGCACCTTGCCGAAGTGCGGATGCTGGGCGCCGGAGTGGATGTATTGCCAGCGATAGGCCTTGAGAAAGGCGGCCTCGATCGCCTGCGCCTCGGCCGCATCGATGGCGCGGCCGCACGTCTTCACGAAGTAACTCGCGTCGGCTTTGGCCTGCGCCTGCAGGATGCCGTCTACCGCGGCAACCAGCGCGATGAACTCGTCGACCGCGGCATCGCGTTGCTGCGCCGTTATTCCGGCGTCATGACGCACCCATTCGAGTTCGTCGAGGATCGCGTGCTGGCTTTCCTCCTTCCAGTGAAAGAAGAACACGTCCCGGAACAGCTCGGAGAGTTCCGTGTCCGGATCGATGCTCTGGCGATAATGCACCTGGGTGAACAACTCGATGTCGAGCGTCAGCGCCAGCACCGCCCATGTCGACTTGCCGAGCACCACGCGGGCGACGTCGTTGGGATCGACGTCGAAGCGATAACCATCCGGCAGAACCTCGGCCACCATGGCGTCGACGAGGCGAAAGAGTTCCTGGTGCTTCAATTCTTCATCGCTGAACCGGACCAAAGCCTCGAGGGCGACCTGGTCTCCGAGCCAATGTTCGTTGCTGAGCTCGAGGACCTTGGCGTTGATGAAGCGCTCGACCAATCCAAACATGTTGGCATAGGTGCGGCCCTGAATCTGGCTGGCGAAGCGTTTCTCTTCGGCAGACAGGGTCGTGAAGGCGTCGGCCATCGAAAGCGCGTCCGGCAGGAACTTGTGGGCCTTGTTGAAACGGCGACCCCGGATCACGTCCTTGTCGATGTCCCAGCGAACCCGCTTGGAGGCTTGAATACTGCGTGCATAGCGTTCGCTGCTGCCCGGGATTGTGCTGACCACGTTCATTTTCAATCTCCTTTCGCGGATGCTGCATCGATGACACCGACAATGTGATCGGCTGATGCCTCGATATAGGTCGGTGGACGCGCTGGGGTCTATGACCGGCCTGCCTTGAGACATGACTGGAACACCGGCTTCTGTTAGACAGATCGGTATGGATGCATTGTCCGACGTTCTGCGAGTGGCGCATCTGACCGGCGGCGTGTTCCTGCACGCCGATTTCTTCGCACCGTGGTGCATGGCCGCCCGCGTCGCACCGGAACACTGCGCGCCGGCGCTCGGGCCGACGTCGCACATGATTCTGTATCACTACGTCGTCGAAGGTGAGCTTCACATCCGGGTCGACGGCGAGCAAGATCTGGTGGTCCGGGCTGGCGACGTCGTGCTTTTGCCACGCAACGACCTGCATCTGGTGGGCAGCGACCTGAGCCTGCCGCCGGTAGCCGGCAGTGAGATCATCCAGCCGCCGCCCGGCAATGGCGGGCTGTTCACCATCCATCACGGCGGCGGCGGAAAGCGCACGCGCATGATCTGCGGATATCTCGGCTGCGACGGCGCTGAAGACAATCCGGTGATCTCGACTTTGCCGTCGCTGCTGAAACTCGATGCCGAGCAAGGCGGCGCCGCGGAATGGATCCGTTCGACCTTCCAATATGCCGCCGAGGAGGTCGCCGCCGGCCGCCCAGGTTCGGAGACCGTGCTGGCGAAGCTGTCGGAGCTGTTGTTCGTTGAAGCCGTGCGGCGCTACGCCGAAGGGCTGCCGGAGGGGCAGACCGGCTGGCTCGCCGGTTTACGCGATCCGCATGTGGCGCGGGCGCTGGCGCTCATACACCGGGACATCGCGCGGCCCTGGAGCGTGGATGATCTCAGTCGCGAGGTCGGCCTCTCGCGCTCGGCGCTGGCCGACCGCTTCATTGGTTTGATCGGCATGCCGCCGATGCACTACGTCGCCAGTTGGCGCATGCAGGTTGCGACCCAGAAGCTCCGCAACACCAACGCATCCCTTGCCCAGGTTGCCGATATGGTCGGCTATGGTTCCGAGGCCGCTTTTTCCCGCGCCTTCAAGAAAGCTTTCGGTACGGCGCCGGCCACGTGGCGACGCTCAAACGGTTAGGCGACAGCGCACACTGCTCGTGAGCGGGGCCAACTCCCGGCCCATGATCCGCCGGGCGATCCGAAAGACATCCTCAAGCAAATCTTGACGAAAAATCGCATTTCAGTGAAGGCCTTTAGACGCAACAATGTGCATGGTGCAGCCTGGAAGGCTGGATGCGAGAATGTCGCCCGTGTTCGATACACCGCACAAGCATACAGCTACTCACAACCAGGCGTAAGGTCCCCGTCGCCGAGGGAATATTGCAGTAATGGAGACGCGTTGCAGATGGGCAGGACAGCGATTGTCCGCATAACGGATCACCCCTACACAATAATTATCGAGACCGGATCGAAAGAGCCCGGATTGGGAAAAATGGCCACGATGTCGGATGGCGCTCCGAAGTCGCTGGAGCTGCGACTGGATTATTCCCCCTGGCCTGGATACGACCCGTGGAAAACCGATGTCGCAGGACTTCTGCCCGTCACGCAGGGCGGTTGGGTGATGGAAGATGACCCTGAAGGTGGGGGAAACCAAGCGGCGGTATTGAGTGGAGGCGGCTTGGGACGTCTGCTGTACTTGATACCGCAAACGGGAGCAGGCGTATTTGGACCGAGTTGGCGATCATGGCCCAGTAACCCCTTCTTTAAAGGGTTCACTGGCACCGGAGGTCGTCTCGGCCCAAAAACCGGCTCGTTCAATCCACAATTTCACTGGCAGTGCCTGTCTGACGATTGAGACGTGATTGATATTGAGACGATGTCCGCAGGTCGGATCGAGCCGCCCGACCTGCCTGAACGGTGCCGCGTGATAATCTGGCGTTGGCCATCACGAGCACTGAAGGAGGGTTGCGAGGGATTTCCGGTGCCCGTGGGCATCAACCTTGCCAGGGCGACGCAGACCTCCCAAGCCGACGGTCCCGGGTTTCGCTCATGCTCGATCTAGGCTACATTCGGATGCAATTTTGAGTTGCAGCGCGAAAAACGGAGCGCCGCGATGGCCGCGCACAGGGTTTCGAATCCGGTCGGTGACTCCGCGGAGCCCGATCGCAACACGCTTGACGCCCATCGTCTCCTGGTGATGTGGCTGTTCATCTGTACGCTCTCGGCCGGCATTCCGTTTCTCATTCTCGTGCTTTATTTCGACGCGACCGGACGCGGCGGCGTCACGATCATGATTCCGGTCATGGTAGCGGGCGCGGGCGGCGCCTTCGTCAGCAGCCTGCGGCGGCTGTACGGCTTCGAGGACATCTTTCCGCGACGCAGCTACGTCCGTCTGTTTCGCCGGCTGGATTTCTACGTCATCGCGTACTCGCTGGTTCCGGTCCTGGTCGGCATCATAGGCGCTGTCATGATCTATCTGCTTTTCGCGGGCGGGCTGCTAAGAGGCGATCTGTTCCCCGAATTTATCTGCGCGCCTGGCAAAAGCTGTGACGACTTCCATGGTTTTGTGTCCAACTGGATGCCGAAGGATGCGGCGGCAAACGCCAAGGCGATCGTGTGGGGCTTCATCGCAGGTTTCTCGGAGCGATTCGTGCCGAACATCCTCAATCGCCTGGCGACCGATACGGAGAAATGAGGGCGACACCGGGGGCCGCCCAAGGCACTCGGCTTCGACGTGCCTGAAGCGCTGCTCGCCCCGGCCGACGAGGTGAACCAATAAACCGATTGTCGCGGAATGCCCGGGCTCCCGCGCCAACTTGCGGCGTTGAAAAAAACTCGCCTCCTTGGGCAACGGGAGGCGAGATCAGGCCATTCAGCTCTTTTGTCGGAGGCGACAATCAGCCGTGAGTGGGCGGCGGATTGAAGGGACCGTTGAGCAGATTGTCGATCATCTGCGGGGTCACCAAGTCCTTATCCCGGGGAATGTGCGGCAGCACAATGGTGCTGGTGCGAATCAGGGAAAGGCCGCCGCCTGCGACGGTCGAAAGTTCGGTGTCGTTGAGAAGTCCGGTATCGTTGGTCATCGTTCTGCTCCATCGTTTCCGACCGGGGCGATGATCGCTCCGTTTCATCGGCGATCGGGACCATGCCCTCGTCCGGCGCCTCGCGCTGTTCCGCAAGGAACAAGTTTTGCCTGATCCGCCGCACCGACGCGCGCGCCAATCGCGGCGGCGCTTTCAAACCCGTTTGCGAATGGAAGGAGGCTGGCGACACCGTGAGCAACCGCCTTGGCGGCACGTAGAGTCGCCTGGCCGGATTCATCCCTGCCGCACGAGAGCGGCTGTCCGCTGCAGCCACTTCGCCGGATCGGTACGGTGATAGACCTGTTCGGAAGGCTCGATGTTGTCGAGAAAGTTTCGATAGATGACCGCCTGCCGTGCGGCGGCGATCGGGGCAAGCAGGACCGATGCGCGGGCAGGATCCGAACCGGGAAACGCTGCGCGCCATTGTTGCAGCCAGTGTGCCCGCACAGCGCCGGCACTGGCGCCCGGAATTGCATCGAGAAAGGCGGGTTGGTCGAGCAAAGGATGGCCCACGCCGCTGTCACCCCAGTCAAGTAACGTCAGAGCCCGGGCATCGCCGCGGAAATTGCCTGGATGAAAGTCGCCGTGGATCAGCGTGTCCCGGAGTCCGCATGTGTCCACATCGTCGAACCGGCCAGGAAGCCGGCGCACAAACTCCGCAAGCGCAGCGCGATCCTCCGCCGGGATTTCGTCGCGCGTCCGCTCGATGACGTCCGTGATCGCAGCACCCAGCGCCGGCGCTCGCCAATCCGGCAGGCCGATTGCGAGCAACTCCGGCACGCAGTCGCTCCACCGGCGTTGAAGTTCCACGAGCCGGTTCACCATTTCCAGCAACAGCGGCAGTTCGGCCGCGTACAGGTCCTCGCCTGCGATCTCGTCGAGCAGCATGCGGCCGCCGTCACGACCGAGCAGGACCGGGACCCGCGCGTCGGCCATAAGGGCCAGGAGAGCTCCTTCATGGGCGAAAAAATGCGGGACAACCTTCAGCCATATGGTCTGGCCTTCGACCGGCACGCGCCAGAGACTGGAGAGATTCCATGTGCGTACCTGCGCCGGAGGCGCTGTCGGCCGAAGCCCGCGCTCCGCCAGTCGTGCACGCGCCCAGGCAAGGTCGGCCGCGGGGCCGGATGGACGCGCAAAGGCGTGCCGGCGCGGGTGGTCATCGAGGATCCCCCTCCATGGCCGAGCCGCGCGCACGGGCTCTGAAACTTCGGCGAGATATGTCACCCGGCCGCCATGTGGCTGCTCCTGTTCGGCGTCGAGCAGCCGCAGCACGATAATTTCGACACCATGATGATCACGTACCGCCTGAACAACCGGTTCAATGTCTTGCCACCATGGCGTTGCAACCGGCACGGCCGGCAGGCAGCCAACCGGGTCACCCCTGGGCGTCACCAGCACTAACTCTGCGGTTCGTGGCTTTACCACTGCCATTGCCCCAGTCGATTCCGGAAAGGGTGGGCTCGCAGAAGACTGACGCGTTTGACCTCGAGCGTCCATGCAGATTGCGCGCGGGCGTGCCGCCGCTTACCACCAGCGCGGTGGCACCTGCGGATAGGCCTGTTGCGCCGGCGGGTAGAACTGGCCGCCGCCCCGGCGCGTATTGCCGGTCTGGTTGCCGGGTTGGGGCTGCCAACTGCGCTGGAAAAACGGGTTGAAGCCGTCGTCGCCCCCGAAACTGCCGTCCTCGGCGAAGACATCGGTCGTCGGCCGGCGCGTCACGAAGCCGCCCTGCGGCTGGTTGCTCAGCACCGCGACGAACTCGGTGCGATAGTTGGTCTCGCTGCTCAGCGGCTCGTCCGAAATGACGATCGAAGATCGCGGCAATGCGGTCGGCGCGATGCGATCGAGCACCTCCTGCGGCATGGTGATGCGGTCGAGCGCGTTGCTGGCGTCGTCGGCGTTGTCGATCGTGACCGCGGTCCAGCGCAGGCCCTGGTCGTTGCGCGCCACCGCCGTGAACACATGCGTGCCGATCCGCTTGTCGGGATTGCGGATCGTGACCGGAACCTCGATGCTCGTATCGAACACCTCGCCGCCGCCGTCCGGCGCCGGCTTGTGCGTGTTGCGCCGCACGTAAAGCTTCTGCGTCGCGCGGCTGATGAAGATCGACGCCGGCTCGAGCGCGAGCTTCGCCTCGCTCGCCGCCTTGGCGGTGTCGGCCTTCTTCTTCTCGGCCTCCTTGGCGGCGTCCTTTGCGGCGGCAGCGGCATCCAATTTCGACTTCGCATCGGCCTTGGCGGCGTCGAGTTGCGTCGCCAGTTCCGCGGCCTTGGCGGCAGCCTTTTGCTTGAGATCGTCGGCCCGCGCCCTCGCCTGGTCGGTTTTGGCGGCGGCGAGGACCCTGCCGGCGTAGGCGAGTTCGCTGTCGGCGCTCTTCTTGAGTCCCTCCAGCTTGCGCAGCGACGCCGTGAGCTGCGCCGTCTCGCGGACAGCTGACGCGGCGGCTTTCTTCGCCTCGTCGGCCGCCCGGGCAGCCTCGGCCGCCTCGCGGGAGAGCGGCGCGGCCCTGGCCGGCGCAGCCGCGATGGCCTCCGCCTTCGGCACGAACAGCGCCGGATGGGAGAACTCGACCGGCTCCGCATCCACAGGTGAGATGATCACCCGCATCCCGATCCGCGTCTTGTCGAACAACTTCTCGGCAAAGCCGAAGGGCATCCGCACGCAGCCGTGCGAGGCCGCATACCCGGGCAGCGGCCCGCCGTGCAGCGCGATGCCGTTCCAGGTGATGCGCTGCATGTTCGGCATCCATGCATCGTCATACATGGTCGAGTGGTGGTCCTTGTCCTTCTCGATGAGGGCGAAGATTCCGGCCGGCGTCTCGCGTCCTGTGGTGCCGGTCGAGACCGGCGCGCGCAGTATCCAGCCGTCGGCGTCGTAGAGGGTGACCTGCTGGCTCTTGATCGACACGATCGCCATGATCGGCTCGCCGGCTTCGCGCGGCGCCGCAGCCTCGACGGGCGGCGCGGGGCGCGCCGGCTTCGCCGCGGCGCCCGTGGTCAGCGCCGTCAAGGCCGCCAGCGCCGTCAGCGCGGCCATCGCCGCGAGCGTCACAATGGCGGGGGGATCCCAACGCCGCGTCGCCAAGGTGGACCGCGCCGTCGTCAATCGAGTTACCATGCCGTGCCCCGGTGTGCCTGTTCGCGCTCAACGTCGATCAAAGTGTCAGATCGTGACTTTTGGATTAACCCGTGTCGCCCCCATTCACGCCGCCAATTCGTTCCTGGGACTATCGGCAAGTTCCGGTGGCAATTCTCTCATATACGACAGCCCGCGCAGGGGGAAGGCCGCGGAACAAACTGCGCGCCTACGCCGCGGCGGACGATCCGAGGGGCGATTGAGCCAAACGAGGGGTCGCCGGGATCGCAGATTCCAACGAATCTTGACTCATTAAGTTCCTGTTGGTGAATTGCCGATGAGGCGGCATGCCGTCTGACGAAGCAAGAGCGGCCTCAAGACGCCGCGACAACGGAAGCGCCCCATGTTGATCCCGATCGCCGACGTGCCGCGCTGGTTTGCCGAACGCAAGCCCAAAGACACCATCGCGATCAGCCATGGCACGGACCTGCTGACCTGGGAGCAGCTCGAACGCAACGCCAACCGCCGCGCCCGCGCCTTCATGGCGAAGGGCGTCAAGCCCGGCGATTTCGTCGCCATCGGGCTGCCCAACAGCAATGCTTTTTTCGAGACGACGTTTGCGGTGTGGAAGTGCGGCGCGACGCCGACCTCGCTGACCTGGCGGTTGCCGCGCGGCGAGGCCGCCGCCGTCCTCGACATTCTCAAACCGAGCCTCGTGGTCGGCGGGCAGCCGGACTGGAATGCGCCGAATGCGCTGCCGATCGATTTCGTGCCGGAAGGCGTATCCGACGAGCCGATGAACAACCCGGTGGCGCGTTACTGGAAGGCGATGACCTCCGGCGGCTCGACCGGCCGGCCAAAGGTCATTCTGGATCACCGGCCCGCCGTGATCGATACCGCAGGACCTGCGGCGCTCGGCATGCCGATCGGCGCTTCCCTGCTCAACCCCGGCCCGCTCTACCACAACGCGCCGTTCATCGTGTCGCATACGGCGCTGTTTCACGGCGGACGCGTCACCGGCCTCGTCAAGTTCGACGCCGAGGAATGCCTGCGCCTGATCGAGGCCGCCCAAGTGC
>Ga0207701_10008404_pt1 | contig 10197 bp, 8 predicted proteins | sample KBSSwiSSwithPhiX_FD_184294 | JGI IMG/M metagenome (GOLD analysis project Ga0207701, IMG submission 184294) | Switchgrass rhizosphere bulk soil microbial communities from Kellogg Biological Station, Michigan, USA, with PhiX - S5 (SPAdes) (version 2) | ecosystem: Environmental > Terrestrial > Soil...
CCACGCTTCGGATGACGACTTCAGAAACCCGCCACCACCTCGTCCATTCCATTTTGCTGCGCCGTCTTCGCCGGTGCGGGCGTCGCTGGTCCATTCCGAATAATTTTCCCCTCCTTCATCACAAATGAAACGCGCTCCGTCGCAGTAATGTCTTGTGTCGGATCACCCGGCATCGCGACGACATCGGCCAGCTTACCTGTCTCCAGCGTGCCGAGTTTCTGCGCGACCCCCAACAGCTCCGCATCGTTCGCCGTCGCACTCTTTAACGCATCGATCGGCGCCATTCCCAGATCGGTCATCAACTTAAATTCCTTTGCATTCTGCCCGTGCGGAAAAACCGCTGCGTCTGTCCCGAAGGAAATTTTCACCCCGATCTTGAGCGCGTTTCGAAACATGTCAGAACGCGCGTTGAGCGCCGCCAAAGCCTTTGCCTGCAAAGCCGGCGGATAACTATCGAGTTTCCCCTTGATATATTCCGCCGCCATCAGCGTCGGCGTCAGGAACGTTCCCTTGTTTTTCATCAACGTCAGCGTTTCCGGTTTCAAGAATGAACCGTGCTCGATCGAATCCACACCGGCTTCGATCGCTTCGCGTCCCGCCTGATCCCCGTGGCAATGCACTGCCACCTTCTTCCGCAATCGATGCGCTTCATCCACCAGCGCCGCCATCTCCGGGGGCGTAAATTGCGGCACGTCCACTTCATCGGTAAGGGACAGCACACCCCCTGAAACGGCCGCTTTGATCACATCTGCCCCATTTCTCACCTCGAACCGCACCGCTTTGCGCACGGCATCTGGCCCGTCGGCAATGCCATCGGTGTAATCGGGTTCCGGCCCGAAAAGTCCATCCCGAAATCCAGCCGCTTCGTCAAAATGACCACCCGTCGCCCCAATTCCACATGTCGCCACAAACATGCGCGGGCCAACCACAATTCCTTTCGCGATCGCATCCCGCAGCGAGACATCAATGTAATCGTGGGACCGATACGTGCGCGCACCGACGTCACGGACGGTGGTAAACCCGGCTTCAACCGTCACGCGCGCTGCTGGAATCACGCTGTAGGCCTTGGCGGAAGTCGACACCTGCAATTCTCGCAAACGTGCCGCTTGGTAGTTGCTCAAATCGAGCGTGAGATGGGTGTGCGCGTCCATAAACCCAGGCGACAACGTCGCGTCCCCGAGATCGATCACCTGCGCGCCCGGCGGAACGGCAACATTCGCACCCGCATCAGTGATTTTGTCGCCCTGTACCAAGACGACTCCATTCTGAGTCAGCGTTCGGGATTTCCCATCGAACAACCGCGCTGCTTTCAACGCGATAATTTGATCGGCCGCGATCGCCGGTTCAATCAAAAGCGCTAGTGCAATCGTAAATAGAAAGATGAAGTGCGTAAATTTCATGCTCGCCGTTATCAGATTCCTCTCCACAGCTCAAGCCTGAGAGCAATACACCCGCAAGTGGCGCGTGCCTCCTTCCGGGGAGCGCCGGTTGGGGCAGCCTGCGCGCCCCGGAATTCAGTCGACACTTCTTCCCCGTTGTAACCCTTTAGCGAACGACTACCGTTCGTCAGGATGACAAGCGCGCCACGACGTCCCATAATCATCTATGGTCAATGTCTCGATTAAGTACACCGGCAATCTGCATTGCGACGCGACTCACGGCCCGTCACAATCGAAAATCGCGACCGACGCCCCGGCCGACAACAAAGGCAAAGGTGAAGCGTTTTCGCCCACTGACCTGATCGCGACCGCACTCGGCACCTGCATCAGCACCACCATGGGAATCAAGGCCGAGGAACTGGGAGTCGATCTTCGCGGAATGACCGTCTCAGTGCAGAAGGAAATGTCGAAAGACGCGCCGCGACGGATCGCCTCGCTGCCGTCAGAGATTCACATTCCGTTGCCGCCAGACTCACCGCACCGCGCCGTCCTGGAACAAACGGCGCTCAATTGTCCGGTCCACAAAAGCCTTCCGCCCGAAATCAACCGGCCGACCAAATTCTTTTGGGAAGGTTAGGAACGTCGACCCGTTGAACGGTTGAAGCGTTACAGCGGATAGATCCGCAGATTATACAGATTCGCGCAGATTTTTTTTGGATAGTGATCGGCGGAATCAGCAGCTCCAAGGAACGGCTGTTTTCGACTGCCCTTATAAGTCAGCGATCGGAGATCGCCGCTATTTGATTTCTTTGTCGCTATCGGGCTCCAGCCAATTCGCGTTGTCCGGCAGGCGCCGTGTTTGTCGCAGGCTCATCCAGCAACTTCGCGAACGCGCGCGCCTTCCGATTTTTCCAGCTGCCTTTGTGATAAGCGTAACCGGCGATCAGCGGCATCGCGATCGTCGCTTCCGCGTAAACCATTTGCTCGGCCCCCTGATCGACCTTGCCCCATGAATTTGCTTCCTTCAGCGTGGAACCACTGAGCGCGCCATCGCGCACATCCGCCACCGTGATTTGCACGGCATATTTGTGCATTCCCACATCGAAACCGAGATAATCGCCGGCGACCACCGTGTCCTGGGCAAAATTTTTCGGAACCCCGCCACCTATCATAAACAGCCCGCTCTGTTTCGATGCGATCTTAATTTTCGTTAGCTCAAGAAAATCCTTGGCCGAATCGATGCTGAGATGATTGTTCGGATTTTTGTATTGATGATGAATCAAGCCGAACCCGGCGCTACAATCGCTGAAGGCCGGGCAAAAGATCGGTACATCTTTCTCGAAGGCCGCCAACACGACCGAGTCCCGGCCCGAGCCGGACTCGCGATTTTTCCCAATTTTCGTTAGATACCGCCCCATCTCACGAATGAACTCACGCGAAGAATACGGCCGCGGCTCAAGCGAATCGGAAATATCACCGCAGGTCGCATCGCAAACGCGCAGCTGATCTTCGTCAATGTAGGTGTCGTAAATGCGGTCGATCCCGAGACGGCGCAGGATATCGTCGTTCATGAAGATGTCGCCCTTGTAATGCTTGAATCCGAGCGCCTCGAAGAAATCCTGGTCGACGATGATTGCACCAGTGGAAACGATAGCGTCCACCATGTTGTTCCGCACCAGATCGACGATGACGTGTTTTAGCCCGGCGGAGATGAGCGAGCCGGCCAGGCACAAAATGATGGCGCAATCTTTTTCCCGCAGCATGGCGTCGTAAATCTCCGCCGCCCGCCCCAGGTCGCGCGCGGAGAATGCCATCTTTGACATCGCCTCTACCAGCGGCACGACGTTGTGTTTCTTAATGTCGATGTGCTCAACTACATCGACCAACAGTTCGGTTTTTTTCGGGTTCATATTCTTTTTGGAAGTTAGGCTTCCAGCCTGACTCGGCCGGCATGCTTCAAGCCTGCCGAAATAGCGCAGGTTCGCAAATTCAATGAGGACAAGCAGGGCGCCCGTCCGCCAGGTCAGGCTGGGAGCCTAACTTCCGTACAACCATTTCATGTAATCCGCCACGCCAGCCTCGAGCGGAAATTGCGGGTTGTAATCGAGCGCACTTTTCGCGTTGGTTAAATCTGCCTGCGTGAAATTTTGATAATGCTTGTGCGGGTTATCGAAATAATCCGGCTGCAGATTTGTCTGAAACACCCGATTCAAAATAAAGATCAGCTCGTTGAACGATCGCGCCTGACCGCTGCCGAGGTTGTAAATGCCGCTCGCCTTTGCATCAAGCGCGCGAATCGTTCCATCGATCACATCCTTCACATAAACAAAGTCGCGGCGCTGTTCGCCGTGCTTGAAGATCCGTGGACGCTGGCCGGCGCGCATCTGCTGTGACAAATGATAAATCATGCTCGCGGGCACGCCCTTGTGGGCTTCGCGCGGGCCGTAAACATTGAAGTAACGCAACCCGACGATGGCCCAGTCCGGGTTTTGCCGCGCCAGCCGCGTTGCGATGTTGTCCATGATCGCTTTGGAAAAGGCGTAGATATTAGCCGGAGCAGCCGCCGTGAATTCGGCGCTCGCTTCCGTGGTTGCGCCATAAATTGAAGCCGACGATGCAAAAATCACTCGGGTTTGAGTCGGCTCGGCGAACGCAAGCAGGCGCCGGAAGCTCTCCACGTTGTCGTGGGTTTGCTCAAACTGATCATGGTTCGTCGTGTCGGTAATCGAGGCGAGATGAAAAATGGCGTCGAATTTTTCGTCACCAAATTGTTCACGCCAGTTCAACCTGGCCAGATCAGCGGCAACAAAATCGCCACGGTAGTCCGCGAGGTTCTTGAAATCGCCCGAGCGAAAGTCGTCGATCACAGTCAATCGCGAATTCGGGAAGCGTTCCTGCAATTCCAGTACAAGATTCGAGCCGATAAAACCGGCGCCGCCGGTCACAACCAGGTTTAGATTTGCGTCAGTCGATGGCACAGAAGAGATGCACGCAGAAAACGCGCCTGACTAAATAAATCTTGAGCCACGAAGCGCAAGCGACGAGTTCGAAGGAAAGTGCATGAAATTCGAAACCCAGTTCACCCGGGACTTCATTCAGCGATCACTTCCGGCGGGCGCGCGGCGCGTGCTGGAGATCGGTTGTGGTTCGGGCGAACTGGCGGCGAGCCTGCTTCAGGATGGAGTCTCTCTCATCGCGATCGATACCGACCCCGATCTTATCGTTGCTGCGCAGGGGTTGGGCGTTGACGCTCGAATCGCCGCCTGGCCCAATTTTGAGGACGGGCAATTCGATGCCGTCCTTTTCACTCGCTCACTCCACCACGTGCACCCATTGGACAAAGCAGTGCAGCGGGCTGCCGATAGTCTGGTTATCGGCGGACGACTCATCGTGGAAGACTTTGCCTACGAAACAGCCGAGGAAAAAACGCTGCAATGGTTTGCCGATGTGATCGACCGCCTCGACGGTGCAGGTCTTTTGGTCAAAGGGGACGATTTTCTGACCGCTCTTCGCTCGAGGACTGAAATGGTAAAGATGTGGAGAGAAAATCACGAATCGGATCTTCATACGGCCGCGAACGTTTTCGCGGAAATTAGGAGGGTCTTCTACGAGACGCAGTGCGAAGAAGCACCCTATTACTTTCGTTACCTGTCCCGGGCGATTGTTCCGACTGCCGATCGAGACAAAATTTTGCAGGATTTAGCGGAACAGGAGGCTGGACTTATTGCCAGGGGCATGATTCTGGCGCTCGGCCGCCGTTTCGTAGCGGAACGGCGAAATAAATCTTGAGCGCGGAAGCGCAAGCCGGTATTGCTGGATCAGTTCTTTGCGAGTTTGATCAAGTGGATCGGCGCGAGAAATCCGGTGTGAAACCGGAGCAGTTGCGCTGCTGTAACTGGATACAACTTCCCACTGGGCCAATCCCCGAAATTTTTTTGGGGGTGAAGGCGGGAAGAAGGCGCGTCCGGCGAGTGCCGGACCAAAAGCCAGGAGCCAGAATATTTGTCCGGTCCACCTCATTCGGCTGTCGCCGCGATCGGTGATCGCGGCGCCGGGATCAACGGTCCCGGCTACAACCGAAAAAACTTCTTCGCAAAAAGAAGAATGAGAGCTGGGCGATGCGGCTTCGGCCATACAAGTCCGACTCTCGGAGTTGGAGGAAACTTGTTATGCAGAATCGTCCAGTTTGGTTTTTTTCGGGGGAGCGCGGGCATGTTGCCTCCGGGCGCCGGCATTTTGCCGGCGGCCATCGACAGACTACCCATCGAATCCATTGGAAACCTTGGCTTTGGCGTCGTCCGCGCAACCCGCAGAAGCTGTCCGGCAACATGCTGGACAGAGCGGGCAACATGCCCGCGCTCCCCGTCGCGTTAGTTACTTTTCTTATCGCGTCGACGTGCCTCGCGCAGGAAGCCTCGCCGACTCCTTCACCGGGTGAAGCGGAAGCTGAGCAAGTGGTTGTCTCGGCAACGCGTTTTGATATTCCGCTCGATCAATCGCCGGCGAGCGTGAGTGTGATTAGCTCGGAAGACCTCGAGCAAAAGCAAATTCAGCGCGTGAGCGATGCGCTTCGCGAAGTGCCGGGCCTTTCCGTGGTGCAGACGGGAACGGCCGGCCAGTTGACTTCCGTTTTCATGCGCGGATTACCCAGTGAAGACATGCAGGTGCTGCTCGACGGCATTCCGATTAACCAGGGTTTATCTGGCGCAATGAACTTCGCCGACATTACCACGGACGATATCGACAGAATCGAGGTGGTGCGAGGGCCGCAAAGCACACTCTACGGACCCCGCGCACTCGCCGGAGTAATTCAAATCTTCACGAAACAAGGTACCGGAACTCCGGGCGCCATGGTTGCTGCCGAGGGTGGATCGCACGACACTTTCCGCGAATGGGGCCAGAGCGACGGCAAAATCGGCGACTTCGATTACTCAGTTGGCGCGAGCCGCCTCGATACCGACAACGCGCGTCCAAACAATAACTATCGTAACACAGCTGCGATCACCGACGTCGGCTGGTCGCCTGACGCACAATTGCGAATCGGCAGCCTGTTTACCTACTCGGTAAGCGACACTGGAAATCCAAACACGATCTTTGATCCCAAGCCCATTGATCACTTTCTAACGGAGCGTTGGTTAATCGGCCCCCACATTGATTGGAGGCCAACCGACTGGTGGGACCACAAATTCATTTTCAGTTACGATCACGAGCGGCAAATAAACGATCCAAACCAGGATGGCTTTGTCGGACCCACACGCGCTCTCTTTGAACGGACGCAAATTGATTATCAAAACAATTTGCGTCCAACCTCATGGCTCACCCTCACGTCGGGATTTTTCTACAGCCGTGTTAATGCCGGGCAGGAGCGCCCTTTCGTTTCGCAGGCGTTCGGGCCGCAACCAACTTTTATCGGCGACCACACGCAGGAGATCGCGGGCTTTATGCAGGCGACGCTGACGCCAGTCGAGAATTTGATCTTTGTCGCCGGCGGCCGGTTCGATGATTTCAACGAGTTCGGCGGCGTGTGGACTTATCGCGTTGCAGGCAGCTATAAGATCGACCAGACAAACACGACGCTGCACTCGAGCGTTGCGACGGGTTTCAGTCCGCCAAGCAGTCAGGACATTATTTTCGGTAACAACCCTAATTTGGAGCCGGAAAAAGATTTCGGCTGGGACATCGGCGTCAGGCAGGAGCTTTGGAAGAATCGCGTTGCGCTCGATTTGACGTACTTTCATAACGATTTGTCAAACGTGATTGGGTTCAACGGCCTCTCTCAAACGCTCAACCTCGGAGCAGCCGAAACGCAGGGATTGGAAGCCGCATTACGTGCACAACCAATTCCCAATCTTGTTTTCATGGCGAGCTACACTTATCTGGATGCCAAAAAGACCGACAACAGCGATATTTCGCAACCGGAAGGCTCGCGTTTGCCGCGCCGGCCGCGCAATGAAGTTTATTTTTCTGCTTCGTATCTTTGGTTCGAAAAACTGCGCACTGTAGTCGAGGCAAAGTTCGTGAATGCGCGCGAGGAACTGAACTTTGGCTTTCCGAATTTCGACATCGAGGATTACAGCTTCGTAAACTTCGCAGCGGAATACGAAATCAACCCGCACCTGTCGGTCTTCGGCCGAATCGACAATTTAACGAACGAACACTACTCGGAAGTTTTCGGTTTCCCAGCGCTAGGCCGCGCCGCGTACGGCGGTCTGAAGCTGCGGTTTTGAGTAACCGATCGCTAGAAGCTGATCTGCAAAATACGACCGTCCGTACCGACCAGCCATCCGGCTTTTGGAGTTGCAAACGCCACCGCCCAGTAGCCGCTGACACCCTGCAAGGTGAACCAGGTGTTTCCCTCATCTGGAGTCCAGGCCGCGCCTCCGTCATTGGCCGTGATCACCACCGCGCGCCCGAGATTGTCTCCCGCGCCGCGACCAGTGCGACCCACATAGCTCAGGCCGAAAATAGCTCCCGTGACAGGAGGAGGCGTTGTAAGAGTCCACGTTTGACCGCCATTACTCGAAGTCGCAGTGCGCGCGTTATTAGGATTGCCGGGGTCCAAATCGCCCCCGCCTACAATGCCGCGAAACGGATCACGGAAAGCAACCGTGAAGGCACCCGCGCTGGGCGAGCTAAACAATGGCGTATCATACGCATTCCACGTGTCGCCTTGGTCTCTGGTGGCCAGGACCCTGGCAATCGCCGCGCCGCCTGTCGCTATCCATGCGTTCCTCCCACCTTGTGTTGTGACGCACGTACCACTCGATGCAAAAGAGAATTCCCCAGGCAGCGCCGGCGGCATATTGTTGCTGATATCCTGCCACGTCATTCCGTCGATAGTGCGCAGATCCGGGAACACTCCGTTCACCGAGTCGCTGTGCGCAATGCCCCGATTCGGCGTCCAGAACGCGAAGCCGTCGTAGAACGCATTCGGATTCTGATTCTCGAACTGGATCGTCCAAGTGGCCCCACCATCCGTCGTCTTGTAGATGCGAAAATCTGTTGGGTTCGCTCCAATCGACATCAGATAAGCAACACTGGCGCTGAAGGCCTGCACATCCCTGAACTGCAGCGTTTCGGCACCTGGCACGACACTGGCGTTCCACGTCTGTCCGCCGTCGGTCGTAACGGTGAAGGTACCGTCGCGGCCGCAGGCCCAGACCACCTGAGGGTTCACCGGCCAGACCGAGATCAAGCCGCTGGTGGTGCCGCTGTCTTGTGGAGTTAATGTAGGTTGATGAATTGATGACGATTCCTGCGCGCTCACGATGGCGCAGGCAAAAACCGGAATCAGCGGGGCAAGCAATGATCGTTTCATAGAAATTTCTCCAAAAGCAAAGTTTGTGGAGCCAGCATAGGCGCATCGCCGAGGGCGTCAAAGTTGCCGCTGCTTGAATTCCCCGCGGCATTGCCTAATGACGCAGTATGAGCCCGCTGTTTTATGTTCTGATCGGGGTGATCGGCGGCGGATTTGTTGTTGCGGTGATCGCTCTAGTTGCACGGCGTGGGCCCAGCGGGGACGTGGAAGCGCAGTTGGTGAACCGATTGGAAGTCATCGATCGTGGGTTGCGCGACGAATTCTCCCGCAACCGTGAGGAAGCAGGCGCGGCCGCGAAGAATCAGCGGGAGGAATTGGGCAAGTCTCTCGAAAATGTCCGCGGGATCGTCGATCTGCGCCTGCAGGAGTTGCAAAAAGACAACGCGCAACAAATCGAGCGGATGCGCGCCACCGTTGACGAGAAATTACACGGAACCTTGGAAAAGCGGCTTGGCGAATCGTTTAAACTCGTGAGCGAGCGACTCGAACAGGTCCACCAGGGTCTCGGGGCGATGCGACAGCTGGCTACGGATGTAGGAGGGTTACAGCGCGTCCTGACAAACGTAAAGACGCGCGGCGGCTGGAGCGAATGGCAGCTCGGCGCCCTGCTGGCAGAAATGCTGACACCCGATCAGTTCGCAAAAAACATGAAGACGCGTGACGAGACCGACGAGCGCGTCGAGTTCGCAATCAAGTTGCCGGGAGACGAAAACGGAGCGCCGGTGTGGCTGCCGGTCGACGCGAAATTCCCGATGGAACACTACGAGCGTTTGGCGGTCGCGCAGGAAAAAGGCGATGCCGAGGCCGTCGAAACAGCGGTGAGAACTTTGGAGACGCAGTTGAAGAAGTGCGCCAAAGACATCTGCGATAAGTACATCAACCCGCCGAAGACGACCGATTTCGCGCTGTTATTCTTGCCAAGTGAAGGGCTGTATGCGGAAGCGATCCGCCGTGTTGGTCTGGTTCAAAACGTGCAGCGCGATTGCCGCGTCACCTTTGTGGGTCCGACCACGTTGGCGGCATTGTTGAATAGTCTGCAAATGGGATTCCGCACGCTGGCGATTCAGAAGCGCTCCAGCGAAGTGTGGAATCTTCTCGCCAGCGTAAAGACCGAGTTTGGGAAGTTTGGCGAATCGTTGAGTGCGGTGAAGGACAAGCTCGATCAAGCCGCGCGCAAGATGGAGGATGTCGATGTGCGTTCGCGTGCGATTACGCGGAAGCTCCGCGATGTTGAAGAGCTGCCAAGCAATCCCCAGCCTCTTCTGCCGGAGTTGCTGCAGAGCGATGACGAAGACGGCTAATGGAAGTTAGCCATCTCGCCTCCAGCCTGTGGTTTTTCTAACATGGCAGTCTTGAAGACTGCATCCAAGTCAGGCTGGAAGCCTAACTTCCACTAAAGCGCCTCATCCCACTTCGCCTTGTTCTTGATTAGAATCTCGCGCAACAGACGAATCGGCGGCATGCCATGATCGAGCAGTTGGTTGTGAAATTGTTCTAACG